>Ga0315321_10000957_pt1 | contig 22094 bp, 21 predicted proteins | sample M180m21515metaG_FD_203464 | JGI IMG/M metagenome (GOLD analysis project Ga0315321, IMG submission 203464) | Ammonia-oxidizing marine archaeal communities from Monterey Bay, California, United States - M1 80m 21515 | ecosystem: Environmental > Aquatic > Marine > Intertidal zone | place: USA...
AATTGTGATGGTCGTTTGTTTCTGTGCCGTGATGTTTTTGGCGTTCATGCTATTGGCTGCCAAAACTTCACCTCAAGGCCATCTGGAAATGCCAACTCTACTGCGTCCAACACGAAGCACTCTCATTTGGCTCGTTGTGGCTGTTGCATTGGGAACGGTACTCGGGGTAGTGATTCCTTTCAGTTGATTTGCTCGCTCGAAATTGGAATGGATCGATTTCGTGATCGTCGACCATCGCATTGCGTGGGAAACTGACCTCCCCCCATGACAGCCGACGCAAGTTTTCTCGACTAGCCGATTGAGCGTACTGTAGAGAGTTTCTGCCCATCCTGCCCTGTTCAGAAAGAAAAACAGCGACACTCAGCACCTTATTCAGACGCTAAAGCCGCCGCCAATTCTAACTTCTTACTTAACTTTGATGAAAACATCCCGTAAGGGTTCACCTACTTCCGTAACTTCCCCGTCAACTAACCACTCCATCAAAGTCAATTGGCCATCACCGTCAAATCTGTAACGACTAGTTTGGCCCAACAATACTTTCTTCGAGAAGGTGATCTGGATTTTATCTTCATCAACACTCCATTCACCCGTGTGAATACGCGGTTTCGTGTCGGTCCCATACACAAATGTTCCATCTCCTTTAAGAGTCATAATCATGAAGCTTCCAAAGGCCAACTTCTGCTTATAAGTTCCCATATGTTCGGCCAATAATGGGGAACTCGCTTTTACTGCGGGTTCAGAAGTGGCAGCAGGTATGGCGGTGGGAGAATTGTCTACTGTAGTCTCGCTTTCCCCGCATCCCATGATTTGCAACACAGCGGCCAAACCAATTGTGGTTAAAAGAACTTTCTCGTGCACTGTGATCTCCAATCTTAAATTTTTCATAACTTCACGTGTAACAGCATCATTCACTTCAGCTGCAGGAAGGACCGACTTAAGAGCCAGCCCTTGCAGGATCTACGGGCCCGCATAACCAGTCGGGTTGGCGCGCAATCAGGTAAAAAGCTCACAAATTTTCACTGGCTAATATCCCACCCGCATCAGCGCCTCTTTCGGCACATACTGACTGCCCCCAGTCTTTGCACCAGTGCTGCAATGGCCTAAATCCTTGTTGGACTGTTCACCCGCTGAGTCCAAATTCTGTTGATTTTTCATTTGACTAACACCCGTTCTACCACCTTCGGTAATAGGCACAAAAAGCTAATCCTCATCACGGGGTGGTGGGAATCGATTGCCCATTTTATACGTCGTTTTTTCTTTCAACCTTTCTCTCATGTCTGTCTAGGACTACTTCCCACTTCCTGCAAGAAAACAGGAACCCGGCAGCAAACAAAACCTCACGCCACGGCGGTGATGACGCCGGCGTCCAGCGAGCCAAAGCGTTTTATGTGCTACAGTCGTTTATGATCTGGGCCAGCAAGGAAGTGGTGGCTACTGAGCCACCGTAAATAAGACTGACAACACGCTCGTCGAGTGCCTTATGAGTCAGTGATACCGCTAATCCAGCAGGACGGTGCGTTATATGGCGTGCGGCAATAAACACCCGCCAGGCAGGACGTATTCTCGCGCCAGACGTTGTAGAATAGCTGGGAACAATAAGAGACGTGTAGCCTGACGCGGTTCAGTGCTCTTTGTTCTTTTAACAAAATGAATCGAGATCACCTACTGTCCAAGGCGAACCTCATGTTTTCGAGACATCTCCTGAACTTCGAATGTCTGACGCTGTTCCTGATTGGTAGTTGCGTGCTGGTCGAACAGTGTAACGCGACAGATTATTACATCGATTCGGTCAACGGATCAGATGACAATGACGGTCTTTCAACAGGCACGCCATGGAAGTCGCACATGAAAGTGGAGTCAGCGTCACTGGCGGCGGGGGATGTAGTCCACTTCAAGAAGGGATCTGCTTTCTCCGGCAGTATGCTGATCAGTGAATCTGGCACAGCGGATAAGCCGATACGGCTGACCTGCTACGGGACCGGCGAACTGCCCAAGTTTACCAATCCCACCACCCGCGATGCCAGCGGCAATGCGGTTGTCCTTGGCGGTGACTACATCATCGTAGAAAACCTGCATTTTCACGATACGCCGGGAGAGCACGTATCGGGGATGCTGATCATGACGAAACTGGCCGCGCTGCGTATCGATCGCGGTTCGGATCATTGCATTGTCCGTAACAATGAATTCATCAACACCGGCCAGGGCATCATGTCAGCTGGCGAGCATACCGTGATCACAGAGAATTATCTGGATGGCCCGAGTTATGCTCTGTGGCGGACGTCAAAAAGTAGTTGGGGACCGATGGGGATACACTTGAACATCGGAAACCAGGAAGTGTCATACAACACCATCAAGAACTTCGGAACCAAGGACAGCCCATGGGGATCAGACGGCGGCGCGATTGAAATAGATTGCGGCAGATATCATAAAAAAAATATCTACATTCATCATAACTATTCGGAAGGCAATGCTGGATTCATTGAATCCAGCTGGGACTACGATTGGCCGCGATATCGACAGGAAATCTACAACTGGAGAGTGTCCTTCAATGTTTGCTACGACGGGCAGTCTTGGTTGTTCATGTTGGCACCATGCACTGACATCTTTTTCGATAACAATACGATCGCCCGATACAACGGATTCGGGAGGTCACAGAACGCTGGCGCCCGAATTGATGTCCGTGGCGGGATGCCCGTTGGTGAACCTTCAGGGGCCCATTTCAGGAATAATCTGTTTATCTATTCCTCCTCTCCTTATACCGGTAATCGATCTGGCGCCGCTCTTAAAACAGCCAATTGGTACTCGAAGTACAAGTCTCCTGATACGAAGTATAAAGGCGACAGCAGACAGGCAGGCAGCGGCGATCCGGGCTTGGTTGATCTTCAGAAACAGGATTATCACCTCAAGGCAGATAGCCCATTGCGCGGCAAAGCAATCAACCTCAGCGAGTTGTATAAAACGGACTTCGATGGTCGCCCATTGCCTAAGAGCGGCAACTGGGATATCGGCGCGATTCAATACAGCGTGACCAAACCGACTAAGACATTGCAGCCGAAACGGTGACATCGTTGTCCGTCATGACGACACCAAAGACTGGCATCTTGACGTGCTTGGGGGGCTTGCCTCTGCCACCTACCTCACGGTCTTGAGAAATGTCTGAACCTGCGTTTTTCACAAATCAGTCATGGAACAGCAACCCATCACCGTCGTGGCACTAACTTTTCTGCAGCAACAGACCGAAGTCGAGCCCCAGCTCAAGGGGTGTACGACCATTGCGTGGGGGGCATCGTCAGCAGAACGCAAATCAGTTTCCACATGGATTTTTTGACGAAGTAGCCCACAGCGTTGTCTGATTCGACGTTCCGACTTCGAAAAACGGAGAGGGGCCTTTGTTTTGATTTTCACCGATTTTGGGTCCATGATTTGTTTGGCCCACGTTTAAGTACAGAAGAAGGCAGTTCACGTTGCCTGTTCATCAGATTGCGCGAGTGATCTTCAGTCCGCCTGAATATCAAAGCTCACCTTCCCTTTGTACATGTGAGAATCGAACATGAAAGCGATTTCAAAATCAGCAGTGGTGATATTCTGCTTCGCCGTGCTTCCCGGTGTAAGTGCGTTCGCATCGCCGTCCGGGAATCAAGATCGAGATGAGGACAAGCAAGAGATCAACGTTGCAAACTTCTGGTGGTTTCAAGCGACATGGCTGTTGCCCCCACGAGTGGGCGATGACGTTTCTCGCTGGTTGGATAAAACCCTCGCCAACGGCATGGACTGGTACACCGATAGTGCGGAACCGAAATCGGAAGATACCGGAGCCAAATCCTTAGGAGTCATCATCCAAAAGGGCGTGATGTCCGGCAACCCCGGCTAGTGTCCAAAAATCGGCGAACACGAAGACCATCGCTACGGAACCGGAGGCGAAATCAGTCTCGCAGCGAGCGGTTGGTGTCTTTGGCTTCTCCTCTTTCGCAATGCTCAAGGTAAGCGTTTGGTTGACAGTTTCAGCACCACAGTCATATCACGAATGCGGTGATACATAACACGCACACTCATTAGTGTGGAGCCTTCCAAGAGTAGTGAAGCGGAATGTCGGGCCATGGTTCCTGGTAGAACGTTTTCGGATCCGGAAGTGGTGTCTTGAAAAAGATAAAGTCGGCGAAGTCGGCCAGTGCTTTCCAGTCCTGTAATCCCTGGTCGTGACCGCCGTCACGGTACCATTGGGCACAGCGCTCCTTCACTCCAAGCCAGTCGTAGACCTCGCGCGCGGCCCGCCAAGAGACCATGCTGCCCTCGACGTTGAGCTTGTCGGTCAGACCGTTCGCATTGAACCAGGCACGCGGTGCAACTGAAGCCTTGATGAAGTGCAGGTCGAACGGCAGACGCGTCTCCTTGTCGCCAAACGGGATCAGGTTGGGGTGGAACCAGTAGGCATTGGTGCTGTTCATCTTGTCCTTGATGCGGCGGCTTTTATTGCCAAACCGATGGCAACCGGTCGTGATGGAACCTCCCGCGTTGGGAGCAACGATCGCGACCCGTTCGTCCAGCATTCCCATCAACGCCGCCGTTTGACCGCCCCTTGAGTGGCCCGTGCAAACGATTTTTTTCATGTCGACCTCCGGCAGCGTTGAGAGCCAGTTGATGGTGGCACTACCGCCCCATGCCCAGACTCGAAGGCAGCCCCAGTCATGATCGGGATAGGCGCGCCGCGCGTCGCCGCGATCTCGCCGTTTTTTTGCATCCGGATCCTTCCCCCAATCCGGATGGAGGTCGGTTCGTTGGTAGCTTACAAGCATATAGCCACGCCGCACGAGATCTGTCACGATCTCATCGTCGACCTCAGAAATTCCCGGGCTGTTGTGAACGATCACCGGAAAAGGGCCGTGACGATTCTTCGGCGAGTAGATTTCCAACAAGAGCGAGAGAGCGTTGTCGGGACCAAAACGAAGTCGCACAACACGCTTCACTGCCTGCCCGTTCAACGCGGTAGCCTCGGAAATAGTCTCGGCGTTGATCCTGTCGGGGGCAGGAAGAGGGGGAGCGTGCCCGAACTGATAGTGCAGGACGATGGCGATCATCTCCTCCCGCCGACGCTCCCAGTCCTCAGGCGTCCTCACTATTGTCCCATCGAGGAACACGAACGGGTTAGGCAGCTCCTCAACCTCAGGAAGCTCGTCAACCGTCGGAAAGGTCTGCTGCGGGGTTTCCGCCTGCGTGGCCCTGAACGCGAACACAAACAACAGTATGAAGACGAAATTGAATCGGAAGATCATGGATCAAGTGTGGGATAAATGTACGAGTCGTTGGAAGCGAGCGAGCCAGACTGAGCAGAAAACCAAACGTCAAAGCGTCCCTTGCATCGCCAGGTCCCCTCGCCGATAGCGGAAAACTGTCGTGGGCGGCAAGGCTGCTGCGTTCGATAGGTTACTCGAATGCACAATTCTTTGCAGCGTTTTAAGACAAAACACTCTGGCGTTGTTCGCGTGTGGCCTCTCGGTGCTCATTGGCACACCGTGATTGGGTGTGTCCGTGATTTGCCACCGACGCTATGCGACTTGCCTGAAAGAACACTGCCCGCAAAAGGCTGTCCGTAAACCGCTGTCCGCAAAGGCTGTCCCTGGCGGTCCAGTTTGCACATCATGACGGCGGTCTAGATTACTGTTTGCGAGAGAGGCTTCTGCGTTCTTTCGCTGAAGCCCCCTTCATAGTGGAAAATCGGTTTGATGGATGTTCAGCAACGACAGCGCCACTGAAAAAGCAGGGACAGGCTCTGTTCCCCGACCCTCATAGGGACAGTAGCCTGAAGACGACTGTGGCTGTCCCTTGCTTTTTACTCAAAACATCAAACTCACTCATCCGGAGGATTGGAATCGAAAAAGTCACAAGTGATGATATGTGGTCCAAATGTGGGACGCTTGAGTTCGGTTTCATCATCCTCACTGGGCAAAATGATTTCAGTCAACACTGAGTCACATGCCTCGTCGAAAGTTAGACCGCCGTCCTTCATTAGGATTTCTAACCAGAAGTAGATTTCCAAATTTAACGAGAGAGAGTTGTCGCCTGAGACTCGATCTTGGCTAGGTTCAGGTTCAGGCTCAGGTTCAGGTTCAGGTTCAGGTTCAGGATCAGGTTCCGGATCAGGTTCCGGTAACCGAAACGGAGGCTCACCGTTGCTGGGTTGCCACCACCATGAATCATCGTCTCCCCGCATCACTCCGGGTTGATCGGTTGGCGAGAGGGTGATCGTGACGCTGGATGATTGAGGTTCGTCAATGTCAGTGCATGGTGTTTTGCCATCAACGGCATAAGCGATTTGAAAGCTGCCTGCAACAAATGCCATCGCGAGTGTCAGTTTTTTAGCTGTAGTTGCCATGTCGTTCTCCGCAACTCAAGGTAATTTACGTGGCGGAACGCCCGCCCCTGTACGGTAGATACTGCGGTAGGGCAGCGGTCTTACAACGTTTTCCTTTTTTTAACGCGGATTCATGTTGAGACCACAGATTGAATCAAAGGTGTCAGGAGCCCTTCTTTCATACGTGGATGATTCAAATGATGCTGGATGATCACCATTGTGGCATCCGTCAGGATTAGCTGAACGTCAGCTCCAGCGTGAGGTCAAATAAAGCAGACGCCAGACTAGCCGGCGTCTGCATTGGATTCATCACCGTCAGCCTCCAGCCGACGTATTTTTTCAAGGGGGGCTAATTGCCTGGTTTCCTAATCTTTGTCGAAGAGGGCAGACTGCATGGCTGCATATTGGCTCCCAACAAGGAAAGGATTGGGGATGCGCCACTCAGGTAAGGTGTAATCGATCCACATCGCACTGTTAAAGCCGGAGACAAATCCTGCAAGGTCTGCCCAGAATTTTCCGTTGCCTCGTTCGATGATGTCTCCGTCAAAAATGTCGTCCTGGGCATTCCAGTAGGCGACCGTTCCTTTGGCAAGCGAGAGTGAACCAAGAACCAGTGACCTTTCCTCGTCGTTCAAGTCACGTGATTGAAGCGTCTCGATCACCTGTCGGTCCACGGATCAGTTAAATGCAGTGAGATCGGGACTCAACAGGAAGGTCTCTTCGAGTTGCTGGAAAGCCCTTCCTACCGGGGCTATGGCTGATATCCGTTTTTGGACGTCCTGATAGGGACGGTAACCATCGTCGGCAATATTCGCCTCACCGGCTAACGCTTCGTTGGGCAGGAACTGGTCGGCCGGAATACGGTAAATATGCGACATGAACAGACAACTGTTAAGGTAGACCAACTCGTCAGAGGAAGCAGCCTGAAAGGCTCGTTTGAGCGTGATGGTGCCAAATGTAGTTCGGCTCGGTTTCTTGCGAACCACTTTGTCATTGGCTTGCCGTAAGTTCAGCAGGGTCAGGTTGAGATCGGGTGTCAGGTAGTCCAGTGTCCGATTATGGGCGACGCCGACCTCAGCATACGGGTTGGGGTCTACGGAGACCGGTGGCCTCTGCTGGTGATCCTGATGACAATCGTCGTCCTGTTTCCAGCCTATGGCGATGGCCAAAATTTGATTGGAATCAGGTCCCATCGAAATGAGTGTAACCGCCCGCATGCCGTAGGAGATTTGATAGGTGATGTAACTGAATCCCTCTTCAGTTTGCATCATTCCCAATTGGTCGTCGGTGGCTCCAAAGATCAGGCCGATCCCCGAAGGATTACAGCGGCATGGATCGGTAACCGACGCGCCACAATGCTCGCATTGGACGACGTCGGATTTCTGGAGGAGATCACCTTCATCGGTATCGGATGGCTGACAGTCTTTGCGCTCTGGTCGCGCAAAATCATCTCGGAGATCGGACGAGGTTGGCTGAATGGACCGGGAACTGCTGTAGTTGACGGCCCCCGGTGTTGAATCACCCGATCCCGTTCCGCCACCGGTGTCGGTTCGACTACCGTCATTTGTCGGTGGGAACAGGTCGACGACTACGCCTTCTTTGGGCAGGTTTTTAGTGGAAGGGAGGGTTCCTTGCAGGATCGCGACGACCAGATGATCGCAATGACTTCGGTTTTGTTCTGCGAAATACAGGTTGATTAATTCAGGAGGCGCCGCCGTAGCCTGTTTCTGGCTTGCGATTCCAAGGACGATCATTGTGAGGATTGCCACGCACTGTGGCGGCGTATAGAGATGGAACATTTGGTCACTTGAGAAGGAGAATGGAGCAGAAAATCAAATGTGTTCAGTGGCAAACTGCGTGCCATTCCTTCTGGCAAAGCGAATGACCCTGCATATGAGCGAACAGATGCTTGATGTGAATCAGAATGAGAAAGGAATCAAATCATGCGACGGAAATCGTCAAACCGCGAGCGAATATTTTGAGAAGATGTCCATTTGCTCGAACGACACCACAATGACAACTTTCGAGCCTACCTAGACGAGTTCCGGCCCCAGTGGCGAACCCACCGCGACGAACTCAACCGAGCACCGTTGGCACACGAGGACTGGGAGTATTGAATGGCCTCAATCAATCGAGGGCCATGGTGTTTCGGCATCCCGTTGCGTCCTGCGATGAGAACGCGTTTCCATTAAATCCCAAATACTTCTCACCAAGAGGCGTCAACCCGCTGCCCTGACGCTTCTTGTTGGACAGGTTGTCATGGAGCACTCCCGCAAAACTGGGACTTTCCACTTCGAGTAAAAAAGGTACCTGACACCTTTTCCCTCTGTGGCAAGGATCTGATCCACTGCGTGAAAGTTCTGTGGCATTGTGAAAGTCTTTTTTGGGCAGTGCGCCGGAATCAAGATCTTCTCACTCACAATGGTGCGAATTTCAAGGGCGGAGGTCAAACGATGCTTTCTGCAGATCGGGATGCGACACCATGATTATCAGCTGGGCATCCTTGCCCGTACTTACTTGCACATCCATAACAACTATGTCACGGTTCCCAGCGTTGGTTTTCCGACCTTCTGAGACAATAAAAAGGACCGGTATGGTGGCATTTCCGAAGTGCCCCTCTCGGCGTGCTCTGAGATAGTCGAAACCTTGTATATTCCAAACAGCTCCGCCAAATCCTTGCCCGGTGAAATGCTTGAAAGGCCCCAAGCGTTCGCCCATATCGTGGGGGACGCGGTCGCTGCGCAGGGCTTGCTCAACCTTGACCTGAGCCTCCGATACCCATTGTTTTTGATTAGCATGTTTACGAACACAATCCTCAACGAGGAACGTAACGCCCAACAACAATAAAACCAGTCCAATCATGGCAATCCGGATTCCGGTTGAGCAGATGGGAACCGAAGCCGTCGCCCGCAACTCGTTTTTTTTCTGAACACCACGGCAAAGCCCCACCACCATTGCAATCGCTGCTGGAACACCTCCAGCGGCGAGAAGAAAAACAACACCTTCCATTGGCAGCCCGATATTCTCCGGAAATTGATTCCAGCCGACGATAACCAACGTCAGTAGCATGATCACGAACCCGAGGGATGACCAAGCGGAACCGCAAGAATTTTGTATTGACAATCAGAACCTCCCTGTCCCCCGGAAGCGAGTGAATTCATCGGGCCGCGATCTGGTTTGTTCATGTAAAAACGCCCGGCTTCGCGACCCCGGTGGATTGCATTGTTATCTTTTAGGTGCAGTGCGTATTTTAATGGGTGCCCGAATCGCATGATTCATTACGCAAAAACTTTAAAGAGAACGGGTAGGCACCGCATGGGACAGAAAAGGGGTCCGCACTCTTTTCTGGGCAGGACTCTTTTCTGGGCCACGGTAAACAAAATTGGATTGAGGTGATTGCTCGACGATTCGACTTTGAATCGACTCTGCGTCCGAGGGCGCGAACAAAGAAAACGACAGATAAAGAGTCTGCCCCCTTTGTTTGATCAAAACCCCGCTTCGTCTATTCAGGCTGATGAAAATAGGTGGGGGGGGGAGTCAATCGCCGAGCCCACTCGGGGTGAACCTAAAAGCCGACCAAAACTGGCAGCCGAGGACAGTTCCCTGGAGGGGGTATCGTGGCGCTGCGGGCGACCACAGTTTTCCGACAGGCACTCTGTCGCGGAAAGTCTATCTGATACGAATTCCACAGAATAATCATCCTGTCATGGGCCTTTTCTGTGTACTCTTACGCAGTTGCAAACTTTTTACGATTCGTACTTTTCACATTTCTTGCCTGAGGATCCATTCATGCGTCTATCGAAGCTCTCTTGTCTGTTCGCTTTCGTCTTCTGCCTGACCGCTCTTTCTGGTTGTACATCTGACTCTGGCGGACCTGCGAAACCCGCCGCCGATATGAGCGAAATCGACCAGTTTCTCGCCGACAATCCTGATCAGAACAGCGACGATCCGGATGGCGACATGGCCGGGGTGACGGAAGAAGAGGCGGCGGAATAGGCAAACAGCCGATTCCGCTTTTCGTTTTAATTTGTATACGTTGTCGCGTGGTCATTGACGCCGCGACCCAAGCGGTATGTTCTTTTTCATTTCTTGACTTTTGGAGATGTAATTATGAGAAGATCGAAATTCAGCCAAGGTTTCACTCTGGTGGAACTTCTTGTCGTGATCGCCATCATCGGCGTGTTGGTGGGGCTGTTGCTGCCCGCCGTGCAGGCGGCCCGCGAAGCGGCTCGGCGGATGAGCTGCAGCAACAATTTCAAGCAGCTTGGCTTGGCCATGCACAATTACCACTCGGCTTACAAGCAGCTGCCGACCCAGATGGGAGGGACGAGTTATTCGACGCCCGGTACCAGTTCCTCGGGTGCGATTGATTTCAGGCCCCCCACAGGGCATAACCGTCTGTTCTTGGGGGCGCTTGTTGGCCTCACGCCGTTCATGGAGCAGCAGGCACTTTGGGAGGAAATCAGCAATCCATACCAGAGCGTGGTCAATGGTACGGTTGTCGGCATCTTTCAGTCGATGGGTCCGCGGCCCGATAAGGGACTTGGTGGTGCCAATGGGCATGCAACCTCGCCATACATACCTTGGATGACAGAGATTCCAACGCTCCGCTGCCCCAGTGACCCAGGCGTTGGCCTTCCGGCCAGAGGCCGCACCAACTATGCGGTGTGCATTGGAGATTCGAGTCGATTCAGCAATAACGGGCCACGCAACCCGTTTGCTGCTGTGAGCACTGGGCGGTCGCGACACTCGCGTGCTAGTCAGCGAGGCGTGTTTGTTCCTCGCAAGATCGGGACCAAATTCCGTGACATTCTCGACGGCTTGTCCAATACGATTGCGATGGGTGAGATCGTCACTGACATCGGCGATCGGGATATCCGAACTCATGCGTGTCGATTGAACCAGAGTGGTGGCATCCGACCCTGGGGCGCTGGCGCTGCGCTACACTGTGAACAGTTTAAGGATCCAAGTCGCCCCCAATTCTGGCTTCCAACTGCTCCGTTGACCGGTGGCGTACAATCGAAGCGCGGCTACGCATGGGCAATGGGTTCGCCATTCTGGACGAGTTTCAATACGATCCTTCCGCCCAATCGCGAACAAGTCACGTGGGCCGGTGTGCACAGTGAAGGCATCTTTCCACCAGGTAGTCGCCACCAAGGTGGTTGCCACATCTTGATGAGCGACGGTGCGGTGGTCTTCATGACCGATTCGGTTGAGGCCGGAGACAGCTACAGTGCTCAGGTCGTCATTGGGACGCCTGGTGGCGTGGGCGGATTGGCACCGGGATCGGCGAGCCCCTTTGGGCTGTGGGGTGCCCTCGGTACCCGTGCCTCAAGCGAAACGATTGAGGAGCAGTTGAACCAGTAGTCAACCACTGCGGTTGAATCCAATCAGTATGGAGACTCGCTTGGTGTTTTCGCCAAGCGAATCTTTTTTTGTGGGCACAAACATCAGCCATCGCGTTTCCATGTCGACTGGCTTTAGCTTCTACTCTCTGCTGGCCGCTGCGTCCCGCCGCTGGGGACTCGCGACCATCGTCGATACGCTCGCTCGACTGGTACTCGAGATCAGGAATGAAGTTGATATCGTGTTGAGCGGATGCTCGAACAGACGAGTGCAGTCGAAGACGTTTGGGAATGGTAAGGACGACTTGCCGATGTGCATCGGGAATGATTAGAAGTTCTCCAGGAACGTGTTGATGTCATCCAAGTGGCGACGTAACGGTATGATATCAGAGATGCCGGAACGTTTCGTTGCGCGCATCTGTCTCTGGAATCCTGGTTCAGTTGGCTCGAAAGGTTGGATGCTTCGGTCGAAAAGACCGAAGTAGTTTTCGCATGCTGTTAGAGGCACAGCGGGGCGGTAAATGCGCGCCAGTGCTGGTTCGGAGTGGTCCAATCATACCAAGGTTGTTGAACTCCTGACCACTTTTTCAGATCCACAAGTCACGGTCGAGACTACGATAGCTGATGGCTTCGGCCAGATGCATTTCACTAATCTGTTGATCGTCAGCCACATCTGCGATTGTCCTTGCAACGCGAAGTATTTTGTCATGTGCTCTTGCTGAAAGTCCGAGTTCCTCGACGCAGTGGCGCAACATCTGCCTGCATACGCGATCAATCTGGCAGTGTGATCGCACTTGGCGGCTCGTCATTTGCGAGTTGTACAGTGTGGGTTGGTCATGGAATCTGGTTGCCTGTTGGTCTCTGGCCCTGATCACGTCCTTACGAATTGCGTCACTGGATGTGCCTTGGGACGTGTTGTCCGCCAGTTCGTCGAATGGAACAGCGGGTACTTCGAGATGAATGTCAATCCGATCGAGGATTGATCTTCACACGTCCTGATGAGCAGTGCATTCATTCGCTTGCTAATCTGTATCGCCAACCTGCGTTGACTTACTCGCAGATAGGTTGGACGAGCCGTGGCGAGTGTCCCATCGGTTTCGCAAAAACACAATCCGCTGCTGTTATTGGACATGGTGAGCAGGCTTTCCGGTGGGCCAAAGCAGCAATTCAAAATTACGACATGCTACGCCTTGGGTGGATGCAACCTTTCGTAGCTGATATTCCGATGGTCGATGGTTCGATTGTGTGTACGCTTTCGCGAAAGCTCATGATGTATTCCGTCAACGTCAACCGGGTTGTTTACGTTGACGACCTGAGTTCGAAGCGATTTGGTTTTGGTTTTGGTACGACCGCACACCACCTGCTGGTTGGTGAAGAACGCTTCACGGTTTGTCTGGATGAGTCAAACGGAGACGTGACCTATGAAATTTTCTCGTTTTCGCGTCCTGGTCTGCCTTTGTTTCGGACGGCACTCCCGCGGTTTCGCCATCTCCAGCGGGTTTTCTGTCATGATTCTACCTTGGTAATGCATGCCGCATGTCAGCATGGCCCCACCCCGGGGTAGTGTTGAATCATGCTGCTGCGGCTGATTTGCGGAGCTGTTCTTCTTTTTGAATCAAATGATTAACGCCAAAGAGGAAATCACGATGGAAAGAATCTTGTTACTGATTGTCATGTTTGGTGGTTCCATCGCGTTGGTGGGGGGCATTATTTTACTGGTAAGAAATGCGACGAAAAAGAGAAAGTAAGCATTGATGGCGTTGGCCACAGAGACGGGGCTTCAGTTTTCGGCTGTGCAGGATGGGGACTTGCTTGGCAAAATGAAGACGTTCTCCCTGTTCAACAGAGGAAGCGCTCGCAAGATGCGAAATGTGATGACAACCGAGACGGACGTTGCTCGGCTCTCAATATTTGATTATCAATACACGACTGGGGGTGGCGAAAGTTCTCACACGTATCGACAAACCGTTGTTGCTCTTGAGTCCGAAGCACTGGTCCTGCCTGTGTTTTCTTTACGGCCTGAGGGTTTTTTTCACAAACTCGGTGCAGCTATCGGTATGCAAGATATCGACTTTGAAAACCACCCGGAGTTCTCAGACTCTTTTGTGTTGACGGGAGGTGATGAACAAGCTGTGCGAAGTTTTTTTGACGACAACCTTCTTGATCACTTTGTGCATCAAAAAGGAAGTTGTGTTGAGGGTGCAAGCGGCATGTTTATTTATTTTCGCTCCGGGCAGCGTAAGCCTGAGGAAATTCGCGAATTCATGAATCAGGGTTACATGATGTACTCAGCGTTTATAGATCGATTGTCTCGGTCGTAAACGCCCCCTGTCAGCGTGACCGAAAAAAGTTACGGAGTGAGATTTGAGTGAGTTCGCCCCTTCTGCCTGCCTGATGCGTAATAATGACGAAACCCGTACGGTGTTTGACCTTTGGTGAAGGCCAGCCTGAGGCGATCATGTCTGTTCGCCTAGGTGTTCGCTGGGCTTTTTCTGAGAATCACTACGCCCCAGTCTTTGCACCAGTTTGAGTGAGAGAATTGGGGTTAGTAAAGCGACTGTGTTCTGGAGGCTGAGGCGCAGCCGAAGCCGAAAGAACACAGCCGACCGCATAAGCGGCAGGGGTTTGATAATCCAATGAACTGTGGATGCGATGATGGTTGTAATCGAGTCGCCAGCGATGAATCACCCAGCAAGCTTCCTCAAAGTCAAAAAGGTTTCACGGTTTAGCAGCTCATCGCGAAGCGTACCATTGAACGATTCGACCTAGCCGTTTTTTCCAGAGACTGCCCTTGGCGATAAACAATGTTTTGACATCAGCTTCTTTCAGCCAACGGCAAATTGCCTTGGATACGAAATCAGGGCCGGTGTCATTGCCAAGGTTGTCGCTGCGAAGGTGTTCGGGTGTGCCGCGTACGGCGAACAGGTACTGCAAAATCCTCATTACGTCCTGAGCGGTAAACGAACGGCCAACTTCTATCGCCAGGCATTTTCGCGTGTACTCGTCGATCACCACCAGCAAACGAAGTTGGCGACCGTCCGCGGTCCGATTCGTCACAAAATCGAATGACCACACATGATTCTTGTATCGGGCACGGTGACGCACGCAACCGTTCTCACTTCCGCCAAAGAATCGTCGCTTTCGATGTTGTTTCCGCGGGACTTGCATATGCTCTCGCTTCCAAAGTCGATGGCCCCGTTTCTCGTTCACCGCCCAGCCTTGCTGGGTTAACAACCGATAAATGCGGCCAGATCCAAAACGAGGACGTTGACGAGCAAGTGAACGCATCTCGTGCAGTAACGCCGGTTCATTATCCGCCCGATGCGACTGATATCGCTGGGTGTTTCGTGGTTGACCCAGAACGCGGCAGGCACGACGCTCCGACACTCTTTCTGGCCCCAAACGGCTACGCACGGTGGACACTGTGCGTCGACGGCGTTCAGGGCTTACCAGTTTCCCTTGGCAGCCTCCTTGAGAATCTCCATATCGAGAGCCTGCTCAGCGACCATCTTCTTCAGCCGAGCGTTCTCTTTCTCCAAAGTTTTCAGTTGCTTGGCCATCTCTGGTTTCATGCCACCATACTTCTGCCGCCACCGGTAATAAGTCTGTTCGGTGATTTCCAGCAGTTTGCAGACATCGGGCACCTTCTTGCCCTTACCGCGTTCTGTTTCCGCTTTACGCAGCTTGGCAACGATCTGATCCACTGTGTGACGTTTCTGAGGCATTCTGAAAGTCCTTTCCGGGCGGGTCGCCCGAACAAGATTCTCTCACTCACAATGGTGCAAATCTATGGGGGGAGGTCATGAGGGAGGAAGTGCTCTCATTAGTCCGCTGCCATCAGATTCAATGACCAGTATACCGAAGGTGTTTTCTCCAATTATCCTGATGCCATGAACCTGGTCCATTACCTTGAGCCGTGTCGTTTATTCCTACTTCACATCGAGGTCTGTGACGTCATATCGACCGCAAAACGTTTGTTTCTGAATTAGAGAGATTGCTCATCGACTGCACAAATATATCTGCACGTTACGACAGCCTGTATGATCACGTAGGCGAACCCGATCGCGAGTTTATCTTACATGCCTAGTTGGGAACCGTGGGCACCCGTTTCGTGATAAGTACCGATTTAGCTAGCCTTCACCTGCATGCATGTTCTCGCAACGTGAATACCAGGCGATACAGCAACTGGCCTGTTAACTGTTATAAAACGGCTAAGATCTTCTTCGCGGCAGATCACACTGGGAAATGCGATGAGTAATAAAAGTACCCCCGCTTTAAAACAACCTCGAGAAGCAATACGCAGAATGCTTGGCCTAACTAGGTGGATGGCTCTTAGGTTTTCGTCGACACCAGCTGCGGCCGGAAGATTGTATCCCCTGCTGGAATCGTATTTCCGGAGAAACAGCTTGGCGATCAAAAGAACGCTGAATATTTTCGAGGCACCAAATGAATGAGTTACTCAATCGGATTTGGCGGCAAAGTTGTCGAAAGGAGGCTCGCCAATTCCAGCGTGCGATACGAGATCCGTTAGCTTCGCAGGCGGAAACGCTAATGCGGCAACTCCGCGTGCTCGCACCAAGCCACTGGGGAAATCACTGGCGTCTTAGCTCCATAACTTCTGTTGAGGATTTTCAGAAGCGGGTTCCAATCACGCGTTACGAGGACTATCGAACAGCCATCGCTCAAATCGACCAAACAGGTGACAATCCGTTGACCGCGCAGCGTGTCAAAATGCTCGAGCCAACCAGTGGTACAAGCAGCCAACCCAAGTGGATTCCATATACTCATGCCCTGCACCGGGAGTTTCAGGCCGCTTTGGCCGTGTGGGTCTATGATCTGTTTACTCAACGGCCTGCGGCGATGCGTGGAACCGCGTACTGGTCGGTTTCACCCCCTCTGCATGATTCATCAATCAGTCAAAGTGGGATTCCGAAGGGGTTCGATGATGATGCAGCCTATCTTGGTTTTTTCTCGAGGCAAGTCGCGCGTCGTTTGCTCTCGGTTCCAAGCGATGTGAAGCAGTACACTAATCCTGATGATTGGCGATACGCGACTTTGTGGTATCTGTTGCAGGATTCCCGCCTTGCGTTCATCTCCGTTTGGAGTCCAACATTTTTGTTGGAGTTGATTGCGTTTGGTAATGGTGAACCACGGGAACGCATCTCACGCGATATCCATGACGGGATTTGTCGGCTCAGTGATGGGCAACAGATTCGCGTGCCACGCACACCTTCTGTTTTTTCTCCACGGAATCGTAGAAAAGTTGTTGAACTACTGGAGCGGCCACTTGATCTACAAAGGTTGTCGCCACAAATCTGGCCATCTCTTTCCGTGATCAGTTGTTGGGCCGATTCATCTTCCAAACGCTACATCAGCAAGCTAAGAGAGCTTTTTCCACATGCGGAGATATCTCCAAAGGGCTTGTTGTCGACCGAGGCTTTTATTTCGATTCCGATCATGAACGAGTCAGGAGCAGCGCTTGCTTTGCGATCGCACTTCATGGAATTCATGACGCATGATCGTGGTGAGCCGTCTTTGGCGCATCAACTGCAGGCGGGGCAGAGGTATCAGGTTGTTGTCACGACGGGCGGCGGACTTTACCGATATCAGACCGGGGATTGGATCGAGGTAACCGGTTTCCTTGACGCTTGTCCTCTGGTGCGATTCCTGGGGCGGGATGCAACAAGCGATCTCGTCGGTGAAAAATTGACTGATCAGTTCGTGCAACATGTCATCGAAGAATTACTCACTGACATACACCCAGCAGGAACCTTCGCGATGCTTGTTCCGGATGAGAAACGAAAGCGTTACTGTCTATTTCTCGCAGTGGGTCGCGAACCACTGCATGATCGAGAAGGAGATACACCGTACGAGTTGGTAAAACGTCTCGAACAACTGCTGTGCGGAAATATCTACTATCGTCAGGCACGCCGGCTCGGTCAGCTTGATTCAGCCACAATCATCCGAGAGCGACCAGAAAAATGCTTTCTGGAACGGTACCAGCAGTTGTGCCGCCGACATGGGATTCGGGCAGGTGACATGAAGTTGGTGGCATTGGAGACGAATCCCAGGAAGGCACGTGATTTTCTTGCCGCCGATTGAAAAAGAAGCGGACGCTGCAAATCGTGAGAATCTAGCCCGTTAAGACGTCAATGAGGTAATGTCCTTGTAGCACCAGTGTGGAAATGGCTTCCCAAAAAGCCCACCTCCATAAACATGCCGCAGTGACTGGGGGTGCGCTGCCATTGATCGCGGAAACCGCCGCAGACTGCCGCGGCAGGCCAGCATCCACGCCGTGTCGATTGAGTAAGTAACTTTCATGAAGAAGACGATTTGATCCTGGTAGGCATGTCAACGCGGCTTCCGATCACGCGAAAGGCGCTCCGTTTGAAATTCTCTCGCGTGAGTGGTGCCAAACAACAGAGTTCATCCCCCTCGGCGTGACCCGGGTTTGCCGCGTGAAAAAAAGCCACTGCTTCGTCTTTCAATCGACTCTCCGTGACCGTGGCAACCGCGGGTTGCAAACGACAGCCAGTGAGACCCGAACGCACAATGCCTCGTTCTCGACAATAACGTCTTCCAAAACGTTGCACTGCCATCGTCTCGATCAGCTGTGTTGCCCACATCGGTGTCGAAACATTCGCTCGCGGATAGAATTCACGAAAGAAGACAGGCAAGAATCGATACGTTTTATATCCTTTCGAAATCAAGAACCAATACAACGCGCGCTCGGGGTTCTCATCGATCAGCGATAATGCCAATCGCCCCCAAAGTGTTGACACCGGATTTCTGGCCCAATATCGCGAATCAACGATCGTATCGCCGGAAAACAGTACCCCAAGATCGTGGTCACCAGTTTTCAGGACAAGAAAGGACTGTGTCGAAAAACCGAGCACCCTGGATGTTCGTGGGCAGCGAGCGGTGATCACCCAATCCTTGCCTGCCAGGTCAAGCTCGAAGTCTTCGCGACGCACGTTTTCGTAATACAGCTGCATCAATGCAAACATCTGTTCCCGATCCAAATCGGAAACCTCGTCAATACGGCAAGTCTCTCCCGTCAAACGCATCAAGAATTACCTTGCATATTCGAGGCTACTGGGACCATGGCGATCGCCCGTGTTTTCACTCTACCCGCTACAGGCACCCGAGTTCCAGATAACACGGATCATGACCGCGAATTTTCATGAATGTCTCTTTGCGATTCAGACTGACAGCATACAGTCGCGTTCTGTACTCGCTGACCGCTTGTACGCGCATGGCGGGCAGCAGTGGGTCATCGTCACACAATCCGATCAACAGGCAGCCAGCGCTGACTGGCACCATGCGTATCAACTGGTTCAACAGCATCATGGCGTGCTTGGCACATTTGACCATTGGGAACGCGACATAACAACAATGTAGTGGCTGACCAACGGCAGGCAACTGAACTCCGCCACTAAGTTTCGACCAAAAGTTAAAGAGCGGTCGGAACGATCCAATCGCATCTGCATAACCACGAACAATGGTTTGACGAAAGGCGTGTTGGTCCCAGCATCCGGCCGCGCCCACAATCCGCCCGTGCACTCTGATGACCGCGATCGAACCGACGCTCATCTCTCGAAACGTTCCCGAAGTCTGGAAATCCGACTGTTCATAAACCGGTGCAAAGGTACGCTGCTTGGCGAACCGATTGAGAAAGGCGACCAACTCACCGAGGTCGTTCTGGTTGGACAACATTGAAACGCTTGCGTCTCTATCGCTGACGCCGCGGATACGGCGAAGCGGAATTACCAATGTGTTCAGTCCCGTGATGAAATGGTAGATGGGCAAACTCGCACGATTCTTGGTCAATGCGTCAAGTGCGTTCTGGTTCCCTTCGGCGATCGTGGTCAGATAGTAGTCTGGTCGCAGCGGATCCACGTCATGTAATCTCCGCACAAATTTATAGCCTCGAGCCAGTAACCCCCGTCGGCGTGCGTAAGGCATGAAACGCAGGCCGCTCAGGTATCCGATCCGCTTGGGGATTCCATCGACATGGATCGGACGCACTGACCGAGTTGCAACGCCGACAACCTCGTTCCGTTTCGCATCGCGACAGACAACCGCCTGCCAGTGGTTTCCCAGCACAACGTTGGACGCAAAGAAACTTGGATCGCGTTGAAAGCTCACGGTCACGCTGCCGGCCATTGGCGTCGCGGCCATGACTCGACGAATCGCTTCATCATCGGCGGGTGTTGCCAATTCAAATTTATAGCGTGTCAATCAAATTCTCCTGAACCAACTCAGCCGCGGTCGACTTGTCGTGAGCGGCCAGTAATTGACCTTGCCAATTTGCATCACCGAGCGGCAAGCCGTTTCGCCCCTCGACATCTCGTTGATGCATCGTGTTAATCATCAGGAAATTCATAAACATCCACGGGTCGCGCCAATTGACACGGTGGGCAGCTCGCTGCCCAATGCTTGGCCAACTGTAAAATTCGCGTCGAGCAGCAACGCACATGTCCGCCAAATCTTCCGCACTCATGTTCATCGGGCGATACGGAATCATATTGTACTGGTATCGCTCGTCATTCCACCACGCATCGTACAACAGTCGCTGTTCGCTCTGCATCCGCTGGTAAAGCGGCGTGCCCGGAAACGGCGTGATGTGATTGAATGCCCCTATAAACAGTCCCTCGGATCTCGCGAATTCCATTGTCTCGCGAAATGTTTCGGGCGTGTCATGGTCATAGCCAAAGATAAAAGTGCCGTATATCCGCAACTTATGTTTTCGGAAATTTTTCATTGCCTGTTTCGGCCCACCCTGCATCAGATTGAAACTCTTGTTCATCTGTTTCAGTGCCATTGGATCAAGCGACTCGAAGCCAACCAAGACACCCTGACATCCACTGCGCCGCATCAGTTCCAACGCTTCTTCGTCGTAGGCAACATTGATAGCGGTTTGAGTAACCCAGCGAATCTTCAAGGGGATCAGCGCTCGCATCATCTCCTTGGCCGCTTCCAAATTGGATGTCAAGTTGTCATCGATAAAGAACACCATCTGTCGCCGCCGTCGAATTTCGCTAACTTCGCTTAGCATCTGGTCGATGGGGCGATGGGTGTGAGTTGAATGAAAAAACGACTGGATTGCGCAGAAATCACATTTAAAACGACAGCCACGCGCAAATTCAACAAGACGAATCGGCAGGTATCTCTTACCAACAAAAATCGAACGATCGGGATTCACAGACCGTGCCGGCCGCTGATCCGAACGGTAAACCACTTGGTTTGTCCCACAGCGAAAATCTTCAATTACCTCTGGCAAAACCGTATCGGCTTCGCCGATCACGATTGCATCGCAGTACTGCAGCACCTCTTCGGGACACAGCGTAGCATGAAAACCACCCATCAAAACCGGCACGCCACGGCGACGATAATCACTGGCAATCTGGTAGGCACGTCGCGCCGTGTAGGTTTCGACACTAATCGTGACCAAGTTTGTTGGTTCATCAAATGGAATCGTCTCCAACCGATCGTCATAGAATCGCCGCTCCACATCTGCGGGCAATAACGCGGCGACTGTGGCGGCAGAGATTGGTTCCATCTGCCATGTCCGAATGTAGTTCTTCATCCCTGGATAGCGGCCGACACAGGGGTGAATGATCGTGATGCGAAACGAAGGGGGTTTTACGGGACTCACGCATTCTCTCCGATCGCGACCAACCGGTCTTGCGGTTGTGATCGCGGACAATCTGGTCGAGACGCTCCGAACATCCAATCGCAATTATAAAATCGCTTCAAATTGCGTGCGTAGAATCGATAACCGACATTGGTAGTCAGCGCGACATGGAATGGTGCTTTCGTATTTTTGAGTCGCCGCGCAATGCTGCGCCATCGGTAGGCATACCGCCATGCTTGTTCATTGCCGCGTGACAAAGCGTCGACCGACATTGATTTTGGTTGGAACACAACATGCTGTCCGTCGTACAACTCCCAGTCACGTGTCAAGATTCGCTCCTGCGCATCCAATTGCCTGAACAACTCTGTTCCCGGAAAAGGCGTCACAATGGCAAACCTTGGCAGATCAATGCCAATGTCAACCGCCATTTCTGCTGTCTCTTGAAACACGTCTTCCGTATCGTGATCCATTCCAAACACAAAACAGCCCTGCAATGCGATCTTGCGATCATGTAGCAGTTGCACAATCTTGGCATAGCCCTCTGGATGATTGAATCGTTTTCTTGATTGCTCCAAATTCGCAGGGCGAATCGATTCCAGCCCCATGAGCAAGCCACGACAACCGCTGCGCGCGGCCAAATCCAACAGCGGTAGGTCCTCACACAACAATGTTGTTGCCAAACCGTACCACTGGATTCGCAGTGGAAGCAATGCCTCGAACAACTCCCACGCGTAAGCTCGGTTGGCGATCAAATTTAAATCCA
>Ga0315321_10000961_pt1 | contig 22029 bp, 16 predicted proteins | sample M180m21515metaG_FD_203464 | JGI IMG/M metagenome (GOLD analysis project Ga0315321, IMG submission 203464) | Ammonia-oxidizing marine archaeal communities from Monterey Bay, California, United States - M1 80m 21515 | ecosystem: Environmental > Aquatic > Marine > Intertidal zone | place: USA...
GCTGGAGAATTTTGTAGTTTGCGACCGAGTTCAGAGCGACGCCACCGGCCATGCACAGCTGGTTCAAGCCGGTCTGTGCGCAGGCCTCCGCGACGATGTGGCACAAGGCTTCTTCCAGCTCGTGCTGGACCTTGTGGGACAGGTCGACCAGCCAGGGTCGCATGTAGGGGCGCCCCTCGGGTGTGTCGTAGACGCGCTCAAGGGCGGCCACTTCCAAGAAGATGTCGTAGGCAGACATCGACACGCGGGGCTCTCCGGCGACCGGGGAGAGCCAGCGCTCCCAGCTGGATTGGCGACCTCCAAAGGCCGCGAGTCCCATGAGCTTGCCGGCCTCCGCGAATCGGATGTGGGTGCCGATGCGGGTCTCGAAGCCGGCCTTCCGCGAGATGTACTCGTAGATGAAGCCGAGGGTGGACAGCGATGCGAGGTGCGCCTGGACCCGTACGTGGTGAAGGGGCTTGAGGTGTCCGTCGCGGGCGGTGTAGAGCGTGTAGGACTCCGTGCGCCAGTGTCCGCTCGGCGCACACTCGGTCGAGCCGCTGCCATCGGCCACGAGCACCAGTGCGTCGTCCATGCCGGACGGCCACCATGCGGAGTAGGCATGGGCGAGGTGGTGACTGGGAATGGCATGGACCCGCCCCGAGATGTCGCGCGAGAACTTTCCCCGGAGGATGTCCGGAGCGAAGTCTCGGCCCGGCATGTTGGCGGTGATGGTCGCCATCTTCGACAGCGGCAGGTCGAGGGCATCGAGGCAGTAGCGAATGCACTCGCCGGGCACCTGAATGTGCTGCATGAGGTGCGGGGACTGCACCATGAAGCCCACGCTGTGCTTGATGCGGTCGAGGCGCTCTTGTTCGATCGCGACCAGGATCTCACCGCCTCGGACCACCGCCACGGAGCGGTCGTGTCCGAGGTTGATGCCCATGTGGTAGCCGGTCATCACTGCCTCACGGTGGATTCGGAACATGCTTTAGTGCAGGACAACCTGCGTGGGTTGGCAGTCTGCCCATCGCGCCCCCGTCAGGTCAAACCAGTCGGTAGGAAGGACACTTCCGCCGCATCCGCGCTTGGTTCACGACTCAGAAAGTCCTGGCGGATCGTTCCGGGCGATGCGAACCAGTGCCCGCACCACCGACGCCATCTCAGCCGGGTCATCGCGGATACCAATGGCCTCGTGCATCAGCTCACCGTCCTTGATCTCCAGTGTGGGCGCATGGGACACGAAGGCGGCGCCCTGCTTGGTCTTTCGGGTGAGTACCGGGTCGACGGTGTCGGGTAGCACCGTGCCGGATGTGACGGCCACTTGTGTTCGCGTGTAGCGCAGGTTGCCCCACTCACGGACATCGACGCGCACCGCGCAACCGTCCACTTCTCCTTCGAGTCTGCAGCTGCCGTAGCTGGTCCAGGTCTCGGTGGGCGGTGTGAACGCCAGACCGAGCACTTCGCCTGCGTCCTGCCACACCGACTGCTGCGGATCAAAGCCTTTGACCTGGCGAGGCCGATGCTCCACGTACCGCTGGAGCATCTTCGGCAGCTGCTTCTCGGGGTTGGGGTTGTTCGCCCGTATCAACAGGTAGGCGAAGCCGCCGAACGCGAGTACCAGCATCAGCGTCGGCACCAGAAATGTGGCCGCCATCAGCAAGAAGGGGACGGCTGTGATGACGACAGCGAGCAGCAGTGCGAGAATTTCTTCCATGGTGCGACCGTTCTAATTGACTGCTACTTCGGGCGGAGCATGCCGCAGCACAGTGGTGGGTCGATCGCGGGGTGAGATAGAGTCGTATGCTTCATCAAGCGACTTCCCTGCCCTCTCTGGTCCAGTCATGTTCTTTGGCTTCCTCACCAGCCTCCCCGTGTTCGGGTTCTTGTTCGTGTCGCTGGCGCTGGTGCGGAAAGGTCAGCTGCATCGGGCCCGCCGTTCCTGGAAAGCCAAGAATCTGAAAGACCAGCCCATTGAAGCCCTGGGAGCCCGCAACGAAGGCCGCTTCTACACGCTGGAGCGCGATGGTGTGGTCTGGTATCTGCGACGCTTTCGCACTGGAGATACCCCCGATCAGGTCGACGTTATCTGTGCGCTCCCCCTGTCTACGGCAGCCGGCGCGGCGCCTCGGCACCCGCTCGTGCGAGTGGGGCGAGAAGCGCCGGTAGACGCCTTGCTCAAGTGGCTGAGTCCTGGTCTTGATCTGGAGGTCGGAGACGCCGACTTCGACGCGGAGGTGCTGCTGCACACCGAGGCCGATGACGCGCCCCAAGTGCGGGCTTGGCTGTCGGGTGAGGAGGCTCGCAAGGCTGTGCTCCAGCTGTTCTCCGGCACCTGCAGCCGCATCTCGGTCTGCCCTGTCGGCGCTCACGAGCGGGTGCCGGTCTCGCTCAAGCCAGTCATGCTTCAGGCCCGATTCTGGATGGACCCTTGCTGGGAGAGCTCCGACCTGCTTTCGGGTCAGATCGACATGCTGCGCGTGCTGCGCGACCAGCTTCCGGAAGCGGCCGCCCCACCGCTTGCCCCGCGCGTGCACTTCGGCCGTCACCTGGGTCTTGCCGGCCTGTTCGCCGTGCTCTTTCTGCTTGTGCTTGAGGCCATTGCTGCCTACCCCCCTCTACAGGACCAGCTGGACTGGGTGGCCTTGATGGGAATGACCATCACCTGTGCCATCTCTTCAGGTGCCGGTATCTACGCGGCGCGGCGAAGTCGGATCAAGCTTCCGGCCTTGGTCGGCGTGGCGGTGTGGTCCTGGCTGCTGAGCGGGCTGCTGGTCTATGCCCTCCTGCTCTGGGTCAATGGCGCCAGCGACCCGACGCTGGCCGACCACCCGACCACCATTGCCCAGGTCAAGGAGCACCATGGGGAGGGCGGCCGCTACTGGCGTGCGACTCTGGCAGCGGTCCCCGGCATCGACGACTCCCTCAGCGTGAGCCTGTCCAAGAATGAGAGCCAGCTCGCGCAGCCGGGCAGCCCATGCATTCTCCGCGCCGGTGCGGGCAGGCTGGGCGTGCCCTGGCGACAGTCGCTGCGCTGCACCTTCGGAGGCGAGAGTCATCGGCTTCTGCCCTAAGACTCAAGACGCGCCAGTACCGGCTGCGGTGACCGTCTATGGTTGTGCTCCTACTGCTCCTACGTTTCGTTGCGGGTTGTCTGGGGGCAGGGCGGCAAGGGCATCGCGAAGAGCCGCAAGCGTCTTGTAGTAGGGCAGCTCGTCGTCCCCCCACAGAATCTCGATCGAGATGAAGATGGTCAACACCGGCAGTCCGGTCTCCCGGCGGACGAAGTTGGTCATGTGTTCGCGCCGGTCCATGTGGAGCTCTTCGGTGGTCCCCACGTGGAAGCCCTCCGGAGCCAGGCGCGCGCTCAGGTCGGACACGAGGTGGTCAAAGCCTGGAATGCTGGGGCAGCCGGAGGACAGGTCCGCCTCCAGCTCCGCATCGTTGCGTCCGCACATCAGGTGCACGTCGTTTTTGTCATCTCCGCGGCCGTTGCTCGTGCTGACGTACACCATCATGTCGACGTCGGATGCGATGGCGAGCGTGTCGGCGCGGAAGTCTTTCAGAGCGTTCGGCAGCGGAGCGCTGGGGTCGAGCCAGGCTTTGTGCGTCGAGAAGCGAACGTGGCGAGCCCGAAGCGGGTGCGAGAGGGTGTAGCGCTCGTTGGACAGCACACTGCCGCCGAGGCTCTCCGCAAGCGTTCGGGTGAAGTGTCCGATCCCCGCATCGGTGGCGCTCTGGGTCGCCACAAACAGCAGGTGACCATCCCGCTGAAGCCGGGTTCCATACGACCGGTTCTCGAAGGTCTCCTCCACGATGATGGTGCTCGTTGGGGACTGGTCTCCAATCGGGGGCAGCTTCCGCAGGCGAAACCCACCGTGAGCGGCGACGGCCATCGTGATGTCTTGGCGAGGCATGCCGAGCTCAAGCTCAAGGATGTCGGCGTCGTACCAGCGGGAGCGGGCCGCCAGCTTCTGTTCTCTAAGGAGGCGCCGCGTATACAGGTCGGGATGGGTCTCGAAGGACTCGGTCAGCAGCCCGTGCACCTGTTGGAGGCGAAGGTACTCCTCGACGGCGTTGAGCTGATTGCTGAGAATCGAGATGAGACCGCCGAAGACCAACATCCCCAGCAGCGTGAGCACCAGTCCCATGGTCAGCTCTCGCCGCGTCTGCCCCGCGTCACCGAAGGCCCCTGGATCGATGAGCATGTTGAAGCTCTGTCGATACGAAAACGCGACTCGACCGCCGATGAAGGTCGCGAATCCAATCAACAGCGCCAAGACGACGAGCTGAAACCAGAAGCTCTCAAGTAGGATGACCACCGCTGACCCTCACGAAGACTCTCTGGAAGAGGAAGCCTGGCGAGTATACCGATCGGCCCTTCACTTCGCTCAGTTGGTCGGCCCAGTGGCCGTCTTGCGGGACCGCACCGACAGGCCCCACAGCAGCAGCCCCAGCAAGGCGGGTCCTGCCGGCCCCGTCGGAGAGCCCGCGCCCACAGAACAGCCTCTATAGGGATAGGGCTGACCGGCGTTCTTGGGCCCCGACCACTCGGCGCTGTCCGGCTCGCGGTAGCCGTCCCAGTCGAGTGTCACACCCGCTGTGGTCTCCACCCAGCTGGCGATGGCATCGGAGCGCACGTAGATCCCTCCGTCTCCACACATGTGCTTCGATGGGTGTACGCCTCGGGACACGATTCCGATCAGAACAGTGCCTTGTCGGGTGTTTTGGAAGATGGGACCACCGGAGTCACCGGTGCATGTGTCCGAGGCCCCCCCGGCCACCAGCTCTCCGCCCGGCTGCACGGCGGGGTTGCAGTCCCAGCCTCGCTCGGAGCAGTCGTGATCCCAGATCGCGACCGTGGCTTCCTGGAGGAAGTCGGTCTCCTCTCGGGCCCGCTCGTCGGTCAGTCCCCAGCCCACGATGATGCCCGGCACGCCGTCTTCGAGCTGTGCGGTCGACACGGTGACCACGTCCAGACCGGGCGCGGAGTCCAGCACGAGCACGCCGACATCGTAGGTGCGCGCCCACTTGGGATGTGCCTCCTTGCTGTCCACCGCGTAGCGGTGTCCCTCCTGCGCATCGGTCCCAAAGGAGACATGGGTGGCGCCACGAATGCAATGCCCCGCCGTGAGGACCACCCGGGGGGCCACCAACACCCCGGTACACCACTCGTCTCTGCCATTCCACACCAAGGCCACGGACTGCCAGTCTCCCGCCGCCACCTCCGTGCCGTTGACGATGGGAGGAGGAGGGGTGGACGCAATTGCGAGGGTCGCTATCCAGCTGAGCATGCAAGCTCCTTTTTCCGCCGGTGTTGAGCCGCCCATGGGAGGACTGTTTTAGATGCCAGAATGAGCACCTTCAACAATTCCACCGCAGTTGTTGGGCAACTTAAGCAGCGTGAGGTGCGCGAGCGACGGAGATGCCTCCCCCGAACTTCGGCAGACGAAACGCGGCGCAATTGCGACCCACCTTCTGCACACGGACCCCGCCAGGATTGGGGTCGCTCAACAGGTAGAGGAAGACGCGACCTCCAAGCGCGCCAGCCGTACCCGAGCCTCAGGCGGTTCGAAACAGCCGAATTCCCATGCAGTCGCTGGTATACGCAGGGGGCATGCTGAAGCGTTCGGCGACCCGTGAGTACTGGTCGCCGTAGTACCAGGCGCCCCCTCGTACACTTCGACGTGAGACCGTGTCAGCAAGATCATCGGCCGTAGTGGGTAGGGCACACCCGGCCGCGTCCACGCTTGGTCCATCTGGAGAGTACCGATCCAGGCACCAGTCTTGGATATTTCCAGCTGCGTCGGCCATTCCATAGGGGCTGATGTCGCCCTCAGTGGTGCCCACCGCTCGAGGCAAGGCGCCATTCTCATGGCTGGAGAGAACGCACGTCCAGCTTGAATCGAAGTCTCCGCCCCATGGATGCACCCGCTGATCGACCCCGCGCGCGGCCTTCTCCCATTCCAGCTCCGTTGGCAGGCGCCAGGGAAGGCCCGTGCGCTCTGCTTCCCACTGTGCATAGGCCCGCGCGCAAAACCAAGACACCATCATCACGGGCCAGTCGGGCTCCCACTGGTCGCCGTCTGCATCGGGCCGCAGAAAAAAGCGTTCGCCGTCAAAGCCGTACACGGGAGCACCCGCTTCGCCGGTAGACGCCGCTCGCTCGCGCGGCACCCAGCGCTGAGCGGATTCGAGCGCTCCACCGGCAACGAGGCTGTTTAGGAACGTCAGGTAGGCCCGATTCGTGACCGGAGTCCGTCGACACACGAAGCGTTCGACCCAGATGCGTCGCCTGGGAAGGCTGCGACTGGCACTCTTGTCTCCACCGCTCCAAAACCACCCCGCGGGTATCAAGCAGTCTTCGGGGCCCAGTGCGTCGGCCATCGGAAGCACAACGGGGTGGGGTGCGGTGGTTCCGGGGCGGATGTTCTTCCAGTGTTCCTGTCGCCCAATGAAGACCGGGTACACCACAGGGACGCGTCCTGGAGCCCGCAGGACGCATCGGTAGCTGCCTCTCGGGAGCTGCACATCGTGCAGTGGAGTGGTCCCCAGCGAGCGCAGGGGGCGGAGCTCCAAGCGGCGGGCTCTACGCTCGTAGATCTGGAGCTCGACCGTGGCACCAGGGGGATCGGATGCCAAGGTCAGCCAGCCATCTCCGGCAAGCCAGCCTTCGTGGTCGCGCCGTGCGGGATGGTCGGTTCGCAGTGCGCGGATGTGTCTTAGAAGGCGGGCTTCTGCTGGGCGGGCATCGACTCCGGAATCCTCGGCTGCTGCGTGCTCGGCTCGGTAGCGGTCGGCGAGCGCCACGTGCGCTGCTTCGAGTCCGGGGGCATGGGTGAGCGAGGCAAGCAGGAGCGACTCCTGCTCGAGATCGAGCTTGGCGATTCGCTGCCGTCGGAGGGCTGCCGAGTCTTCAGCTTCCCAGAGCGACTGCTTTTCTGAAGCGGGCTGCCAGGCCTTTACCGTGCGCCTGATCTGCGCAGCTTGGCGCTCGAAGTCCTCGGCTTCCGCACGCAGTATCGAGATCGCTTCGATCATCTCATCGGCACGCGCCAGAACCCGCTTTGCGCGGGTGCGACGTTGAGCGCCATCCAGCCACGCTTCGACTTGCTTGCCGAGGAGGCTTGCATTGGCAAAGCGGTCTTTTTGATGCCGGGCCATCGCTCGCTCGCAGGTGTCCGCCAGCGCGCTGTCGAGTGGGGACCCTTCGTCGGATCGGTCGACCTCGTTGCGATCGCTGCGCTGACGTCGAGAGGCCGTATCCAGCGGTCGTGGGGACCCCGTTCGGACCTGTTCCAGCACCGCCTCTTCGCTCTTTCCAGCGTAGGGCGTGGAGCCGGTAAGAATCTCGTACAAGATGGCACCGAGGGCATACACGTCCGAGGCCGGGCCGAGCTCGTCGATGGCGCCGCGTGCTTGCTCAGGGGACATGTAGGCGGGGGTGCCGACGACCTCGCCTTGCCGAGTCGGATGCCTATCGGCCTTTGATGACCTCTCCGGGAGGCTGGGACCAGGGCCAGGGGCTGCAATCGCGAGCTGCTTGGCGATTCCCCAGTCGAGCACCTGAACCTCGCCGTGGGCGCCCACCATGATGTTCTGTGGCTTGAGGTCGCGGTGAACCACCCCCCGGCTATGCGCGTAGCCGACCGCCTCGCACACCCGGAGATAAGTGTCCATCAGACGACGGAGTGTCCACTTGGCAGAACCGAAGTCGTTGGTCTTTCCGCGGTACTCGGCGAGGATTTCGGCGAGCGTTCGCCCCTGCACTTCCATCATTGTGAACCACTGGTTCCCGTCTTCCGTCTCTCCGAGCTCATGGATGGAAACGATACCTGGATGCTGAAGCTGGGCGGTGGCACGCGCCTCAGCCCGGAAGCGGGCGCACATCGAAGGCCGGTCTCTGTGGTGCGATTGAAGCATCTTCATCGCGAGAATGCGGTCCAGGTGGGTGTCGTGTACCTGCCACACCTCGCCGATGCCGCCCACCCCGAGCAACCGCAGCCGCACGTAGCGGTCGGTCGCCTCTGCAGTGCCGCCTGGACCCGCCGACGGGGCCGCTGCTTCATCGGCAAGTTCCCCCAGAGTGGCGTGGGTCATCCCCAAGTTGACCGTATTGAATGCGTCTCTGTCGAGCGGCTCCTGCAGTGCGTCCAGTGTGCTCAGACTTGGCTTCCTTCCGGTGTCGTTCCTCGACGGCGCGGGGGCCGGTGTCCCTGGTGGAGCAGGGGATTTCAGCGGCACATGTGCTCCGAGTGGAGAGAGAGGTGGTCGTGGGTCTATGCAACACCGCGGCGATGCCGGAAATTATAGGCTCCCGCTCTCCACAAGTCGACCGGACGACGTCGCCTGGGATACCTGCGCATCTCAGCGGCATTGGGAGCGATTATGCAAGTTCGAGACTGGGCTGTGGGTCTGTTTGTGGTGCTCTCAGGGTGCTCGGGTAAGCCCGACAGCGGTGAGACCGGCGAGAGCTCCGACGCCATCTGTGAGTCCGCCGACCTGTCCGATCCCGACTGCGAGAGCGGCACGGCGGTGATTCGAATCGCGGTCACAGCCAGTGGCGCTGCGGCTCCCGGAGGCACCACCGTGCACGTGCAGGACTGCGCGGGAATCGACACCGTCATGGATGCCGACACCTACGGCGAAGCCCGCTTCAACATGCCGGCCGCCACCTACGTCATCTGGGCGGACAACAGCGAGGAAGGTCTGGCCTCGACCTCCGACACCCACGACATCCCAGGCTGCGGCACCACGTCCATCGACCTCGCCATGAGCGGCAGCTGAGAGAGCTTCAGTGAAGGTCGGCGTCCTCTTGTGTCTCCCTGGGCGAGGGCGGTGCCTCGCGGTTGTGTCTCCCTGGGCGAGGGCTCGTGAGACCATTGTCTGGCTGGCTAGACTCTCCGCCCGTCCCACTGGGTCTTCATGTCCACCATCGTCTTGGCTACCATCAACGCCCGCTACATCCACAGTGCGATGGGACTGCGCTGTCTTGCAGCCAGCCTGGGGTCTCTTGAGCACGTCGTCGTCGAATACACGATGCGTCAGAATGCCGTCGACATTGCCGCCGATCTGCTCGCCCGGGAGCCCACCATTGTTGGCCTCGGTGTCTACATCTGGAATGTGCGCCTCACCCTCGACGTGGTTGCCCTCCTCCGTGCTCTCGCGCCCTCGCTGACCGTGGTACTCGGCGGTCCCGAGGTCAGCCACGAGCCTTCCGACCCCGCCGACTGGCAGCCCATCGTTCAGCAGGCGCACTACACGGTGCGCGGTGAGGGGGAGACGGCCTTTCGCGGCCTGTGCGAGGCTCTTCTTGCGGGCACACCCCCCGATTCCCGCATGATCGACGGGGGCTTGCCTGAGCTCTCTCGTCTTCCGCTTCCCTACGCGCTGTACACCGACAGCGACATTGCGAATCGGGTGCTCTATGTCGAGGCCTCACGCGGCTGCCCCTATCGCTGCGAATTCTGCCTGTCCGCCCTCGACACGGGGGTGCGCTCCGTTCCGCTCGAGTCCCTCTTTGCAGCCTTCGATGACCTGCTGGACCGCGGTGCCACCCGCTTCAAATTCGTCGACCGTACCTTCAACCTGAACATCGCCAAGAGCACCCGCATTCTCCAGTTTTTCCTCGATCGCCTTCGACCTGGACTCTCTGTTCACTTCGAGATGGTGCCCGACCGGCTCCCCGAGTCCCTGCGAGCCCTTCTCAAGGTCTTTCCCGCCGGTGTGGTTCAGCTTGAGGTGGGACTGCAGACCCTCGACGCCGCCACCGGCCGGAAGATCTCCCGGCGGCAAAACCTCGACCGCGCCCGCGACAACATCACCTGGCTGCGCCAGCAGACCGGGGTTCACATCCACGCCGACCTCATCGCTGGGCTGCCTGGAGAAGACCTCGCGACCTTCGCCCGTGGCTTCGACACCCTGTTGTCCTGGGGGCCCCAGGAGATTCAGCTCGGCATTCTCAAGCGGCTTCGCGGCGCCCCAATCACGCGCTACGACCACCTTCTGACGTGGTCCGAGGCCCCGCCCTATGAGGTGCTGGCCTCCGACGCGCTCGACTTCCCCACCCTTCTGCACCTGCGTCGGGTGGCCAAGGTCTGGGACCGAGTGGGCAACAGCGGAAACTTTGTCGAGTCCACTCCGCTGCTCTGGGCAGACGCGCCGTCGCCCTTTTTCGCGCTGTCTGACTTCACCCGCTCCTTGGTCCGACAGGTGGGCCAGACGCACAGCATCTCGCTCCTGCGTCTGCTGTGGCTCGTCTATGACTTCTTGGTAGACGAGCGGGGCCTCGACCCCGAGCGGGTGCGGTCCACTCTCGAGCGCGACTACACCCGCTCCGGACGCACCCGGGTGCCCCGTCGACTGCAAGGACCGAGCGAGACGTGCACGCCCCGCGCTGCCTGGCGGCAAGAACGCCACCAAGGGTCTGCTGCTCCTACCGCTGCGGGTCCCGCGTCCCCACATGCACCGGTCGTCCGGTAGCAGCCCGCCTGCCGGCCGCTTCTGGACATGCCGGCGTGTCGCCGCGCTTCTCGGGCTCTTCGACGTCTTCGACGTCCGCCTGGCGACCGAGATCCCTTCCTAACGATCCCAGGCCAAGCGCATGTCGATGGTCTGCGTGCACTCTGGGGCCGTGAGTCCGATGGACTCAAGTGCGTCCGCGGTCGACTCGTCTACCGACAGGTAGCGCACCACCGACGTGCCCTCGAGAACGCGGTCGCTCAACACCTCTCCGGTAAAGGTGACCTCGTATTGCCAGCCATACGTGCACAGAAACATATCGACTGGACACACTGGCTGTGGCTCGCATGCAAACGAGCTTCCATCGACGATGCAGCGCACCATTCCCTCGGTGCCGAAGTCTCCTCCGAAGCGGATCGCCTCGATATCGAAGCCGTCCTCTCGCGGAATGATGTCAAACTCGGTGGGCATCACATCTGCAATCCCATCGTTGAACGTCTCCATCACCTCTCGCCACCCGCAGGGGTCCTCTTCCAACGTAAAGGAGTACCGATACTCTCCGCTGCGCGGCAGGCGGTCGGGCTCGTCAGGGTCAGAGTCAGAGTCAGAGTCAGAGCCGGGATCAGAGTCAGAGTCGCTTGGAGCCCCCTCCACATCGGACGCCTCGCCGTCGCCGGAGTCGTCCGCATCCGTCTCGTCTCGTTCCAGGGTCTCCTCTGCTTGCTCGGCGTCAGGGGCGTCGGATGTTGTGTTCTTTGAGTTGGACCCATCAGGGACAGGCGCGCAGGCAGCGGAGAATACGACAAGATTCAGGACAAAAAAGACGCGCATATCGGCCTCTCAGCAGAAGGAGGTTTGACGGGCGGAGTCGGTCCAAGCCAACACGCGCGCCGGGTTGATTTTGAGCTTCTTGGCGGTATTCAGCGACGACATGTACCGAACCTTGCCGAAGATTGGACGCTCCGGCCCCCATGCACGGTCGAAGCGTCCGAGCACCCAGGTGATGCCCGCCACTGAGTTGGGGTCGCGTCCGTCGAGTGCGAAGCGGTCGTTGAGTTCCAGCATCACGGCGAGTGCGTCGCGAGGGTGTGCGGTCCACTCGAGGATGCGCTTGCCCCACATCATCCGCAGGTAGTTGTGCATCCGCCCGTCGCGCACCAGCTGCAGCTGCGCAGCGTTCCACAGGGGATCGGGCGAGCGACCCGCGGCGAGCTCGTCGATGGGCACCAGCATGGGCCGGGGGTCGGTGGCGTGGGCGTCGAGGGTGGTGCGGGCCCACGACGGAAGCGTGTCGTACTCGGCGGCCTTGGGAACCTGGTGCAGAAAGTGATGGCCCACCTCCCGCCAGGTCACGAGCTCGTCGAGAAAGGCCTCCACATCCTCGGGCAAGCCCCACCATCCATGGCGCTTGCCCTGTGGCCGGACGTCTTCAGCGGGTACGGGCCCGTAGCGTTCCACAATGTCAGCGAAGACTTCGTGGACGCTGATGTGTCCAAAGTGCAGCCAGGGTGACAGTCCGCTCGACCGCTCCGCTCGCATTACGCGTCGACCCGATACGTAGGTAGGAAGCTGGTTCTCGAAGAATCGTCTCCACTGGAGCTGCGCGGCCGCCGTCCCACCGGTCAGGGGCACCGGGCCGACAGTGTGGTCAATGGGGAGCCTGCGCAGCGCGTCGGGCTCGGCGGCGAGCAGCTCCGGGGAAGCGGCCGGCCAGCGAGACGCGATGTGCGCGGGAAGCTGGTCGAGGCTCGGGTGGTCGGGCGGTAGCAGAGCGAGGGGCGCTGCTTGAGGTGGAGCCGCGAGATGGGCTTCGGCTGTCTTCTGGAAGAAGCGACGAAAGTCGTGGGCGCGGGTGTAGGGCTTGGGCGACACGGAGAGGGGGAGCAGGCCAACGCTGTCCACAGCCTCGAAGGCGCACGGGACCTGCCGAGCCGCAGCCTGGAGCATTTGGGGAAAAAAGAAGCCCGGGTGGTCGTCGGCCACGATGGCAATGGCGTCGCGCGCCCAAGCGGCCAGCAAGCCTTTGCCAGCGCCCGCATCCGGTTCGACCCACGGGTGGTACAGGACGGGGACCTCGCTCAGCGCGGCGACCTTCTCGGCCATGCCCTGAAGCACGAAGGTGTGGAAGCGGTCCGAGGCGTATCGGTAGCCGCATCGAAGAGCTTCGAGAACGACCAGCGGAACGTTGTGCTCTCGGGCGAGCTCCACTCCACGCTGAAGAGCGTAGCTGTAGGTGAGGCGGCGGCTCGCGAACAGGTAGACCACGACGTACTGGCCTGAGGCGCGGACGGGGTGTTGCCCCAGCCGTCGGACCCTTGAGGAAGGAATGGTCGCCATGAAACGCTTCCAGAGATGGGGACGAGGAAGGGAGGAGTCAGTCCGAGGCGCTCAAGAGGTGCGCACCTTTTGTATATAGTTTGATACCATTCTGGGCATGGTTGGGCGAGTGTTTTTCTCCCCCCGCAAGACACCCCCTCCCTTCGGGCCCGCTTGGCGTCTTGGAGGGCCCGGTGGAGTGCACTGTGTCGTGTCAGGTCGCGTTGGAGTGAGAAGCGTGAGAAAAACGAGGAGCGTGGAAAGATCTGTGCACGGCGTTTGGGACGGGAGTGGTAGAGTGTCCTGCCACCAAGCCCAAAACGAGCTCTGTCATGCTGTCCATTCGTTCCAACAACGCGGCAATGCACTCCGTGGGGGCGCTCTCCCGCACCCAACGCTCGCTGTCTCAGTCTCTGGCGAAGATTTCGTCTGGAATGCGGACATCTGAGCTGGGCGTTGACTCTGCTGGACTGGGTGTGGCCGTCAATCTGGAGAGTCGCAGCCAGTCCTACACGGCGGCGATGCGCAACATCAATGATGGCATCAGCGTGATTCAGACGGCCGAGCAGGCGCTGGCGTCGACCACGGATGTGCTGCAGCGGATGCGAGAGCTGTCGGTGCAGAGCGCTTCGGAGACCTTGGCGGACACCGAGCGGTCGTTCATTTCCGATGAGTTCAGCGCGCTCACCGAAGAGCTGAGGCGCCTCGGGCAAAACACCGAGTTCAATGGCATCAAGCTGGCCGACAACACGGTGCCTACAATCGATGTTCAGGTAGGAATCGACGCCGACTCAGACAACCAGATCGCGCTGGTCATGCCCAATCTTCGGTCCGTGTTCTTTGCTGTGAATAGCGAGTCGGTTGGAACTGCAAGTGACGCCCTCGACTCGATTGAAGCGCTGGATGGCCAGCTTGCGACGGTCGGCGGCGAGCGTGCCCGCTTGGGCGCGGGACACAACCGCTTGCTGTCGGCGCTCAACGCGGCTGGAAGCGCACAGATCGCTCTGACCAGCGGCAGCTCCCAGATTATGGATGTCGACTACTCTACAGAGACCGCGAATCTGTCTAAGCTGCAGATCATGCAGTCGGCTGGGGTCGCGTCGCTGTCGGAGTCTCGGTCGATGAGCCTCGTCGCGCTTGAGCTGCTTCGATAGCGGTCCGTATTCGTGGGGGACATCCTCGTTCGCAGGCGCCCGAAGCGTTGGCCTCTTGGGGGAGAGGCTCGTGTGACTCCAAAAGGTGGAAAAATCTGTGGACAAACCATGTATGTAGTATATGCGGTCTGCATACACCATGATCGACAGTCCCCCTGGAGGCCCCCATGAACCGTTCTGCCCTGCTGCTTTTTGCCGCACTTGGCTGTGCCACCGTTTCCCCTCCTGCGGCCACAGCAAAGGAGCCCGTCATGCTCACTGACTTGTCCCTCACCCGCTTGGATGGGTCGAAGCTGCCCGCCGAGGAGCTGGCCGGCAAGGCGGTTCTGTTCGTCAATGTGGCCAGCGCTTGTGGCTACACGAAGCAATATGAAGGGCTACAGGCTCTGTATACAGCGCACAAGGACGACGGCCTTGTGGTCGTGGGTGTGCCCTGCAACCAGTTTGGGGGACAGGAGCCTGGCAGTCCGGAGGAGATTGCCACCTTCTGCAAGATGAACTTCGGTGTCACCTTCCCGCTGCTGGAGAAGCAGGATGTCAACGGCTCCAAGCGCAGCCCGCTCTACAGCTCGCTTGTGGGTTCTGGGGGCGACATCTCGTGGAACTTCGAGAAGTTTCTTGTCGGCCCGGATGGCGCGGTGGTCGGGCGCTTTCCATCTTCGGTGAAGCCCGACTCTGCCAAGCTTAAGGCGGCCATTGACTCGGCCTTGTCTGCCGGAGGCTGAGCCACTCCCCCCTTTTGTATTGGAGACTGGCATGCACGTTAGACCGCGTACGATTGCCGTTGCAGGCGCTACAGGCTTCGTCGGTCGGCGGCTGTGCGCCCGTCTTCGGGATGCGGGTCACACAGTGGTGGGGATCGGCCGGTCCGTCATCGACGGGGCGGTGGTGGACGGAGTGGGTTGGCGGAGAGCGGACTTGTTCAGTCTGCTGGACTGCGAGCGCGCGCTGAAGGGCGTGGATGAGCTGGTCTACCTCGTGCACTCCATGGCGCCGAGTGCGCGGCTGACCCAGGCTTCTTTTGAAGACATGGACCTCATCCTGGCCGACAATGCGGCCCGTGCGGCTCGCTCGGCAGGCGTAGACCGCATCTTGTATCTGGGCGGTCTCGTTCCTCGCGACGAAGAGCTGTCGCGGCATCTGCAGAGTCGGCGAGAGGTGGAGGACGTACTCGGCGGGCACGGCGTTCCGGTCACGGCTCTGCGAGCAGGTCTGGTGATTGGGCCGCAGGGCTCAAGCTTCAGAATTCTCGAACGGCTTGTGCGCAGACTGCCGGTTCTGGCGTTGCCTCGGTGGACGCGTCAGACCTGCCAACCCATTGCCCTCGACGATGTTCTCGATATTTTCCTCGGGGTGATTCGGACGGGGGTGGCTCGGGGAGAGTCTGTCGACATCGGAGGTCCGTCGGTGGTCACGTACCGCCAACTGCTGGAGGAGACTGCGCGAGCGATGGGGGTGGTGCGCCCAATGGTCGACCTGCCCGTCGGGTCGCCCTTCCTCTCGGAGATGTGGGTGTCAGCCGTGACGGGCCAGCCTCGGTCGCTGACGGGGCCGCTCATTGAGAGTCTCGATCATGCGATGGTGGCACGGGACCGCTCGGTCCAGCTGGAGCTCGGCATCGATGGCGACGATGTGGCCACGGCTCTGCGGCGGGCGCTGGCCGGACAGACGCGCTCGTCCTCGGTGGGGGTTCCTCGGGCCGCTCTGTCTCCACCCCGTCGCGACGTGCGCTCGGTGCAGCGGATGCGGGTGCCGCCTGGTCGGGATGCGGTCTGGGCATCGGAGGCGTACCTGCGGTGGCTGCCGCGATTCCTCTCCCCGCTTGTGCACGTAGAAGTGCGACACGGGGCTCGGCAGATCTGCACCCGAGGGGTGCGTGTGGTGCTACTGGAGCTGACTCCGTCCGACGGTCGCTCCTCGCCAGACCGGGCGCTCATGTACGTGACGGGGGGGAGCTTGGCCCGAGTGCGGTCTCCGGCCCGCGGGCGCCTGGAGCTGCGCACTGCGGGAGATGGCACGACGCTGCTGGCCGCGATTCACGACTTCGAGCCGAGCCTTCCCTGGCCGGTCTACCGGGCGACGCAAGCCAGGGCACACCTCTTGGTGATGGCCGGATTCCGGCGTTTCTTGGCGGGGCAAGCGACGAAGGCGTAGCCGTGACGGGGTGTCCCCATTGCGGCGGAGGGCACTTCAGCGGTCGACTGCGCCTGCCGGGGAGGAGTGGATGGAGAGAGTCCCCCCCCATTCGACGGTGCGATTGTATGTGATTGGTGGGTCCCAAGACTGTCGTTTGACTGTCAGTTTGGTTGACTGTCAGTTGGGTTGACTGTCAGTTGGGTTGACTGTCAGGTTGAGCGGGTCGGTCCGTTCCTGGGGTGGGTCTGGGCATGAAGGTGAGGTTGGCGGGAAGCTGTCATTGGCTTGAAATGGTCGGATCGGACCGAAAGATCAATAATGCCTTTTTTGCTGTATTGCAGGAGCGTCGCATGCCCGGACTGGCGCGAAGAACCGTGAAGCCAGAACAGAGCTCGCCGGCCCACCCGCTCACTGACAGCTTCGGTCCCGGCGGTCGGCGTCCGATCTCCTCCCCGACGAGCCAGTCTGGGCCAGGGTCTTCATCGAGCGACGCTTCCCTCCACTCAGACTGGGGTCAAGCTATCGCAGACGAGGTCGCAAAGGTTCTTCCGGAGGGTCTGTCTGAAGAGGACGTCTCCGCTGCCCAGAATTGGGCCAGCGGCAGCGAGGGGCCCGGCACCAACATCATCGGCCAGCTGCAAGCCCATCTCGGGGTTGCCCCCACCGGTCAGTACACCCGCGACACCGTGGTTGCAGTGTTCAACGACCAGCAGGCGCGAAATCAGCGGGGCGCCGTTGGTGTGGCTAGCCCGAGCTATATGGGCGCCTTGGGGCTCATCTTTACTCAGGATGTGGTGGCCGCTGAAGTCGACGACGCGCTGGCGGCAAGCCTCCAGACCGATCACTCCGATGGCTATGCAGTGGCCTTTTACGTTCACTACGACAACCAAAACAACAACAATCGTGAATTCGGGCGCCAGGCCGTTGGCTATGCGGCTCGAACGGCGGCGCTGGGGCTTGAGGGCGGCAGCGTTGTGCAGGGGCTTGCCACCCCTATCGAGGAGGGAAGCGAGATCATCGAGGGGCTCCAGAGCATCTACCAGGGAGTGAGGGGCCGCTACATCGACGGACTCGACCCCTATGCCCACGATCTCGTGCTGTTCTATGAGCGCCAGGGCGGAGAGCTTGGCGGCCCCAGCTGGACCAAGGCCAACGACGTCGCGCTCTTCTGCCATGGAATGCCCGGTGGCCTGTCGACGGACGCGGGTGGCAGCTACAGCGACGGCCTGCACGGCGACACCTTTGGCCCATCCAACATCGAGAGCTTCGTCAATGGGGTGCGAGGGGCGACCACTGCGGACGTAAATGTGCAGCTGTTTGCCTGCGGTGCGGGGCGTGGCACCGATGAGGAGGCTCGGTGGTTGGAGCATCGCCAGGACCACCGGATGGGCCAGGAGTCGGTTGCGCAGGAGCTGTCGACCCACCTCGGCGACACCGCGAGCGTGTTCGCCCACACAACCACGGGTCACACCACGGAGAACTACGCAGCCCGAACCTTTGGCGCCGAAGCTGGCGGAGGTGAGGGAGGCCTGCACATGTTCGACCGCCTGTTCCCCGAGTCGTTCATCCAGTCCGAGCTCTTACGCATCTACCCGGCCTTGGACCCGGCGCAGCTCGAGTCTCGGCACGACCCCCTTCGCGAGCGGATGTGGGACCACTACCGGCGCAGCATCGGCAGCGGCATCTCCATCGACCGCTTCGGCGCCCCCATGGGCCAGCTCATGTTCCAGGACCCCAACCGCGCTGCCGAGCTGCTCCAGGGTGAGTGGCAGGGCGCGAATCCATCTCGGTGAGAGCGGCCGTCGTCGGGCTGGTCTGGGCACTCGGAGTGGCCTCTGAGCCGGACGCATCGGATGTGGCTGGCCTGCGTTCGGAGGTCTTGGGTGAGGTGGGCGACTGGCGCTTCGAGGCGCGGTGCAGCGCGCAGACCTGCATCCCTGTGCTGGTGGTTCCCGGGGCTGGAGGCTCGGTCCTCGTGCTGCCTACCGTGCCGGACGATCCACCATGGGAGGTGGATGGTGTCGCTCTGCACAAGCTCACACTCGTGGACCTCGACTCGGATGCAAAGCCTGAGCTGAAGGTCGAGTGGCGCGCCATCTCCAAGCCGCGGGCAGCGGTAGGGTCTTGGCACCGCGACCTCACAACAATCGTAGACACGCGTGCGGTCGCCGTCCGCATGCATGTCGAGACGGGTTCCTTTGGGGGCGCGTCTGAGATGCACTGTGCCGGTACGCTCACCTTTCAGAGCGATGCGGCGACTCTAAACCAGGGCTGCCAGCTTCGCGCGTGCATGGTCGGCGGGGCGCTACCTGGAGAGTGCGAGACCGGTCCGAAACAGCAGACTCATCGGGTGACGTGGATGAGGTAGTCGGCGCGCTGGACAGGCGGCAGGCAACGTCTACCGATGTTCGGCGGCTGGTGGAGAGGTGTCGGCGCGGTCATGGTCTGATCAGCCACTTCACAAGCTGCTCGCGCAGGTCGTCGAATCGGATGGGCTTGGTGAGGAAGCCGTCCATTCCACCTTCCAGGCAGTCTCGGCGGCTTTCGGACATCGCATTGGCGGTCAGGGCGAGGACGGGGGTTCGGGGACGGGAGGACTTCTCTTCTGCAATTCGAATGTGGCGGGTTGCTTCGATGCCCTCCATGACGGGCATGTGGACATCCATCAGAATGAGGTCGAAGGTCTGCTGCTCACAGGCTTGCACGGCCTTCAAGCCATTTTCTGCGGTCGTGATCTCGATGCCGAGCCGTTTGAGGAAGAGTGCCGCCACTTGCCGGTTGACGGCGTTGTCCTCTACCAAGAGCACATGTCGACCCCTTAGGTCCTGGTCGCCATTGGGCATCGAGATTGCTGTAGGGCGGATGGGTTCGGTGGACGACTCGTTGCGCGGGCAGACCACGTCAAAGAAGAATGTTGAGCCCTCCCCCTCGACACTTTCGACGTGGATTGTGCCGTCCATCAGCTTCACGAGGTGACGGCAAATGGCAAGGCCCAGTCCGGTGCCCCCGAACCGTCGGGTGGTCGATGCGTCGGCTTGGACGAAGGGCTGGAACAGCTTGGTGAGTTGACTCGGTTTGATGCCAAGTCCAGTGTCGCGCACTTGAATGTGAAGCGCTTCGACGCCATCGGCTCGAGGCCCGTACTTGGCAGAGACGACGACCTCTCCAGCTTGGGTGAATTTGAGTGCGTTTCCGATGAGGTTGGAGATGACTTGCCGCAGGCGTCCCGGGTCGCCCATCAGCAGAGGGGGCAGGGAGGAGTCGACCTCTGATCTCAAGACGATGTCGGTGCCAGCACGGGGATGCAGCAGCTGCAAGACCCCATGAACGACGCTCAAGGGAGAAAACGGGCGGCACTCCAGCTCCACCCGACCGGCCTCGACCTTGGAGAGATCAAGAATGTCGTTGATCAGATCGAGCAACATGGTGGCCGAGTCATGGGCCACTTCCACAAAGCCCGCCTGCTCGTCGGACAAGGAGGAGGACTGCAGCAGCTGCAGCATCCCCAGCACTCCGTTCATCGGAGTCCGAATTTCGTGGCTCATGGTCGCGAGAAAGTTGCTCTTTGCCTGGTTGGCTTGCTCTGCGGCTTTCCGCGCGAGGCGCTGCTCTTCGCCGGCGATGCGGATGGCGTCCTGAGCCTCCTTTTCGGTGTTGATGTCCACGTGAACGCCGACCATCCGCAGAGGGCGTCCATCGGGGGCCCGCAGCACCTTGCCCCGGGCCATGATCCATGACCAGCTGCCGTCCTTCCGACGAAGGCGGATCTCGTTGAGGTAGTGAGGAATGGTCCCGGCGAGGTAGTCGTTGACCGTCTGGAGTGCGCGGGACCGGTCGTCGGGGTGAATGAGGTCGGTCCAAGTGGTGAACGAGTGCTCGAGCTCGTAGGGCGCGTATCCCAGCATCGACATCCACCTCTCCGAGAAAAAGACGGTGCCTTCGGGGACCTGCCAGTCCCACAGGCCGATGTCGCCGCCATCGAGGCTCTGGGCCAGCCGCTCTTCTGAGACCTGGATGGTGCGAAGCTGAGACTCAATGAGGGTGCGGTTTGCCTGGTTGCGTACAAGGGCTGCCACGAGCTGAGTGAACACGCTGTACGAGCCGGCATCTTCTGCTTCGAGTCCCTCGTAGAAGTCCTCGCTCTCGGTCGTGACGCCTCCCAGCAAGACTCCGAGCATTTTCCCATTGGACCCGCGGCAGACGCCGAGAACGAGCTGATGAATGCCGATTGTGCCGAGGCGGGGAGTGGTCTTTCGACGGAGCAACGCAAAGCCAGTCCGTCCGCTGGAGGCAAGCCATGAACGCACATCATCGCGAGCGATGGCGCCGGCTTCCAGTCCGATTAGGGCCGCGATATCTTCCTCGATGTCGTGGCTGGGATCGGCGAGCCAGAGACCTCCAAATTCCAGCTCGAAGACGTCGATCACCGCTTCGGACGTCGCCTCAGCGAGGTCGCTCATGTCGGTCAGGCCCATGGCCTGGGTGTTGAAGCGATGCAGCGCGCTGAACCGCTCCAGCTCTCGGTCGAGCCGATTTCGAGCACCGATCAGCTGCTGTTGGACCGTCGTGAAACGCGCTAAGTGACCCCGCAAGGTGGTGTAGCGTTCAAGGAGCTCGCCATACGGCAGCGCAGCGTCATGCTCGTGTTTTTGGGCGCCCATCTCGTTCCAGGTCTCTGGGCAAAGCGTGGTGGTGTGGTGGCGTGAGTGGGTTGGTCGAATGTAGACTCAGCCCCACGGAGAGGTCAGCCGTCGCGGCACACGGCGTAGATGGCCGTGGTGTAGTTGTGGTACTCGTTGTCTTCGCCCAGTCGTGCGAACTCTCCGAAGCCATACATGCCCAGCCAGGGGGGCGGCGTGCCGTCGGTCGACAAGGGGTACTGCATCCGGCTGACGAGCTCCTCTTTCATCACCCGGTTGAAGAGAAGTCGCCCGCGTGCGAGGCAGTCGGCGTGGAAGACCGCTTCTATCGACCGACCATCGATGGTGGCGACCATGGAATCCATCATCCGGTCCATGTCGCGGAAGATGAGCTCCTCATCGCGAATCGTGAGCCACATCTTGGTGCCGACGGGGCACGTGGTGGCGTAGAGGATGTGACCGTTTTCATCGCGGGCAGTGACTGCCCGCAGAATGTGGTCGTTTCCGTAGAGCTTTGCGAGCTCCGGAGAGAGGCGCTCGGCGAGCGCACCCACGGGAATGGTGTCGCTGCACGCAGCCGAAGCCGGCAGACCGAGGCGCTCGGTGTAGACCTCCCACGCGGGCCGACCGTCGAGCTCGATGAGCTTGTTGTTCTCGGACGCGGTCACGACCATCGGCTCTCCTACGGCGACAAAGCCGTGGGTGGCTTGGGTGACGACCTCAAGAGTCGGGTCGGCGAAGCCGACAGCCCACGCCGCGTGCTGAAAGAGCTGCTCGTCGACGAGCTGGAAGCTCTTAAGTCCCCGCATGTTGTCCGCTGATGTGGCTCCAAAGATGGTCACCTTGGGCCCGAGTGCCGCTTCGAGACCACGAATGCACAGGTCATCGGCGATGTCGATGCCCGAAGCCATGAAGTACACCATGTTGACGGCGGGATTGGCCGCTTTGAGGGCCCGTCCAAGCTCCAAGCTCTTCTCGTAGGAGTTGTGCCCCCGGATGTCGTCAACATGGGCTACGGCGAGCTCTTCGGCGCCGCGGACCGCCATGATGGCGACGTCTTTCATCGACTCGCTGACCCCCTCGCTGCCGACGATTCCACAGCAGGATGCGCCGACTATCCGGGCGCTGGGAGCGAGACGATGGGCCTCGGCTGCAAGCGCTTTGAGGTTGTGGCCGATGGATGCGTGAATCATCAGCAGGTCGCAGTCAGTGTTCTCAGCACCAAGGGCCACTTCAAGGCACTCAGCCATCGCGCGCTTGGAGTTCACCATACGGGTGCTGGCTGAAGAAAATTGGAGCATATTTTTTCGTCCGGGAGGGGGGGGGGCAGTTGCGATGCAAGC
>Ga0315321_10000962_pt1 | contig 22022 bp, 33 predicted proteins | sample M180m21515metaG_FD_203464 | JGI IMG/M metagenome (GOLD analysis project Ga0315321, IMG submission 203464) | Ammonia-oxidizing marine archaeal communities from Monterey Bay, California, United States - M1 80m 21515 | ecosystem: Environmental > Aquatic > Marine > Intertidal zone | place: USA...
CGATACCTAGGAATAGGATTTAAGAACCAATACCGCGAGGACAAAGTAACCGTTGTCCTTAGAGCTGTGTTAGTGCAAACTGGCGAAGTACTCTTAAATGTTACGGCTACAAAAACTGTATTATCTACTGGAGGTGGAGGCGATGTTTTTAAATTTATAGAAATGGGAACAGAACTCGTCGAAATCGAAAGTGGTTATACAGAAAACGAAGCTGTTGGACACGCCACAAGAGCTGCTATTGAAGCGGCTGTATACGGTTTAGTTGTTCAAGGTCTCGAAAAGAAAGTCTGGGATTTTAATTACCCAGACATTAGAGGATAAATAATGAAAAAGATACTAGGACTATTCGCGATATGTCTAAGCTTTTCAGCGTTTGCAGGTAATAACGATATTTATATCACACAGACAGGTACAGGACTTACTTTGACTATTGATCAAATAGGTGCTACTAACACAGTTGGTACATCTAGTTCAAGAGCAACTTTGTCAGGTACTTCTATGACAGTAGACATAGACCAGATTGGAGATTCAAACTCTTTTCTAGCTTCTATACTACAAGGTAACTCTTCCAGTTGGGACTGGAGTGTTACAGGTGATAGCAATACAGGAACTTTTACAGTAGGCGGCACAGGTGATGCAGCTAACTCAGATTTTGATTATACAACAATAGGCGATAGTAACGTTTTTGTTTGGACTCAGGGTGCAGCAGCAACAGCTACTGGAGGTAACCAAGATTTTACAATCACTGGTACTTCTAATGATTTTACTGGTACTTGTGAAGTTGTAGGTTGTATTAACAACTGGACTATAAGTGGAAATAGTAATGATATTACTACTCTTCAGACCGGAAAAGCAGACCACCAAATAACAGCTACACTAACAGGAAGTTCAAATACCGTAACTATTGACCAAGTCGATACTACAAGTACAAACGTTGTAAACTTAATATCAACCACTTCAAGTGGAACGATTGACGTTGACCAATGCGCTTCTGGCTGTTAATACTTTTTAGCATAACAGTTGAAGCATCAGAAATTGGGGAGATATCTGAGCTACAAGGTAAGGGAGAAATCAGTAGACTAAACTCTGACGAATTCATACCTGCTGAAAGGAGTTCAGATATTTTCTCGTTCGATGACGTAAGAACAGGAAACGGAAGACTAGCAATAGAATTTTTAGATGATTCAGTAGTTAAACTTACAGAACACTCTAAACTAGTAATTGATGAATTTATTTATGACCCAGACCCAAGTAAAAGCAAGTTAGCTTTAAACATGGCATCTGGAACAGCTCGATTTATTTCGGGCGGACTTGGATTGATTAATAAAGAGAATATCTCTATTAAAACACCAAGTGCTACTATCGGTATTCGTGGAACAGACTTCACGACTACTGTAGATGAGTTAGGAAGAAGTTTAATAATACTACTTCCAAATGCCGATGGAACCTCTTCGGGAGAGATTACAGTAACAACCTCCATGGGCATAGAGATACTAAATGAGCCTTTCCAGGCAACTATGGTATCAACATGGGAACAAGAGCCTACCAAAGCGGTAACTCTTTCCAACATGACTTTAGGACTAATTGACAACATGTTAATTATACAAAAACCTAAAGAAGTACAACAGGCAATAGAAGAACAAGAAACTGGAGTCTCACCGACTGCAGAACTAGATAAAGACTTCTTTGAAGATGCCCCAGATTTAGATTGCGATGCTTTAGTAGAGGAATGTGACGAAGAAGATAAAGAAGTTACAAGACTAGACATCGATCTACTCGGAATTGAATTCCTAGTTGACTTACTAGCTTTGATGGAAACTTCAAGCAAAAGAAATAGTCAAACTACACAATTAAACGGAGTAGAACTTGAAGGTATAATAGCAGGCTTTGACCCTGTATACCAAACATACACCTTCGTAGAAGAAGGATTAATTTATTTTGTTCACGAAGGAGTGAATAATTATGATATAGGTATTGATATCAACGCAGGTACCTATTTATACATTAACAATGCGGGAGTGATTATGGAGGTAAGTATCAATGGTGCGGGCGATAATGTTATTATCATTAATCAGTCTCCCTAGCTTTGCTGGGGATAATACTATTACTATTCTTACTAAAGGTAGTAATAACTCTATAACTACGAAACAAATCGGAAATAGTAATGATACTACTATTCTCTGTGGTGCAGGTTCAAATGGCTCTGTACCAGGCAGCAACTATGTTGCTCATACCTGTAGCGGTGCAAACTGGAATACAACAATTGACGGCAATAGTAATACTACTAGAATGTATACTGTATGGTCAAATAATGTAGGTAGTACTAATACTATTACTATTAGTGGAAATGATAATTTTGCATACATTGACCAAGATGAGGACGACAATACTTCTTCTATCACGCAAACAGGAAACAGCAATCATGCTGAACAGTTAGGAACAGGAGATGATAATGAATACAGCATCACTCAAATTGGGAATAGTAAATACGCTAAAATTATGGCTTTCGGCGACAATTCTGATTTTACTATTCATCAGTCTGGTTCTGGGCTACACAATACTTATATCTGGAACAATAACTATGCGGATAATAACACAGTGGTGGTCACGCAGAGCGGGACGGGAAACAAAGACGCCGACATCCTTTTAAATGCGGATGCGGATAATACAAACGTTAATTTAACACAAAGCGGAGCGGGAGCTCACACAGCCAACATGGTATTCACTACAGATAACTATAATGTAGATGTAGACCAACTTGGGTCAAGTAATCAAAGCTATACAGCTACATTTAATTGTAGTGCTAGTTGCAACAAAACGATTACTATTACCCAACAATAATTATGAAAAAATGGACTCCAAGATTAAAAGAACATTTAGCACATTTACCCGCGCTCCATACCAGGATTCTATTGCTGTGGTTTTACATGCCTGTGACTTTCATCTTGACCAAGCTGTCAAAGACAAAGAGAATTATGCATTACATATGGGTCTCCATTATAGGTTGAAGTCTTACCTAATTGACTTAAAAGATTATATTCATGAAAAAGAACAACAGGAGAAGATTTCTCTATCTAAAATACGGATTCCCTCTAACGAAGAAGGGGACAATACTTAATATACTAATATGAAACAAGAAAAATTACTACAAGTAGTAAATCTATCACCTAGTGAGAGCTGGGTAGAAAAATTAACGGAAGTACACCCAATGAAACAAATAGCCTGGGCATCTATAATACAAATATGTGTATTTGGATTTATGCTATTATCTTTTTGGAGTATAAATGAAGCACTTTACTAATATACTTATAGGGGGCGCACTCCTAGCTATTCTAGCTTGGAATCCTTCACCCTTACAAATTCTAGAACTAAAAACCTTCGACTGGTTAATGAGCCAGCAAAAGCCTGTGCAAGATAATATGATATTACTTGTAGATTTGGACGAAGAAATAGTAGAGGCCTACGGTGGTTATCCTCTACCAAGAAGTTTATACGCAACACTAATTAATAGAACGCAGGGAACGGCGGGAGTCACAGTACTTATGCCAGACCCTGATTTGAGAGGTGCAGGAGAAGATGCAATATTGGCGGAAGCCTTATTAACTAATCCTGCTGTTTTGGCATATACTGCTTCTAACCAAGCAACGCAAGTAGGACCTCATGTAGGTACTGCACAATTAGGAGGTGACCCCCAAGAATGGCTATATCAATACCCAGGAATTTTACGACAACAACACTCCGCCGTAGGCGTAGGACTAATAAACTCAAGTCCGGAGCTAGACGGCGTCGTAAGACGTTTGCCGCTAGTCGTAGGAAGCGGAGGTAAACTATTTCCCTCTTTTGCACTAGAAATGCTGAGGGTAGGAGTTGGAGACCCAAGCTATCAAATTAGTACAAAAGAAACTGGTATTGAATGGCTAAGAATACCTAACTATCCAGTTATCAACACAGACTCTAATTCTAGAATCTGGATAACATCTAACATAAATTTTCACAGGCAGTCTGCAGCTGAATTTATTCAGCAGCCTATGGAAGGCGCCGCTTTTGTAATCTTTGGAGTTACAGCAGAAGGAGTAGTTAATCCTGTTCCTACTGCGGGCGGGGCTATTTACCCACACGAGGTACAAGCAAATGTTCTACATCACTTAATACAAGGAACAAGTCCTGTTCAACCTGTGTGGGCTCCTGCAGCGGAGTTAGGGGCCGCACTGCTATTAATAGTTATACTACTAATAGCGGCTTCTAATGTTTATTTTTCAGCACCAATATTTTTAACAAGCATGGGCGGACTTATGTATGGTAGCTGGTATGCATATCAATCTTCCTACTTACTTGACGTTTCTGGCACTATGGTTGTCGGATTTCTTTTCTTTTCTATCGTAACTTTCAGGAATTTTTTACAGCAGTATTTCATGAGAATGGAAGTTAAAAAACAATTCGGGACATACGTAAGCCCTGCCTTGGTAAAAAAATTACAAAAAGACCCATCACTACTGAGATTGGGTGGGGAGACAAAACGACTAACTTTTCTTTTTTCTGACATTCGAGGATTCACACCAATTTCTGAAAAATACCAATCAGACCCACAAGGTCTTACAGCGCTGATAAATCGTTTTCTTGACAATCAGACTGAGATAATTCTTAAACACGAAGGAACAATAGATAAATATATGGGCGATTGCATTATGGCTTTCTGGAACGCCCCTCTCGATGTAGAGGAACAAGAAAGAAAAGCCACAGAATGCGCACTCGAAATGAGAGTAGCACTAGGAAAATTGAATGAAAAACTTAAGGAAGAGGGATTGGATCAGATTCACACCGGAGCCGGAATCAATACGGGGCCTTGCGTTGTTGGAAACTTTGGTAGTTCTACTAGGTTTGACTACTCCGTTCTGGGTGATGCTGTTAATCTTGCAGCTAGGTTAGAATCAAGTTGTAAAAATTATGATGCAGATTTAATAATTTCGGAACACAGCTTAGTAGATGGGTTTGACTATACCTATCTAGATAATGTAACAGTCAAAGGAAAATCGGAACCAGTTAAGATATATACTATCACCAAGTGAAAAATATATCTTGACATCGAGTTTCAATTTTGATATAATTTACACTATAGAATTTTTAATTCAAAGAACCAGGATACCTTACATGAATACGCCTCTTAATAAAGACCACGAAGATATTGTAGAACTAGACAAGAGAATGTCAACACACGAAGTACAGTGTGATGAACGCTGGAAGACTTGCTTTTCCAGGCTCGACTCTATTGACAACAATATTGGTAGATTAGAAACCATAGCAATAGGTGCTTGTGGAACTATAATCGTAGGAGCCATGGGAGTTATTATCAGCATCCTAATGATGCACGGTTAAAAAAGGAAATAAGACATATGAAAAACAAAATTTTAGCACTAGCATTATCTTTATGCACACTACCTGCTTTCGCAGACTTTAGTGGAAATGTAGGATATACTACTGACTATGTATGGAGAGGAGTCTCTCAAAGTGCAGGAAGTGGCGCTATGCAATTAGATTTAATGCTTGAAAAGAATGGTCTATACGGTGGTGTATGGGCTTCACAAGTTGACTTCGGAGATGAAGCTTCTTATGAAATGGACTTCTATGGAGGATATGAATTATGGCTATCCGACAAATGGTCTATAGACGTTGGCGTAATCCAGTATAACTGGGACAAAGGCGGATATGAAGATATCGAAGAAGGTTTTGTAAAAGTAGGCTTGAAAGGTTTATCTGTAGGATACTACATGGACTTAAGCAACTCAGACAATACTTACATGGAAGTAGGTTATACTTTACCATTTATTAAATGGGTAGACGCAGGTGTAACTTATGGTAGATTCGATGAAGATAGTGACTTTTGGAAAGTAACCATGGGCAAAATGCTTGGAGACAGGTGGTATGTTAATGCAGAAATCTATGAAGATGCAAGACAAGGTCAGTTTACTGACAATGCAAATATAGGAGTTTATTACATTTTCTAATGGCTTACTCTCAGAAAGTAGTTGACAGATTTGAAGATGTACTGAATAATCCCGCAAAACACTCGGTCGGTAGGTTTGACCCTAAAGACCCAATGGTTGCTACAGGTATGGTGGGAGCACCTGCCTGTGGTGACGTAATGAAACTAGACCTAAAGCTAGACGATAACGATAGAATACTAGATGTTAAGTTTAAGACTTATGGTTGTGGTTCCGCAATCGCTTCTTCTACAATGTTTGTAGAAATGTTAAAAGGAAAAACAATACCAGAAGCAAAATTAATAAAAGACAAGGACATTGCAGATGCCCTTGAACTTCCTCCAATCAAACTCCACTGTTCAGTACTAGCTGAAGGAGCAATATCAAAAGCTATTGTGGATTGGGAAGCAAAGAAAGCAAAAAGGCAACATAATGGAGGCCCTAAATGATAGACGGTTATAAAACAAAAGATATGAAAGCACCAAAGCCCAGTGGAATGAAAGCTCCTAGTAATGATGGAGAGATATTTGAAAGAGATGGAATGTACTTTTTCAAATGGAAAGGTGGAGAGTGCGGATACGCAACAAAAGAATTAGCAGAAGAAGGGTTGGCTAAAGTAAGTGGAAACTCTTAAGAAATTTTTCGGCAAATTAAAGACCTTGCCTGAAAAACTAATTAAGTTTTGGTACTGGCTAAAAGGCTGGTTTGTAACTTACCATTTATTAAAAGTAAGTTATAATGCAACATGGGGAGACTCAGACGACCAAGAGTTCATTGTATCTAAATTTTTCAAAAAACAACCCAACTATATAAAATTTAGAACCCAAGAGGGGGAAATAGTTGAAATAAGAGGCGCAGAAGGTCTTAATTATAGGATACAGGAACTATGAATCAATTACTTATAGGTATAATACTAATACTAGGTTTAGGAAGTTACTACTTATACCAAGAAAATCAAACACTATCAGCCAATAACTTAGCGTTAGAGGGTGCAGTAGCCACTCAGAAAGAAGCAATCGCTTCCTTACAAAATGACTTCGCTTTACAAACAGAACAAATGCAAATTATGACTGTAAAAAGCCAAGCAGCTCAAAGAGAATTAAATAGGTACACACAATTTATACAAAATTATGAGTTATCCGCAAAAATAATAGCAGATCCAGTAGAAATGGAAAGGAAAATAAATAATGGAACAAAACATATTATGGAAGAAATCGAGAAACTTAGCGACACTGTCGATAATCTTGATGATGGTTTGCAGTTGCAGCCTAATTCCAACTAAACAAATAGAAGTCGTAGCAAAACCACTAGAGAGAACAATCGTTCAACCAGTGATGCCGCGAGAAATCGACTTAAAAGACCCTACATGGATTGTGGTTAACCCTGATAACTGGGAAGACCAGTTAGCAAGAATCGAAGAACAAGAAGGAGAATTAGTATTTCTTGCAATGACTATACCAGACTATGAAGTCATGGCATACAACATGCAAGAACTAAAAAGATATATAACAGAACTTAAGGACGTAGTAGTATACTATAGAGAAGTTACTATGCCGCCTAAAGATGAACCTAGCAAAGACTAGGCTTGAAATGTGCAGTAGGTGTCCCTACTACACACGCTTAAAGGTATGTAAAGTATGTAAATGCTTTATGCCATTAAAAGCAAGAGTTAAGAAGGCAAGTTGCCCTCTTAAGCTATGGGAGAGATAGCATGATGGAATTAATTGGATATATAACAATGATTGTTACGGTAGCGAGTATAGTTGCAGCTTCAACTCCAACACCTAAAGATGATGTATGGATTGGAAAACTATATAAGTTTATTGATTTATTGGCTCTAAATATAGGCAAGGCAAAAAATAAAGCAGGAGAGTAATTATGCCAAAAGGTAAAGGTACTTACGGTTCTAGAGTTGGAAGACCAAAAAAGAAAAAACGTGGGAAAAAGAAAAAGGGTATGAAGCATCATGCCTGCTAAGCGCAGACGTAAAGCAGCAAAACCTAAAAAACGAAATATACCTACTAACAAAAAGCTATATGCACGGGTAAAAGCAAAAACTAAAAGAAAGTTTGCTGTTTATCCCAGTGCATATGCTAATGCTTATCTAGTACGAGAGTACAAAAAAGCAGGAGGGAGGTATAGACGTGGCTAGTGGACTTAAAAAATGGTTTGGACAAAAATGGGTAAACATAGGAGCAAAGAAAAAGAATGGCAGATATCCTAGATGTGGAAGACCTAAAGCTAAGCTAACGGGTAAAGGTTACCCTAAATGTGTACCTGCTGCAAAAGCTGCCAGAATGAGTAAAAGTCAGATCAGATCGGCTGTTAGTCGTAAAAGGTCTAAGAAGCAGGGAGTTGGTGGAAAGCCTACCATGGTTAGAACTGCTGCAAAAAGAGGTAAAAGACGTGGCCGTTAGAAAGAAAAGAACTGTCAGACGAAAGAAAGACTCAAGATTGAAAAGAGTGGGCGTATCAGGGTATAATAAACCAAAGCGTACGCCCAATCACCGCACAAAGTCACATGTAGTTGTGGCAAAAGTAGGTAAAAAAGTTAAAACTATAAGGTTTGGACAACAAGGGGTGTCGGGAGCAGGAAAATCTCCAAAATCAACGGCACAAAGAAAACGTAGAGCTTCATTCAAAGCTCGTCACGCCAAAAATATAGCTAAAGGCAAAATGTCAGCAGCATATTGGGCAAATAAAGTAAAATGGTAAACAAAATTAAAGAAACCGCTTTAAAAGTTTGGAATATAGTTAATGGTAAAGATAAAAACCTAGATGGTAAAGTCGATATCCACGATGCTATGATTGCAGCTGAACAAAAAGCAAAGAAAAAACAGGAGAAGTAAATGAACTACAGATTATACGCAGTGGAAACTGCCTGTGGTACTAGTGTTGGAGCAGCCTCTACGTTTTCAGATTCAACTGAAGTAAGACTATTTAATAATAGTAATGCTAACCAGTTAGTAACTGTAGCAAATGCAGCCGATGTAACATTAGGTACAATGACATTAGCAGACGGAGAAGTAACATTCCTCATGAAAGACCCAACTGACCAAATATTCGCCGCAGCAGCGACAGTATTAGGCACACCAGTTAAGTACAGCTAATGATAAACGGTTGGCTAAAAGATGTTGCCGAAACAGCAGCAGTAACTATTGATAATTTAGATAAGAAATCTCAAGAAAGAGGTACAGTTACTTATGCCGATGAAAAAGTACAAAGTTTGTGCATGGGGTACTTGTATCTATTAAACTTATGTGATACTTACGAGCTACTAGAAAGACGCGACTTAGAGACGCTTACAGATTTAATTAAAAAACATACGACGATTCACTAAATGTTAGATATAAGTAGAACAGATATCATTAGTACTGATATTATGAAATTTGATGCAGCTGAAAGGTTTATCAAATTACCCATTACAGAATACATGAACTTATTAGGAATTACTCCTAATACTTCACAGATGGCGTTAATCAATGCTGTCAACAACCCAAAATATAGATTTGTGTGTGCCGCTCTTTCGAGAAGGCAGGGAAAAACGTATATTACAAATGTCATTGGACAGCTTGTGTCACTCGTGCCGGGCTCCAACATATTAATTATGTCACCAAATTACTCACTTTCACAAATTTCTTTTGACTTACAAAGAGGTTTAATTAAACACTTTGATTTGGAAGTTACAAAAGATAATGCTAAAGATAAAGTTATAGAACTGTCTAATGGTTCTACTATAAGAATGGGTTCAGTAAATCAGGTAGACTCTACGGTGGGTAGGTCTTATGATTTAATAATCTTTGACGAAGCCGCTCTGGCTGATGGAAGAGATGCTTTTAATGTAGCCCTTAGACCTACACTAGATAAAGAAAACAGCAAAGCAGTTTTTATTTCAACTCCAAGGGGAAGGAATAACTGGTTTGCTGATTTCTATCATAGAGGGTTTAGTAACGAATTTAAAGATTGGGCCTCTATCCGAGCCACCTACCATGAAAATCCCAGAATTAGCGATAATGATATAAATGAAGCAAAGAAAGCAATGTCAAGTGCTGAATTTGCACAGGAATATCTTGCTGATTTTAATACTTATGAAGGACAAGTATGGAGTTTCAACTTTGAAACTCAGGTAGGAGACTTTGAACAATTAGATACAAGAAATATGGATGTTTTTGCAGGTCTTGACGTAGGTTACAAAGACCCTACAGCTCTATGCGTAATAGCATATGATTGGGACACTAAAAAATACTATCTAATAGATGAGTATATGGACGCTGAGAGAACTACTGAACAGCATGCTACTGAAATTAATAAAATGATACGAAAGTACAACATTGATTACATTTATATAGACTCAGCAGCTCAGCAAACTAGGTACGATTTTGCACAAAATTATGATATTAGTACTATAAACGCAAAGAAATCTGTACTAGATGGTATAGGTCAAGTAGCAGGTATAATTGATAATGATTTATTGCATATTGACCAAAGATGTTCTGAAGCACTCTCATGCGTGGACCAATATCAATGGGACCCTAACCCGAACTTAATGAAGGAAAAGCCAAAACATAATATGGCAAGTCACATGGCTGATGCGCTTAGATATGCGCTGTATACTTTTGAGACATCTGCCAATACGTTTTAATTTAACAACCTACCAAAAAATAAATGTTGACAAAAAGGTGAAATTTTGGTATAATTTTCAGTAATAGGAATTTATGGATTTAAAAAGAGATTTAGTCAAGTACGTACGGGACAAAGCCAAATCAGGCTATAAAAAAGACACCCAGTGCTTTATCTGTGGAGACACAGAAAACCTGGAGTTTCACCACTTCTACGGAATGACTGAGTTATTACACACTTGGATGAAGGATAACAAAATTACGATTACCTCAGCCGATGAAATTATGAATCTTCGAGAACAGTTTATAGAGGAACATCTTACTGAAGTATATGACGAAGCAGCAACATTATGTAAAACCCATCACATGAGATTGCACAGCATATATGGAAAGAGACCAAAATTATCAACAGCACTAAAACAGAAAAGATGGGTGGAGATACAGAGAGACAAATATGGCATGGTATGATAGATTTTTAGGTATAGATAGAGATGAGAAGTTAAATCCTGCTCAGACCTTTATTGGCCTAGAAGAAGGGATATCAATAGATACTCGTGAAAAGAAAGATAATTATCGCTCTGCTTACGAAGAACTAGAAGTAGTTAATAGAGCCGTCAACATGATTGTTGACGATAGTTCTGATATACCTTTTGATGTTGGAGAAAAAATACAGGGTATTACTCCAATAGTTCAAAATATTCGTAGAACTAAAGTAGATTTGCTCTTGAACAAAGAGCCAAACCCCTTTCAGGATATCAATAGTTTTAAAAGGAATTTAATTATTGATTTACTGATTGATGGGAACATCTTTATTTATTTTGATGGTGCCCATTTATATCATCTACCTGCGCAAAATGTTACTATAGAATCTGATACTCAGACCTATGTTAACAAGTATGTATATGATGGTCATATAGACTACACCCCGAAAGAAATTATACATATTAAAGAAAACTCATTTCATTCAATCTATAGGGGTGTACCTAGACTAAAAGCAGCTTACAGAACTATGTACCTGTTAGACAATATGAGAAAGTTTCAAGATAACTTTTTCTTAAACGGAGCAGTTCCAGGGTTAGTACTAAAGAGCCCTAATACTCTTTCTGATAGGATTAAAGAAAGAATGTTACAAGCATGGTCTACTAGATATAATCCAAAAAATGGAGGAAAGAGACCATTAATATTAGATGGCGGACTAGAAGTAGATAGTTTAACTAAAGTAAACTTTAAAGAACTAGACTTCCAACCGTCAATAGCGGCTAACGAGAAAGTAATATTAGAAGCTATGGGTGTACCACCAATTCTTATGGATGGTGGTAACAATGCAAATATAAGACCTAATCATAGATTGTATTATTTAGAAACTATACTACCTATAGTTAGAAAAATGAACTATGCTTTAGAAAGATACTTTGGATTTAAAATTACCGAAGATGTGCATGGAGTTCCAGCTCTACAACCAGAGCTAAGAGACCAGGCGGCATATTACTCAACACTAGTTAATACAGGTATTATGACACCTAACGAAGTAAGGGAAGCTATGAACATGGACGCACTAGACGGACATGACGACCTTAGAGTCCCTGCAAATATAGCGGGTAGCGCAGCTAACCCCCAGGAAGGTGGAAGACCGCCTGAAGAAACAGAGGAAGAAAATAATGAATAGACCACAAGTACTTAAACAACTTATGGAATACTTTCAAAAGAAAGGTAAAATCCTTACTATTGATGAGTATAAAGCAGCAAAAGACGTTCCAATGCGTTTTATGGCTGCAAAAAGAGCGTTTGGCTCTTGGGCTAGAATGACTCAAATGGTAGAAGCAAAAATGAGAGTAGATAATACTGTTATGGAAGCTCCTAAAGTTGAGCCTGCCCCAAAAGCAAAGGCAAAGCCAGCTGCTAAACCAGCTGAAAAAGGGAAGTAATATGTCAGATAAAATTTTTCATTGGTCATCTACTTTCAAAACACTTGGTGAAGATGATGACGGAAGTGTAAATATCAAAGGATATGCTAGCACGAACGCATCAGACAGAGCTGGTGATAGTATTGACCATGAAGCATGGACAAAAAATGGAGGATTAGAAAACTTTAAGGGTAATCCAATCATTCTATTTAACCATGACTATAACAGACCAATAGGTCGTGCTACTTCATTAGAAGTAAACGACAAAGGCCTCGAACTTGGAGCTAGAATTTCTAAGTCCGCAGGTGAAGTAAAAGATCTTATTAAAGATGGCGTACTTGGAGCATTTTCCGTGGGTTTCCGAGTCAAGGACGCTGATTATCTAAAGGAAACCGACGGGTATAAAATAAAGGATGCTGAACTATTCGAAGTGTCTGTTGTGAGTGTACCTTGCAACCAGACCGCAATGTTTTCGATTGCGAAATCATTCGATTCTCAATCAGAATATGATGAATGGAAAGCTGAATTTACTAATGACGTAAAACAGGCTCATGTAACGGACGCAGCGAAGGTTGCAGAAGTTGATGCGCCACAAGCCGTGGGTAATACCACTCAACAGGAGAGACATATGTCTACAGAAAAAACTACTCCAGATGCTGAGTTAGACTTAAAAGCATTCGCGGAAGAGGTGGCAAAATCAACTGCTGCTAAAATCGCAATGCAACAAGCAGAACAAAAAGCAAAAGAGTTAAGCGAAGCCGAAGAGAAAGCAGCTGCTGCAGTAGCAGAAGTGCAAGAAAAAGAAGCTGAGCAAGAAAAAGTCAAAACTATTGTCAAAGCTGGCATGTCAGGAGCTGAACAGCTCATTAGTGACGTTGAAAAACGCGTTGCAGAAAGACATGGCGACTTAGAGTCAGTAGTTAATGAACTACAAAAAGATCTAGCTGAAAAGAAAGATGAGATTAACGCTATGCGTGAGTCAAAAAGACAATTTTCAGATAGAGGTAACAGCGACTGGGCAAAAGCATTCGAAAGCGACATTGATGACGCTTGGGTAATGGGTCTTGCTACTGGTAAAGGCTGGAAAACTAAACTCGGCCAAAACACTATGGAAAAAGTTAATGCTCATTCAGGCGTTGCAGTTTCATCAGCTGATTTTGAACAAACCGTATCAACAAATATCGAAAGAGATATTCAATTAGAGCTCGTATTAGCACCGTTATTTAGAGAAATCCAAATGACTTCAGCTACTCAGATTCTACCAATCATGCCAGACGCAGGTTATGCTGAATTTACAGCTAACCAAGTAGCTTCTGGATCTTCCCCTCATGGAAACTTAGAGGAAAGAGGAGATACTTATGATGGTACATATTCTGGTATTGATATGACTGAAAGAACTCTATCAACCAAAAAGCTTATTTCACAATCATACTTAGGTAATGAAACTGAAGAAGATGCAATCCTACCGATTCTTCCTTTAATCAGAGAGTCAATCGTTAGAGCTCATGCAAGAGGTATTGAAAACGCACTACTATTGGGTAACCATGCAGACGGCGTTTATGGTACATCTGGAGCAGCTTTTGAAGGTCTAGTCACTATGGCTGGTTCTAACAAAACTCAATCAGCTACTGCTTTTGCATCAGAATCTTTAACAGCTTCAATGCTATTGAATGCTAGAAAGCAAATGGGCAAATGGGGTATGAACCCATCTGATGTTATTTACATCGTTAACTCAACTGAGTACTATAACTTGCTAAGCGACGCTGAGTTCCAAGATGTCAACCTAGTTGGCAACATGGCTACTAAGCTAAGTGGTGAAATCGGAGAAGTCTTCGGTTCTAAAGTAATCGTATGTGATGAGTTTAAAGCTCCAGCAACAAGCAAATTCTTTGCAGTTGCAGTCAACCCGAAAAACTTTGTAATGCCTAGATTAAGAGGTGTTACTATCGAGTCTGACTACGAAGTAGCAAACCAAAGAAGAGTATTAGTTGCTTCTCAGAGATTAGGTTTTACCGACCTTATCGATGCTTCAACAGCAGCGCACGCGCTTCAATACAAAGCTAGTTAATAGCTTATAAATATCGTGGTGGGGTTCGCCCCACCACACTTTTTAAAGGAAATATATGGCAAATTTAGTAACATTACAGCAATATAAAGACTTCGTGGGATTGCAGGGAGTGCAGCAAGACGCCAAGATTAATGTAATAATTAGTAATGTTTCTCAATTAGTAAAAACCTATTGTGGTACTACTATAATTGATTTTGCTAGTACTAATAAAATCGAATATTTCAATATACAAAGAGGCGACGACAGAGTGATACTAGCTGAGTCTCCTTTAATACAAGTAGTATCAGTAGAAGAAAGACAAAGTCAATCAGACGCATATGTTACACTAATCACAGAAAATTCTGACAGTAGTGGTAAATATGAATATATAGTTGACACAGAGTCTGATAGTATTGTAAGAACAAATTCAACTACTACTAAAGCATTTCCTCAGGGAATGAAAGCAGTAAAAGTTACTTACAAAGCAGGGTACACAAGTACTCCAGAAGATTTAAAATTAGCAGTATTTGATTTAGTTAAGTACTATTTAAAAGATGAAAGAAAAGAAAGAATGAGTATTGCAGGTTCAACAATAGAAAACCAAAGCTCTACCAGTCTTAGAAACAATATAGGATTTCCAGACCATATCAAGCGTATACTTGATTTATACAAGTTGTATAGCTAATGGCTATAAGAGACTTAAGAGCTCACTTTAAAAGAGATTTAAGTAAAGCTACAAGTAAATTTAATAAGTATGCTACATCTTTAGGAAGCAATACTTTAGTAGAATTTGAATTAAACTACATTTCAATGGTAGTAGGTTCTATGAAGGGGACTAAATTAGTTATAGAACAAATAAAAGGAAAAAATACTCAAGATGTATTTAAAACTTTTAATACTAGACAAGTATGGGGGAAGATAGTAACTGCAAAATTCAAAGCCATAAAAACTGATAGAAATTTTAGCGGAAATACTTTAAATACATATAGAGCAAGTAGAGCTCCTTTACCTGGAAAAGGGATGTATTTCGGACAAGCAATTGGTAGTATAAAAAAGGGTTTTCCAATAATTATATGGGACAAAAACCCTAAAAGTGCTGATAAACTTATAGAAGCCGCAGTAAGACAGTTAGTAGATGACCTATGGAATGATTTTAATGATTATATATTTAAAAAGGGTTATGAAAGAACTTTATTTAATGAAGAAAGGCAACGAGGAGAAGAAGCCTCTACTTATAGAACAGGAGCCCCTTCAAAAACAATAAATAACTTTAGAAGAGGATTAAAAAAGGAACATGGAGTTGATAGCTCCAAAGCCAAATTTGCTTTAGAGACAGAACAAATGTTTAGAGGCTCTGAGCTTGGTTGGAATAGCTCAGTTCCTACTAAAGGTGTACAGATACACAATTATATAATGCACAATTTACAGGTTGATTGGAATCAAGTAAAATTAAAAAAGAAATATGCTAATTATAATGTAAGTAATGTTTTAAAACTTAAATTAGGTAGAAACAAAGCAATAAAAACAGATGTAACTCCTATAATGAAGTTAGTTACTCCTTATATACAGTCAGAAGTTTTAAACTCAGGACTACTAGGAGCAGCTGCAAAAGCTAGTAAGCCTATTAAAAATCAGCTCAAAGAAGATATAGTAAATGATACAGTAGACCAAATTGTAAAAATGTATCAAACTGCAAGAGTTACAAAATCAGGCAAATTAGATATGCGGTTTAAGAAAAACAAAGCTGCAGTAAAAGAATTTAATGAGACAAGACAAGCTGAATTAATATCTCCTTCCAAAGGCTCTTCGGAAGTAATATCTTCAGTTATAAGTGTAAAAAAACAAAAAAGTATTGGCAAAAGACCAAGACCACAAAAAGAAAAAAGAAAGGATACTCAAAATTTATTTAGTATTCAAACAATGATTAATAAGAAACTTCCTGCAGAAGTTAGAAGAAATATGGGAAGACCAGCATTACAAAATCAGACTGGTAGATTTTCAAATAGTGTAAAAATGCAAAACATAAGAGAAACTAAAGCAGGAATAACTGCAGATTATACCTACATGCTTTCTCCTTATGAAACTTTTGAAAATACAGGAAGAAGAACTTGGCCTAATGGTTATAACCCAAAACCATTAATAGCTAAAAGCATAAGAAATTTAGCTGTAGGATTAACAGAGCAAAAGTTCACACAGCTTAGGAGAAAATAGTGGCATCACAGTATAGAACTGCAAGAAAGAAAATAACTGAAGCTTTAGTAAAAAAACTACAGTTAATAGATGGAAATTTTCCCTATAACTCAAATGTATTTAACAATGTACATGGAGGAATGATATTTTTAGACCAAATACAAGAATTTCCAAAAGTTTGCGTAGTTCCAGGAGATGAAGCTAGAGAATATCAACCAAATGAATTCAAGTGGAGATTTTTGAGTTTAGACATAAGAGTTTATGTCGAGGACCAAGAAGACCCGCAAGAGGTCTTAGCTCTTTTAATGGAAGACATTGAAAGAGTACTAGACGACAATGATGTATTGATTTACGATGATACTGTAAGTCCACATCAAACAACGACTTCCTTAACATTAGAGTCAATGTCAACAGATGAAGGAGTTTTAACTCCTCTCGGAATAGGTGAAATGACTATAATGTGTAGGTACTAATAGAAATTACACAACTGATAAATATCTAGTAGGTGTACTTTCAAAGATAATAAATAGGAGAAAGCAATGGCTTTAAATCTATCAAGAAATACCAAAGTATTCGTTAGCTCAGTTAACGGAGTTGGTGCTACGGGCGGTGTAAAAACTGCACACGTAAGTACTGCTGGTACTGGCTACGCTGTAGGTGACATCGTAACATTTACTGGAGGTTCGGGTTCGGGCTTTAAGTGTCATGTTCTATCAATCACTGGAGGCGGAAGTACAGGCCCAGTAGCTACAATAGGAATCCCTAATAACTTCAGAGGACAAGGCTACGCAGCCTCAGAAACTCTTACTGAAGCTGGGGTAAAAGTTCTTGGAGACGCAAGTACTGATTTAACTCGTGCATCTGGTTTAATTGTAACTGTAGATTCAATCGCAGGAACAACAACAACAGATGGCGGAAGAACTGGTACTGGTAAATTCAAAGGAAATGAAGTAGACTGTAATACATTTAGATTAGGTGTATTAGATGGTTATAGTTTCTCACAGGGAAGTGACTCTACAGATGTTACTATTTCCGAAGCAGGTGCAGCGCCTAACAGGGGTTCAAAAACCTTTAATGACTCGCTACCACCAGCAGAGTGGTCTTTTGCAACATATGTAAGACCATTTGTTCATGGAGCAGCCTCTTTTAGAGTTGCAGCTGACCATGACTGTGTAGAAAATATTTTATGGGCAGCTTTATCAGGTACAGCATTACCTGGAGATGCAGCTGCAGCTGGACGTGGTGTAGTAGTAGGAACTACTGCTCAAGGCGGCTCACAGTGTAACTTTGAAAAATCAGATGTTCACGAACTTATGAAACTGAACTTATACTTTGCACTAGAAAACACAACATATAGGTTAAATGAGGCTCAGGTAAACCAAGCCGAAGTTGACTTTTCAATTGATGGTATTGCACAGATTACATGGTCTGGAAATGCAACAACAATTGACCAAGTAGGAGAAGCACTCGAAGACCCATCTAAGTATATTATACAAGGAACTTCAGCAGGTGTACCTACTTCAGGAACAGTTGACCTCTATAGGGAAACATTTAACTATGCAGATACAACAGGTCCAAGTGACGCTGACTATCTAAGAAACAAATTATCTACATTATATCTAGATGCTGATGCACAAGCTGGTGGCTCTGTCACTCAAGGTCTTGATGACAGAACTTACGATATTAACATCACTGGTGGCTCTCTAACAATTGCTAATAATGTTACTTATGTAACACCAGAAACAATCGGTGTTGTAGATAAACCAATTGGATCTTTCACAGGAGCTAGGGTTGTAAGCGGAAGCTTAAATATGTACCTAGATACGAAAGCAAATGGTTCAAACCAATTAATGACTGACTTATCAAACGCTACCGATATCATCACAAACGTCTTTGACATGAGACTGTTTATGGGTGTTAGTGGTACAGTCGGCTCAGACAATGATGCTATGGGTGCAGATGACTTTACTGGCCCAGGTGTTGAATTTAACATGCCAAGAACTCACATACAGGTACCTGTAATTGAAGTTGGCGACCTTATTTCTGTATCATTAGACTTTTCCGCACACGGAACTGACCTATTGACTGGAGATGAACTAAAAGTTAAATATTTAGGCGGAACAGTACATACTCAATCTGGGTATAAAGACAGTGGCGCCCACGCAGTAGACGCGTAAATAATGTCACATAGTTTTCTCAAGGAGAGTAAGCTATATATAGTTTACGGCGGTAACAAGTATAGAATCTATACTACTGCCGCCCTAAGCTATTCCCAATCATTTGCGGAAGATTCGTACCCAGTAAAGACTTTGCACGATCAATCAAAAATGGTAGAGGGAACAGTAATAAACAAAGCCAATCCGGCACAGTTTAGTTTTGAAGTACCTTTAACAGCAGAGAAAGATGAGTCTATCGTTATGGACTTGATAACTGATTTAGTTAGCACTAGTGTTTCTGATATAGAAACACAGCAATTAAAAGAGTTTGATGCCTATATCGAAACAGGAGCAGCAGTATTTAAAATTAGTAACTGCGTAATAACAACTGCAAACTTTGCTTTCAATCCGAGAGACCAGTTTAAAGTTGCAATTCAAGGAGAAGGAACAAAACTAGAAAGGGTAGGTAATGAAAGTTATACCATTCCAGGAAGTGCTCAATCAGAGTCTTCCACTAGAACGCCCACTTTAACATATCCTTCTGTAACGTTAGATAGCTTAGATATGAATAGTATTTTAAGTGTAACTCTAATGATACAGAGTGATGTTACATGGTCGCCCTTCGAGACTCTTCAAGAGAGTCTTTCAGTTACTAATTCAAGTAATGCAATGTTTCCCAGTGCATACACGGTATCAAATAGAGTTGTTTCGGGAGCAATCACTCAATACCAAACTGACAGTAATATAACACAATTTGACGATTTTAGTACTAATAGTAATTTAACTATAACAGCGAAAAAAGGAAGCAATAATGCAGACTTTTGGAAAATACAGTTAAATCCTATAATGTATACAGCAAGAATGGAACCAGCAGATATATACACACAAACATATGATTTCCGTTCAACCGATAATACAGCATTAGCTACAAGAATCACACAATATTCATAGGAGAATATAATGGACTTAAAAAACTTACTAGTAGATAGTAAAACTACTTGGGTTGAGTTTCCCGGGCTAGATGGATTAGAAGTCGAACTAGCTAACTTATCCCGAAAAGAATTAGTGAATCTTAGAAAAAGATGCACTACAAATAAATTTAACAGAAAAACAAGAGGCTTTGAAGAAAGTCTTGATGAAAATAAATTTGTAAAAGAGTTTTCATCATGCACAATTAAAGGTTGGAAAGGATTCAAACTAAAATATCTTGAAGATTTACTACTTGTAGATATTTCAGGAAAAGACCCAGAGGTTGAATTAGAGTACACGCAAGAAAATGCTGAACTCCTAGTAGAAAATTCATCAGAATTTGATAACTGGCTCAATGAGGTAGTCTTTGACCTAGAAAACTTTCGTTCTGACAAACAAGGAACTGATACAGAAGAGACTGACGCTGTATCTTGATCATGCTGGAATAGGCATGAATAAAGACCAATACTTACGTATGGTCGAACAAACAGGCGAAGAAATTGATTGGGATAGATGTCCTCCAGATACAGAGGACTTTCCGCCCATAGTTATAGATGCTATGAATATTTTCAATTCTTTAGGAAACAGAATTTATCCCGATGTAGGGTATATGGGAAAAGATTATACTAATCTTCCCATGTTTAAAAAATTATATGGTATTCACGAACATCAAGAAGAATACTTAATGGACATACTACTATTTCTAGATGCTAGAAATATAGAAGAATCCCGTAAGAGTATAAAAGCTCAGATGGATAAAATGAAAAACAGAAAGAATGGCTAAAGATAATGAAATAATCATTAAAATTATAACGAGTGATAAAGGAACAAAAGCTTCCATTGTCAATCAGAAAAAGCTGCAAAAAGAGGCAGGGAAGACTGCTGACCAGTATAAAAAGACTGGAAAACAAGCTCAAGATTATAATAAAAAAGAAAAAGCCTTGTATCAAGGTAATTTATCAACTGCCAAAGGTTTTTCAAAAATGAAAGAAACTATGGGGTCAGGTTCTTCCGGCCTCGTAGGAGCATACGCTACATTAGCAGCTAACGTCTTCGCAGCTACCGCCGCATTCAACGCACTTAGAGGTGCAGCCCAAGTACAAACGCTTATAGAGGGATTTACATTCCTCGGGAATGCTGCGGGCCAAACATCTATGCAAGTAGCAAGAGGTCTAAGAGAGATTACAGATGGTGCAATATCTATGGAAGTTGCATTAAGGTCTTCTGCTATAGCCATGACTTCAGGATTTGATGTTGACCAAATAGGAAAACTAGGAGAAGTTGCAAAAAATGCTTCTATCGCTTTAGGTAGAAACATGGCAGATTCTATAGACAGACTATTTCGTGGTGTAGCTAAACTAGAACCTGAAATTCTTGACGAATTAGGTATTATGGTTAGACTTGATACTGCTGTAAATAAATATGCAGCAACTTTAGGTAAAAATGGTACTGAATTAACTAACTTTGAAAGAAGACAAGCTTTCTTAAATGAGACTCTTACACAAGGTGCTTTAAAATATGGAGCTATTGGGGACGCAGTAGAAACTAACCCTTATGATAGGCTTTCCGCTGCTTTTGGAGATTTAACCGAGAAAGGTTTAACATTAATAAATACATTCATTTCACCATTCTTAGAGCTGCTTAGTAAAAACCAAGGCGCTTTAACAGGAGGAATAATATTATTTGCTTCTACCATTCTTACCACAATGATACCAGCACTTGGCCAGCTTGCAGAAAGACAATTAAAAGTTGCCAATACTGCTGCGCATATGGCGGCTGAAGAAGAGAAAGCAGGTAAAAAAGCAGCAGTAAGAGCAAAAATGGATTTTGTAGGGAGAGGGCCTGGAGCAGCAGGAACAGCTGCAAAAACTATGAAAGGCCAAGAGTTTTCTCAAGTTAAAGCACTTCAAAAAGCTTTAAAATCTAGAAATGCAACTGAACTAGATTATAAAAAAGCCCTACAGCAAGTACAAAATACTAGAAAGCGTAGTATTACTATTGCTACAAAAAATGGTAAGCTAAATACAGACCAACATAAAACAAGAATGATAGAGTTAGAAGCTCTTGAAAATCAAATACTAGACGTTCAAAGAGCAGAAAATCAAAGAGCTGGTTCTAAAGGAGATTCCGCTATAGCTAATGCTAATGCTACAGGACAA
>Ga0315321_10000964_pt1 | contig 22006 bp, 17 predicted proteins | sample M180m21515metaG_FD_203464 | JGI IMG/M metagenome (GOLD analysis project Ga0315321, IMG submission 203464) | Ammonia-oxidizing marine archaeal communities from Monterey Bay, California, United States - M1 80m 21515 | ecosystem: Environmental > Aquatic > Marine > Intertidal zone | place: USA...
TTCCTCCACGCCGTAGCTGCCGTCGGAGCAAATACACAGGCTGTGCCAATCTCCCTCGGCGGTGGGCTCAGTGACTGAACGCACGCTGTCGATTATGGCATTGGCGGCGCTGGCGGCACTGGAGAGTCCGCGTGCCTTGATGATCGCCGCGCCACGCTTCTGCACGGTGCTGATAAATTCGCCTTCGAGCCATTCCCGATCGCTGATGGCGTCGGTGGCCGGGGCGTCATTGATCTTCGCATTGGTAAAATCCGGATATTGAGTGGCGGAGTGATTGCCCCAGATGCAGAGGTTGGAAACGCTACTCACCGGCACGCCGGCCTTTTGGGCGAGTTGAGTCTTGGCGCGGTTTTCGTCAAGACGCGTCATGGCAAAGAACCGGTCGTCGGGCACGTCCGGCGCGTTGTTCATGGCGATCAGGCAGTTGGTGTTGCAGGGGTTGCCGACCACCAGCACGCGCGCATCGCTGGCGGCGTGTTTGTTGATGGCCTGACCTTGGCCGGTGAAAATCTTGCCATTGATACCCAGTAGATCGCCGCGCTCCATACCGTCCTTGCGCGGCACACTGCCAACGAGGAGAGACCAGTTAGCGCCATTGAAGCCAGTGTCCAGATCGGAGGTGGCGACCACATCGGTGAGGAGCGGGAACGCGCAGTCATCGAGCTCCATGCACACGCCTTCCAGCGCGGCCATGCCGGGTTCGATCTCAATCAGGTTCAGCGCCACCGGTTGATCCGGGCCAAACATTTGGCCGGATGCAATCCGGAAGAGGAGGGCATAACCGATCTGACCGGCCGCACCGGTCACCGCAACACGAATGGGTTCCTTACTCATGGAGGCGCGCAGTATGCCCGTGGGTTGCGCGGCGTGCAAGCGTTAGCCCATGACAAAGCCAAACAGACCCAGATAAGCCGCCATCACGTTTTGCGCGATGCCAAAGGGGTTGTATTGGTAGGGCGCATTCCAGAGTACCATGAATAGAATGAAAAACATCCAGGTGGGGTTTCCCAAGGATTCGAGCCAACGCCGGTATGCCGGGACAAAATTGCCGAGCACGGTTGAGCCATCGAGTGGCGGCACGGGTATAAGGTTGAAAATGCCCAGAGCGATATTAGTCACTCCGAAGATGCGTAGCAGATATTGGCCGTTATGAGCAGGGCCTTCGTCAGCAATGCCGCCAAGGCGCATCCAAACCGCGAGGGCGGTGAGCGCTGCAAATGCTAACAGGAAATTCATCGCTGGACCGGCGGCAGATACCAGCGCATCTCCGAAGCGGCTGCGGAAGTTGCGTGGATTGACCGGCATGGCCCCGAAGGCCATCCCCACCAGCGCAAGCATGAGCAGCGACATGCCGCCCATATGGACCATGGGATCGGCCGTCATGTGGCCAGCCATCTTTGGGGTGTCATCGCCCTGCCAAATAGCGGCCCAGCCATGGGCAAGCTCATGCAGGACGATGGAAATGATCACCGTAACCACCACGCAACCGAAATAAAGTTGCGTCTCCGGTTCAAATGCCCTTTGGATGAACAGCGCTGCAACCATGCGCTGTGAATTGTATGAAGGCATTGGACGAAAACCAAACACAAAACCGCCGGGCGGTCATTGATGTGGGGAGTAACTCGGTGAAGCTCCTGGTGGCCGAGGTGGCTGCTGGCGACGTCACGCCGTTGGTGCATGAAGGCGCACAAACGCGGTTGGGCCGTGGTGTGTTTGATTCCGGCAAACTGGATCCGGAAGCGATTGCGCAAACTGCGTTTGTGGCCGGGCGTTTTGCTAAGAAGGCCAGACGCATGGGGGCTGTGGAGGTGAAGGCGGTGGCGACCAGCGCCGCTCGCGAAGCGCGTAATGGAATGGATTTGATCGAGGCATTTCGCGAGGTGAATGTGCCTCTAACGATTATTGACGGCGACCGCGAGGCGGAATTGGTGCTGCGCGGGGTGCGGAGTCACTCCGATTTTTCTGATGGGCCGCTGGCGATTATCGACGTGGGCGGCGGCAGTACGGAATTGTTGGTGGCGGATGAAACCGGCCTGCGCGTGCAGCACAGTTTTCCTTTGGGAACAGTGCGTTTACTGGAACAACATCGGCCGAGCGATCTGCCGACGGCGCAGGAGCGTGCGAAAGTGATCGAGGCGCTGGATCAATTTCTGGATGATCAGGTAACGCCGCTGCTCGGCACGGTGGCCTTGCCCGGAATGCTGGTGGGTGCCGGGGGAACACCGGTTTTCCTCTCGCGAATCCTCAAGGAGACGGATGATCTGGATGCGACGGAATTGGAGGCGCTGAGTTGGTTGCTGCCGGAGGTGCAGTCCTTGACGGATCGGTTGTGGATGATGAGCCTAGAACGGCGGCAGGCGCTGACCGGATTACCGGCGGATCGGGCGGATGTAATTTTATTTGGCGCAGCGATCTATGAAGCGGTGATGATGCGGTGCGGGTTTCATGAACTGAGACCCACCATGCGAGGCGTGCGGTATGGCTCGTTGCTCAGTTAAAGCCCAAGCCGTTCGTATTCCAGCACCACGTAGCGGTCGGTCATGCCGGAGAGATAATCACAAATGGCGCGGTGCAATCCATCGGTCTCGATGCGCGCGCGCGATTGACTGCCGATGTCTTCCTGATGCTCTAGATAATGCCCGAACAACGCCTCGAGCAACTTAATGGAGTGCAGGTTGGGTTTATGGACAACCGGGTTGTAGTACAGGTTTTCGTAGAGGTACTCGCGTAATTCCAGATTGGCCGTGCGGCGGGCGTCGCTGTAACGAATGAGGTCGCCGTTATGCAGGCGCACCGCATCGGCAGATTGCACGCCGGCTTCAGCGATGAGGCGTCCACTGGTTTCCACCACATCATTTACCTGGCTATTGATGAGTCGCCGGATGATGGCGTAATGGCGCTTCTCGGAAGCGAGCGTACCGTGCTCCGTGCGCACCTCGGCATCGGTGTCGCGCCAGATTTGCACATGGGCTTTGAGAGCTTCCTCATCGAGCAGTTTTGAGTCTAGCCCGTCATCGAGATCATGGCTGTAATAGGTGATCTCATCGGCAAGATTGGCGACCTGCGCTTCGAGTGAATTAGATTTGGCGTCGAACCCGTCACGTTTGCTGGGGTGGTCGGCTGGATTAAAATGTTTCACCAACCCTTCGCGTGTTTCCCAGGTGAGATTGAGCCCGGCGTGGTGGGGATATTTCTGCTCAAGTGTTTCCACGATGCGCAGGCTCTGGCGATTGTGTTCAAACCCGCCGTGCTCCTTCATGAGATCATTGAGCGCATACTCGCCCTTGTGACCAAACGGCGAATGGCCGAGGTCATGTGCCAGAGCAATGGCCTCGGCGAGATCTTCATTGAGACCGAGGGCGCGGGCGATATTGCGTGAAATTGCGGCGACCTCGATTGTATGTGTGAGCCGAGTGCGCAAGTGGTCGCCAGTGCCATTGAGAAATACCTGCGTTTTGTATTCCAACCGGCGAAAGGCGCGGGAATGAGTGATGCGATCGCGGTCGCGCTGGTAATCAGTGCGCCATTCGTGGGGCAGCTCAGGAAAGGCGCGCCCGCGGGAATCGGCACTGCGTTGAGCGTACGGCGCGAGGGTTTGATGTTCGTTGGCCTCCAGCTGTTCGCGGGACTGGGGCATGGCTTAGTTGGCGAGGAATTCCTCGGCTGAAGTATTGCGCAGCTCCAGTAGATGGTTGATGACATCCTCAATCAAGTTGTTGGGGCAGGATGCTCCGGCGGTGATGCCAATATTAATGGGACCCTTGGGTAGCCAGTCGGGTGTCTCCTGCAGCTGCTGTGTGTGCTGATTCCAATGGCGTATGGATTGCGGCCCGTTGATTTCCTTCACATTTTTGATGAAGTAAGTGGGCACCACGCGCTCGCCCATTTCGGCCAGATGCGAGGTGTTGGAGGAATTATACCCACCAATAACCAGCAACAGATCCATGGGTTCCTGGAGCATCACACTCAGGGCATCCTGACGGTCCTGAGTGGCGCCACAGATGGTATCAAAAAAACGGAAGTGCGTGTCGGTGTTTTCTGTGCCGTACCGTTTTTGGATGGCGGCCTTGATGCGTCGCTGCACTTCCTCCGTTTCGCCGCGCATCATGGTGGTTTGATTAGCCACGCCAACAGCACGCAAATGGATGTCCGGATCAAATCCTTCCGAATAGCAGCCATCGAACCGTTTCAGTAAAGTTTCTTTGTCGCCGCCATTGATGATGTAATCACAAACCAGATCAGTTTCCTTGAACGTATTGACCACCAGATAATGGCCGTTTTTAGCGATTGCCTGGCTACTGGTGGCCATCGTTTCCTCATGCGAAGCTTTGCCGTGGATGATACTAGTGACTTCCTCCTTCGCGTACGTGCGCACGCGTTTCCAGACGCTCATCACATCGCCGCAGGTGGTGTCCACAACCTGACATCCCTTTGATTCGAGTTTCTCTCGGATGGTCACTTCCGTGCCGAACGCCGGAATAATCACAATGTCGCCTTCGCCTAGATCATCGATATTTCCGGACTGATGCGGGCCGGACAGGAACTTAATACCCATCTCCCGAATCTGGTCGTTTACCTCTGGATTATGGATGATTTCCCCCAAAATATAGAGCGGTTTGTCTGGGAATACTTTGCGGGCGGCGTAGGCAAGGTCGATGCAGCGATCGACGCCGTAGCAAAAGCCGAATTCCTTCGCGAGCTTGATGGTAATCTGGCCGGTAGGGCAGGTCACTTCGCCTTTGGCCCGTAGGCGATCGACCAAGTCACTACGATAATGCGTTAACACCTGCGCCTTGACCTGTTCCATGATATCCGGCCGACGCAAGTTAATGCGCTTGGGCTTCGACTTAGCAACCGGTTGATCAGGGGCTTCAGGGGCCATGTCCGCGTAGCTTGGCACGCGCCGTCTTGATGGTCGAGTTGATTCCCCTAGCGCCGGGGTGTCCGGTGTTGGTGCCGGCAATTTTTGTCACGACAAATCCCTGCCTTCGCCGCAGGTTTGTGTTCTCGGGGGGATGAAAGTAATTTAAGCAGCAAATCAGTCTGATCCGCGAATGCCTCCGTCATCCGGTGTGCTTCGTCCAACTGCCGTTTCAGCCCTTTGAGATGCTGCTCCAATTCTTGGATCCGAGCTTGGGCCTGATGATGGGCAACTGATTCCACTTGGGCGTGACCGTGGAGTTTTTTATTTTCTGCCTGCAACCACTCAACGTGCTCTTCCAAATCCTTCGCGTCATTGGCGATATTCAGCGCCCGCCGCTCAGCTTCTTCGCCGGTACGCACGGCCTCACGCAATTGATCGCGTAGATCATTTTCCGTGGCTAGCCAGTCCGCTTGTTTTTCAAGCAAAATGGTGAGTGGATTCGGCTCCTCTTTTTTGGGCACCTGTGAACAACCCAAAGCCAAAACAACGAATGAAAACAATAACGCTTTCATTCCCCAACTCTAACACCGACTCCGCGATTTGTCAGTGTCTTATCCGGCTAACTCACCAGCCAGTTCAAAATCGCCTTCTGGGCGTGCAGACGGTTTTCGGCTTGAGTGAAGATGGTATCGGCGTGGGCTTCGAGAGTGGGGGCGTCGATTTCTTTGCCGCGGTAGGCGGGGAGGCAGTGCATGACGAGGGCATCCTCGTTGGCGAGGGCGACGAGGGCTTCGTTGATTTGATAGCCGGCAAAGTCCTTCTCGCGTTGGGCAGCTTCCTCTTCCATGCCCATCGAGACCCAGACATCGGTGTACAACAGGTTGGCGCCTTCGGCGGCGGCTTGGCAATCTTCGGTAACGGTGATGTTGCCGTCGGCCTTGGCGATGAGGTCCGGGCACGGCTGGTGAGCTTTGGGCGCGGCAATTCGCAGTTCGAAGCCAAGTTTGTCGGCGGCCCAGATCCAGCTGATGGGCACGTTGCAGGCGCCGTCGCCGATGAAGGCGACGACTTTACCGGCGATCGGACCCCGTTGTTCTTGGTACGTAAAAATATCAGTGATGATCTGGCAGGGATGCTCGGCGTCAGTCAACGCGTTGATGGTCGGGATGCCGGACCATTGCGCGAAATCCTCCACATCGCCCTGGGCGAAGGTACGAATCACGGCACCGTGCACCATGCGGCCGAGCACACGGGCGGTGTCCTGAATGGGTTCGCCTCGGCCGAGCTGGAGGTCATTGGCGTTGAGAAACATCACTCCGCCGCCGAGCTCGCGGATGCCGGTTTCGAAGGATACGCGGGTTCTTGTGGAGGATTTGGTGAAAATCATCGCCCACGTCTGGCTGGCGAGCGGTTGGTGTTGGCTGTCGCCGCGCTGCGCCTTGATGACGCTGGCATTTTCCAGAATGGTCTCGATGGACGCCGTATCCATCGCCTCGATGCTTAACAGATGCTTCATAATGTGGCTCGGGCCGATAGCCCGGGTAGTTTGATGTTCAGGTAAATTTATTTCTCAACCCGGGCCGGTGGCCCGGGCTACATTCTATGAATTGAGTTCCTTGATGACGCCCTCGATGATGGCGAGGCCTTCATCGGCGTCGGTTTGTGAAAGGTTCAATGGCGGCAACAGGCGAAATACCCGCACGCTGGCCGGGACGGTGAGCAGACCGGCGTCGTGAAGCTTCTCCACGATTTGTACGGAGGCCGGCCGGTTGCTTTCGGCGAAGGCGGGAATGCCCTCGGCAAGTTCAATGCCAATCATCAGGCCAAGCCCGCGCACTTCTTTGAGCACGGTGGGATGCGCCTGAATCAGTGTTTGGATTTTCCTGGCCAAATGGTTGCCCAGCGCAACGGCGTGTTGTGCGAGCCCGTCGCGTTCGATGATCTCCAGCGCCTTGAGCGCATGCGCGCTGACCAGGGGCGTGCCGCCAAAGGTGGTGCCGTGCGTGCCCGGGCCAAGTAAATCCTGCAACGGTTCGCTGGCCCAGATCGCGCCCATCGGCAGCCCGGCACCGAGGCTCTTGGCCATGGAGAATGCGTCCGGTTGAAATCCATCTGTATTGGAATTCCTAAGAATGGTTTCCCAACTCTGAAAATGGCCCGTTCTAAAAAAACCGCATTGAACTGAGTCCATCATCATGAGGATGTTTTTTTCAGTGCAAAGTTTCCTCAATCCGAGCAGGTATTCGGGGTTGGCTGGATATATGCCGCCTTCGCCTTGAATACCTTCAATAAGGATTGCCGCAGTTTTTTCGGTGATAGCGTCTTGCATTGCCTCAAGATCATTAAACGGCACGTGTTTGAAACCTTCTACGGCTGGTTCAAACCCCTGCTTGACCTTGTTTTGTCCTGTGGCCGCGATGCCAGCCAAGGTTCGGCCATGAAAAGAATTTTCAGTGGTAATAACCTCATAACGTCCATCGGTGTGACCGTGGAGTCTGGCGATTTTATACAGTCCTTCGTTAGCCTCGGCCCCGCTATTACAAAAAAACATTTTCCCGTGTCCTCCTGCATACTTAACGAGTTTTTCAGCCAGCAAGCCTTGTGGCTCGGTATAGTAAAGATTGGAAATATGCGTGAGCTTCCCCGCTTGTTCGGTAAGTGCCGCAGCTAGTTCCGGATGTCCGTGGCCGAGACAGGCTGTCGCAATCCCTGCACCCAGATCAAGAAGACGCCGCCCATCGTTCGTAAACACATGAGATCCTCTCCCATGAGTGATGGTTAGCGGAAAACGCGTGTAGGTCGGAATGATATGAGCGTTGATGCTGTTTTGAATGGGGTTTGTGTCACTCATTTTACTATTTCCGTCCCGACTCCTTCGTCGGTGAAAATTTCCAGTAGCACGGCGTGGTTGATACGGCCGTCGACGAAGGACACCTTGTCCACGCCCGCGTCGATGGCTGTGGTGGCACTGTCGACCTTTGGGATCATGCCGCTGGCAATAATGCCGGCCTTTTTCAATTCATCGACCTCTGCCACATCGAGGTGGGAGATCAGGGATGTCGCATCGGCGGGATCGCGCAACAATCCGGGCACATCGCTCATAAACACCAGCCGCTTGGCGGCCAGCGCAATGGCGGCTTGGGCGGCGGCGACATCGGCGTTGCAGTTGTAAATCTGTCCGTCCGCATCGCGGGCGGTGGGAGAGATCACCGGCGTCATGCCTTGGGTGATGCATTCCTTCAATGGCGCGGTGTTCACGGCAGTCACCTCCCCGACGAAGCCGTAATCCTGTCCCTCCGGCGCGTGCCGTTTGCAGGTGAAAATGTCCGTGCCGGCAAAGCCCTTGGCCACGCCGCCGAGCGAATTGATCATCTCCACGATCTCGGCGTTGATCTCCTGCGACAACACCTGATCGACCACCGCCACGGAATCGGCATCCGTGTAGCGCAGGCCGTTGACAAAGCGCGTCTCCACGCCGGCCGCTTCCAGCGCGCGGCTGATTCGTTTGCCGCCGCCGTGCACCACCACCGGATTGATCTCGACCGCCTCCAAAAAAACCACGTCCCGCGCCACGCCCGTGCGCACGGCCTCGTCCGGACTGTCCATGAAACTGCCGCCGTACTTGACCACGAACGTTGCGCCGGCAAATCGCTGAATGTACGGCAGCGCTTCGAGCAATGTGGCGGCTTTGGAGATGAGTTCCTGCATGTCAGCCTCCGAGCGATGTGGGGTCGCTGATATCGCCCTTGTTGAATTCCACGTATTGCTCGGTGAGATCGGCGGCGTAGAGCGTGGCCTGGCCTTTTCCGAGATTCAGGTTAATGTGCAGGTCAAACTCCGTCGGCGCGACAGCCGCGCACAAGGTCTCAAAGGTCGTTTGGGTGGGCCTGCCCTTCTTGAGGGAATAGGTCAGCTTCTTGGTTTCGGGCTCGCTGTAGGCGATGTCGACTTTTTCCTCCACGACCTTCGCGGACGAATAACCAAGTGCATCGATGATCCGGCCCCAGTTGGGGTCGCCGCCGTTCCAGCTGGTTTTCACCAACGCACTGTTGCCCACTGCACGCGCGGCAGCATCGGCTTCTTTCTGCGTCTTGGCGCCGCGCACCCGCACGGTGACCAGTCGCGTGACGCCTTCGCCATCGCGTACCATCATTTTGGAAAGCTCGAGGCAGACGTGATTCAGGGCAGCCTGAAATGTTTTCAAGTCGCGCGCGCTGAGTTTTTTGTTTCCAGCCAAGCCGTTGGCGAGTAGGAGCACAGTGTCGTTGGTGCTCATGTCTCCATCCACGGTGATGCAATTAAAACTACTGGCTACGGCCTCGCGTAGGCACTTGCGCAATGTGCCGGCGGAAATTTTTGCGTCGGTGGTGAGGTAGGCGAGCATGGTGGCATGCAGAGGCATGCTCGCGGGCCGCACGCCGGTCGGACTCATGCCGGGCTGAATCATGCCCGCGCCTTTGGCAATGCCGCCGAGCCGCACGGTTTGGTCCCCGAGCTGAAATTCCACGGCAATCTCCTTTGGTTGCGTGTCGCTGGTCATGATGGCCTCAGCGGCGTGGTGCGCCGCGGTGGTGGAATCATCGAGTTCCTTGACGATCTGCCGGATGCCGGCGCGGATGTTCGTCATGGGCAGCCCCAGGCCGATCCGGCCAGTGCTGCCGACGAGTACATCCTCCGGTTGGAGTAACAATTCCTCGGCCAAGAGCGCAGCCATTTCCTGTGCATCCTTCAACCCGCGCGGGCCAGTGCAGGCATTGGCATTGCCGGAATTGATCACCACCGCCTGCGCTTTGCTTTTGTTTCTGGCAATATGCTCCACGCAAATCTTCACCGGTGCGGCGCAGATTTGGTTGGTGGTAAACATCCCCGCCGCCGTGGCCGGTACCTCGGAGACAATCACTGCCAGATCGCGTTTTTGACCTTTGTTGCTGCCTTTACCGGTGCCGAGCCGTTTTACATCACAAAACAACCCGGCCGTCAGAAAACCCTGCGGGGCAACAATGGAACCATCAATGGAATGAAAAGACTTCATCTCGGGAAGGGTGGCGTCAGGAAACAAAAGGAAGCCCAACGCAGCCTTAGCGGCTACGTCGACGAACGGACTTGTGTTTCGTCTTAAGGGTCATAAGAGATGAATATTCAAACAGGATGCGCGGGAGGTGTCAACGGAAATGGCTCACGCAGCCCGGGTCATCAGCACCATACCCACCACGCCGGCCACAGCCACCACACCGCCGGCTAGAGAACGCCAGCTGGGTTTTTGCTCGTTCAACGCAATCGACATAGGAATGACCACGAGCGGGGTGGTGGCAATGATGGGCAGCACGACGCCGGTGGCGTTGTCCAGCAGTGCCCACTGATAACAGGTCACGCCCAGCGCCGGCCCGGCCAAGCCAGTGGCCAGCAGCCATGGAAAACCGCTCCGCCAGTCGTTGGTGTCATCGGCCCGCGTCATGCCTGCTAGAGGCGAATCCGGTTTGCGCTTCAGCCAAGCGCGAACTGCCAACAGGAACAAACCGGAAAAGAGCATGCCGCCTAGCATCCGTTGCACCGCCACGGTGATGCCGGCGTGAACGCCATCGAGTTCCACGCCGGTGCCGGGCGCTACATTCTCAGTAATCACCCGGCTCAAGACGCCTGCGCCGAAGCCCTGCCCAATGGCGGCGATCAATCCCCAACCGATGCCCTTGAGTAAATCGCTACGTTCGAGGTTTGGGTTTTCCTTGGGCGCGAGTGCTACGGCGACACCAGCCAATATGACCACCGCACAGAGGATTTGCTGGGGTGTCATGGTGGTGCCGAGCCAGAAGTATTCGGTGATCGCTGCCACGGGCACGGACACGCAATGGACGATCAGGGTGGTGAGCCGAGAGCCGAGTAAAGGAAAGGCGCGAAAGAGGGCAATGTCGCCCAGACCGAACCCAATGGCGCCGCTCAGCAGGAACAGGCCAAAGATCTTCGGATGCCAGTAGCCCATCAACGTGGGGCCGAACGAGAACGCCACCAGCAACATCAAGGTGGGGGCGAAAATGAGCCGCACAAAGTTGGCTTCCGTGCCGCCCAAATGCTCGGTGGTTTTCCGCGCCGAAACGGCCGAGGCGGAAAACAACACAGTGCAAAGCAGCGCGGCAAACATGGGGGCGAAGGGGTAAGCCGAAGCGGCGGGATTGTCACGTCATGTTTGCCGTTGCGCTTTCGGTGGCGACGCGTAGGCTGGTCGCATGAAGCTCGTGCGGTTTTCGGTTCTGCTCCTGATGGCAATCAATCTCCTTAATCTTAACTGGCTGCAGGCCGAAGACAAAGAGGCGAGTCCGTTTGTCTGGGTAGACAAGGCGGCCGAAGCCTATCGCGCCGGCAAGGTAAAGGAAGCAGTGCAGTTTGCGGACCGCGCCGTGGCGGCTGAACCGAAGAACCCACGCCTGCATTTCTTCAAGGGCCAACTCCACAACGCCCTGCGCGAGTATGATAAATCCATCGCCGCCTACACTGAGGCACTGGCACTCAAACCGCAGGCGGCCATTGTTACCGATCTACATCAGGAACGCGGTGAGGCGTATTTCAAGGCCACCAAGATCAAGGAATCCATTGCCGACTTTGATGCTTATTTGAAGGACGTGCCCCGGCAGGATCCGCACCATTGGCAGCGTGGTATCAGTTATTATTACGCCGACGAATTTAAGAAAGGGTACGAGCAATTCGAACGTCACCAGACGGTGAACAGCAACGATGTGGAAAATGCCGTGTGGCATTTCCTGTGTCTAGCGCGGGCGAAAGGAATCGAAGAGGCGAAGAAAAAACTGATCCCAATCGTGGGCGATGGTCGCATTCCGATGATGGAAGTGCTCGCGTTGTTTGGTGGCAAAAGCACGCCCGAGAAAGTCCTGGCTAAGGCCAAAGCCAATGGCGCCGCCGGACCACGTCTGGAGCGCCAGCTCTTTTACGCCCACCTCTATCTCGGCCTGTGGTACGAGGCTAAGAAAGAACTCAAACTGCGCGACAAATACATCGGCCTCGCCGCCACCGTGGCCGATCAACACGGCTACATGGGTGACGTCGCCCGCGTGCATGCTGTTCTAAACAAGATCAAGGTGCCCAAGCCGGCTGCGGAAAAATAGCCGAGTCGGCCTAGTTGTTAATAGGTTCCCGTTGCGGGAGCGTGAGGCGTTCCCTAGCGTGGGGAACACTTTGCGAGGAGGTTTATATAATAATTCACTGAAGCTGGGCATGGCCTTGGTCATCTTGGGCTCGGTATTTGCCGAGGCTCAACAAGAACCGCCGCCTGTGCCGTTCCCCAAGGTGGAGCAGGAAGAACTTTTTCTGCAGGCCATCGAGGCGTTGGACACCGGCAAAACCGACACTATGGTGCAGCTGCTGGATCGCGCCGTTCCGCTGGATCCTACCAATCCCTTCGCCTATGTAAAACGCGGCCAGTTGTTTGACCTCATTGGCAACAATTCGCGGGCGGTGGAGGATTTCAGCAAGGCTCTGGCGTATCGCCCGGCCTTTGCCGATGTCTATCAAATGCGCGGCTGCAACCAATTCAAGCTCGGCAACGTGAATGCCGCAGTGCAGGACTGGCAGGCTTTTTTGCAATTAAAACCGGACAAGGAAGCCGAGCACTGGCAGATCTGCGTAGGCTTCGCGTTGCTGGGGCATTACGAGGAAGCCCGCAAACGCTTCGATTGGCATTCCACTACCAACACACAGGATTTGGAAGTGGCCTTCTGGCATTTCCTGTGTGTGGCTCGCACGGAAGGTTTGGAGGTCGCCCGGGAAAGGATTAAATCCGCCCCGGAAGAGAAACGTGTGCCGATGACCGAATTGCATGCGTTGTTTGCTGGCAAAGGGACGGAGGCGGATGTGTGGCTGGCCGTCGAGCGTGGAACCCCGGACAAGGCGGAGCGCGCCAAACGCGAATTTTTTGCGCACTATTATTTGGGGTTGCTGCGTCAATCCGAGGGAAAACTCGATGAAGCCAAGCAATCGGTAAAAGAGGCTCTTTCAATAGCGAAAGCCAACGATGGTTTTATTGGGGATAGCCCCGGCGGCCAACTACGCGGCGGCGACATTGCTCGCGTGCATCTTCAGCAGATCGACCAACAACTCACGGAGCAGGCGGCCTGGGAAAACCGCGGGCCTGGCGGAGCCGCCACGGGGCTAGCCTATTTGGCGACCGGCGCGGGTATTATTTTGTTGATCGGCTACGCTCTGCGTCAGCAGCGCCGCCGTGATACGTCACTGGAGTTGGCCGAGAAAAGCTCGACATAACGGGCCCGCTCAATTCACCGTGAGGCCCCCCATGAGCCTGCCCACTGACATCCGATCGGTTGCTTCGGAACTTTTTTTCCTGCCCGTTCACACCCGCATGCCGTTGAAGTTTGGCGGCGAAACGGTCACCTACGTCACCTGTGCCCGCTGCCGGGTCACCGTGCGTGACGCGCAGGGGCGCACGGCGGATGGCTGGGGTGAAACTCCCCTTAGTGTTACTTGGGTTTGGCCCAGTGCCTTGTCGTATGAGGATCGGCATGAGGCGCTGAAATCGTTCTGCGAAACTCTCGCCGAAGCCTGGGCGCAATTTGAGGCGAGCGGTCATCCACTGGAAGTGGGTAGCGATTTTATTGAACAACAACTGCCGGGATTGCTCGAGGCACATAATGCCGGCCGGGCGGAACCGATGCCGTGGCTGGCGGCGTTGGTGTGCAATTCGTTGTTTGATATCGCGCTGCACGATGCCTATGGCCGACTGCATGACTGTGATATTTACGAGACCTACAATGCCCAATGGATGAACCGTTCGCTAGAGCAGTTTTTGGAGCCAGCGGACGGCACGGCCGTGGATTTCACTGGCCAATATCCTGCCGATTATTTTGAGGGAACGGTGTCGCGACAATTACCGGCCTGGCATTTAGTCGGGGGAGTGGATCCGTTGGATGAAGGCGAACTGACTGGTAGCGAGCCGAAGGATGAATACCCCGTGCTGCTGGCGGATTGGATTCAGACCGATGGTCTGAAATGTTTGAAGATCAAACTGCGTGGCAACGATGCCGAATGGGATTATGCGCGCGTGGTGAAAATCGGGCAAATCGCACTAGAGCACGGCGTCGATTGGTTGACCACGGATTTCAACTGCACGGTCACTGAGCCGGCTTATGTGAACGCTATTCTGGATCGCTTGTGCGCTGAGCATCCGCGCCTTTACGGGATGTTGTTGTATGTGGAACAGCCGTTTCCCTACGAGTTGGAGCGCGATCGCATTGATACGCACAGTTGCTCCGCGCGCAAACCGCTGTTCCTTGATGAGAGCGCGCATGATTGGCAGCACGTACGGCTGGGTCGCGAACTGGGTTGGACCGGGGTGGCGCTCAAGACCTGCAAAACCCAAACCGGCGCCCTCCTCAGTGCCTGTTGGGCCAAGGCGCACGGGATGACACTAATGGTACAGGATCTCACCAACCCCATGCTGGCGCAGGTGCCGCATGTGCGGTTGGCCGCGCAGGTGGGCACGATCATGGGAGTGGAAACCAATGCTATGCAGTTTTATCCGGCGGCCTCGGCGGCCGAAGCCATGGTCCATCCAGGTCTATACCAACGCCGCAATGGGGCGGTGGATTGGAGTACGGTTGCGGGCGCCGGGTTTGGTTATCGATTGGAAGAGATAGAGCGTGAACTCCCCGCGGCTGCGGCGCGCTTTGGCGAACCCTGATTCGGGTTGACGCCGCTTGCGGGCCTGCGATGATGCGGCCTCAAACCAAGGTCCCCAGGCCAAAACATGATGCGAACTTCATTCCTACATTCCCTGATCCTCCTGCTCGCCGGCCTATGGATGGTGCCTGAGGGCGTGGCGCAGGACGCCAAAAAAGAGGCGGAAGCCGAGACTCAATATCTGGGTGCCAACTTGTTATTTAACCGCGGCGATTATGCCCGGGCTATTGCCGCGTACGAAGGCTTCCTCAAACAATTTCCTGAACACCCAAAGGCGGCCAATGTGAGGTATGGACTGGGCTTGTGTTATTTTCAAACCCGCAAATACCAGGAAGCTGCCATGCTGCTGGGCGAGCTGGCAAAACAACCCAATGCGCCGGACGCCGCGCGGTTGAATTTATTTCGCGGCCAAGCCTTACTGATGCTTAAGCAATACGCGGACGCCGAGGCGGCTTTTGGAGCGGGGATCAAAGCGCTGCCGGCCAATGCGGACAAGGCGCTGGAACAAAATCTTGCGATCAGCAAATTGAACGCCTTGTTTCACCAGCAGAAATGGAAAGTCTTGGCGCCCGCTGCCGATGAGTTGAAATTGCCCGATGGAAAATCGCAGGTGCGAGTGGCGTTTCAAGGCGCACTGGCGCGGTATGAACTGGGCGAATTGCAAGAGGCGGTGCCGCGTTTGCAGAAACTGAAGGGCGTTGTGACGGGAACGGATTACGAACAGCAAACCCATTTTCTCCTAGCCGAATCGCTGCGTGAACTGGGACAGGCTAAGGAGGCGTTGCCGGAGTATCAGGCGGCGGCCCGGCTCCAGGGCGGGTTTGCCAGCGAAGCATTGTATCGGGCGGGGTTTGTGCAATTCCAGGCGGATGATTTTGAAAAGGCGATCACAAGTTTTGAGTCTTTCATGACCCAGTACGGAGGGAAGGGCGATCCGGCGCGCGAACGGCGCGTGCAGGTTTTTCTTGGTCGCTCGCATTTGGAACAGAAGGGGTACGCCAAGGCGGAACAGGCATTTGAACCGCTCGTGAACGGTGAAGACGGTGCAGAAGTGGCCTTATGGCAGGGGCGCGTGTTTCAACGTCAGGGAAAACATGCGGAGGCCGAGGCGATTGTGGTGTCGGCCTTGAAACGGTACGCGGAAGATCCCTTGCGGCCTGATTTGTTGTTTGATTTGGGGCAACATCAAATCAAACAACAGAAGTTTGCCGAAGCGGGCCAGTCACTGGATCAGTTGCTGCGGAAATTCAAGGAGTACGACCAGCGCGCGGATGCCGTTCGCCACAATGCCTTGTGTAAACATCGGGCAGAAGACTACGCTGCGAGCCTAGCGTTGTGCCGTGAGTTCCTGGCTGCAAACGCCGAGGCGGTTGGCGCGGCGGATATGATATTTCTGGAAGGGGAAAATCGGTTCTTCCTCAATCAACCCAAGGAAGCGGTGGCGGCCTACACGGCCTTTATCAAGGCACATGAAGAGCACGAGCAAATCCCCGTGGCGCGCATGCGCGTGGGCGAGGCGCACTTTGAGGGTAAAGAATGCGATCAGGCACTGGCAGTGTTTGAAAGTATTCTTAAGACCAACCCGGAAGGAGCAGTGTACGATCAGTTAGAATTTCTAATGGCCGAATGTCATCACCAGAAAAAGGATTGGGCTAGGTCGGTGGAGTTTTATGAACTGTTCGCCAAGAGTAAGCCGAAGTCCGTCAATGCAGACACGGCACTGATGAAAAGCGGACTAGTCAGCGAACGACTGAAACAATTCAACAACGCCATCGGTAGTTACCGAAATCTCGTGACGCAACATGCAGCCAGTCGTCATGTGCCGCAGGCGAATATTCAATTGGGCGTGTTGTTGTATGAAGCCGGAGACATGGCGGGCGCGCGTGCGCCGTTGCAGGCCGTTTGGGATTTGGAACAGCACGACCTGCGGCCCAATGCGGGTTACTATCTGGCATGGGTGAGCTTGGGTGAAAAGAAGCCGGTGGATGCGGCGAGGCAATTCGGTGGCATCAGCGAACAGTTTCCGAGACATCAATTGGCGGCTGATGCGCGACTGCAACAGGCCATCGTGTTGGGTGCCGCCAAAGAATACGCGCAGGCGCAACAGGCGTTGGAATTTTTTTTGAAAGCGCACCCTAATCATGAGATGACCGGTCAGGCATACTACCAATTGGGATCGGCTCTGATGGAGCAGAATCAATGGCCGGCCGCGATCGAGCAATTTTCCAATGTGCCGGTGAAGAACGATTGGCGGGATGACGCGCTCTATCGCTCGGCATGGTGCGAGCGGCGGGCGGGCAACAAGCCCAAAGCGATTCCGTTTTATCAGGAGCTGCTTGAGCAATTTGGCAAAAGCAATCTGGCGGGCCATGCCTTACTGGAGTTGGTGGAGTTGGAACATGAAGCCGGCCAATTCGATCCGGCCATCGCCCGCTTGGAGGCCTATCTGAAAACCAATCCGGCCGATGATCAAAAATCCCAAGCGATGTACTGGCTGGGTTGGTGTTGGTACGGGAAGAAGGAGAATGAGTTGGCCAAGGCGCAATTTGCGAAGTTAAAGGAACTATTCCCCGAGAGCGCTGCGGCTAAGGCAACCCAGCCGCAGATTGATTAGGTTACTTTGTTAAAAAGTGATGGATAAGCCTGCGGGCCTCCATGGAGAAGGGGGGGGATTTTTAGATAAAACCGAATTCTCATTCAGTTTTATGTTTTTTGGAGGTTAAAAATGGTGTGTTTGTTAATAAGTATATGAAAACTTCGACCTGACTAGGCGTCAGATTCTATGATCATAAATGAATAGCGTTCCAAATTCTGCTTTGGCGGCAATACATGCACACCCATCCAAAAGGCAGTATGTTGAGGCGTACGGCTGCAAGGTGGTCGTGATGGCCCGCGAGAGCACAATGCCACTCCAAACATTTCTGTTATTAGAAACAATTGTTAAAAGATTGGATCACCGCGCGACGTGTTTAATAACGAGCGGCTCCGTTCTTGAAGTGAAGCCCAGAAAACCATTTTTACCTTAAACAAAGAAAACAGACCTGAGCGAATGAAGACGATCCCTCGACGTATCCAAACATGGACCCGCACAGCCGGTGCCGCCCTGATGATGACCCTGTTACTGTGCGCCGCGCCTTCCGTGAAAGCGGCTGACAAAGTTGGCGATGCCGCATATGAGGCGGCGGCGGGTTTGTTCAACCTTGGTCTTTGGAAGCAGGCTTCAGAGTCGTACAAGGAATATTTTACCAAACACCCGCGCCATCCGTTGGCCGCGCATGGTCACTTCGGGCTGGGCTTGTGTTACTTTAATCTCAAAGACTACGCCGCCGCCGCCAAGGAGCTGAGCCTGGCCGCCAAGGGCGAAGGCCCCAGCAAGGTGGAATCCAACCTGTACTTGGGCCAATCGTTGTTACTGAAAACCCCTTCGGCCCCCAAACCTGCGGAGTCGGCTTTTCGCAATAGCCTGCAAGCATTGGGTTTTGAGCGTACCGGCATTATTAACCGCACTTGGGATCGCAAGAGCATTGATCTATGGTTGGAGAAAAACACCGACAAAAAACAACAAGCCTTCGCTGCCGATGTCTTCGTCGGTTTGCTGGAATCCAGTTATCTGCAAAACGATTGGAAATCAGTCGTCAATAAAGTGGCCGCCTTTGAAGGGCTGGTGGCTGGCGCGCCGATTGAGCAGCGCGCACGGGTGTTGACGGGGGAGGCTCAGTTTAACCTGCAGGATTACGAGGCAGCGGCTAAGGCGTATGAGGCGGGTGCGAACCTGAAGGGGCGTGACTCGGGCGAGGCCTTGTTTCGTCTGGGCTTGGTGCGGCTGAATCACCTGAAGCATTACGCGGTTGCGGCCGGACATTTTAAGGACTTTAGCGCTCAGCACGCTAGCGATCGTAAAAAGGCCGACGCCACCTTTAATGAGGCCTTGTGCTATTACCACAGCTATTACGGCGGCGAAGAAAAACATCTGGCCGATGCCATCCGGTTGTTCGACCGGTTTACCGCCGCTTATAATAAGCATGATCTAGCGGCAGTGGCGCAGTTTTACTCCGGCAAACTCCAGCATATCCGGAAGGATTGGGCGGCGGCCATCAAGCGCTTCAAGCCCTTGGTAGACAGCAAGAACCCCGCCTTGGATCAGCTCATATTTCTCTTGGGTGACAGCTATCACCAGCAGAAGGACTGGGTGAATTCCGCCAAGTACTACACGCAATTTGCCGTGGGCAACGAAAAGAAGCTCAATGCCGATGTGGCCCTGCACAATGCCGGCGTGGCCTACAGCAATATGAGGGAGCCTGATTACAAAAATGCGATCGCCGCTTACGAACGGCTGGAGGCTCGTTGCGCTGGCAGTCCGCATGTGGCCAGTGCGCAGTTGAAGCTGGGGATTATTCATTACGAGGCTGGCCGGTTCGAGGAAGCCAAACGGCCGCTGGCCAAGATTCCCGCCAACCATACCCTCAAATCGGATGCCGATTATTTCTCGGCCTGGGCGGAACTGGATAACGGCAAGCCAGCCAATGCCGCGCGGAAGTTTAAGGTGCTGCGCGAACGCCTGACGCGTTCGGATGTGCAAAGCGGATTGATCGCTGAATCCCACTTGTACCAAGGCATCGCGGAATTTGAGGCGCGCCAATTCGAGGCCTCCGCTCAAACGCTGGCGTCGTTTCTGAAGGCTCATGATTCCCACGAGAAAGTGGATGAAGGCGCCTTCAACCTCGGTCTGGCGCATATGGAACTCTCTCAATGGGATCAGGCCATTGGCAGCTTTGATCAGGTAGCCGCCGCTTCGCCCATTCGGGATCGGGCACTTTATCAATCGGCTTGGGGCAAACGATCGGCCGGGCAGCACGCTGATTCTATTCCGTTTTACAAAGAGCTTCTCGAGAAGCATCCGCGCAGCCAACTGGTGAACAACGCCGCGCTGGAGCTGGCCGAGGTAGAATTTGAAAACGGCGGGCCACAAGGCGGGGTCGTGGCAGCGGAGCGCCTGGAAAAACTGCTCGATCGCAAGATTGATCCGCAACTGCGCCAGCTGACCCTGTATCGCTTGGGTATTGTCCAATTCGATCTCAAAGCCTATGGCGACTCCGCGAAGGCGTTTGAGGAACTGCTCAAGGATGTGCCGAAAAACCTCGAGGTCTCCGCGGCCTGGCAGGCTGGCGAAGCTCGGCGTGAGGTCGCCCGGGCCGCCAATGGCGAGGCCAAAACCCAAGGCCTGCGCGCGGCACTGGTCAATTACCAAACGGCGGCCGAAGCCGGCTCCGCTAGCGGCAATGATGGGGAACTGCAACGCCAGGCGCTATTGCGCATTGGGGAAACCCATGCCTCACTGGAAGACTGGGACGCCTCGCAAAAATCCTACGAGAATTTCATTGCTGGAAACGGGAATCACAAACTCATCCGCACGGCGCATCTAGGATACGGCTGGTCGCTGCATAATCAGGAAAAATATGATGAAGCGTTGGCTTCCTACCTGAAGACCGTGAAGGACGGCATTCGGGATGACACCGGTGCGCGGGCGCAATTCCTTATGGGGGAATGTTTCCTTGAACAGAATCAACACATCAAGGCGCGCACGGAATTCGCCAAGGTGGATCAGCTCTATGCCTTCCCGCAATGGCAATCCAAGGGTTTATTTGAAATGGCCCGCTCCTTTGCGCAGGAGAAACAAATCAATGAAGCCAAGACTGTGTTCAACAAGCTAATTGAAAAATATCCTGAAACGTCTTCTGCCCGGGCGGCCAAGGAAGAACTCAACCGGCTGAACTAAGCCCACCATATTATGCGATTTATTAAACACACCCTGCTTCTGTTGGCCTTCACTGCCACGCTTGGATGGTTGGCTCCGGCGGCGGTCGCGCAGACCAATAACGCCGGCGGAACCACCATTGATTCCACCATCGTGGAAGATGTGCCGGACGTTGTCACCGAAGAACGCAAGACCATGTGGCAGCTGGTCCGTAGCGGTGGCCTCATGATGGTGCCGTTGGGGATCTTGATGTTGTACGGGTTCTACTGTGCCGGATCGCAAGTGTACGTGATCTTGTTTACCAACGACAAATCCAAGGATAACGAGTTGCTGGATAAATTGGATCCGCACGAAGTGGCCTACGACGATATGCCGATGATTGTGCAACACGAAATTACCCGGCGCGAACGGGCGGCATTTCCAAAGATGGCCGAGGCCGCCTTGAACCGCATTTACAGTGGCAAAGAAGGCATGACCGAAGCGTTGGAAGAGGAATGTGCCCTGCAGCTCGGCCGGCTCAAGCGCGGCATCAAGCCCCTGCAGGGAGTCGTGACGGTGGCGCCCTTGATCGGTCTGCTCGGAACAGTCTACGGCATGATCGCCTCGTTCCAAAGCATGGGCACTGCCGGCGATGACAAAGTGAAGTTCCTGTCCGAGGGCATCTACGAGGCCCTGGTGACCACCGCATCGGGCCTAACCATTGCGATTCCCTTCCTCTTTCTCTACCTCTGGTTGAACCGAAAAACCGACGAAATTGGAGAGAATTTAAATCGACAAGCTCGTAGATTCTTGGAAACCTTCTTTCCTGTCGAAGGAGGCGGCAGCGCATCCAAACCATCCGTACAGGAAGGAGAGGAAATGGAGAAAAGCACCCCGTGAAGGTCATTCAGGCACAAGACGAACAGGAAACGGGGATCGATGTCGCCCCATTGATTGATATTCTGTTTACCCTGATCATCTTTTTTCTGGTCACCACCACCTTTGAGGAGAAGGAAAAAGAAGAAGAAATCCGTCTACCCAAGCAGGGCGGGTCCTCGTTGGTGAATAAAGACCGCCCCATTTACATCAACGTATTGCAGGACGGCTCATACAGCGTTGGCGGAGATGTTGTCAATTTGAACGATTTGGAATTCAAACTGAAAGTGCGATTTGAAGAAAAACCTGACCAGAAACTGGTCTTGCGTGGGGATTCCAAAGCCTTTCACGGTCAAATCGCCTCCGCATTGGATATTGCCCGGCGCGTCGGCTTCAGCAAAGCCAGCATTGCCTACGACACCCGCCCCCTAAACTAACCGTGAAAATTCGGCTCAGAGGAATGTTCGAACTCATTGAATGGGGGTTCGAATCCATGGCCGACCGCTTCGGCATCCAGCGGCGCCACATCTTCTTTGGCGTCTTCGTGCTCTTTCTCATGACCCTTTGTACCTTGTGGTACATCTATGAAAAAAACTGGGTGGTCGTCAGCACCCGCAAAGGCATTCGAAGCGAACAACAAATGACCATCTCGCTCGACGGCGAAGAATCCGCCGTTCAGGAGATGAGTAACGACATCCGCAACAACATTCTCGACACCCCCATGGCCGCCGCCGCCTCCAGCTCTTCCATGGCGCAATCCGCGGCAAACCGAAACGCCCAGCGCAGCGATCCCCAAAACGCCTCCTCCGCTTCCCAGTCCGCTTCCGGAA
>Ga0315321_10000965_pt1 | contig 22002 bp, 13 predicted proteins | sample M180m21515metaG_FD_203464 | JGI IMG/M metagenome (GOLD analysis project Ga0315321, IMG submission 203464) | Ammonia-oxidizing marine archaeal communities from Monterey Bay, California, United States - M1 80m 21515 | ecosystem: Environmental > Aquatic > Marine > Intertidal zone | place: USA...
CTCGGGTCTTTTTCCTGGGCCGAGGAAGGTGTTGTGGTGAGTAGCGAAGAGATCGGTTGGCGGAAGAGCGATGGGAACTTGATTTACTACAGAAATTCCGAAAAATTGTTTACGGGTACGGTTCAAACTTTCTGGAGCAAAGGGATTGAGCAAAAGGAATACCGGGTCACGAACGGCCTTAGGGATGGTCTTTGGGTGGAGTGGTATCAAAATGGCCAGAAGTTGAAAGAGGTTCATTGGAAGGAAGGCAAGAGAGTGAATCATTCGACCTGGTGGTATCAGAACGGGCAGAAGTGGAAAGAAATTCATTTCGACGAAGGGGGCAAATACCTCGTGTCCGAGTTCTACGAGGACGGACCCAAACTCAAGGAAGTTTCCTGGAAAAACAACAAGATGAACGGATCTTACAAAGTGTTCTATGAGAATGGGCATGTTTTGAGGGAAGTGAACTATCTTGCCGGCAAAAAACACGGAACGGTGACCTGGTGGTATGAGAACGGGATCAAATGGAAGGAATATAGCCTCGAAAATGGCAAACTGAACGGGTCCTTCACGCATTGGCGCCAAGACGGTGGAATCTGGAAGCATGAAGTATGGAAGCAGAACGTATTGGAGGGGAGAAACACGATTTGGCAGACCAACGGGAACAAGATGAGGGAGGTTTTTTATCTCGAAGGCAAGTTGCACGGTCCCTTGACCACATGGTGGCTAAACGGCGTGATCCAAGAGAAGGGTTTCTATGAGAATGGGGTCAAGGCGAATACGTTCACCGGTTACCACGAAAATGGACGCAAGGCGTACGAGGCATCTTTCGAGGACGGTAAGATGGTCAGTCATCAAACTTGGAGCGCGAATGGCGAGAATACTTCGACGCCCGTCGAGGTTCCGCAAAAAGCGCAAGATCAATGAGTCGCGATTACCTTTGCTCTCCACGGTTTCATTCTGCCGTTCGAGTCGAATCGCAATGACCGAGGTCGAGGTTTCGGGGCAAATCCCGAATCTCTTTTCATCGTATGTCTTTGGATAGGTAAATCGTATGAATTGGCTTCTTCGGATCCCCGTCCGTTAATTTTCCCTTTATCCTTTTTTCCCTTTTCCCTTGCACCCTGACCCAAACCATAAACTCCGTTGGGTCGGGATCCCCCCGGTTGTTGTAGTGATTGACGAATATTTGATATTCCCCCTTCACCGGCTTTTCATAGAAAAGGTTCTCTACGGGTTCCTTGGAAGACTTCCCTCCCGCATTCATGTCGACGTCCAGGTTTCCCAGTTTCCCGATTCTATTCCCGAAGTAGATTTCCTCTCCATTCGGATCGATGCAGTGGAGATCCAAGTCATTGAGGTTTTCCCAAATGAGAGAAACCGTGATATGTCCCTCCTTGGCTCCTGCTTTTTTCAATCGCGATGAAAACTCCCCCAAATCAAAAACCGAGAAATCCAAGCCTACGCCTGCTTCCACACCATCCATATTGTTATTGGCAATGATGTTGGGGGTGATGGCGGCCGCATCAACCTCTCTTTCTTCCAAAGGCAAGACAATGTCTGAAATGGCCTTTGTCCTGAAAGAGGACGATGACCTGGTTGGCGGAGTCTCTCTTTGTCTTTGCATGAGACGAATCTTTTGCTCTTGTTTCTTGCGCGTCTTGGGTTTCATGCCGATGTCGGTAAAATCAGACGCCTGACTGTCCTTGGGGGCAACCCAAATTATGATATTCCACAAGGCTGCCAAGGTTCCGATCGTTAAAAAGATCGAAACGAGCAGGCTACCGAGGAACCTTTTGATTTTTGAGTTTTGACAATCCATGCCTTCCTTGTTTTCGGAATCATCGATTGGGTATCGAATTGTTATTTGAAACCCAATTTTCCACCTGACGGCGGTTGGATTACGCCTCAATATAACACAAATAAGCTAAAAAGCTAAAGATTTTCAGCGGAAAATAACCTGAAATAGAATTTCAGGGGGTGGCTGTCATGGTCGATTCTTCGATGGGTTTGCTTTCGTTGTAGTGCCCTCCCTCTGCGTCTCGGTTTTCTTGGCTCTTCTTTTGCGGTTTGCTTGTTCTATTAGTTGTTTCATTGTCATTTTGATTCTACTCCTCTCTTGCTGGTTATAGCATAAAATACATATATGCATATACACCAAAAAGGGAAGTAGGTCAAGTGATGTCGTGATATTTTGAATTATTTGTTCGTTCCGACATTGCTCGTCAAGTGGACCATGAGCTAGCAAGAGAGGAGAGGATGGTGCGGGCACTCGGGATCGAACCGAGGACACCAGCTTGGAAGGCTGGGGTTTTACCACTAAACTATGCCCGCACGGAAAGGCTGATTACCATTACGGGGTTGACGCATTGGGTCAAGTTGTAATTGCTTGCTTGCAAGACAAATCGAACGTTTTGGCGACGTTTGCAGTCTTATGCTTTACCGCAGGTGAAAGGGATGGGAATCCTGAAAGTTCGCGGGCAAAAGTTTAACAGTCAGGAAAAGGGAAATTATGAAGAGGAATATGGTGTGGAAATTGGTCGCGACGGCATTTGTCTTGAATGCAGTCGGGTTGCTTTGGATCAGAAACGAAGTGGTGAATGCCGGTCGTGAGGGTGCCGAGGACGGCAATGAGAAAAGTTTGCGGGTGGTTGCCTTTGAGCCGAAGGAACGGGCGGAAAAAGCGGATCGTTTGCTTGTGGTGTTCAACGAGGACTTGGTCGGGGAGGCTAAGATTGGTCAATCCGTCGGTTGGACTCCCTTCCTGATCGAGCCTTCGGTCGAGGGGAATTGGTTATGGAGCAGGAAGAACGCAATGGAGTTCAAGCTCGATGAACCTCTTCTGAAGGGGAACCTTTTTTCAGTGAAAGCAACGGACCGCTTCACGGTGAAATTGGGTCAGCCTTTGTCGGGAAAAACGGAATTTTCTTTGCGGAGTTCGCCTTTGCGGGTCGAGCGGTGTGTGGAGTCGGGACGGAAGGGCGATCGAATTGAGGTCGAGTTGCGTTTCAATCAGGAGGTCGAACCGGTAGTCCTGGACGAATGTTTCGAGGCGGTTGATTCGAACGGCAAGGTTTTGGACAAGGAAGTACTCAGTGCGGGAAGAAGGCGCGTGCATGCGGTCATGGTCGAAATACCGACGGAGCGAATCTTTGAGGTAAGCCTGAAGAAGGGGACGCCGGGCGTGGAAGGCCCCTTGGGCTTGGAGAAAGATTTCATTACCCAAATTTCTCTGGCCCCTGCTTTTGGTGCGTTGAGTGCCCGGACCCCGTGGAGACGGGGGACCGACGAGAAATGTTCCGTGGAACTGCGCTTCAATCAAAGCCTTGATGCTTTGCAGGAAAAACCGGTTGTGACCCTTGTTCCCGAGGTCGACGACCTTGTGGTCAGCCTCAATCGGCAGGGGATCCGTCTTTACGGGTCTTTCGAAGGACCGAACCGCCACTTTGTGGCCACGCTTCAGAGTGACCTCCGTTCCTGGGATGGCGAAATCCTGCCTGCGGGAGCCAAGTTTCCTTTCGTTTTGCCCAAGCGTTATCCTGAGGTGTCCTTTGTGCAAGATCATGGGGTACTTAGCCCGAAGGGGAACCTGGAGATCGAGCTCAAAACCTGTTCCATTGAGAATTTGCGGCTCAGCGCCACGAAGATTTACCCGAATAACCTGGGTTCCCATTTGCGTGGAGACTCGCGGCATAGCCCGCAGCGGATCGGCAAGGAGTTGTTTTCAACGGTCAAGCCGGTCAAGGAGGGGGCTAATTCGGTTCGCTCGAGCGTAATCAATTTAAAGGACTGGATTGAGAAGCCTCTCGGGTTGTACTATATTAAGGCGGAGAACGAGGAGAGCAGTTGGCATGATGATCAGGCGGTGGTCGCGGTGACGGATCTCATGATCACGACCAAGGTTCATTCCGAGGGTGTGCTTGCCTGGGTGACCTCCCTTACCGGGGCCAAACCGCTCGAAGGTGTCCGGGTCACCGTGCTTTCGACCAAGAACCAGACTTTGGCCGAGGGCACAACGGATGCTCATGGACTGGTCGGATTGAGTGCCCCGGATGATCATCCGGCGGGGGCTCCCTGGGTCGTGCTGGCGGAAAAAGGCGATGATTTGAGCTTCCGGCGTCTCGATCAAAGAAAATGGGATCTTCCCAGGGTGGCGAAAGACGGACGCGAGCCGGTTGTTGGCTTGGACGGCTATCTTTATGCGGCAAGGGGCGTGCGCCGCCCGGGTGAATTGGTTCGTTTGACGGGTATTGTCAGGGATGAACAAGGAGAAATTCCCGATACCAAAACACCTCTCGAATTACGGGTCTTCCGCCCGGACGGAAAAGTATCGAAATCAGTTTCGGTCCGCTTGGAAAAGGGCGGAATCTTTCATCACGATTTTCAAACCCCGCAGGAGGCTTGGACGGGGACTTGGGAATTCGGTTTGTTTCTTCCGGGAACCGATCGTGAAATTTCGAGCGTGAAGACGGGTGTGGAAGCATTCGTCCCCGTCCGTCTGGAGGTCGAGAGCGAACCCGTGCAGTCCTGGTTCGGATTGGCTGACTCGCCCGAGATCGAGATAGCCAGCCGGTACCTGTTCGGGGTGGCGGCTTCCGGCGCGTCTTTTCGGGTAAGCGGCGAATGGAGGCAGGCACCCTTTGAAGCAATTGGCTTGGAGGGTTTTTCCTTTGGGGATCCTTCCGCTACCGGAAAAGTCGCCTTTGATTCCATCCGGAGCGAAACCGATGAGAATGGCGAGGCCTTGATCTTTCCTTCGACCGATCGCTTGACTCCCGGTTTTTGGAAGGGATCGGGGTATGTTTCGGTAACCGTTCCGGGTGGGGGCACGGTGAGTGATTCCTTTGAATTGAGGAAACTTCAGGCCCCGAGGATGATTGGGGTGCGGGTTGCCCAGGGAGAAGCCGTGCTGGCTGACGAACCTTTCGCCGTCGAGTTGACTGCCGCCCAACCTTTGGCTGACAAAGTCCCGGTCGGCTCAGTCGAGGTCGTTTTGGAAAAAATCGAGTCCGATTGGGTGCACCGCCGCGTGAACGGAACCTGGACTTGGAGCAAACGGGAGGATGCCGTCGAGCGTTCCAAGCTCCTTGTCGAAAAGGTTTCGGATTCGGAACAGTTCTCCAAGGTGGAGATGAGTTGCGATGAACCGGGTTCCTGGCAAATCGTGACCCGCGACCTTGTGGGTGGCGCCATGACCAGGGTGCGTTTTCAAGTCAGCGCTACGGGGAGTCCGGTTGCGGTGGCCCGCTCCCCTCACCGGGTGGATTTGACGGTTGATCAACCGTCTTACCGGGCCGGCGGGACCGCCAAGGTGTCGGTCGACTCTCCTTTTTCCGGTCAACTGCTTCTGACGCTGGAGACCGACCGGGTGGTCTGGAGCAAGAGCGTCTCCATCACCGGTGAAAAAGAAGAGCTGGCGATTCCTCTGCCTTTGCGGATGCCTGGCGGAGCGTTCGTTACGGCCTCGGTCGTCCGTCCTTTGGATGCGAAGTCATCCGAATGGAAGCCCTACCGCGCCTACGGGATGGTCCGCTTGGCAACTGATTTTACGGAGCGTGAGATTGAGCTCGATCTTCAACTTCCCCGTGAGGCAAGGCCAGGTGCCGAGGTCGAAGTCACGGTCGGCACCAATCTTTCGGAGGGAGATGCGTTCGTCCACCTTTGGGCGGTGGACGAGGGAGTCTTGTCGGTAACCGAATTCAAAACGCCATCTCCGGGCGATTCCTTCTTCGCCCCCTGGCGGGCGAAGGTGGATTCGGGTGACCTGTACCTCGAGCTGTTTCAGGATTACAGGCGGTCGAGTTCGATGGAGCGTTTCGGAGCGGGTGGGGGAGCGTCACGACGTTCTCTGGTTCAGGCCAAACCGCCCAAGAGCGTAATTCTTTGGAACGAGTTCGTGCCGGTCGGTGAGAACGGACTTGCCGAGGGGAAGTTTTCCTTGCCCGATGACTTTACGGGGGAATTGCGGTTTATGGCCGTTGCGGTTGGGGGAAATTCCTTTGGGAGCGCGGAAAGTTCGCTGACCGTGACCTCGCCCTTGCTGGCCGAGCTTTCGTTGCCCAGGTTCGTCGCTCCGGGGGACAAGTTCCTCTCGCCGGTAACCCTGTTCAACTCAACGAAGGAGGATCGGGTCGTGGAAACGGTTTTTGAGCTGGCGGGTCCGGTTCGCTTGCTGGACGATCCCAAGCGATCCATCGCCGTTTCCGCCGGCGCTTCCGTGACAACCTGGTTTGAACTCGAAGCGCAGCGTGAGATGGGGCAGGTCCTTGTTTCCGTCCGGGCTTCCGGAGAGGGTGAATCAGCCCTGGCCAAAGGAGCCTTTCCGGTTCGTCCCGCCGCCTCGCTTGACGCGGAGTACGGGACTTTTGTTTTGAAGGCCGGGGAGAAGATGACTTTTCCGGCGCCTGAACGCTTTCTTCCCAACGGCTTGCTCAGAACCGTAACGATTTCCTCTTCCCCGGTGACCGAATTGGTTCCGGCTCTCGACGAGCTCCTCGGCTTTCCTTATGGTTGCGCGGAGCAGACCACGAGCAAGGCCATGCCCATGCTTTACGCTTCCGCTTTGCTTGATGGCGGGAAGGCCGAGTTTGCGAAGGAGTCGGTACGGGAGGGAATCAGGAGACTGGAGTTGATGCAAACGACTTCGGGTGGTTTGTCTTATTGGCCGGGAGGAAAGGATCCCTACCTTTGGGCGACTTGTTACGCTTCGGGTTTTCTGATGGAAGCCAGGAAAGCGGGTTTTGAGATTGATGAGATTTTCCTGACGGGCTTGACATCGTACCTGCGCAAAACGCTGCGGGCGGGGAAACATGGCTTGAACGAGCAGGCTTTCGTTTGTCAGGTCTTGGCCACCTTCGGGAAACCCGAAAAATCCAGGCAGAGGTACCTGCTCGACAAGGCGGATGCCCTTGACCTTTCGGCTCTGGCAAGGTTGGCCGGAGCTTGGTTGGCGAGCGGGCGGCCCGATCTCGCTCGTCAGTGCCTGCGGGAAGGCGCTCTTTCCCAAAAGGTCGACCGTACCTACGACGGCCGGCTTACCTCGGACGTGGCGGCTTGCTCCACGATGCTTTCGGTCCTGCTTGACCTTGATGACGAACATCCTTGGGTGGAGGTTTTGAAGGAACGGATTTTGTTGGCTCGGAGGGACGGTCGTTGGCCAAGCACCTTGGATAATGGCTTGGCCTTGGCTTCGCTTTGTAAACTTCATTCGGTCATGGCAAGGGAGGGAAGTGAATTTTCGGGAAGCGTTTCGACTCGCGGTTCGGAAGGCGCCCCCTTTTCCTCGGCCCGGGCTACGGGTCATTCCTTTTCCGGCACGGAGGATCTTGAAGTCTCGTCTTCGGGTACGGGGAAAATCTTTGTCTCGATCAAGACCGAGGGACTGGTTTCCCCGGAATTTATCCAACCCGTGGACAGGGGGATCAAGGCCCGCAGGCGGTGGTTGGACTCGGAAGGGGAAGTGATCAGGGATTGGACGAGCGACGGCGGCGAGTCATTGGAGCTTTCGGTGGGTGATCTGGTTTGGGTAGAGGTAATGCTTCAGACCCAGGGGTCTGCCCTGGAAAACGTGGCCGTGGTGGATGCCCTTCCGGGTGGTTTTGCGGTGGAGAACCCAAGGCTTGCGACGTCTGCCGGTCGGACGCCGGGCCGGGCGATCGGATTGAAACCGAGCAGCCGGGCCGACCGTACGGAGTTTCTCGACGACCGCATTGTTCTTTTTGCCCCGGCCAAGCCTTCCTCCCAGGTTTTCCGCTATGCCATGCGGGCCGTTTCGAGCGGTGAATTTCTCGCCCCGCCCATTCAGGCTTCCTGTATGTATGACGAGGCACAGCATTCGTTGGGAGAGAGTGGGATGGTCAAGGTTTCGCTTCGATGATAGGTTTGTGGCCATGGTTCGTGTTGAGGCGGAAACGCCTTCTTTTACCGGTCGTCATTTTGGGCGTGGCGGCAGGCGTTGTCTTGCCATGGCACATGGCGAAGAATCCCTTTCCGCTGGAACGACTCGAAGCTCTGCCGGAGAGCGCGGTTCTTTCCGACCGGGAGGGCCGTCCGCTTGCCCGCTCATTGACCGTTGACGAACAATGGCGACTTCCCGTTCCCCTCGACGATATCTCTCCCTGGCTCAGGCAAGCTACGATTGCAGTCGAGGACGAGCGTTTCACTCGGCATCCGGGGGTTGACTTCGTTTCAGTAGGCCGGGCTTGCCTGCAGAATCTTTTTGCGGGCGGGGTCGTTTCGGGGGCAAGTACCTTGGATATGCAATTGTGCCGAATGCTCGACCCTCGGCCGCGAACCCTTGAGGCCAAGCTTTCCGAGGCAGCCCGGGCCTGGCAGGCAGACGTTTGTTTGTCCAAGGACGAGGTGCTCGAGGCTTACCTCAACCTCGCTCCCTACGGGGGCAACCTGCAGGGCGCGGAGGCCGCTTCACTACGGTATTTCGGGAAATCCGCAAAAGAACTTTCCTTACCCGAGGCAGCCTTGCTGGCCGGTATTCCTCAATCTCCCGCCCGTTTGCGTCCGGATCGATATCCCGAAGCCGCTCTCAAGAGACGCAACAAGGTGTTGGACAGAATGCTGGAGGAGGGAATGATCAGCCCTGAGGAGTCTCGTGACCTGATGGCTGAGCGGATTGAACTGGAGCTTGGACTGGTGACCGGGAAATCCGCCAGGCATTTTGTGACGGAGGCTCTTTCGTCCCGTCCGGAGGGAGGGCTTTCCTTTTTGGATTCCCGGCTGCAGGAGGAAATCGAGGAACTGGCCCGTCAACGCCTTCTGGGGTTGCCGGTTGGTTCGGACATGGCGGTTGTGGTAATCGAGATCGAATCGGGTGGCCTCGTCGCGATACTCGGTGGCGTGGATTTCGAAGATCCTTCCGGAGGGCAGGTCAATGCGGCGAAAGCGTGGCGGTCCCCGGGGTCGGCCTTGAAGCCTTTTGTGTATGCAACGGCTGCCTTGGAACGCCGGTTGGATGGGGATACCGTCTTGTCCGATGCCCAAACTGCCTTTGCGGGTTGGAATCCGGAGAATTTCGACCGTACTTTTTCGGGGGAGGTTACGGCGGGGGATGCCTTGCGGACTTCCTTGAACCTTCCGGCCCTTCAAGTTTGCCGGGAGGTGGGCGCGGCAAAATCAGCGGGGATTGCGGAAGCTTGTGGGGTCCGGTTCAGAGGGGATGCCGTTGGCCAGGGTGGCCTCGCTTTTGTGCTGGGTGCGGTCGAGACGAACTTGCTCGACCTTACCAATGCTTACGCAACCTTGGGACGAAAAGGGGTCCGGAGGAACCTACGTTATTTTCCCGACGATCCGATCGTGGACGAGCCGATTCTGGATCCGGAGGTTTGTGCTTGGTTGGGATCCGAACTGTCTTCCTGGCGTCTTCCTTCTTCGGTATTCGAGAACCAGACCAGCGATTCGACTCCTTGGTTCATGCGCAAGACCGGTACCTCGTCGGGCAGAAGGGATGCTTGGACGGTCGGACATAACGGAAAGCATGCGGTGGGCGTATGGGTCGGCAGGTTGTCCGGCATGGGCGATCAGGCCTTCGTCGGTTCACGTGCAGCCGAGCCCCTTTTGGCGAAGATTTTCAATTTGGCCCGCATACGAAGGACCGATGCCCCGCCCGCACCTGTTCCATGGATCGTTGAGGATCCCATTCCGTTTCCCGAAAAGAACGTTCTGTCCATTCAGCGTCCTGAGAGCGGAAGCGTTTACCGCAGAGTAGGTGAAGGTTTCGAGATTCGCCCGAAAGCCAATGCAGAGGGGGAATTGCTTTGGTTTCTCAATGGCCGGCCTCTTGGTACGGAAGAGGCCAGGCGAACGATGGTCGGATCTGGGCGTTACGAGCTTCTTTGCCTGACCGTTACCGGTGAACATGCTCTTTCCCGTTTCCGGGTTTATTAAGTTGTTTCCAATCCAAGGGCCCGGCTTGTTTCCTCCATGAAGATCTTTGACCCCGCACGGAAGGGGAAGGAGGGCATGGACGGGGTAAAGGAAGTCATGGGGAAACAGGAATCCCTCACGAAACCGAAAGTGGCTCCGGCCCCTTCGCAAATCGGGTAACCCGCAGCGCAATCCCAAGGCTTGGGGCGAAACTCCAGGCACCCGTCGATGCGTCCGGTCGCTACGTTGGCCAACCCGATGGCGGCCGAGCCCGGACAGCGTATGCGCCATTCCATGAGCTTGGGACGGAGGGTATCGAGATCGTCGGTGGGAATGGGGAAGTGCATGCAGAAGGTAAGCTTTTCGTTCACCAGTTTGGTTGCCGCTTGCACGGGGACAGTCCCTTCGATCGCCCCAAGCCCGGGACCGCCTTGCAGTAGCATGTCCCGGCTGTAATCGTAAATGAACCCGTAAATGGGCGTGCCATGGTGCAACAAGGCAAGCGAGATCCCGCATTCGGTGATTCCGACTGCATAGTTGTTTGTTCCGTCGACCGGGTCGAGTAACCAGCAAAATTCTGCTTTCAAAGGGACCGGTTCTGGGGTCTCGATCGATTCTTCTGAGCAAAAATCGTCAGAGGAAAAAATTTTTCTCAAGGGAAGAAAGAGGTTTTCCGATATGGTTTCGTCCACCACCGTGACCCGGGTGCCGTCCTTTTTCCAAGAGCTTTCCGTCTGTCCGAAGTTTTCGCGAAAGTAGTCGACCTGCGACAAAACTGCGTAATGACCCTGATTGATTCTTTCGCGAAGTTCAGGGTCTGCGTTGGACAGGTCAGGGGTCAGGTTGGTCAAGGTTCGATCCATTTCCCTTCTTCTTGTATGAGATTGACGAGGCGGTCAACGGCTTCGGCCTCGGGAATGGCTGATTTTACACGATCTTTTCCTATGTAAAGATCGATCTTCCCCGGACCGGACCCGACGTAACCAAAGTCGGCATCAGCCATTTCACCCGGTCCGTTCACGATGCATCCCATCACCGCAATGGTCACTCCCTTGAGGTGTCCGGTTGCTTCCTTCACGCGCTGGGTGGTGCTTTGCAGATCGAACAGGGTACGCCCGCAACTTGGGCAGGCCACGAATTCCGTCTTGGATATCCTAGCACGGGCGCCTTGCAAAACGTTGTAGGCGAGCCCGCGGTTGCGATCGAGGTTGCCGGTATGTTCGATCGAGATCAGGTCGCCTACTCCGTCGCAAAGCAAAGAACCGGAAAGGATGGAAGAATCAAGGAGTCGAGCGGAGAAGGAGTCATCCTCGGGAAAGAGTCTTCCTTGGTCCCGATTACGAATCCAGATGGGCAATCCGAGTCCGTGTTTATCCAAAATTGCTGCCAAAATCCGGTGGCCCGCAACGCAATGGGTACCTTCCTCGGGCATCAAGCTAATGATTGGCGGGGTTGAAGATTGACCAAGCAACCGGACGGTTTCGTCCTCCATTGGTTTGGCCGGAAGCGCAAGAGCGGGCACGCAATTCGAATCTTCGCAAGCGTGGAGGAAACCGGCCAGGGCATCGCGATCCGCGCAAGCGGTTGAGGAGAGCCAAACGATGAGAGGTGAATCTTCCCGGAATGGAGGAGGAGGCATGTCGGGAACGTTGTTTTCCACAACGATGAAGGGGACTGCCCCGACGAGCGAGGCTCGCAAGGTTTCCAAATGGGCCAGTCCCTCTGCATCCTTGAGCTCGACAACCAGACCTTCAACCGAAGCATCTTTGGAAACGCTTTGTATTTGAGCGACTTCCTGAACGATTTGTTGAATTTCTTCAAGAGGATGAGATGAATGGGCAAGGACGGCAGGTGGGTGTTTTTCACCGATTCTGATCGTTTGCGACAGCTTGCTCTGGGGGCAGGACCTTCTTCGGAAGGCGAAGGGATCGATCGATTCGGTCGGGTGGAGGTTTTCCGGAGGTGATTCGGCCCACCAAATCTCCGCCCGGCGGGCCAAGTCGCGGGCGACGGGGATTTCCGCCACCGGATCCTCAGTCAGGGAGACCCTGATCGTGTCTCCCAGTCCGTCCAGCAAAAGAGAGCCGATTCCGATGGCGCTCTTGATCCGGGCATCTTCTCCGTCCCCCGCTTCGGTTACACCGAGGTGCAGTGGATAATCCATGTCCTCGTCGTTCATGAGTGATACCACGAGGCGGTAGGCTTCGATCATGACCTTCGGGTTACTTGCCTTCATCGACAGGACAATCTCATGGTATCCGTGAGCACGGGCGATCCGCAGGAACTCGAGGGCTGATTCCGCCATTCCGCGAGGGGTATCGCCGAACCGGTTCATGATCCGGTCGGAGAGTGAGCCATGGTTCGTTCCGATCCGCATGGAGCGTCCGAGTTCCTTGCAACGCAGAACAAGCGGGGAAAAGGATTCGTGCAGGCGTTGCAGTTCCTCTTCGTATTGGGAGTCGCTGTACTCGCGGACTTGAAACTTTTTGCGGTCGGCATAGTTGCCCGGGTTGACCCGGACTTTCTCGACATGTTTGGCCGATTCCATGGCTGCGTCGGGAAGAAAGTGAATATCCGCAACCAAGGGAAGATCGAAGCCCGCTTCCCGCACTTTTCGTGCGATCGGAGCGAGGGCTTCGGCCGCCCGGACGCTAGGTGCGGTTATGCGGACGATCTCGCACCCCGCTTCGGCCAGTTCAATCGTTTGACGAGCGGTTGCCGCAACGTCGAGCGTATCGGTTGTGGTCATCGATTGGATGCGTACCGGATGAGTGCCTCCGGTAGGAACATTTCCTATCTGGACAACTCGCGTCTTCCGCCGGGCAGGATGAAATCGCGAGGCGCAATAAGGGGACGCCGTGCCCATGGGAAGCTAGGGGAAGAGCCGCTGAACGTCAAAGAAGGTGACGTAAAGCATGAAGGAAAAAAGAAGAACGATAAACAGGACCTGAGTACGTTCGAGAAAGGCCAAGGGAAGTGGTTTGCCACGAATTTTTTCGATCGTGGCGAAGAGCATGTGCCCGCCATCGAGAACGGGGATGGGAAGCAGGTTGAGAATTGCCAGGTTGACGTTGATGAAGACGACGAACCAAAGGAGTTTCTTGAAATCTATTTGCGCAAAGAGACTTAGGTTTTCAACAATCCCGACCGGTCCGCTCATGTTGCGTAATTTTACGTCGGACTTGGGACTGACAAGTCCGGATAGGGTATGGTACATGTCCTTGACCCTGCGAGTGATCAGAACAATCGGGTTGGGGTAGGTCGTGACAATCTTGTATTTGGGTGTGAAACCGATTAACCTGACTTTTCCCATAACCGGTTGTGCTTCTTTAGTGGTGAAGAGACCGAAGAAAACCTCTTTCTCAACGTATTTCGTGCCTACCTGTAGTTCTTTTTCAGTCAATTTGATGGCATAGGTCTGGAGAGCTCCTTGTTCTCCGCCTTTTCGAACGGTTAGGGAAACCGTCTCGTTTGCTTCCCGCTTTTGAAGGTAATCGTAGAGGAAATTGAAGGAATGAATTTCAATTCCATCATCAAATGAAACAGGTTGGTCCCCTATTTCCAAACCGGCCTTCTCTCCCGGCAGACCCTTTGTGAGTTTGCCTATGAAAAAGGTATGCTTGGGACCTATTCCGATCGCCCGCATTTCTTCCCTGCTCACAACCGTTGGAGAAATCTCGATTTGCTTCTCTTCTCCGTTTCGTGAAATCATCAAGGTTACAACTCTTCCTCCATCCTCCATTTCGCCTTTCCCGGTGACGATCAGACTTCTGATCTCCATGAAGTTCTCAACGGATACCCCGTCGACGGACAGAATCTCGTCGCCTGGAAAAATCTTATCCTTTGCCGGGCCATCAATTTCCACGCCTTTCTCAGTATCCGGATTCCATTGTTCGACCTTGTCCGCAACGTATCCGACCTTGGTGGTAAGTTGGGCATCGGAAACGTCATACCCGAATTGCCAGAGTATGCATGAAAGGACGAATGCAAGAAGGACATTGAATACCGCACCCATGACAGAGACGATCATTTTGTCGGTGTAGCTGATCTTTGGAAGCGGTTCCTCCCCTGAGTTTTTCTTGTTCTCCTCATTGTCCTTATCCTCCGACTCGTCCTCGCCCTTGCTGGCCGAAGGTTTGTCCGCTTCCGGTTTCTCGCCTTCGGCACCCTCTAGGCGTCCCATATCCACCAACTGAGGCAGGGCGACGTATCCGCCGAAGGGAATGGCCGAAAGGCGATATTCCACGCCATTTCTTGTCCAACCGAAGATTCTCGGACCAAAACCGATCGAAAATCGTTTGATTACGAGTCCTCGTTTGCGGGCTGCCAGGAAATGGCCCAATTCGTGAATGAAGATCGTGAAACCCAAGGCGAAGAGGGCTTCGAGAAGAAAGCCGATATTTTCCAAAATCTCCATTTGAAAATCAGGTCAGATGGATTGCTCGATACGGGCGGAAGCCAGTTGGCGTACTTCCGCATCCATTTCCAGTAATTCGTCGAGTGAATCCGTTTGCTTGTTGCTGCTCGTATTCAAGGAATGATCTATAATGTCAGAAATCTGCAGAAAGCCAATTCGATTCCGTAAAAATGCTTCGACGGCAATTTCGTTGGCCGCATTGAAAACAAGAGGGGCGGTACCTCCATGTGTCAGAGCATCCTTGGCAAACCGCAGGCAGGGAAACTTATCGTAACAAGGAGGGGAAAAGGATAGATCAAGGGGTTGAGAGAAATCCAGGGAAGATTCGACTCCCGGAGCCCGTTCGGGATAAAGCAGGGCGTTTTGCAAGGCAAAGGTCATGGAGGGAGGAGAGAGCTGGGCGAGGCAACAACCATCGACAAACCGGACGATTGCGTGGACAAGGCTGGGGGGGTGAATGGCAACCTCTAGTTTTTCGGGAGGAAGATCGAACAACCAATGCGCCTCGATCAATTCGAGTCCCTTGTTGGCCATGGTTGCCGAGTCGATGGTAATTTTCTTTCCCATCGACCAATTCGGGTGATTGAGGGCTTGCTCGAGTGTTACGTTCTTGAATTCTTCGATGGGCAGGTCTCGGAAAGGTCCGCCCGAAGCCGTAAGAATAATGGAGTCAAGGGAGTTTTCGGGTTGTCCGTGAAGGCATTGAAATACGGCGTTGTGCTCGCTGTCCGCGGGAATGATCGTTGCCCCGTATCGGTTTGCCGCTTGCGTGACCAATTCCCCTCCGACCACAAGGGCTTCCTTGTTTGCGAGAACGATATTCTTGCCCGCTTTTACGGCGGAAAGGGTGGGGAGCAATCCGGCGGCTCCGACTACTGCCACGACTACAATGTCCGCTTCGGGAAGAGCGGCCAAGGTTTCGATTCCTTCCTGCCCGACCAGGAGCTCCGTTCCTTTGGGAAAGGAATCGTCCCGTTTGTCTAGGTTCTCGAGGCAAGCGTGGGGAACTGAAAATTCATGGGCAATTTCGGCAAGCTTGCCCGCTTGTTGTCTTGCGGATATTCCGACAAGCTGCAGCTTGTCCGGGTGTTTTCGCAAAACGCGGAGCGTGTTCTCCCCAATCGATCCGGTTGCACCCAACAGGACGAACTTCTTGGGTTGGCTCACGACTTGATGAGGAGCAAGACGAAGTATCCGGTTGGGGCGGCCAGGATCAGACTGTCCGTAAGATCAAGCAAGCCACCGATTCCGGGGATGGATCCGCCGGAATCCTTCATTCCGGCTAATCGCTTGAGAACGGAGGCAATCAAGTCGCCGATGACTGCGCTTACGGCGATCAAACTTCCCCAAATCGCCCCTTGTGTGGGGGAGAACATCCAGTCCCCGTAGGAGACGATTCCAGGGAATTGAACAGTGACGAGCCATGGAATGAGTGCTCCGATTCCTGCCGAAGCCCCTAATCCCCCGATCAGACCCTCGACTGTTTTCCCCGGGCTGATGGAAGGGGCCATTTTGGTGCGCCCGATTGCCTTGCCTACGAGCAGAGCACCAATGTCGCTGAATTTGGCCACGATGACCACCCAGAGGCAAAAGAACAGACCGAAGCCCAGGGTGCCGTTTGCACTGGGGACATCCGCGAATTGGATGATTCTCACGAAGTAAGAAAGAAGAAAGGTTACGAAGAGAAGGCCAAAGAAAGTGGGCATCAAGCGTTTGATGTACATGCCGCGCTGGGCCTGCGGGAAAAGGACGCAAGCAGAGGAGGTAAGGAGAGCCCCGATTGCCAGGACGTCGACCCCCGATCCTTCGAAATAAAAGGAAACGGGTATCATGCATCCCCCCGTTACCAAACCGGATACCCGGTTGGCGGCGTATCCAAGCCTGCCGAGGATAGTGTAGATTTCGAACAGGGTAAGGGTGGCACAAAGATTGAGAATCCACATGGCCCCAACCTCCTTGAGCGAGTACACGACTCCGCCGATCAGGCTCCAAAGAAGAATGGTTGAAAGGGTGCGAAGGATCATGAGTTTTCCGATAGTGATTTGGTTGAGGCAGTCGCGAGTTGATCGCCGGTCTTTCCGAACCGGCGTTCGCGGTGAGTGTAGTTCTTCAAGGCATCGATGAAGGCATCCTGCCCGAAGTCGGGCCAGTGGAGGGCAGAAACGAAGATTTCGGCGTAGGCGGCCTGCAGAAGAAGGAAGTTGCTAAGGCGGAATTCGCCTGAGGTGCGTATGATCAGGTCAGGGTCAGGGAGATCCTTGGTCTGCAAATAACTTGAAAAGGTCTCCCAATCCAGATTTTCGCCCGAGCCGTTTGCCTTGCGGGCGTAAGATTGAACGGCTTGCAGGATTTCCTGACGGCTTCCGTAGTTGAGGGCGAGGGTAAGGTTCCATTTCTCATTGCCCTTGGTTTTCTCGATTGTGTCCCTCACCGCATTGCGGGCGAATTCGGGCAGGCCGTTGAGGTCGCCGATTGCACGAAGGCGGACTTGGTCTCCCATCATGTTTTTCAATTCCCGTTTCAGGAATTCCTCAAGCAAGCGCATGAGCCCGCTTTTCTCTTCTCCAGGTCGTTTTTGGTTTTCGGTGCTGAAGGCGTAGAGGGTTATGTAGGGAATCCCAACTTCGAAGGCCGTGTCGACGATTGCCCTTACGTTTTCAACCCCGTTTCGATGGCCGAACAAGCGGGGTTTGCCCCGAGATCGAGCCCATCGACCGTTGCCGTCCATGATGACGGCAACGTGGCGTGGGAGTCTTTCGATGTCCTCGGGCGTAAGGTCGTGCATTTGTCTGAAGCCATATCAACGAGTTCCCGACCAATTGACAACGCGGAAAGTAAAGAATAGGCTCATCTCCATGAACAATCCCATGAATCAGGAGGAAATATCCGAAAGACTCGGGCCATTGAGTGGTTGGGCTTGGGCAGATGACAAGCTGTCAAAGACCTATGGTTTCAAGAGCTTTCGAGAGGCGATGTCTTTCCTTCAGAGGTTGTCCCATGAGGCGGAGGAGCAAAACCATCACCCGGAAATCTTCAACTGCCACAAGCAAGTGAAACTTTCCCTCAATACTCATGATGCAGGGGGCAAGGTGACCGAAAAGGATTTCCGGCTTGCCGTAGCGATCGATTCGATCGCCTGAACGGAGCCTACTTCTTTTTTGGATTCTTCTTGGGCTTTTTTTGTCTGCTCACCGGGCGGGTGTCCTCGGGTACTTGGTAAAGTTCGCGGAGGCGTCCGAGCTCGTCTTTGAGTTCCTTGGTCAGGGTTGCGTACTCGGGTTTCCCATAAACGGAATTCAATTCGTTCGGGTCCTTCTCCAAGTCATAGAGTTCCCAACCGTCCAGGTTGTAAAAGTGGATCAGTTTATGTTTTTCGGTACGCACACCGTAGTGCCTTCGGACACTATGAGCACCGGGGAATTCGTAGTAGTGGTAGTAGAGAGATTTTCTCCAGTCTTTGGGCTTCGTGCCCTTGAGCAAGGGAACGATTGATTCACCTTGCATGTCCTTGGGACTCTTGACTCCGCAAAGGTCGAGAATGGTCTCGGCATAGTCGAGGTTTTGCACGAGGTCATGGTTCTTACTTCCGGGCTTGGTTACCCCAGGCCAACGGGCGAGCAAAGGTGTGCGGAACGATTCCTCGTACATCCAGCGCTTGTCGTACCAACCGTGCTCGCCAAGATACCAACCTTGATCGGAGGAGTAGATGACCACGGTGTTCTCGGCAAGTCCGCTCTTGTCCAAGTAATCGAGGATTCGCCCGACATTTTCGTCGACCGAGTCGATGCATCGCAGGTAGTCCTTCACGTATCTTTGATACTTCCATTTCAATAGTTCGTCACCTTCAAGCTTGGCCTCCGCGAAGGCTTTGTTTTTTGGGTCATAGGCGGCATTCCATTTTGCTTTTTGTTCGGGCGTGAGGTTGCCCGGAGCCCGGAGTTTGAGGTCATTTGCAGAGAGGTGGTTCTTCACGGTCATCGCTTGCGTGGCAGCGGGTGAAAGGCGGTTTTTGTAGTCGTCGCGCAAGGTTTCCGGTTCGGGCAGATCAATCCCGTCGTACTTGTTCAAGTGCTTCGGTCCCGGTTGCCAGTTGCGGTGAGGGGCCTTGTGCTGGCTCATGATGAAGAAAGGCTTGTCCTTGTCCCTGCCGTTCTTCAACCAGTCGAGGGTGACGTCTGTGATGATGTCGGTGGTATAACCTGTTACGCGCTTCACGCCATCCGGTGTGTTCATGGGCGGGTTGTAGTAGGGCCCTTGTCCTTGCAGGACTTGCCAGAAATCGAAGCCCGTGGGGTCACTCTTGAGATGCCACTTCCCGATCATGGCGGTCTGGTAACCGCTCTTTTGCAGGAGCTTTGGGAAGGTTTGCTGCTCACCGTCAAAGCGCATGCCATTGGTCAGTTGGCCATTGAGGTGACTGTGCTTGCCCGTGAGAATGACGGCCCGACTCGGGGCGCAGATCGAATTCGTCACGAAGGCCCGGTGGAAAATCATGCCTTCCTTGGCAAGTCGGTCGATATTGGGTGTTTTGTTCCTGTTCGATCCATAAGCGGATATCGCCTGATAGGCGTGATCATCGGCGAAGATGAAGAGGACATTCAATGGTTTGGCGCTGAACAAAGTCGGACAGACCATTGCAAAAGCCAAAAAGTAATAAGGGATCGATTTCATGGCAACTCATGGAGACAATCCGCTTTTGTCTTGGCAATTGAAAAATAGAAGTTGTTATCTTTTTTCAGATGCACCACCACTCAACTGCAACCGAATGAATACGGATCCAGGCAAAAGGCCGTTTTATTCGGTCATCCCTCTCCTGTTCTCCCAGACCATCGGGGCATTCAACGATAACGCCATGAAGGCGATCCTTCCCGTCATGGCCGCCGTTCAGTTTGGCAAGTCGAGCATGGACGACGTCAACGTACAGGTATCCGTCCTCCTAATTCTTCCCTTCGTGATCTTCGCCCCCCTTGCGGGTTGGGTTTCGGACCGGTTTCCCAAGAAGAAAGTGGTCAGTGTGACCTTGCTCGCCCAGTTGCTCGGCTTGGGTTTGCTTTCATATGGATTGGTCAGCCAGTCCTTATCCATTTCCTTGATCGGTTTTTTTCTGCTTTCCACCCAGTCCGCCTTTTTGTCTCCTGCCAAAAAAGGAGTGCTCAAGGAATTGATCGGATCAAACCGGCTGGCTATGGCGGTGGGGTGGACGGAAATGCTCGCCATGGTTGGGATTTTGGGCGGGGCCTTTGTCGGAGCCATGTCATTCGATGCCTTGGTCGTTGAATACGAAGGAGATGGATGGAATGCCGCCTTGATACTCGCTTTGGGAACCATGGCCTTGGCCTTGTTGTCCTGGTTGGCCTTTCTTCCGACCCCTTCGACGAAGGCTCCCAAGGCCCAACCCTTCAAGATAGGGGTCATCTGGAGCCATTTTGGGGATATGCGTGATCTGATGAAGGACCGAAAATTAAGAGGCCCTGCCTTGGGGGATGCATGGTTTTGGTCAGTCGGTGGCTTCTTCTACCTTGTCATAGTCAAGCTTTCGGGCGAAGTGATCGAAGGTGACGTCGGGTTGGGTACGCTTTATGGCTATTGGTTTCTTTTGTTGGGATTGGGGATAATGGCAGGGAGTTTGTTCGTTGCTTACCTGAACCGTGGGAAAATTGAGCTCGGACTGACCGCTATCGGCGGTTTGATCATGCCCATATCTTTGTTCGTCCTGTTTTTGAGCAATCCCATGGGCAAGGTCTTCGACGGCGGTTGCTTGTCTCTTGGTTTTTCGGGCGCCCTGTTTTTCGTGCCTTTGAACGGCTATCTTCAGGACCAGGCGGAGGAGGACCGGCGGGGCAGGGTGTTGGCAGCGACCAATCTTTTTACCCAATTGAGCGGAATTGTTTTCATTTTTTTTCACGCTTTTCTATCCAGTTACGTTGGCCTGACCGCAAAGCAGGAATTGCTCGTTATCCTCGTTCCCTCCGTCTTGATCGGGGCCATTACCTTGCGGGCCTTGCCGGGAGGGATTTCAAGGACTTTGCGTTCGATCCTTGGCAAGTGAAGGGAGTTGTTTTCTCGTTCCTGCCCGATGGTTTACGGGCTTTTCCTTAGGGGTTCTTTCTGCTAAGGTGGAAGGTTACCAAGCAAACTTTACCTCATGGCCTCATTCCTCGAAGAATCTTCCTCATTTTCCAGTGCCCTTGCCCGTTTGGCGGGCAAATCCGTCCTTGTCCTTGGCCATCGCCGTCCCGACGGGGATTGCATCGGCTCGCAAGTCGCATTGACGCGGGTCCTGCTGTCCGAGGGAATCGACGCCCGGGCGGTGAATGCCGATCCGATTCCGAGGACCTTGCAAAAGTTTGTCGGGGACACCCCGTTCTTTCGCCCGGAAGAAGTCGAAGGGGAAGAATTCACAGTGGTTACGGTCGATTGCGCCGATCACAAGCGGGTGGGCGAGGAACTCGTAGGTAGGTTTCCCAGTGTTTTCCTGAATGTTGATCATCATGTCTCGAACATTGGTTATGCGGAGATTAACTTGGTCCTGCCGGAAGCCTCCGCAACGGGGGAAATTCTGGGGAAATTCTTTTTGGATAACGAAATGACCATCGATTCCGTAACTGCAGAGGCCCTCTATCTTGGTATTTGCACGGACACCGGACAATTTTGTTACTCTGGGACGAACGCCTCCGTGTTCGAGGTGTGTCGCCGTCTTTGTGAAGCCGGGGCAAGCCCGTCAAATGTGGCCCATGAATTGTACGAACGTGAAAAACCGGGCAAAATACAACTTCTCCAGAAATTTCTCGCGAGCTTTCGCATGGAACACGAAAATCGCGTATGCATAGGTTCTATTCGAGGTGCGGACTATGCCGCAACCGGAACCAGTTCCGAGGATGCTGAGAATTTCGTGGATTATTCCAGGTCTCTGGAAGGGGTTGAGATCGGGAGCCTGTTGGAGGATCGAAGCGGGCAGATCAAGGGAAGCTTGCGAGCGAAGGATTCGCGCTTTCGGGTCGATTTGTTGGCCAAGGAATTTTCAGGAGGTGGGCATGCCTGCGCCGCAGGCTTTAACTTGGAAAAGGATCTGGATGACTTTTATCCGGAATTCGTAAGCGCCATAGGAGAGCACCTGAAACGCGTTGAGACTGGGGGGATTGATTAATGCAACCAAGAAAAGGTGATTTCGAGGGCATTCTGCTGGTGGACAAACCAAAGGGGATAACCTCCCACGACGTAGTCAGTCGACTGAGGCGCAAGCTCAATATGAAACGGATTGGTCATGCCGGGACTTTGGATCCGATGGCGACGGGTTTGCTCATTATGCTCATTGGCAAGGCGACCAAAGCTTCGCAGTATCTGATCAGCCTCGACAAGACTTACGAAGGTACCATTAAACTGGGCATCGAAACCGACAGTCAGGACGCGGACGGAGAGGTCGTTGTCGAAAAACCTTTGCCTGATGATCTTACCGACGAGAAAATCCGTTTGGAAATGGAAGGTTTTCTAGGTGATCAGTATCAAACCCCTCCCATGTTCTCGGCCAAGAAAATCGATGGTGTTCCCCTTTACAAGATGGCCCGGAAGGGCAAGACCGTGGAGCGCGAACCGCGCTTCATAAGGATCAATAGTTTTGAGAGCCTCCGTATCGAACCGCCCGAGATTGATTTCAGGATGGCTAGTAGCAAGGGAACCTACGTTAGAACCGTTGGTCATGACTTGGGCCAAAAGTTGGGCTGCGG
>Ga0315321_10000966_pt1 | contig 21989 bp, 17 predicted proteins | sample M180m21515metaG_FD_203464 | JGI IMG/M metagenome (GOLD analysis project Ga0315321, IMG submission 203464) | Ammonia-oxidizing marine archaeal communities from Monterey Bay, California, United States - M1 80m 21515 | ecosystem: Environmental > Aquatic > Marine > Intertidal zone | place: USA...
GGCTCTTGCTTGCGCGCTCAAGAGATTGGTGACGGAGTAGTGGATTTTTATGTGGTTGTGGATGACTACAGTAATGCTTATCAAGAACATTACTTATGCTATTTTAATGAGTGGTTGCCACCGAATGTATTCTATCTTGAAGTATCCGCACAGGAACGAGTACTTCGTTCTAAGTATGCAGTGATTTCAATGACAGAATTTGAGAAAGGAAACCAATATTGGTTTCATTCGTATCTATGGGCACGTTTTGCACAGCCCGTACGGTTACTCTATGCTAGGGATGAAATTCTTCGCCAGCGTATTTATAATTCATTGGCACATGCGGTAGTAGCATTTCTTACTCCTACCATTAAGGCGTTGGGCTCGTGCGTAATAACTGCAGAAGAGATCTGGGTCAAGGGACTGATGTTCACTTATGCAGCCGAACTCCGACCTGAGCGAGAAACGCGAGCACGTCAACTTGCAGAGATAAACCTGGATGATTATAAATATTTGACCGACCATGCCTTGCCTGAGTTAGCAGGAATTCTTAAAAAATTACCACAGGAGAATCAGATACAAGGGGAGTATTATTATCAATGTTTGGCTGATGAGTTTGAGCGCAAGAAATCATTGAGGTGCTGGTGGTTGCGTCGTTGGCAGGGTAGAATCCTCTCAGTGCTCCGGCTAGTAAAAGCGACATTTACTTTCCGGGATTGTATTGATTATGCCGCCTGGAAGATTGAACGGCACACGGGAGTAAGTATTGAGATTACTCCAAGTTTACGCCGACATCCTGTTTTATTTGGGTGCAAAGTTTTCTGGAGATTATTTAGGCGCGGCGTATTGCGTTAATATCTATTAATTCCAATTAATCGGTTAATTAGCATTAATTTTACAAATATTCTTCTGATTTAGGCATCCGAATATGGAATTTATTTGTAGACAATATCTGTCTTATTTAGGGTAGTAATGATTGCAAATCGGGTACCGTCTTTACATGCTCTGGGAAAGGATTCTTATCTCCAATACGTACACGCCCTAAGAACGCAAGATTATTAATTTGAGCACTTTGGTAATCAATAAGGGCATCACCAATCATAAGAACACGTTCGGGTGTGAGGTCATGAACAGACAGTATTTCTGCGATAAGGGTTTCTTTTAATTTTGGTGAGCCACGCACTCCGGTGAAATAAGGGTCTAGTCCACGACGGGTAACGATTGTATTTAGCTCTATTTCAGGTGTACCCGAGGCTATAAAAAGTGGGATTCTAGATGCTTCTATCTGTATGAACTCATCTGCACCAGGTACTGAATCACTATTAATTACAGCTTCGACTACCAGTCTAGAAAAAGTTTCATCAAGTTTATCTTCTTCACTCTGTGTCAGCGGTGGCTTTTTCAATAGACATTGTTGAAAATGGCGAAATTTTTTGTAGCGAGACAGACCGCCGTTTAACTTGTGATAACGAACTACCTCTTTTACTATTGGATCGCCATAAGACTGATAAAGGTCTGCGAAAGCATTCGTCTTGATATCACCTGACTCTACTATTACTCCATCAAAATCAAAAATTATGGACTGCCAATTAGTTCCTCTCATGCTTTGTTATCAGACTCTGCTGGTGTAGCATCATCCTCTATACTTGAATGATGTAATTCTTTGTGAATTTCACTGAGACAGTCTAATAAACCCTGGCCAAGATCAACATGCTCATTTAACACTAATTTTCTACCAATACGTGGTTGAAATGCATATGGGGTTATTTCGTAATGATGTAACGTATTGGCTTCATCAAAATGAAGTTTTACCGGCCATGGCATAATCTCAGAAATCATCGTCATAACATCTTTGATACGCATTCGCTCCTGTCCTGTAAGAATCAGATGGCGATTGGCAAATTCTGGCGCCAGTACCTGTACACTCATACGTGCAGCATCCTCTACATGGATATACTCACGGATAGCTTCGCCACTACCTTTATAAGTGATGGAGCGCTGCTCAATTGCTTCATGGAGCATTCGATAAATACCATTGCGGCCGTCAGTCCTTCTTCCATACAGGGAGCCATATCGGAGAATGGTGTAATCTAATCCATAGCGGTCTTGATAGGTTTCAATGAATCGCTCTGCTGCCTGTTTACTTGCGCGATAGAAAGAACCAGATTCCGAATATACGTATACGCTGCTAGCAAAGATAAAACGGCGAACTCCAGAGAGTCGGGAAGCTTCTAGCACATTCATGTTGCCGAGAATATTGACTTCTGCAGTAGCTAATGGCTTTTCATTAGCTTCATCGATATCTGCAATTGCTGCGAAGTTGTAGACAACAGAGGCACCTTGAATCGCTTTGGTTACATCTTCCAGGTTCATAATGTCACCAACGATCATTTCTTGGTCGCCTCGCTTGAAGTCTGATGGGGTGCAATCAAACAATCGTACTTGATAACCATCTGAGGAAAGTGCCTCAGCTACATGGCTACCAAGAAAGCCACTTGCACCAAAAACAATTGCAATTTCTTTAGACATTAGTTTGGTCGTCCTTAATTAAGCCGGCATTAATTAAACCCTTCAATAGATTTCCTGCAGCTTCTAATTCCATACATTTTCGTGATTCTTTTGCTAATGAACCAATATGTGACGTCAGAATCATTCTGTCATTTTTAGTTAATGGGCCATGGTAGGGTTCTTGTTCAAAAACATCTAGAGCAGCCATCCCCAAATGTCCAGAAATTAATGCCTCATCTAGGGCGGCTTCATCGATCAGACCTCCCCGGGCAGCATTTATTATTATAGAACCGGGCTTCATGCGTGCAAATGATTTTGCATCTAAGAGGTGATGGGTGTCAGTAGTGTAAGGTACATGAAGACTGATTACATTTGCTTTAGCAAACAATTCTTCTAACGATACTGATTCTACTCCATGCGATGTTGGATCAATATGAGGATCATGAGCAATTACCCTTGCATCAAAAGCCTGACTTAACCGTGCAACCCGTTTTCCAATATGTCCCAGCCCTATGATACCTATAGTTTGGGCCGCAAATAATTGTCCTTGCATTCTCGGCCATTCATTTATTCGTAATAATCGGTCAGTCTGACAGATTCGCCTTAATGCAGCTAACATCAATCCCATTGTAAGTTCAGCTACAGCTTGGGCTGGGGCTTCAGGAGTATTAAAAACGGAAATGCCATGGAGCTTTGCTGCAGTAAGTTCGACACTATCAAGGCCAGCTCCGCAGCGTGATACTACTTTTAAATTTTTTGCAGAAGAAAAGACACGTTCAGTTAGGGGCTCAATCCCCGCAATCATTCCGATGGTATCTTCTGCAAGTAATTCTATGGCTTCATCTTCAGTAAGTTTTCGCTTATAACTATTACGAACAATATGCATACCAGAATTTACTAGATGGTTTAGGCTGGGGTTGTCGTCTACATCAAACGAAGAAGTAGAGATTACAAGTTTACTCATAAATTTGCCTTTATATTTTGAATGTGATTTCGGCAAAGTGTGTCTAAGATTCGAATGTCCAAACCATAACCGATAAAACTAAAACCAGCTGCAATTCTTTGTTGTAGTTGTTCTTGATCAGGTTCCACCACATGAATACCACCAGGTTTTCCTAATCTTTTTCCAGCTTCCAGTACTTTTTCAATTGCTGAGGCTACCTCAGGGTGATTGAGCTCCCCTATATGCCCCATAGAGCCAGATAAATCGTAGGGTCCAATGATATAGGCGTCAATTCCATCTACAGAAAGTATAGAATCAATTGCATTAACAGCATCTATATGTTCGATCATTGCCACGATTACTGCGTTCTTCTCTAACCAATCTCTGTACTGCTGAAATTCTGCTCCGTAACCTTGTGCACGGGCTAACCCAACTCCACGTTTGCCTCGTGGAGGGTAATAGACGGACTGTACTGCTGATTCCGCATCAGCAGCAGATTTAATCATAGGCACCATTATGCCATTTGCTCCAGCATCCATAACCCGTTTTATCTGGTCAGGGTGATTTGAAGTTAGCCGTACAATAGCTGGGCATTTTTGCATATCAAGTACTTGGATAAGCATCTGGATTTCACTAAGTTCTAAAACACTGTGTTCCATGTCTAAAACCAGCCAGTCAAATCCAGCAGTAGCCATAATTTCTGCAATTGAAGGGTGACCTAGTGTGATCCATGATCCGATAGTTATCTCAGACTGAGCTAATTTAGATTTTAGTTGCATGAAAACTCCTTAAAAAGCTGACAGAATGTGCTAATTATGAATAGTAACGTCATATTTTAATATGAAGCTATTAATAGATCTGATTCCATTAATTTGGCTACGCGAATTAAATCATCCTCAGTATCAACTGCCTGAGTATCAAACTCAGTTTTTACCATTTTTACACGGTAACCATGCTCTAGCAGTCGGAGCATATCTACAGATTCAAGTTGTTCAAGCGGTGTTGGAGGCAAACGACTGTAATCAATTAACGTTGCACGTCGAAATGGAATGATGCACACCTGTTTATGGGCAAGAGTATGTTCAAATCCTAATTTATTAAGGGTTGGAATTGGCTGTCTTGACATATAAAGCGCATCACCACTTTGATTCATTATTACCTTGATAGTGTTAGTGCTGTAAAAGTCTGCCTCATTATCAATGCTTTTCACCAAGTTAACACAGTCCAATTGTAGATCATCTTTAAATGGCGCTACTGCGGTGTCAATCATTTTTGGGTGTGTCATTGGCTCATCACCTTGGACCATAACAATGAGATCTGCATCAATTTGGGCTGTTGCCTCAGCAACTCGGTCACTTGCTCTTTCATGTGTATTAGCAGTCATAATTACAGGAGCGCCAAAATTTTGTGCTGCTTGTTTGATTTCCTCATCACAAGTAGCTATATAAGTGGCTTCAAGTGACTTGCTCATACTAACCCGCTTGTAGATATGCTCAATCATGGTGCGGCCTAGTATCGTCGCAAGTGGTTTGCCAGGAAAGCGTGATGAACCCATACGTGCTGGAATTACTGCAATTGTTTTCATTTATAAGCGTAAAATTATTTGAGGGTTATCTGTATTGATTTTTTATTTCTTTAGAGCTAGTTATCTATTTCAACTCATTTATAATGGGATTCCTATCTTTATTAGAGTGAGTCGTTAGTTTTGTAGCTTAATCCTATCATCAGAGGGACATCTCTGCGAGTGGTATGTATTTCTAAACTGGTAATTTAATTTCTGCAAATGTACAATTTTTCATTTTCCCATAACCTGTGCGCGTCTATAGTATGCTATCAGATGATAGGCATATTATTGGTTGTTAAGGTAGTCAGAATGAGCGAAAAAATATGAAGGCACTTTTCTTTCTTCGCCATTATAACGATATCGATCACATCACCCCAGTTATTTACAAATGGATTGATTCTGGTCATAGCTGTGATGTTGTTATGATTGGCAGTTCGCAGTTCAAGAATGATTATCGCATTGAGTTTCTAAGGAAACTTAAGGGTGTGCGAGTAGCTCATATCAGGGAGTTATTACCGCCACTTGAGTTTATAAGATGGCGCTTACAAACACTATTGTTGATCGGCGGCTTGCGTCGTTCGTTTATAGGTCCATTTGTAAGTAATTTAGCTCAAATTTATGATGCTAAAAGACGAAAATCTATCTGGGAAAGTACCACAGAGCGTTTGTTAGATCATGGTTTTAAAGGAATTAATGAAGGTGTAGTTGTGTTTGACTGGATCGAGAGAAACTCGGTCATCAGTATTGAATGGGTCGAGACAGTTATATCAATGGCCCACACAAGAGGATTTCGTGCGGTATCGTTACCTCATGGAGATAGTCCACATGCCAACCAGTTGATACGCCGTCGGGAGTGGATCCTCAAACCAGATAACACATTTGCTGCTGCTCGGATGTTTGATAAGCTTGTTGTACCAAATGAATTGTGTGCAGGACGTTTCCGTCCCTTTCTGGAAGATAAGGCAGTTTCTGTTCTAGGGTCACCTCGCTATTGTGATGAATGGCTGACAAAACTAGCTGAGTTTTTACCAATTTCACCGCTAGGCCAGTCAGATGCGAAGCTTAAAATCGCAATTTTTTTAAGAAAAAGTAATTTTACAACTTTCTGGGAGGAGGTTAGCGAGGTAGTGCAAATGGTTTCAGCCTTTAAGGGTATTGAAATAATTATTAAGCCACATACCCGAAGTGGTTGGAAACAATCTTTGACAAAGGAGGCTGCACTTCTAAAGCTTTCAAATGTGAACATTGCAGACAACGATACTCATTCTGCTCATTTATTAAGCTGGGCAGATGTTATTATTGACATTGCTACCTCAGTTGCATTCGAAGCAGTCAAGCTTAATAAGCCAGTATTAGCGGCAGACTATTTGCATGCGGGTAGATCCACAGTAGCTAATTTTATGCCAGAAACAGAGCTGAGGTGCCGAGATGACGTGTATAAAAAAATTGAAGGGTTTCTTACAAATGGTTGTGATTCTTTCTACATAGAAGAGCATCGTGCTCTTTTTCTAGAGGAAATGATAGATGTTAATGGACCAGATGTTCTGCCTCAGTATGTGGCTCTTTTAGAAGAGCAAATACAGGTAAAGTTTGTATAAATATCTTGGTGGTTTAGAGATTTTTAAGGGTATTATTGAGTTGTATGAGTGAAAATGTAGTACCGTCTATTGATGTAGTGATTCCGGTTTATAATGCACCTGTACTTACAAGGCGTTGCATTGATTCCGTTGTGTCCTATCTTAGCGAATCTATTGAGCACATTTATATTCATAATGACGCGTCTAATATTGAGACGCGTAAAATGCTTGATAGCTTGCCATATGACATTACTCATACCTATCATGCAATTAAAAACCAAGGGTTTGGTGCTTCTGTAAATGATGCAGTTAGCCGCTCCAGTGCATCTTATATTCTAGTACTTAATTCCGACACTGAGGTTAAAGGGAATATACTCCCGCCATTATACGAAGCGATGTCAGTTGATTCTCAGCTTGCGGTCATTATTCCTGCTAGTAATGATTATATAGAGGAAGATTTTGACCGGTATTTACGTCAGCCAGGGAGCTACATTCGTACTCATCGTCTTAGGGGGTATGCGTTCCTAATTCGACGAAGTATTTTCGAGGAAATTGGAGGTTTTGACCCTATATTTGGTAGGGGTTACTATGAAGATATAGATTTAGGTCGACGGATTTACGAGCGTAACTGGCGCATAGGTGTATATCCGGATTCACCTATTTATCACAAAGGTGGTGGCTCTTTTGGCCGTGGTTTAGCATATCGTAAGCTAAAGCAGCGTAATCGCGCCCTCTATTTTTCACGCTATCCAAGTGCGCAGCGTAATGTTTTGTTTCTTTCAGGGGACTGTTCGCTAATTAATTTCCCACAAAATCTGCTCAATACAATTGATGATGTATATCAAAGAGGAGGGGTTTTACATTGGCTTTCGACAGAGGCGGCCACTAAGAGCCCTTGTCTTCATATGAGAAATAGGCCGGCTAATTTATGGATAGTATTAAAGCTTATGATATTTTATGGATGGTCGCGCAAGGATAAGCGTATTTCAGATGTATGGTTATTATTGCCCAACAATTCCAGCTTTCTATGTAAGTTACTTGTTCTCTTGAGTAAAATGAGAGGGATTAAGATGTTTGCATGGGAGTAATTTTGTTAAATAACCAATAAAGTAAAACTTTTTACTGATAGTAGCTGAGAATAAATCTATTTAGTCTTAAGAGGTCTGAAGTTCATAATAAATAACAGGTAAATTAAGAATTCTTCTAGAAGAAATAATCCATTAGGGCGCTAAATTATGCTGATGTTTTTTAGGTTGTGAAGCTGGTTTATAGAGACTCAAAGGGTACGTATACACTAATTATTTATTGTATCTACGTACCTTTTCTGGATAGTTTGTAGGTCACTGTTGAGCTCATAGAGAAGTGGACGGGCAGTAGCAAGAGGAAGTCTCATTGCTTGGCTGAAAGATATTCCATCTAATTGCATTATCAGTGTACGCAAGATATTTTTGTGAGATACGAGAAGAATATTCTTCCCATTTTTGATTTCAGGTGCAATTATATTTCTCCAATATGGCTGCATACGTGCATACGTTTGTTCTAAACTTTCTCCAAACGGTAACTCATTCTTATCTATACCTGAATAGCGTAATTGGTTTCCTGGAAATCTTTTATCTGTAGGATCAAGGGGCGGGGGTGCGGAATTATATTTTATTTGGCAGCCAAGGACTGGCCAAATACCAAATTTCTTGATAGCTGACCACCGTTCTATTCCTTCTAGAGCTCCATAGTGGCGTTCGTTCAAGCGCCAACTGTGTTGTATGGGTGTGTTATTTAGGCCGATTATTGATAGTATTATACGCAGAGTTTCACTAGAGCGATTGAGTTCAGATGTAAAGCATGAATCGAAGGTATAACCCATTTCTGAAAGTAAGCGTCCGGCTGTTTCTGCTTCTTGTATACCTAGTGGGCTGAGCTCAACATCGCTCCAGCCTGTAAAGCGGCTATCTCGATTCCAAATACTTTGGCCATGCCTTAGTAGAATAAGCTGTGCCATATTTAGCTAGAATCTTCCAATGATACATGGTTTAGCGTGATGTTGATGCTTCCCCCCAGATTCGACATAATGCATCCCACATACTGTTTCGTGTAGTTTTTAGATAAAGTGAATTATCACTAAGATTCTTTACTAAAAGACGCTGAGCCTTCCCAAGATTATGATATGGCATACTCATAAAAAGATGATGTGTGGCGTGGTAACGCAGGCCTAAGGGAGCCCATAATGCAGTAATAAATGAATTGCCGGATATATTGATAGAATCAAGATATTGCTCATGAAATTCCATTTTCTGGTCTCCAGGGTTACGGTAAGCATGAGCAGCAAGTGTGCGCAACGAATTTAGAATAAAGATAGATGTGCCAATTAAATACCATAGAATAATAATCTTAAACGGCAGGATGTTAAACATGACGCACGTGATGACTGCTATAGAAAATACAAAGGTCGCGAACTCTTGTATTTTCCAGTATTTATCATTACGTATATAGCCACTCGGCCTCTTATAGGTTGGATTTATAGAAAGTGAAGATGCTCTTTCCCAACAAAATTTACGAAGTGGCGGGATCAGATAAGATGCGGGTGTAAGTAAGAGATAACGCACAAAGAATATAAAAGGAAGAAGGAATGAGGCTAATACATAGCCAACCATCAATATCGGTTTTTTTGTGGCAAAGGGAATATACTCACCATCTTCACTAGTGCCATAGATATCTGGTTTATGATGGTCATAGTGTACGCCATACGTAAAAGATGGAACTAAGAATGGTATTCCACTAATAAGATTCCAGACTAGGCGGAAAATCTTAAAGGTTCCTTTCTTTAAGTGTGCAAGCTCATGAATAAAGATTACTGAACGGTAATGAGCCAGTGTTGCCACAATAAATGCTACAAATTGCCAAATGCTAAACAATGGGGTAGATAAAGCCACCACAAAAGCTGCCCAGCCTAATGTGACATGGAACAGAAAATCAACCCAGTAAATAATAGGATTTGGGGTCATCAGACCACGGACAAGGTGATGTGCCTCCCGAAGCGGAAATGTCTGAGTATCTTTTTTATTTTCCATATCCTGTTGCCATACTGTTTATTTTCTGAAGAAATATTAAAACAGCCATCAGTTTAAGAACCTATTATCGCATGTTATTAATTTATCTAAATTGTTGTTCTCTACTAATTTAGGGAGTGTGAATAAGAAACTATGTTGTTATATGACGCCTATAAATAATTTCATGTTCTTTCATGTGACACTACACTAATTTTGTCTTTATATGGTTGATAATATTCAGATTAACTGGCAAGCTGGTTTTGTTAGTATGACTTAAATCTGGAGCACTTGGCCAACCGGGGTCAGTAAATTCCATACCTCCAAATTTTTTTGGTCTAGCATAGCGGGGAATAACATGGAAATGCACATCCGGATCGACCATCATTAGCATAAGATAATTTAGTTTGTCATATGCAAATGCACGACCAAGAGCTGGCTCTAGTTGTGTTGTGATCTTATGTAGTTCCGTAAAGCTTTCTTGGCTGAGCTCAGAGAATGCAGAGGCGGGGTCATGAGCTACTAGAACTATAGAGCCCAATGTCAATTGGACTGGCCTCAATAAAATACTCCAGTATTGATATTGATATATTATGGTATGAGGCGCGCCAAACTTTCGCATGGTGTCATTGAAAACGAGGGTATCCGGCCTCATCTTATCGGACATTTTGAAATTCCTGAAAAGTTACTAAACTGATAGGGCTTTATCCTAGCATTCCATTGATTAGTTTGAGTATATGACGCAAGTATTGGTATTTATAGTTTTATTTTTTACTTCATTATATTTTATATAATGCTACTCTTCACCAAACATCTCTTTGGCTTTTTTCAGATCTGAGGAATAATCAATTTCGCACCAACGATGGCCAGATATTGAACAAACATTAACTAGATTTTCCCCGGCTAGCTTATCTATGATAGTAAGGTACCAGGATTTAAGTTCAGTAGGATATCGAAGCGCCTCTTCAACCGCATCACGGAATAATATCGGTCCATTCGAACGAAAATAAATAAGTCCTATCGACTCTGCATCAATCTGATCTTTAGGTAGGATTTTATTTACATGTTTGACCAGTCCCTTATTATCTAATTGGACTTTCATATCGTCTTCATCATAAACTTTTTTATAATCTATACTAAGTGTTATAGGTGCAGATTCCGATTCTAGTACTTGTTTCAATAGAGAAACATCAAGAATAGTATCTCCGTTTAACAGTAGAAAATCGCAATCCATAACAGAGCGTGCTACCCAACAGCTAGCTAGATTATCTGCAACCTCGAAGAAAGGGTTAAAAAGTGTTCTGATTTGTTTGTGATCTGGATAGCGTTGTTGCAATAATTTTTCAACTAGGTTGGTCTGGAAGCCGGTTACTACAATAATTTCTTCAATTCCGGATGCAAGTAGAGCATCAATCTGCCACTCAATAATCGGCTTACCAGAGATCGGTAAAAGGCATTTTGGGGAATTTTTGGTTAATGGAAGCAGTCTCCTGCCTTGGCCGGCACTTAAAATAACAGCTTTAGTAGAAATTTTAGGAATTTTATTCATTATATTTACTGGAGCCTAGATAGCGCTATGAATTTTACTTGAGTATCAATCGAAAGAGTATGGGCTGAAAAATGTTCATCATAATTTTATTGTCATCTTAATTAGGCTCTAGTTCATATATGATTTAGCAGGTTTATTATTTCCAAGGTAACCTCGTGCAACTCGGTAGTACAAATCTCTCAATTTTTTATTATTTCGTTTAATCGTTCTGGATAGTATCGGGCCTGGTTGATCTAAGAGTTGATTAAGATCATTTCCAAGCGGACCATGCTCAAGTCGGTTACGTTTCATGCTGACCATAATGATAGGCCTAGTTGAAGGTAACTGTGATGGGGACCAGAATTCGAACATAGACCCAGTGTCACCAAACATATTTCGAGAACGAATATCCATAATATTCTTGCCCTTATTATAGAATAGCATGGAGCTTGCAACTGACCATTTACTCATCCCGACAACAATAGGTTCCTGGCCCGTATCCTGTCGTATATCATCCACTATTTTTTCAATTTCCACTGTTGCTTCATGCCAGAAATAATGTTTTGTTATTGAGGTTGGATAAGAGATACCTGGTATCCCAAGTACTACATAGTGTAATACGAATGCATAGAAAAAAGCCGTTAGAAGGATTGTTGGTTTCCATAGAGACTGTAAGCGGGTTGTAATGCTCTGTAGATTATCTGTCTTTCCCATTAGCCACGCTATTGTCGGTAATAGGGCAAGCCACAAAGGAGTTGTCCAATGAAACCGTGGCGTGTTGAATATGCTAACAAAGATAAATACCGCTAAAGGGAGACCTGCAAATATTTGTATAAATAAACGGCGCCTGTTTACCAGTTGGCTGCCATTCTTAATTCGTGAGAATAATGCTAATCCTGCAGCAACTAGACCTAGCGGAGTTAGTAGCACCAAAATATGCATGGGTAAGTACTGAATCGAGAACTCGTTACCGAACCCACTGCTATACAGCCCTACAACTCTTCTTGATTGAAATAGAAATGAAGCCCAATTATTTTCACTATTCCAGATAATTACAGGCGCAAACAGTAATAATGCAAGTGCTGCTGCTAGATAAGGATGTGGGCGAAATAACCAGCGCCGTGCAGTTGGATCTAGAAGCATAAATAATAAAGCTGAGAATCCTAGAAGTCCAAGTGTATATTTAGATAGAATTCCGAAGCCAAATGCAATGCCCGTACCAATCCATGCTGAACTTCGTCCAGTAACTAATGCCCTTTCCATATAATAGAGTGTAGCAGCCCAAGCTGCTAACAATGGGGCATCTGGTGTCATTAGCATTCCATGAACAAACCCTATTGGAAGGATGGCCAGTAGCAACACTGCACGCATACTGGTCGATTTATCATATATGTTGAGTGTTAGTGCATATAGATAGCCCATTGTTATTAGACTGCAAATATATGCGGCGATGCGCACCCCAAACTCATTGTCGCCAAAAATTGAGGTACCTAACCAGATTAACCAAGCGACCATTGGCGGGTGATCGATATAACTTAAATCCATGTTTTGAGCATAGTTCCAGTAGTACGCTTCATCCGGAATTAACTGCGCTTGTCCCAAGTAGATTAATCGTAATAATAGTATGAATACAACAACTCCAACTGAAGCAATTCGCCAACGGGTATCTAATGGCGGCGGGTTATTTGTTATGGGGAAAACATAGAAAGCAGAGCCTAGATAGTTAACAACTGCTGTCGCAGCAATTGCCGGAAAGATTGCTAGCCCCGCAGGTATATGCCAGCCATATACTAGTAAGGCTAGAACGCCGCCTCGCAACAATAATGCAAACATACCGACCATTAAGAAACGACCAAATTGGTCCCATCTTAGTGAGCCTGTATGGTGTTCTCGGAATGACCATTTAGAGTTTAGTGCGTAATTTGCTGTTGCTGCAGCAAAGAAACTAACAATATGTGCTTGTGCAAGACCAGCTTCATAAACTACTAGAATTTGAAACAATAGCGTATCAATTATTACGCCACATAGTCCGACTAACGCAAACTTACTGGCAGTACTGAAAGAGGCCGTACCTCCTGCTAATGCTATCAATCGCTGTAAGTAAGTCCATTGATGGGAAAATGACAGTTTTGAAGTTCCTCGCGTTCGATCTCGGAAACAGATTGGCACCTCAACTGCTTTTATTTTTTCTCGGCCTGCTACCAGTAATTCAAGTAGGATTTTGTATCCACGGGCATGTTCTGGAATCGTTGTAATTAAATCCTTACGAACCGCAAAGAATCCAGAGGTAGCATCGTTAACATCACATATGGGGCGCGCTAGCCAGCCACCGATGCGTGACAACCATTGTCGATGTATTGGCCAGCCTTCAGTACCGCCTCCGGGTACATAACGGCTGCCAACAGCTATGTCGTTACTACCATTTAGTACTGGTTCTACTACGGCAGTTAGCCGGTCTATCGGATGACTAAGGTCTGCATCCATTACTACGATGATATTACTGGATGCTATTTCAACACCAGCTAAGATTGATGCAGTCAAATCTGGTTTTTCTTGACGTTCTACGAGCTTCACATTTGCTTTTTCCCCCCAGGCGCGCACCTTATCCGGCGTGCCGTCACTTGAGCCATCATCGGCAAAAATTACTTCAAAATGGTTAGATGGAAGATCAAGTGCAAAGAGGCCAGCTAATAATGGGTCAATGTTATCTGCTTCGTTCAGAGTGGGAATTACCAAAGAAAATTTGGCTGGTATATCTGTAGTTCCACTAGGCTCATTACATGACGTTAATGAGGAAGTTAAAGATGAAGGGGTATCTGTATCAGGCAATTTGAATGGGTAAACTATAGTTATTGTTTCTATTTAACAAGGCTAAGTGTGGCTAGCTTTTCTATATACCTTAATATTTATAGGCCGCCAAATTATAATTTTATAACCCTTTATTTTACCATTAAATTTACGAAGAGAAATGATATTGAATAATGCAGGGAATCTTTGGAATTTACAGACGAATTGTGCTGGTTCATGGATAAGTATCTGCTTTCTCAAATAGCAAAGAGGCTTTGTCTTTAGTTGAAAGCTGCGGCTCCTCATTAAGGGGCCACTGGATACCAATGTTTGGGTCGTTCCATAAGATGCTACGCTCGAATTGGGGGGCGTAGTAGTCTGTAGCCTTGTAAAGAAAATCAGCCCTATCACTAAGAACAAGGAAGCCATGTGCAAATCCTATTGGGGCCCAAAGTTGGCGGCAGTTCTCTTCCGTAAGCTCAGCGCCTGCCCACTGGCCAAACGTGGGGGAAGACCTTCTAATATCTACTGCAACATCAAAAACAGCACCATGTACTACGCGTACCAATTTTCCCTGTGGCTGTTGAATTTGGTAATGTAGGCCCCGAAGTACTCCTTTAGTAGATTGGCTGTGATTATCTTGTACAAAGCGTACATTAAGTCCGGTACTTTGACTAAATTCTTTTTCATTAAAGCTTTCAAAGAAGAATCCTCGGCTGTCACTGGCAATGTTAGGTTCAATGATGAGAACTTCTGGAATAGAAGTAGGGGTTATTTTCATTAGGCAGATTCTTTCAAAATTCGCATAAGGTACTGTCCATAGCTATTTTTATTCAGAGATATCGCTAGTTCTTCAAGTTGTTCGGCGCTAATAAAGCCCTGACGATAAGCGATTTCTTCTGGGCAAGAAATTTTGAGACCCTGACGGTGTTCAATAGTCTCGATAAAGTTACTCGCCTGTCTCATGCTTTCGTGAGTGCCGGTATCTAACCAAGCATACCCACGCCCCATAACCTCCACATGTAGTTGATTACGCTCTAGATAGGCCCGATTAGCATCAGTTATTTCTAATTCACCTCGTGGAGAAGGTTTAAGGTCTGTAACGATATCAACAATTTGATTATCATAGAAGTATAGACCAGTAACAGCGTAGTTACTTTTTGGCTGAGAAGGCTTTTCTTCTAATGAAGTAGCGCGGCCTTGAGAATCGAGTGTGACCACCCCGTAACTATCAGGGTTTTGTACATGATAAGCAAAAACAGTTGCACCTTCTGATTTTAACGTAGCAGACACAAGTTGTGTTTGCAAATCGTGACCATAGAAAATATTATCTCCTAAAATGAGAGCACTTGGATCCTGAGAGATAAAATTTTTACCGATTATGAAGGCTTGAGCTAATCCATCAGGACTCGGCTGCTCGGCATATTGCAGGTTGAGACCCCAATTCTTCCCGTCTCCTAAGAGTTGTTCAAAACGTTGAATGTCTTGGGGCGTAGATATAATAAGAATGTCACGAATACCCGCTAGCATGAGTGTGCTTAAGGGATAGTAAATCATTGGTTTATCGTAAATTGGGAGTAGCTGTTTGGAAACTACTTTAGTTACGGGATAGAGTCTTGTGCCGGAACCGCCAGCTAGAATGATACCTTTACATTGGGTCATAATTTCTTTTCAAAAATTTCAGTAAGCATACGTGTTACTCCAGTTTGCCATAAAGGCAAAGTTAAATCGAAAGTATGTTCTATTTTTCTGGTATTTACTCGAGAGTTTCCAGGTCGTCGCGTGGTTTGAGGAAAGGCTTCGTTGTAACTCTCATCCTACTTTTCAACCTTTTCCAAATAATAGAATTTTCACAGGGTCCGTTCTTTATAATTTTTATCAATCCATTCTCGGTATGCACCAGATTGGACATTCTGAACCCAACTCTGATTATCAAGATACCATTTGACGGTTTTATGGATACCAGTTTCAAAGGTTTCAGCTGGCTCCCAACCAAGGTCACGTTTTATTTTATTTGAGTTGATGGCATATCGACGATCATGGCCAGGGCGATCTGTAACAAAAATAATTTGCTCTTTATAGTTTCTGCCATCAACTTGGGGAGATAGTGTTTCAAGCAAAGAACAAATAGTATGTACGATATCAATATTGGGTTTTTCATTCCAGCCACCAACATTATATGTCTCGCCAGGAGCGCCTGCTTCTAGCACTCGTTGAATAGCGCCACAATGATCTTTCACGTAAAGCCAGTCACGGATTTGTTGGCCATCTCCATAAATAGGTAATGGTTTATTTGTAAGAGCATTAATGATTGTTAAAGGGATCAATTTTTCGGGGAATTGATACGGGCCATAGTTATTTGAGCAGTTAGTGGTAAGAACCGGCAATCCATATGTTTTATGGTAGGCTCGTATTAAATGATCGCTTGCTGCTTTGCTAGCTGAATAAGGACTATTAGGTTCATAACGATGGTTTTCATCAAAGGCCTTCTCTTTATTTGAAAGAGAACCGTAGACTTCATCTGTTGAGACATGAAGGAAGCGAAACTCTTTTTTCTTATTTTTTTCTAAGCTGTCCCAATAGCTCCGTGTGGTTTCTAATAGCCGGAAGGTTCCTACAATATTAGTTTGTATAAAGCTATCAGGCTCTTCAATAGACCGATCTACATGACTTTCAGCAGCAAAATTTATAATAGCACGTGGTTTAAATTTTGCAAATAAGCTGATGATTAAGCTGGAATCGCAAATGTCACCTTTAATAAAGACATGCCGTTTATCCTCTTTTAGGGAAGCTAGATTCTCTAAATTTCCTGCATAAGTTAAGCTATCAAGATTAATGATTTCTTCGTCAGATTGCGCAAACCAGTCTAATATAAAATTTGCGCCAATGAATCCAGCACCCCCTGTTACTAATATCATTGTCTGTCCTTAAGCTATATTCTCTCTTAACCCTAGTATCTTTTCGGCACATCTGCAAGTGTTACTTTGTCCTGCAGGAGTCAAAAAATACGGTTAAAGTTTATCGAATTTTTTGATATGGCCTGTTTGTTCTTTTTTGGAGTGAAGTTTTGATGGTAATATGTTGCCGTGCTGAATATTGAGATATTATAATTTGAGCCCTCTCATTGATTCAGTTAGAATTCATTTCTTTTAGGCGCGTAGCTCAGTTGGTTAGAGCACCACCTTGACATGGTGGGGGTCGTTGGTTCGAATCCAATCGCGCCTACCAACACATAGTGTTTCCTTCAGATCAGATTAAATATTTAATGAGTAGAGAGTTAAATATTGGTCAGGTGATCTCTTACAAATTTTTCATTCTCTAATCAGTTAAATTATCTGTACATACATAATGCAGACCGAATCTCTCAAGCGCTTCGTAACAAATAAACGTTTAAGAGCCAGTCTCAGCTTTCTAGTAATATTTGTTGTGATTTTTTGTCTGCTTGGTTACTTTTGGCTTCCTAGTTATGCCAAGGACAGTCTTGAAGCTAAATTATCAGGAATTGTGCATAGACCAGTGTCTATCCAATCTATAGACATTCAACCTCTTTCACTAGAGATAATTGCTCGTGGTTTACGAGTTGAGAAAAGAATAGAGAATGAGGGTGGCGATAATATTTTATTTTCTGTTGATGAATTATATGTAAATTTCAGTACCGCATCTATTACTCACCTCTCGTTTATAGTTAGCTCTGTAGCAATTAAGAAACCAATATTGTATTTAGTTCGTGAAGGTAAAAATAAATTTAATATTTCTGATTTAATTAAAAAATTTTCCGAGGAAATTGATAATGACAAGCCAATGTTGTCGATTAGTAATGTTGTTGTTGAAGATGGCCATTTTGAATTTACTGATTATTTTAAAAATAGTCACCAGAAAATTTCTGAAATTAATTTCGGCATCCCATTTATTTCTAACTTTGAGAATGATCTAAATACCTGGATCGAGCCATATTTTAATGCAAAAATAAATGGATCTTCTTTTGTTCTAAGTGGGAGAGTACGGCCTTTCTCAGGAAAGCAGGAAGCAACTCTTGATCTTAAATTAAACAATATCGATTTAATGCAAATGAAAGAATATTCTCCTGTCCCGATAGGCATAAATTTACTGACGGGATATTTAGATAGTAATTTGCAGCTTATTTATACACAGGAGGCTGATAAAAAAACCAAGATGGCCCTATCTGGCAATGCTTCTTTACGTGAATTAAAGTTTGAGAATAAAACAACAAAAGAGCCCTACAACATTAATCTTGAAAAGCTTGATGTTATGTTAATTGATATTGATCTGAGTGGGCAAAAATCAGCTAAATTGGTAATGGAACTTGCGGGGGCATCGTTAGTACATTCGGGAGAGGATAAGCCAGCATTGAGTCTCCCAAAACTAATTGCAAATAATATTTATATTGATTCTTTAGAGAAAAATATTGTATTTGGCATGGTGAAATTAGATCAATTCAAGGCATCAATGCGACGTAAAAAAGATGGGCGGCTGAATCTGATTCAGAACTTTATGCCTTATCTTTTAGAAGAAAAAATAAGACAAAGGAAAGTCGAGAAAGAAAAGGAGGTTGGGCCAGAGGTTTATGAGGTGCCCTCGGAGGGCGCTAGTAAACTATGGACAGCAGAAATTAAAAGCTTAAAAATAGTAGATGCGGCATTAAACTTTGAAGATCTTACGCCTACAAAAAGTGCTCCGGTGGTTGTCAGTCCCCTTAACTTAGATGTTTACAATATTGATTTTAGTGGATTCAACCCTCTAAATTTGGCACTACAGGCTACGATAAATAAGCATGGCAGTATTAAAACAAATGGCTCCTTGGCATGGTCGCCATGGGCTTTTAATTTTGTTATTGATGCAAAAGATATTGATCTTGTTTCATTGCAAGGTTGGGTCGGGGATCACTTGAATGTATTGCTCACTCGTGGCAAGACGTCTTTTGAGGGAGAGATAAAAGCTGATGGAGAACCCTTAAAGATAAGATTGGATGGCAAAAGTAAATTCTCTAATTTTAATTTTTTTGATAAAGGAAGTGCAGCAGATATTCTCCACTGGGAAGAAATTGATATTAGCGGGATTAAATTTCTAAGCGATCCGTTTCGTACAGATATTGCTTCAATTATAATTTCTAATTTTTTTGTAAATGTGAGATTGTCACCGAATGGTGAGATTAATCTTAAAAATATTTTCAGGAATGAGAATGGTGCAGAAAATAGAATAACATATGGTATACCTGTAACTGAGTCCTCGCAGCAGTTGGGATTGAAAATTGAGGCTCTTCCAGTACATATTGGTAAGGTAGTATTTAAGGATGGCAATATTGATTTTAATGATAAATTTATTAAGCCTAATTATCGAGCCAACCTAGGCGATATTACTGGTCAAATCAGCTTATTGGCGCCTGAAAATCCAGGTGAAATAAGCATTAAAGGCGTAGTAAATAAGTCTGCTCCATTTGAAATTACAGGAGAATTAAATCCTTTCGGGAGTGATCTCTTCCTTGATATTTCGGCAAAGATAACTGGAATTGACTTGCCAATATTTAGTCCATATTCAGGAAAATATTTGGGCCATGTTATAGAGAAAGGTAAGTTGTCAGCAGGTATTAGCTATGATGTTAAGGAGGGAGAATTAAAGGCGGAGAATCGTATTTTTCTTGATCAATTTACCCTAGGCAAGAAGATTGAAAGTCCAGACACTCTAGATGTTCCCCTAACTCTTGCTATAGCCTTACTAAAAAATCAGAGAGGTGAGATTGATTTTAATCTACCAATTAAAGGTTCATTTAGTGATCCTAGTTTTAATTTGGGCGGAGTAATTACTGATACTTTTGTTAATTTAATTACTAAGACGGTTACATCTCCATTTGTATTGCTTAGTTCTCTTGCCGGTGATGGAGGGGAGTTGTCAGAGATTGATTTCCTGCCTGGTCACGGAAAAATGGAGCCGGAGGTCGAGAGGCGTTTGCAAATATTATCTAAGGCATTGGCTGATCGTCCTGGACTTAAATTAGAAATTACAGGATATGCAGATTCAGAAAATGACTTAAATGTTCTTAAACGAGAAATTCTTGATCACAAAATCATGGCTCAAAAATTACTTAAAAGTGTAGAAAAAATAGAGTCCGGAGACTCTTCACAAGATATTAGTATAGAGTCGGAAGAATATGAAGAATTTCTTAAGCTTATTTACGAAAAAGAGAAATTTGATATATCAACTAATGAAAGAAGTTTTACAAGATCCACTTCTATTTCTGAAATGGAGAAATTAATTTTATCGAATATTAATGCTGGTGATGAAGAGTTGCGCCAGCTTGCTGAGCAGCGTGGGAAGGCTGCACGCGATTGGCTAGTTGAAAAAGGAGGTATTTCTAGTGACCGAGTATTTGTTTTGGAGCCTGAAATTGAATCAGAAATTGATGGGAAGAAGGTTGGTAGTAAGGCAAAATTCGCTATAAAATAATTGATTGTGGCTATATGGCTGACACATATAGTCACAATTCTGTTTTGATTATAGTGTCTTTAATAATTGATACTAACTATCTCATTCCTTATAACAAAGCCTTAAGTATGGGTTCCAGCTTATCTCGTGAAATGCGGCCAACATGGGTACTAACAATCTCTCCGCTACGATTTAATACGACAGTAAATGGCAATACTGCGTAGCGATTACCAGCTGCTTCGGCAAGCTCCATAGCTTCAATTCCCCCTAAAAGAACAGGATAATTGACCCCTATTTCTTTGTTGAATTGCTGGACTTTACTTGCTTGATCCATTGCTATTCCAATAAAGAGTAATCCTTGGTCACGAAGTTCATTCTGGAGTTCAATAAATTCCGGCATTTCTCTTCGGCAAGGCTCGCACCAAGTTGCCCAAAAATTTACCACCAGAATTTTTCCCTTCCACTGTGAGATAGACTGATTTTTCCCTTGAAGATCCGGTAGGGTAGTTGCCAAGATTAAGCCTGCGCCATCATTTGTTGCGGGCACATTTTGTGCTACCGGTTTTGTAGCATTGCTGCTTTTAGTTTCTTGTAGTAAGAAGCCAAGAAATATAGCAAGTACTGCCACACCTATATATAGTAATGATTTCAAAAGTTTATTCATTTAGATTAGCACAGCATTCAAAATAGCGAGGAATTCTTTATTATTCTGATAACCAATGGTTCTAGCATCATAAATTTCACGGCCAGAGGGGTCAAAAAACAGAATGCCAGGAGGCCCAAATAGTTTGAAATACTTGAGTAGAGCTTCGTCATCAGCTGTACCTTCAGTGACATCAACTTGAAGTAGCACTACATCCCCAAGCCTATTTTTTACTTCTGGATCAGTAAATGTGAACCGCTCCATTTCTTTGCATGAAATGCACCAGTCAGCATAAAAATCTAACATTACATATTTATTTTGTGATTCAGCAATGCGTTTATTAAGTTCTGTCAAAGAACTTACCCGCTGGAACGGAAGGTGTTTAGACTCAATAATATTTGTTTTATTAGTGTTATTCCCACTGATGCTAGTTAAATTTATTTTATCTAGAGGCTGAAGAATATCACGGCCACCAGACAGAACGCCTACTAATAAGGCAATGCCTAGCAGCAAAGATATGATACCAATTCCTTTTAAAAATTTACGAGATCCGGAAGATCCCGTGGGCAAAGAATCAATAGCATTTAGGTAAATGGCAGATATTATAAGGAGAGCAGCCCACATCAACATATGGATAGCTGCTGGAATTACAGGCGATATTAACCAGATTGCTACACCTAGTAGCAGAACACCAAAGAAACGTTTAACTGATTCCATCCAAGGTCCTGCTTTTGGTAAGAATGCACCAGCAGATGCGCCTAAAATTAAAAGCGGAATGCCCATACCTAGTGCCATGGAGAATAGAGCAGCGGCACCTAACACCACATCTCGGGTCTGGCTGATATACAGTAGCGCCCCTGCCAATGGTGCGGCTACACAGGGACCGATAATAAGCGCAGACAGCGCGCCCATTCCAAAGACACTGGCTAAATGCCCGCCCCTTAAATGTCCTGTTTCTTTAGAGAGTTTACTTTGTAT
>Ga0315321_10000968_pt1 | contig 21974 bp, 13 predicted proteins | sample M180m21515metaG_FD_203464 | JGI IMG/M metagenome (GOLD analysis project Ga0315321, IMG submission 203464) | Ammonia-oxidizing marine archaeal communities from Monterey Bay, California, United States - M1 80m 21515 | ecosystem: Environmental > Aquatic > Marine > Intertidal zone | place: USA...
GCTACTTCGTAATGGCTTTTCGGTGGGTTGGGGCGAAATAGTAACGCAAACGCCTTTTCGCTCCGTTGAGGGTTGCTAGGCCTCCAGCCTGCCTCGAAGGAGGGCACTTATTGCGTTCTCTCGTTGCGGTTGCCGATCATCACCAATGGAAGGTTAAAGGCTGGGGACGATTCAGCCCATGAGGTTATGCGCAGAATATTTGAGTTATTTTCCCGGTGGTTCTGTCGTCTTGGGTGACATTTTACCTGTATAAATGTGGTTCTGTCCTGTTGGTGAGTCTGTTCTTTGCTTTCGGTAATTGAGTAATTTGGCGTGGTACACAGGTTGCGATCCGTCGCTTTGCTTATCGAAACGTCGAATTCATACGCGAGGGGAATCCTGGCGGGCATCACTGACTATGTGCGACAGCACGAAGGTTGGTCGATCTACTTGCCGGAGCAGGATCGCGGTGGAAAGCCGCCGAGATGGCTCTCAACGTGGAGTGGTGATGGTATCGTCGCACGGATTGAGAATGACGAGATAGCAACGGCCTTGAAAAAAACAGGGTTGCCGGTGGTGGACGTAAGCGCGGCCCGCCATCTAAAAAATATTCCGTGGGTCGAAACGGATGATGAGGCCATCGCTCGGCTTGCGGTTCAACATCTTTCTGAACGTGGGTTTCAGAATTTTGCGTTTTATGGTGACAGTGCTTTCAATTGGGCTATCTGGCGAAAGCAAAATTTTCAACGGTTGGTAGCTGCAGCAGGGGGACAATGTTTCGTTCATGACTCGATATCGAGACACGATGAACAATACTCATGGGATCGTGAAAAAGATGCGGTGGCCGAATGGCTGGCTGGGTTACCCCGTCCTATCGGTATCATGGCTTGCTATGACATTCAGGCGCAGAAGCTGTTAGACGTTTGCCGTGAACAGAATATTGCTGTACCGGAAGAAGTTGCCGTCCTCGGTGTCGATAACGACTTGCTCATTTGCGACTTGGCAAGTCCAAGGTTATCAAGTGTGATCTGCAACACGAAACGAACTGGGTTCGAGGCCGCGTCACTTTTGGACCGGATGATGTCGGGTGAAAAGGTTGGGTCGAAATCGATCCTTGTCCAACCACTAGGCGTTGAAACACGTCAGTCGACAGACATCCTCGCAATTGATGATGCGGATGTCGCGGCTGCCTTGCGGTTCATCAGAGAAAATGCGGCGGCTGGTATTAACGTTAGCGATGTGTTGCGAGCCGTTCCTCTGTCTCGGCGAGTTTTGGAGAGCCGATTTCGAACCGCGTTGGGACGTACACCGCATGAAGAAATCACACGCCTGAAGATTGGCAAGGTCAAGGAATTACTGACTGGGACCGATCTCTCACTTTCTGAAATTGCATCACGGACTGGATTCAGGCACGATGAATACCTGTCCGTTGCTTTCAAGAAGGCGGTGGGAATGCCACCACGTGACTTTCGGCGATCTGGAACCGTTCACTGAATCCAGGTTTCCGACTCGTAACGCTGCGCTGCCGCTGTAGCTGCCGCTGCAGATGCAGACGTCGGTACACGGGGCTCGCTCCATCCTTCTTGCTTCTGATCAAAACGAACCGAGAGACAAGGCACAAGAAACCGGGAGACCTTAGGGAAATAAAAGTGCGTCGCAACAACGGAATCGCTGTGCTCTGTTCTTGATACATTTCCTTGTTCGCACGGTATCCGATCAACGGCTCTCGTTAGCTTTGTCCGGGGATAGTTGCGAGGATTGCTTTTTGCGCCGATTGCCGTCTTGCTTTTTTGTTGAGCCTTTGTCTCTACTTTTGTTTTTGGCTTGGCCTGCCTTCTTGTGCGAATTCGCCTTCATCTCGGTGGCGACACCGGTATCGCCTTGTGACTTCATCCATGCAGCGAGATTGGTTCTGAGTTCACTGATGGTTCCTTGGTGCTCGGGATGATCTGCCAGATTATGCATTTCCAACGGATCATTGAGCACATCAAAGAATTCCACGGCGGGTCTTTGTTGATAGTTTTTTACCACCCATTGTGCTTGCTCGTTACCCGCATTGGCGGCTGCCACAATAGACTTGAATTCCTTGCTCTTTGTGCAGGCGTTCGTGAACAGTTGATCTGGTTGTAGATTAAGAATCAGTTTGTGGGTCCGCGAGCGAATCGACCTGATGGGGTAGCTGGCGTTACCGTTGATAATGCCCTTGGTGGTCATGATTCCAAAGACATGTTCTTTGTGCTGATTGGTTTTACCTGTCAGGACATCAACAAAGCTTTTTCCATCGAGGCTATTGTCAAGCTCACCACCTGCGACATCTACAAAGGTTGGCGTGATGTCGACGTATTCCAGCATGGCATCGGTCTCGGAACCGGGCTTCACCTGACCAGGCCAACGTACAATCATGGCTGACTGTAGCCCGCTGTCGTAACAGGTCCATTTTGCAAACGGGAATGAGTTCCCTTGCTCGGATACAACCACGACAAGCGTGTCTTTTTCACAGTCATGTTTCTTAAGAAGAGCAAGTAGCTGACCTACCTGATCGTCGTAGTAGGTGACCTCGGCCAAGTAACGACTGAATGCATCACGCACTTCCGGTGTGTCTGCGAGGTAGGGTGGCAGTTTTACATCGGCGGCCGGGTATTGCGAGGCGTCACCTTTGTCCCAAGGTGAGTGCGGCTCATTGCTGCAAGCAAAAATACAGAACGGGGTCGAGTTGTCAGTGCACTCGCTCATCATTTTGTCGATGGCTGCCATGTCTGGATTGTTCTTGTTACTGCTGTACTCAAACTTAAAAAGGTTGCGTGGTCCTACGTGGGTTTTTCCAGATAACGCGACACGATATCCAAGGGGCTTCAGGTAATGCGTGATGTTCCGCACGTTGTCGAACGTCTGCGTGTGGTTAGGGTACGCTCCCGTCTTCACTGGGTATTGTCCGGTGTAGATGTTGTGACGTGTGGGTGAACACATGGGCGCGCATTGAAAACAGTGCGTCATACGCATGCCTTCCGTAGCCAAGCGGTCAATGTTCGGTGTGGATGCCTGTCCGCCATAGCAACCAAGATCGCGAAACGTGCAATCGTCAGCAATGACCAACAGCAGGTTGGGGCGAGTGTCTGCCGCAGTTGCCTGCAGAGCCAGGCTGGCAAACATGATGATGCAGAGGAAGGCAGGTTTCATTTTGGAATCGTCTAAACCGGTGATTATGAAAGCAACGCGTCGTCGGGACGCCGGGCGAAAAGGACCGAGCCTAAATGCGGCTATCAAAATCTAAAGCCGCGGCCGCCTCCTATCCTACCAACAAATGCCGGATATGGGATGCTGCCGCGGTAAATGTCAGTTCGTTCCAGCGAAACTCGCTGGCATTTTACTTTCCATCGCTGTTGATACCGACAGGCCGTCGTAGGCGACGCGCTGGTGATACCGACTGGCTAGTGCAGCAGACACTGCGAAGCTATTCGTTACTGCCGAGATGGTGGCCGTGTTGCGGTACGGGGACGATTGCACTCTGGCGTATTCGGGCATTGAGGCATTAGGGCATTAGGGCATCGCGACGTCAGTCGGTCCGCTTACAGGGTAAACCGGCCGCTAAATGTTTCTCGTAGTAAGGCGTCTTCGATAGGTGAAAGATTGAAGAAGGACGAATGGTTGTCCTGTGAACCAGAAGTCGACCGAAGGTCCCTACTTTGCGGGGATGGCGTTCGTGAATTCTTGGGAATGTTGGGTTGAGTCAGATTTGCGTGAGGTCGCTGGGCGGAACGCTTGTGTCCATGGCAGTGATCCGCAACCTTGCGAAAGCGAACGAGTGATTCGTCTTGTTTTTCTGATAAGTCTGTTAGTGTAACGGGGTGATTGGACTGGTTCATTGGAATCCTCACATCGGTTGTTGGTTCACTTTCATGTCTTTGCTTTCCCAACTGATGCGTGTCTGCCTTCCTACGAGCCTTTGCATGGGGTTTGTAGCTTCTGCCTGGGAACCGTGGATTGAATCTCGTGAAGGCGGATAATGCAAACAGTGAAAATATCAAAAGCGGTAAGTAGCATGAATCATGCCAATGTCTCGTCACTTTTCTGAATGCGGCTTAGAGGCCGTCTTTTTGACTGGCGTGGTACACTTTGCAGATGTTCGTTGAGTAGAAACTACAAAATGCTTTGTAAAGAATGGGATGCCATCTGGAGTCTGCCAGCTCTTTTGTCTTAAGCGACATGGTGCGCAGGGCGAGTTGTTGCGCAGCCATCGCTGGTCCGTAAGAGCTGTAATGTCACGATTTACGCGAACTCCGTTACGAATGCTGTATGCCAGCGACGCCCCGCGAGCGGGTCAGTCGATTGATGCGATCGGATAAGAACCCAAGATCGTCAGCCGCTGGGCCAAATGGTGCAGTTCCTTCAGGGCAGCCTGGACATCTTCAGTATCTCGATGGCCGGTTAATTCGATAAAGAACATGTATTCGTTCTTGGTCTCTGGAGCTGGAAATGACTCGATCCATGTCAGATTCAGATTCTGTTGCTTGAAAATGGTCATGGCATTGGCGAGGGCTCCCGGTTCATGGCTCACTTGAAACAGGATGGCGGTTTTGTCATTGCCCGTAGGTGCAGGACGTTCTCGGCCAAGGACTGCGAAACGCGTCACGTTGTTGGGGTTGTCCTCGATGCTGCTTGCAATGACATCCAGCTCGTACTCACGCCCAGCTTCCAAGCTTGCGACTGCAGCAACGCCGCGCTGCTGTGATGCGAGTTTGGCCGCGGCCGCAGTGCTACTGATTTCGACAAGCTGTGCATTGGGTAACTGCTTCGCTAACCAGCCTCGGCACTGCGATAAAGCTTGTGGCTTGCTGTGGACTTCGGTGATTTGATCACGGGGTGTTGTTGACAGCAGGTTGTGATGAATCGGCAGAAGCACCTCACCGCAGATTTGCATGTCCCCTCTGACAAACATGCCCAGGGTGTCTACCACGCGTCCGTCGGTGCTGTTCTCAATCGGAACAATCCCACAGAGAGCGTCCTCACGGGCTACGGCTTCGAACACTGCGGGGATGGATGCAACGGGGGTGAGCGTCGTTGAATCTCCAAAATATTTGATCGCTGCTAAGTGGCTATAGCTGTGCTGCGGGCCGAGATAGATTGCTTGTAATCGGTGCACCGATTGCAGGCAGATGCTCGAAACGTGTCGCAGCAAAGCCGCGTCGCTTGCGGTCGGGACTGCTTCGTCATGGGGCGCATCTTCTGCACCGGCAGAAGTGTTCAGTAAACGGTCAATGCGGGCAGCAGCTTCGGAAATACGACCAACGGGGGCCCCTTCTTGCTCAACGCACATTTGCTGCACGGCCTCACGTCGCTGTGCAACGAGGTCCAGGATTTGTTGATCGATCGAGTCGATGAACTCGGGAGCGTTCACAGCCTTGTCTGAACTCGAGCGAGGTGTGGAGTCATTGCTGGGTTGAGAAGTCATTAGCGTGTGCGATCGCACTCTCGGAGAGGAAGTCGTGTCAGGGTCGGGCTTGAGGGCAGGTGAAAAAGCAGTGATTCCGACAATTGGAGCGAATCGCGGCCCGCTCCAAAACAGGCCCGCTACATTGTCACATCGTTTGTCCGCAGGAACAGGCGGCGTCGGCTGTCATTTTGACAACAAGGCAGAGGGGCTGGTTCGTGGCTCTTTTGGGTGACTGCCAAAAATGTTTCTCTGTAGCGAAAGATGGTAATTTTCCAACGTTTTGACGCGTTTTTTTGGCTGTGTCGATGAAAAACACAGCTGAAATCTGATTCAGCGCGACGACTGGCACAGGCTTTGCCTATCTAAAACAGTCGTCCTTGGATGTGACGAAATGGACATCCAATGCCAGATGAAAAAAGCTGACGCGAGTCAGAATCAGGGGTTTGTTCGAGATTCGGGCAAGTCCTGTCATAGAGAAACGAGACTGGATTAGAAAATTGAGACGAACGCAGCGTCACGGCGTTGCAGGTTTGAAAAGGAGAACGAAATGGCACAAGGCGAAAAAATCATCGGGATTGACCTCGGCACCACCAACAGTGTCGTGGCTGTGATGGAGGGAAGCGAACCCAAAGTCATCCCGAATCCCGAGGGCAACCGTTTGACACCCAGCGTGGTTGCATTCACTGACAAGGAAGACACCATTGTCGGTGAGCCAGCTCGTCGTCAAGCAGTGACTAACCCCAAACGGACGGTCTATTCGGCCAAACGTTTCATGGGACGTCGGCATCACGAAGTTGAGTCGGAAGAGAAAATGGTACCTTACGGCGTCTCCGGCGCCGCTGATGAGTACGTGAAGATCGAGGTTGGCGACAAGCAACACACGCCGCAGGAAATCTCGGCTAAGGTGCTGCGTAAACTTAAGGAATCTGCTGAGTCCTATCTGGGCCACAAGGTCAATAAGGCTGTCATCACGGTTCCTGCTTACTTCAATGATGCCCAACGGCAAGCGACCAAGGATGCCGGACAGATCGCTGGCATCGAAGTTGCTCGTATCATCAATGAGCCAACTGCGGCGGCACTTGCTTATGGGCTGGACAAGAGCAAAGACGAAAAGATCATTGTCTTCGATCTCGGCGGAGGAACGTTTGACGTTTCCGTGCTTGAGGTTGCCGATTCTGGTGATGAAGATCAGGAGAGTCGCGTCTTCCAGGTGATCAGTACTTCAGGTGACACGCATCTGGGTGGCGATGACTTCGACGAGGCACTGATCAACTATGTCGCTGACGAGTTCAAAAAAGAGAACGCGATTGATCTGCGTGACGACCCAATGGCGCTGCAGCGTTTGCAGGAAGCATGTGAGAAAGCGAAGAAAGATCTCAGTTCTCTTCCAGAGACTGACATCAACCTTCCGTTCATCACCGTTTCAGATAACGTGCCAAAGCACCTGACGATGAAGATCACACGTAGCAAGTTCGAAGAACTTGTTGATGCTCTTGTGGAAAGATGTCGTCAGCCTGTGTTGCGTGCTCTGAAAGACGCCGGATTTGAGGCCAGCGACATCGACGAGATTGTTCTTGTGGGTGGTAGCACTCGCGTACCAAAGGTGCGGGAACTGGTGAAGTCAATCTTCGGCAAAGAGCCACATCAAGGTGTGAACCCTGATGAGGTGGTTGCTGTGGGGGCTGCAATTCAGGGCAGCGTTCTCGCCGGTGAGCGTACTGACGTGTTGTTGTTGGATGTGACACCTTTGACCCTCGGCATCGAGACCGAGGGCGGTGTGATGACGGCTCTGGTAGAGCGTAACACGACTGTTCCTGCCGAAAAGAAGAACGTCTTCAGTACTGCGGCCGATAATCAGACTGCTGTCACCGTGCGGGTTTTCCAAGGAGAACGCAAAATGGCAAATAGCAATCGATTGCTCGGGGAATTCAACCTCGAGGATATCCCGCCGCAACCGCGAGGGGTTCCGCAAATTGAGGTCAAGTTCGATATCGACCAGAACGGGATCGTTTCCGTTTCAGCCAAGGAGCTGAAAACAGGAAAGGAAGCATCGGTCACGATCAATGAAGCCGGAGCTCTCAGCGAAGACGACATTGAACAGATGCGGAAGGACGCTGAGTCCAATGCTGATGAAGATCGTAAGCAGTTCGAACTCGTTGAGGCTCGGAATCGCGCTAGCCAACAGGTCTACCAGTTGGAAAAGCAGATGAAGGAGCATGAGGACAAGCTCACTGAAGCGGACACGGAGCCGATGAATACGGCAATCGAGAAGGTAAAGACTGCTGCCGAGGGCGAGGATGCTGCAGCGATCAAGGCTGCATCCGATGAACTCGACGCTGCGTCACAGGCCTTTAGCAAGGTGCTGTACGAAAAAACCAGTGCTACTCCGGAAGGGGCTGCACCTGATGCAGCTGCCGCCGGTGCCGGTGGTGATGCCGATGATGATGCGATCGATGCTGACTTCGAAGTCAAGGAATGATCGATGACCACTGCTGATTGAGTTCAAGGCGGGTGTCAAACACCCGCCTTTTTTTATGCCCGCACTTAATGTTTTAGCGCAGAAATTGGATTTTTAAAAAGCAAAAGGGAGGAAGACTGCCATGACTTTTAGATTCGATAAATTAACCAACAAAGCACAGGCACTCGTCGCCGAAGCTCAGGGACGCGCTGCCTCAGCTGGAAATCCGGAAATCATTCCACTTCATTTACTAGCGGCCATGCTGGATGAATCGGATGGGATCACACGTCCACTGCTTGAAAAAATGAATGTCGATGTGACGCAGTTGAATGAGCTCGTTGCAAGTGAAACCGGGAAATTGCCGTCAGTGACCGGAGGGCGACAGCCAGGTATTGCGCCTAGCTTACAAAAAACGTTTGATGCTGCTGCAGACGCTGCAGAGAGTCTGAAAGATGAGTTTGTCAGTACCGAGCATTTGTTGCTGGGGCTGGTCACTGCCGACAGCAAGGCAAAGAGTTTACTCTCATTGTCCGGCATCGGAAAAAATGACGTTCTCGAAGCAATGCAGGCTGTTCGTGGCTCTGCACGTGTCACTGACCAGAATGCCGAAGATACTTATCAAGCGCTGAGAAAATTTGGTTTCGACCTGACGAGACTGGCAGCAGAGGGAAAACTTGACCCGGTGATCGGGCGAGATAACGAAATTCGGCGGGTAGTGCAGGTGCTGTCACGTCGAACCAAGAACAACCCTGTGTTGATTGGGCAACCGGGCGTCGGTAAGACGGCGATCGCGGAGGGACTTGCGCTCAGGATTTTTGAGGGTGACATTCCTCAAAGCTTGAGAGACAAGCGGGTGATCTCGTTGGACATGGGGGCTCTCGTTGCCGGCGCAAAATTTCGTGGAGACTTTGAAGAGCGGTTGAAAGCAGTTCTACGCGAAGTCAAAGACTCCGATGGTCAGGTGATCTTGTTCATCGATGAATTGCACCTTGTTGTAGGAGCGGGAAATGCAGAGGGGTCAGCTGATGCTGCGAACCTGTTGAAACCAGAACTTGCTCGGGGAGCGTTGCGTTGTATCGGTGCGACCACACTTGATGAGTACCGACAGAATATCGAAAAAGATGCAGCTTTGGAGCGTCGGTTTCAACCCGTTTACGTCGGTGAGCCGACGGTTGATGACACCATCGCGATCCTGCGGGGGCTCAAGTCGCGCTACGAGTCCCATCATGGTGTACGCATCACTGACAGCGCGCTGGTGGCAGCTGCCAATCTGTCCAACCGATATATCTCCGATCGGTTCCTTCCTGACAAAGCGATCGACCTTGTTGATGAGGCAGGTAGCCGATTAGCAATGGAAAAAGAGAGTGTACCCGAGCCCATTGACCTGATTCAACGACGGTTACGACAACTTGAACTTGCACACCGTCAATTAGTCGATGAGCAAGAAGAATCCGCTGTCGCCAAGCGAGCGGAAGTTGAAGAAGAGATGGAGACATTGAATCGTGAGCTCGCCAGCCTTCGGGAGCAGTGGGAAGCAGAAAAGCTTGGCCTGGAAGATGTTCAATCGGTCCGTCAGGAAATTGAACAGCTCGAGCATCAGTTTGCCAAGCTTGATGCCGACGCAAAGCAGAAGCAACTCTGCGGTGAAAGTCCAGAGGAACTGTATCGCGAAATGCTTGAAGTGCGGGAACAGCTTGGTGGTTTGCAAAAGCGGATTGAAGAATCAGAAGCTCGTGAACAGCAAGCACTGGAACAGGAAGCTGAGTCGGAACATGCTGGCCAGAGCGGTGATGAACGACGCTTGCTGCGTCATGACGTCACTGAGGACGAGATTGCTGAGGTTGTGAGCGCGTGGACTGGTGTTCCCTTAACGCGGATGCTGGAGACGGAGCGAGCCAAGTTGCTGGTGATGGAGGAACGTCTTCATCAACGTGTGATTGGGCAAGGAGAAGCTGTTCAGGCCGTGTCTGATGCCGTCCGACGTAGTCGAAGCGGTTTGCAGGATCCTCAGCGTCCGATCGGTTCTTTCCTGTTCTTAGGTCCGACTGGCGTTGGAAAGACCGAACTGTGTAAGGCACTGGCCGAAGTGATGTTTGATGATGAATCAGCAATGGTTCGTATCGACATGAGCGAGTTCATGGAACGCCACAGCGTGTCACGATTGATCGGTGCGCCTCCGGGTTATGTTGGCTACGAGGAAGGTGGTAAGTTGACAGAGGCAGTTCGACGTCGTCCCTATTCGGTGCTGCTGTTGGACGAAATGGAAAAAGCTCATCCTGATGTATTTAATATTCTGCTTCAGGTTTTGGATGATGGACGGTTGACCGATGGGCAGGGCCGAACTGTCGATTTTACGAATACCGTCATCGTGATGACCAGCAATGCGGGCAGTCAGGTGATCCAGAAAGTGACTGAGCAGGGAGGTGATGAAGAGGAAATGCGTGATGCAGTGCATGAAGCATTGAAAGCGCGATTCCTGCCAGAATTTTTGAATCGTATTGATGATATCGTGATTTTTCACCCGCTTCTCAAAACCGAAATACGGCGGATCGTTGAACTCCAACTTCAGGAATTGGCAAAACGTCTCGCAGCGAATGGCCTACGACTGGAAGTGTCGGAAGATGCAGTGGATGAAGTCGCCTCCGCAGGGTATGACCCAACGTTCGGTGCCAGACCCCTGAAGAGAGTCATCCAGCGGGAAATCCAAAATCCGCTTGCGAAGGCTTTATTGACAGACGACTATCCCGAGGGAGCAACCGTTCATGTCGATTTCGATGGGAGTCGGTTCGTTTTTAGTGAGCGAGCCTCCGCCAACAGTGTGCCAGTTTGATTGGCACGCACGCGTTGGACTGCCTTGAGGCTCGACAAAGTGTGCCGTTCGGCAGGCCACTGTGTTGACCAGCCAGTTTATTGGTGAAGCACGGTCGCTTCTCAGGGACAGTGGCTTCTCAGGGACAGTGGCTTCTCAGGGACAGTGGCTTCTCAGGGACAGTGGCTTCTCAGGGACAGTGGCTTCTCAGGGACAGTGACTTCTCAGGGACAGTGACGGCCGTCTTTTGGATCAGCGAATCAAGAGGTGGGCTGGGTAGCCAAAGATCATTTGGGCGGCTTCTGGATTTCGTTGCGTTGAAATCTGACGTTGGGTGAGACGGGGACCGCAACGTGAACATGGGACCCGGTTCAGTCTGACTGCATGCGGATTGACAATTCGTCATTCTGCACAAGAACTTCGTAGGTTTGTACGTTGTGTTGCGGGATATTCTGTTCCCTGCACAGGCCATCTTTGATACCGAATCCCCAGTAGTGAATTCGGCAGTGAATGACGTCTTCCTCAATGCAACCTCGGACCAGTGAAGCACCGGCATGGGGGCATGGATCATCGATCGCGTAAAAACCGTCAGACAGGTGATAAACACCGATCCTCTTCCCGTTGATTTCAAAGCACCTGGCTTCACCAACGGCAATGTCTGCCGTCCGACAAACAACTTGAAATTCAGCCATCGGAGTCAACCGGGATTGTGTTCAACACACCAACGCAATCGCTGCATCAGTGGCTCGAGTTGGCCAAGGTACATCGAGAAGGTTGGTGGGCTCAGCTGAAAATGCCAAGCGGCGGTGAGCCGGTGTTGTAGGAATAGAAACGTCCGATGTTCGGCAGTACCAAGTCCAGGTCCGAGGCATTGTCGACACCGAACCACATAGCTAACTCTGCAGCCAATTCATCAACAGACGTTGTTGGAATCAAGCGTCCTCGGCCTAGGTCGAGGTCCCCATTCGTTGGATCAATGGGACTGCTTAACGACTGGGGGAAGTCTCCGAAAACCTTGCCGCCGTCGATTCCGCCGCCCATCACAAGTTGCTGACCACCCCATGCGTGATCAGACCCCTTGCCATTGCTGCCCAAAGTTCGGGCGAAGTCAGAAGCTGTGAATGTGACCACGTCGTCAGAACAACCCAGTTCCGTCATTGCTGCGTCAAAAGAGCCAAGGGCGCGACTGATCTGAGGCATTAGATTGTTTTGCGCGTCGAGCAGATCGGCATGGTTGTCAAAGCCTCCCAGAGAAATGAAGAACACTTGTCGGTTTTGCTGAAGAGTGTCGCTGGCACCAATGACTTGGGCAATCTTCTTGAACCGCTGGCTTAGACTCTCTGGATCAAACTTGGTATTGATCGTGACGTTATCAACTTTCTCGTTGAAGTCGATGGCTGCATCGATCGAGTTGCGATTGATTTCTGCGAATGTTTGGGCCAAAAGGTTCGAATAGGTTTGGTTCAGGATATTGTCCATGTTCTTCTTGAACATTTGATTCTGCTTGTTGTTTGTTTTGTAATACGTGACCTCGGTCGCGCCGTTTTGACCAATGATGTAAGGAGTCACATTGTTCCCATTCTGGAACATATTGACTCCGTTGATTGACACGTTCATGGAAACGTTTGGGTTTTGGTTGGTTGACGCAAGCAGGTCAGCCATTCGCCCGCCCCAGCCCGTGATCTGAGACCGGGTATGAGGAGCACCGGTCATCCAGTGACGTTGCAGGTCAGCATGCGAAAACAACCCTAATGGCAGATTCGATCGGTTGTCGTAATCTGTGCGGTTAGTCGGTTCTACCAGAGACCCGATATTTGCAACAAATGACAGTTTTCCGTCGTTGTACAGTTTGGCGACCCCACCGTTGACACCATTGTTGACGTCGGTTGATGTGTCGTCACGTGCATCATGCCCAAGTTGTGGATGCAGTCCAAAGCTGCGCCCCGATAAGTTTCCTGGGTCATTGATGGCAAGGAGAGCACTTTCTTCCAACGCTAAGCCACCCGGATTGTTGACGGCATCGTCGTAGCCACCTCGCGCCGACGCGTAGTCGTCGTACTCGGCAGGGTTGTTACTGCTGGGATTATTGCGTGGCACCAGCATGTTGAACGAGTCATTGCCCCCGTACAGAAAAAGACACACCATGGCCTTGTAACCACCTCCGCCACCGCCGGCAGCAACCGCAGCCTTGGTTGCCTGTAAGTTCAGCAGCGTGGATACCAATGAAGCCTGAGTCATCATCCCACAGCCTGCCGCAGCAGCTTTTAAAATAGAGCGTCGAGACGCGATTTCCGCTGAAGTTTTCATGGCTTGAAACTTATTGAGATTGGGTGGAGGTTGGAACGGTTGAGATAAGGTCGGCGACCCTCCCGAGTCGCCGATGGTTTTTAATGTGCTGACACCACGGGCTGTCAGCGAATCCCGAATTGCCCGGGAATACTTCTCGATTAAGCAGTCTTATTCTTCAATCGCACAGTCGGGTGACACCAAGACAGCGAGCAGCAGTTCTTCTAGTCGCATCTCGTTCTCGTTTTCGGCAGTGCTTTCAGATGTGATCGCGTTGATGATGCTGGTTTTGGTCTCTTCGCTGAGGCTGCCATTGCAAAGCAGTAAGTCGAAGCGACGTAATAGCTCCGGCAGATTTGCATTGTCCTTGGCTAATTCCAATTCCGGTGTCAAATCAAACGATATTGTTAGCTGAACACCATCACGCATGGTGTATCGCACGTTTCGACTTCGCGTCCAGTAACTGAACCGGTTCATCAGTCGATTGCTGGTCACGGCAGTCATCACTTGAAACTCAGGAGCGAAGAGGGCTTCTCTGGGAATGCGTTGGGACGGACGATAACCGATCAAGTCGCCGGGGGGTTGGTAATCCGGTACGTAAAAGTTGAAGACGCTGGGTGCGCGAAACGGCATTTGACCCAAGTCGTCTCGGAGGCCGCCCACGAGAGCCATGTACGGAACTCCGGTTGTAGCGTCAGATTTGGCGTAGTTGCTGGACGGTCGCAGAGCGCGAATCAGCGAAGTGACACGCTGGATCGGTTCACGTAGACGACTGTATTCTGTGCCTCGTGTCACCACTTCGACCCGCAGTGGTTCGCGTTTTCTGAGGGCACGTTGACCACGTACTGCTTCCGGATCCAACAGGATCGCCTTGACGACTGCTTTCATGTCACCACGCACTCCCTGACCATTGTCACGGAATTTCCGAGTGACCCGGCGAGTGTAACCGCGTGAAGGATTCGATTTGACCAAACGCTGGATCAGCAGGCGACAAATGAAGGGTGGAACATTACTGTGTTCCGCAATCACATCGAGCCCCTGGTTCACTTCCGCCAAGGCGGCTTCATTCGTCAGTGGATCCGGGAGGGCATTGAGCGTTGTTCCAAAAAGGGTCTTGCTGCCGACATTACTTCCGTAGCCCGGTTCACCGATCACATCGGAGTACTCCTTGTTGTTGTCATGTTCCTGATAGTGCATCTGCATGGGATCACCGTAATTGCGTCCCGCGTAAAAACTTGTGCTCGTGTTGTGTTTTGACTTGAATCCAGTGAACAGTCTCGCTAGTTCGGTGATCCCCTCGTTGTCGTAAGTAGGAATCAGTTCACCTTGTTCGTTAACTTTCAAACGCCCATCCTGTTTCAATTCATACAAGCCGATTGAAAACAGTTGCATGATCTCTCGCGCGTAGTTCTCATCTGGCCAACGCCCTTTAGTCAGATCGGCTTTGCGGTTTCGATAGGCACTGAGATAAACACCCATGCATTCGTGAAAGGTCACGTTACCTAACAGGTCCCGGTAATTTCCATCCGCATGATTGGCCAACATGTCGTAGTAGTTGCTCATGCCCAACCAATCAGGAATCGACTGCTCGTCGTTTCCAATGTTGCGCGCAGTGTTGTTATTGAAGCCTGTGCCACTATCGCTGATGACAAAAATCTGCGAGAGCGCGAAAGCTACCTTTTGACGCAACTGATCTTCACGCGTTAATGCGATGTGCCACCAAGCCTGATAACGGTAGTTCGCAATCCCGATGCTCGGTTCGGTCACGGTTTGACCATCTGCTGCAACCATCTCTCGAGCAACTTGCTCATGGGATGAGGCTTGGAGTGTGAATTGCTGGTCGATCCACTCGCCACAGGCGCGTCGATATCCAACCTGCCGAATTCGATTCGACAACGTGTCAATCATCTCCTGCGTGGGACCAAAGGTTGCTTTTGATAGGAACTGCGCAGCCCTCAGGTCACTGCGGATTTTCCGGACGTCACCACGGCTTTCCGCTTCAAAAGTACCGCCGTACGTCGGACTCGATAAATTGACCAGAACCAGAAAGGTGCCAAGCCATAGCACTGAACTCGCACAGTAGCCGTGAGGGCCACAAATCAAAGAACGCAGGTAACGCATTGTTTACCGCCCGTTTTTGCTGAGAAAAGTTGGCACAACGTCCGGTTGCGCAGATTAGGACTAGCTGGCTTGGCCAATCGAGGCCCCGTGCCAGTGACCCAGATCATAATGGTGTTCATTCGCTCAATCAAATGCAGAAAAGGGAAAAATGAGCAACCCTGCCTCTGTAGAGGGGGGAGAGGTTGGTTGCCGTCTCGCTCTCGATCGAAAGTTCAGCAAGCATCCATTGCCTGTCGGGCCGCAGAAAACCCTCACAACGGCTGTTGCTGAACGAAAGTGCTGCCGCGCAGAGTATTTTTGGGAGCCTTGCGAGGCGTATCCGAGTGGATGCCACAACGGCGGTTTGCGGGTTGTGGGTTATCTGGTGCGCACTAATCGCGTCAGCAGAGCTCCTGCCATTGAAGCTTCACGACGAATTGGCGTCTCGCTTCGCGGTCGAGTTCCGGCGCGCTGTGACTGCCATTCGCTTGGAGAGAGAGTTTGGCGTGACAAATGAATGGTTCTCAATCGTTCCCAATCCGCTCGGTACGCCCTGGTCTGATCATGTTGACTGGCTTGGGGGAATGGAGTTAGGTCTGCTCGGAGCATGGGCATTTGTCGGGGGACGCGTACTGGGACGGCTGCAAGGCTGCCGCCACGCGGATAAGGTTCACAAATCGGGTGACTAAGTTCGATTTGGACGGCGAGTGTTTGGAACGTCGCGAGAAATTGTCTGTAGTGCGGCGCGAGGCGTTGCTTCGCTTCTGGCGGCAAGAGTTCGAGTATCCATGGCAGGTCTTGCATAAGAACTCGGATATTTGACCATGTTTCTCGGAAACCGGGCCCAAGCGGGCCGCCGGCGTGGAAAGGGGAAGACTGAACCTCAGCGTAGAGTTGATGACTGGAATGAATCAGCCGGTTCAGAAACATTCTCTGTGTTGGGTCCAAGGCAGCGTGGTAGGTCAGCAAACGCGACAGATACTGGGTGGCATCCCGATATTCACGCGTAGCGTGAAACAGCGGTGTTGCATGAGCGGCGTGAAGCCGTGTCTGTGGAAAGAAGAGAGCGGTCGTGATTAGCGAGAGCATTGCGGCGAGAAACTTTTGCATGAAACATCTCCGTACGTTCAGGGTTGGGTAGCCGTGTGTTCATGACGCATACACCATGCCACTTCGCGAAGGCTGCCAGGGGCAACGCTGTCCCAGACCTGACGCGAAAGCCTTTTTTTGGGCATGCTGCGACGATCGCACCGAGAATGGGCCACTTGTTTTCAAGCCCAAGTCACCTTGTGTTCAAGCTCAAGTCACCAAGTCGAGCCGTATCGTTCTGATGACATCGCACGGCTTGGTGTCGTCACTTTCAATGCTTGATTTTGTGAAACACAAAGGCTTGAGGAAAAGAACCGAAATTTCTACCAATTCGATTCAATCCTCCTAACCGGAAAAGTCGATACCTCAGGTGGAAAGAGCTCTGCTCGGTTGGTGCGCCAACCACTTCCGCCGGTCGCGGTGGTCGTTCGCAGTTGCTTTTTCCGTCCTCCCAAACGTTGCTATGAGCTCTATCACTGAGAGATACAGATGTCGAAGCCTGCCCTCAAAATTTTCCAAAGCCACGATAGCACTGACCGTCGCGAACGCGAATTGGATCGTATTGCTGGCGCAGCAGAGCCCAAGACGGTTGCTGTTCCTTTGGGAAAGGTCGTTCCATTGTTGATGGACGCGGTTGCAAATGACCGGGCATGGTTGAATGACTTTGCGGATGACACGGTACGGATTGATGCCGATTTGTATGAGGTTTTGTTGGCATATCAGCAAATCCAAAGTCGTGCTGCATGAATGAATTAAGCATTGTGATGTGTGACGCTAGAGTCACCATGCAATCGCCACTTGTCAAATTAAGGAAGAACCATGCGTTCCATTGCGGTGATCAATCAGAAAGGTGGCGTCGGCAAGACGACCAGTTCCGTCAATCTTGCAGCAGCGCTTGCAGAGGCAGGGCGGCGGGTTTGTCTTCTTGATCTTGACCCGCAGGCTCACGCTTCGCTTCATCTCGGCATCACTGCTGTGGATGGTGACGCGAGCATGTACGAGGTTCTATGTGGTAATGCTTCACTCGAGCAGGCCCGGCGAGTGATCAACGAAAATCTGTCGGTCGTTCCTTCAAACCTTGATCTTGCCGCAGCAGAACTGGAATTGGCGGGCGAAGTTGGGCGTGAAATGATTCTTCGCGACCGAATGCAGGAAGAAGAGAATGCCGATTACGATTACCTGATTCTTGACTGTCCTCCCAGCCTCGGTGTGTTGACAGTGAACGCACTGGTTGCCGTGAGTGAAGTGTTCTTGCCGTTGCAGCCGCATTTTCTAGCTCTGCATGGTCTCAGTAAATTATTACGCACAATCGAGGTCGTCTCGCGTCGATTGAATGGAAGCTTGCGGCTGTCGGGTGTCATGCTGTGCATGTACGATTCGAACACTCGCCTTGCCGCAGAAGTCACAACCGATATCGAGGAATTTTTCCAAGCCAGCAAGGGCGGAAGGGAATTCTTCCGTCAGGCCAAGTTCTTTGATACACGAATTCGAAGAAACATTCGTTTGGCCGAAGCACCCAGTTTTGGCAAATCGATTTTTCAGTACGCACCGCAAAGCAATGGAGCAACTGATTATCAGGGCCTCGCTGATGAAGTGCTCGAACAGGAATCTAGTAACGCGGCTTATACTCGGCAGGCAGCCGCCTAAGCAGAATGGAACGACCTGCACCGGGTGCGGTCGGTTTTGTAAACACGACCTAGTGAACAGGATAGGCTCACCGAGAGCTGACCCGAGTGTCTCTGTCGAGGCAGGACCGCCGCTGAATCTTGAGGGTCGGCTGGTGTGGCTGACTGGCTTTGTCAAGCGCGTCTGCGTTCTTTATCGCGTTCTCTATCGCGGGGCTCGCTGATTTCTGCGGAGTTGGCAAAAAAACAGTGGGTAGCATTGGCTGCAAACGTCATCACTTTTCGACGTGGGAGTGCCCGAGATTTCGATGGCGGGGGGCGGTTTCAGAGCCATGCGGCCCGTTTTCTTTCTTGAGTGTGCCCATGGATGGACGTCGCTCGCCAACTTGGGCGGGCGGAACTGGAAAGCCGGGCGGTTCTGTGCTGAGGGCGATGTGTCCCCAAGGCTTGGTGAACAAGTCTCTGCAGAGTGCTGCAAATTGCCGCAGTTCTCACGGTTTCCGGGGGGGAATGCACGTTTAGGCGTGCCGCCGATTTGATCACCCCTTTCTGTTCCGTTTCCGGGCCTCTAGCGTGTTATGGTACGTGGTCGCGATTTGCGGCTTTTCGACACTCAGAGAGGAAGTCTGGCAAAGGGCACATGGCGACAACGGAAATCAAGGTCAAAGGTGCCCGGGAACACAACCTGCGCGACGTGAACGTGACGCTGCCGCGAGGGCAGTTGATCTGCTTTTCGGGCGTATCAGGCAGTGGTAAGTCCTCGCTTGCTTTCGACACGCTCTATGCAGAAGGACAGCGACGCTACGTCGAAAGTCTGAGCCATTACGCGCGGCAGTTCATGGGCCAAATGCCCAAGCCCGATGTGGATCTGGTGAGCGGGCTTAGTCCCTCCATTTCAATCAGTCAGAAATCCACAGGGAACAATCCGCGGAGCACTGTCGGCACGATCACCGAGATTTATGACTTTCTGCGTGTCTTGTTTGCACGAGTTGGGACAGGACATTGCCCTGAGTGCGGGACCGCGATTTCAGCACAGGCCAGGGATGCGATTGCATCGCGGATACTCGCTTTGCCGCAAGACGCAACGTTGTGGTTGATGGCACCGGTCGTGCGCGGTCAGAAAGGAGAATTTCGTGACCTGTTTGAGGATCTCAGGAAACAGGGGTTTCTGCGCGCACGTGTCGATGGTGAAACGGAGCGGCTGTCCAATCCACCACCGCTTGATCGACAGCATCGACATCATGTTGAGGTCGTGGTGGATCGCATTGACCCAGATTCCCGCGATCGGGGCCGCATCAATGAGGCTGTGGATTCTGCCTTGCGGATGGGTGAAGCGACTCTGCTTGTTTCGCTTTCCGACGAGAACGATGACCAAGCCGGCGAGCCGAAACAGGACATCCTGTTCTCATCGCAATATGCTTGTGGTGGCTGTGGACGTAGCTTCAAACCACCGAGCCCTCAGTTATTCAGTTTCAATAGCCCTCAGGGGATGTGCGAAGGTTGCGATGGTTTGGGGCGACTCTATACGTTCGTGCCCGAGTTGCTGGTGCCCGACGAGAAGCTTTCCATCCGAAAGGGCGCCATCAAACTGCTTGGCAAATGGGGCGATCTAGGCCGTTATCGGCGACACATTTATCGCGGGGTTGCGGATGCGATGGATGAAGCAATGGATCTGGAATCGGGGACCATGCTGGAAGGCACATGGCAGGACTTGCCCGAGCAGGCAAAGCAGATTTGGTTGTGGGGAACTGATGACGCGCTGGAATTCACTTGGCGAGGTGGGCGGAAGGCGCAAAAGTACTCGGGTGCTTTTGATGGTTTCATACCAGAGCTGTTGGGAAGATATCGCAACACCCGCAACAAGATGCAGTTGCGGCAGTTTGAAAAGTACATGGACACGATGGATTGCCCCGACTGTCATGGACGGAGATTGAATCCTCAGGCGTCGGCAGTCACGATTCAGACGGGGACCCGTCAGTTCTTGGCAGAGGATCATGCAAAAGCCGATCTCTCATTGCCAGAACTTTGTGAGTTGCCGATCGAGAAGCTGAATTCGTTTTTTGAAACTGTTTGTCTAGGCGAGACGGAAGCGGTCATTGCGGCCGAGGCGCTAAAGGAAATCCGACAACGCATAGGCTTTCTGCTTGGTGTTGGTCTCGATTATCTGACGTTGTCGCGAACCGCGCCGACACTGTCAGGAGGCGAGTCGCAGCGGATCAGGCTTGCAGGACAGATCGGCAGTGGACTGGTCGGCGTCCTGTATATTCTCGATGAGCCATCGATTGGCCTGCATCCTCGAGATAATGATCGCTTGATCGAAACACTGCTTCGCTTACGTGACAGTGGCAACACACTGATCGTGGTTGAGCATGATGAAGACACGATGCGGGCAGCTGACTTGATTGTCGATTTTGGGCCGGGCCCTGGAATCAAAGGTGGCCGTATCGTTGCAGCGGGGGATGTGCAGACTGTTAGTGAAGCCGCGAAAAGTGTGACAGGACAATTCCTGTCGGGAAAACGATCCATCAAGCCCGCAAGTCAATTGCGCAGCGTTGACGAAAACGCAATGCTGACCATTCGCAAGGCCGCGTTCCACAATCTGAAAGGGATTGATATTTCCATCCCGTTGGGGACCGTCACCAGTGTCACGGGTGTGTCGGGTAGTGGCAAAAGCTCGTTTGTAGGCGGCATCCTGGAACCGTTGTTGCGCAATCGGTTGAACGGTGCTGAAGCGGAAGTCGGTGAACATAAAGGGGTCGAGGGGCTCGAGCATCTGGACAAGACCATCGCGATTGATCAGTCGCCCATCGGGCGGACTCCGAGAAGCAATCCTGCAACGTACGTCAAAGTGTTTGATGAGATTCGTAATCTTTTTGCAAGAATGACCGAGGCGAAAACCCGAGGTTACACATCCAGCCGATTCAGCTTCAATGTCGATGGTGGAAGGTGCGCGGCGTGTGATGGCAACGGGGCAAACAAGCTTGAAATGGACTTCCTGGCTGATATCTGGGTCAAGTGTCCGGTATGCCAAGGTCAACGCTATAACCGCGAAACACTGTCGGTCCAATTCAAGGGCCATTCCATTGCGGATGTGCTGCAGATGGACATCTCGCAGGCGCTGAAACTGTTTGCCAATATTCCCAAGATCGCTGAGAAATTACAGACCCTCGTGGATGTCGGCCTCGAGTATTTGAAGCTTGGGCAACCCTCTCCCACGTTGTCCGGTGGTGAGGCCCAGAGGATCAAGCTGTCGCGGGAACTTAGTAAACGTGAAACCGGAAAAACGTTGTACGTGCTCGATGAGCCGACCACAGGACTGCACTTCGCAGACATTGAGTTGCTGCTCAATGTGATTCAACGACTGGCCGATCGGGGCAACACGATCGTGATCGTTGAGCACAATGTTGATGTGATCAAAACCTCCGACTGGATCATTGACCTTGGACCTGAAGGGGGTGAGGGCGGAGGAAAAATAGTTTGTGAGGGCAGGCCTGAGGATGTGGCTCGCTGTGCGGCAAGCTACACGGGTGTGGCGTTAGCGAAGTCGCTTGGGATCAAACGCCGCAAGAAAACTGGCAAGGCCAAAGCGATTCGATCGCTTGTGACAGAGTCGCCTGCTGCCCGGACGCATGTCGTTGTCGAGGCAGCCAGCGAGCACAATCTCAAGGCCGTCAACGTACAAGTGCCTCGCGATGCGATGACCGTTTTCTGTGGACCCAGCGGCAGCGGCAAGAGTTCACTGGCGATGGCTACGATCTATGCCGAGGGGCAACGGCGATACGTCGAGTCACTGTCTTCCTATGCTCGGCAGTTTGTGGGGCAGGTGCAGAAACCCCACGTCGAGAAGATTGAAGGGTTGTCGCCTGCGGTTGCGCTGGAACAGAAAAACCTCGGGCATTCACCGCGAAGCACGGTTGGTACCGTGACTGAGGTCTACGATTACCTGCGGATCCTCATGGCACGTTTGGGCACGATGTACTGCCCCGATTGTCAGATTGCTGTGGGAACACAGACCCCCGATCAGATTGTTGAAAAGGTGATGGCAATGCCCGAGGGGACTCGTGCTTTGCTGCTCGCCCCCATCGAAGTACAGGCGGGTGAGGCGTCCCGCGATACGTGGCAATCTCTTCGAAGCACTGGGTATCAGCGAGTTCGAATTGATGGGCGAACCCTCGCATTGGATGATGCGAAACCGCT
>Ga0315321_10000971_pt1 | contig 21920 bp, 15 predicted proteins | sample M180m21515metaG_FD_203464 | JGI IMG/M metagenome (GOLD analysis project Ga0315321, IMG submission 203464) | Ammonia-oxidizing marine archaeal communities from Monterey Bay, California, United States - M1 80m 21515 | ecosystem: Environmental > Aquatic > Marine > Intertidal zone | place: USA...
AAAAGCCTGCGGATGAAAAGCCTGCGGATGAAAAGCCTGCGGATGAAAAGCCTGCGGATGAAAAGCCTGCGGATGAAAAGCCTGCGGATGAAAAGCCTGGGGATGAAAAGCCTGCGGACGAAAAGCCTGCGGACGACTTGGCGCCAGAAGAGCCGGCCGTTGGGACGTTTGAAGAAGAGCGAGCAGACCTTGAGGTGCAACTTGCAACTCCGAGGGCTCGGGATCGATTAGATGAAGCCATGTCGCAAATCTTCAACGAGATGCAGAAGTACTTCAACAAGGAGGCAAGCAGGAGTGACCCAAATGCGCCGACGGAATCGGAACCGCTAGATCTCGCCGCTTTGGCGAAAAGTTACGGGCTGACGTATGAGGAAATCGGTTTTCACGACGTGTTGTCAATTCGTGATGAGCCTATCTCTGAGTCCGAACTCTATTATCCTGGCGACTTGGATGTTTCAGCAGCATTTAGTCAACCCGGCTTTGTGCAGTTGATGTACACGCTCGACAGCAATGGCGAACCAGAGAAACCACGGTTCTCTCCACTACGGACCGCAACACGAGACGGAGGCGGTTTTAAGCAGTACGTCAGTTGGAAAACTGAGGATCGCGCGGCAAACATTCCAACGCTCGATCAGGTCCGTGCTGAAGTCGTGAATGCTTGGCGTATGACCAAGGCACGTGATCTTGCCACGGCCGCTGCCACTGAAATTGCGAATGCGGCCAATGCGCCCGATGCAACTCTCGCGGGCTCAGTCCCGGAAGACAGAAAGAAAGGTTTCTTGAATGAGTCGCTTCCTGAGTTTCAGTGGATGGAGCCAACTTACAGCCCGCGGATGATGGAGATGATCAGCCGGTTTGGTGCAGAGATGGCATCTGGCATACCGCCAGATTCTGCTACGATCGGAAACGTTCCCAGCCTTGATAATGTGGGTGAGGAATTCATGAAGGCTGTGTTTACCGCCTCGGTCAATCAGGCGAAAGTCGCTATGAACCGTACAGGGACGGTTGTTTATGTCGTGCAGCCCACGGCGTTCAAGCCAGCGGATGACATTCTGTATGGGCGGTTCAAAATACCGCAAAACAGAAATGCTCAGGTGGTGCAAATGCTCACGAGTGGCGATAACGCCGCTGTTCTTAATGGTTTCTTTGAGTCGGTGGATGAAGATGCCGGCTACGTCAATTACATGACGGAAAATCAGTGATTCGTCGACCAATATTTATTGGTGCGACGGCATTGGTGCGACGGCCGGAATGTGTGATTGAATGACTCAGGGTGCAAGCTGCATCGACTGAATCTGAACGTGCAGATCAGACGCTCGTGGCACTTTCGCGGAGCGGTTCATTTGCAGTGTCTGATTGTTCGTTTGCGTTGCAATCTTGATAGAGAAACCTCTCGGCAGTGCGGAGATGTTTTTTGTAGACGCTTGTTTCAGGTGTCGCAGTTTGGCAGGTAGCTTGCAGCTGTTCCGGTTGTTTGGCTTTGAAGTGTTGATTCTTGTATTGCCTGGTCAGGTGGCTAGATTGCACCGTTCACCGCTGTTTGATTGATGGTGGGCATGACTTCTCTACGCACTGTTAAGATGCTGTGAAGCTGGCGTTAACTTTGTTCCTTTCCCGGTATCGTGTTTCCTCGAGGCGCGTTACGGTCTGTCCAAGTGTTGAGTGATGATAATGTTTGGAATTTGACAGCGTAGGGCTTGGAATGCACGGTAGGTTCACGGAAGGAACGAGGCGCTCAGTTTTGACCGTTTATTTGTCAGTACTTGCAGGGAGAAATTGTCTCGTAATTAAAATCCCTGCTTTTGTGATGGTCGTGTTTTGGGCGATGCTAACCTACTGTGGTTATGGTTTGGCTGTCGATTCAACACACTTCGACGTCAAGATATCCCACCTGAAATCGCTGGAGCGAAGGTTGTTACCGGACCTTCTGGTCTCTGGTGAGCCGCGTTGTGAGGAACTCGTAGAGTATTACTGGGATGCAAATCCAAAACTTCAATTGGAGTTGAACTCGGCGAAGGGAAAATTCAATAGGTCCGAAGGCGATCGTAAGCTGATGACCTTGGTTGCAGGTCCTGCTGGTGTGGGAAAGACGTTCATCAAACGTGGTGTGTGTGATGGACTGCCCGATGAGGTGTTGTGGAAGTTTGATGCCCGAGAGCTGTTTCGAGAATATCGTGACGGTGGGTTTGCCGAGCATAAGGCCGATTTGCACGACGGCAGTACAGTATTCAATCAGTTGCTCGCGCTGACGCACGCTGGTCGACAGCGATTTCGCCGTCAGGTGCTCACATCCGAGGCAAGTTTAATTGTCGTTGATTCTTTAGACGAGATTCATCCGCGTGACTACGTGTTTGTGTTAGAGACGCTCGAGAAATTGGTGCATCGGTCAGAGCAAGAGTTTGCACACGTGGTGGTGTTCGGACGACCGTTTTGTTTTGATGCTTACTGGCGTCAACGTGACCAACGTGAGAACCGGGATTTCGTACATGGGTTCATGTTGCGAAAGCCTGAGTTTCGGACGACAGGTGACATTCAGGTTTCCAATTGGAATTTTGATTTGTGGAAGTTTGAATTGCGTCGCCAGTCGGCGGGTCAGCAGCAACGGTTATCTTTCTCTGATTATCAAGATTGGTGTAATCGAGGGTTCTTGTGTGATGGAAAGTTCTCGGATGTTGTTTTTGACGCCAACCAACATATGACGGTGGAGGCTCGCGCAATGTTGAACCGCTGCATTGCGGAAGAGCCGACCGTTGCGGCAGTGATTTCGAACCTGGCGGCTAACGGCATGGTGCGCGAAATTCTTTTAGAACAATTGAATAGCGGCAGAAGTTTCGATGAACAGAGGTTCATGGAGGACTTTCTGACGCGTTGGTTAATGCGTGATACCAAGAGCGATGATCGTCCCAGTCAGATGAAGCCGGAGTATCTCGATGTTTACTTGAATCTGCTGGAAACCGTCGCTGTGAAGTACTCTGGTTCTGTTCAGGCAGATGGAAGTTTCGCCATTGCAAATGCTGAAAATGTCGAGGTTGAGTTTAACGGCAGTGGCCTTACAGTCTCGGTCACAAGCCTTTTGAATCGCTCAGGGCTCGTGACCGCTGAACCATTTGGGGAAGCCACGGGGCGGGTTCGTTTTGAGCCGTTGTGGTTACATCGGTTTTTGATAAGCAGGCACGCAAGACGCCTGCAGGCGACAATCTTAAGCAAACTCCAGTTGCGTTGAGGTAGCGATGTTCGTAGATGCAGCGTTGATTTGTTAGAATCTCGTGGATCTGCCTGAACGTTCATTTTGGAAACTGAATGCGCGACTTTGTTTAGGGCGACCCGTTGTTTTGGTACGCTGATAGTCTTGCTGTGCCTTTGAATTCAATTCCGGGATGTTAGCGACCCTGTGTGGGAGGCGATTGTTGTGCGAACAGATGTCTTAATTTGCGGTGCTGGCCCTGTTGGATTATGTCTTGCAGCACAATTGCAGGCGATGGGTGTCTCGTATCAGATCATTGATAAGAATCGCCAGCGTTCTGAAAAGTCAAAGGCACTTGTAGTGTGGGGGCGATCGCTGGAGTTGCTGAATATTTGCATGGATGCCAGTGAGTTTGTGGACGTTGGCCGCCCAGTTCGTAAAGCAAGGTTTTTTGATGAGGGCGTGCAGTTTGCAGAGATCAAATTTTCGAGAAGTGCAGGTGAATTCGGAACAGGCGTTCTCATTCCTCAGAGCTTGACCGAAAAATTGTTGGAAAATCACTTGCAGCTACGCGGTGCGGAGGTTCAGCGAGAAACGGAGTTGCTGTCGTTTGAGCAACGCAACGACGAAGTTGCTTGCGTTTTGCAGAATGCTGACGGCAGTCAGAATACGGTGAATGCAAAGTACCTCGTTGGCTGTGATGGAGCCCACAGCGTTGTTCGGCACGGATTGGGATTTGCGTTTTCTGGACGAAAAGACGGGCTTCGCTGGGTTCTAGCGGATGTGGAATTGTCGGGTGATGTGCCGGATGCTGATGTTGCGTCGCTGTGGAGTCGGGCGGGAATTCTGCTCTTGTTCCACTTCGGGGAAAATGTTTGGCGTGTTGTGGCGGAAGAACGGCTTGCCGATGATGACGTGCCCAAGCGAGATCCTACGCTTCAGGAAATTCAGAAGCATCTTAATGAACGTGGTGCAGAGAACGTGCGTGCCAGCAACCCAACGTGGCTCTCTGAATTCAGAGTGAGCGAACGTAAAGTAGAAAATTATCGGGCTGGGAGAGTGTTTCTTGCCGGCGACGCAGCCCATGTGCACAGCCCAGCTGGAGGGCAGGGCATGAATACAGGAATTCAGGACTCCTGTAATCTTGCTTGGAAGCTCGCGTGGAATCTCAGAGGTACAGCTAACTCTGAATTACTTGATACGTATTCGAATGAACGTAGTGAAGTTGGGGCGATGGTGGTTAAGGCCACCTCACACATGACGCGTTTGGCAACCACCGAGTCACGCGTGCTGCAAACTATCCGGAATACAGTGGCAAAGATTGCCCTGCATTTCGATTGGGTGCAGGATAAAGTGAGGCAAAACCTTGCCGAATATTCGGTTGCGTATCGGAGCAGTCAGCTCAATGGAAGTGACGCACGTAGTACCAAGTCTGGTCTAAAGTGTGGGGATCGTGTGCCTGATGTTCGATGGATTGACGCGTCCGGTGAGCCTCAGGCCCTTTACCAGTACATGTCGGGAGGCAGAGCTGTGTTCTTGGTTCTCGGTTCCACCCACAACCCTTCATCGCAATCTTGGGGCCACGGGATTTGCGGGGCAGAGGAGTCGTTGCGTTCCATTCATTTGGTGGTGGTTGATGAGCTGTCCGCCAAAAAGCAAGAGAGCAGGGTACATGCTGGCGGCAATGTTGGGAGGGTACATCGCGATGAGATCAATAAACTTGAACTTGGGCAGAGTGGTTGGCTCATCATTCGACCTGATGGATACCTCGCGGCGGCAGGAGAGTGTGAGCACATGGAAGCAGCGACGCAATGGTTAGACAGATTCGCGAATGACTGAATGTTTGCCAAAATGAGTATGCCAGCCATTCAAACGTGGTGAACAGTTTAGAGCGTGAGGTATTCGCAGGCATGGCAATGGCTCGCGATAAGTATCGTGCAAGTCAAATTGCATGAGTCACACAGGAGCGTTGCTGGTGACTTGTGATGGGCAAGACGATTCTCTCTCGCATCCTCGGAGGATATTGGCCGGTTGCTTAGACGCAATTTTTTGGACGGGCGATTATGTATCGAATCTGGTTCGGGCGGATTTTCACTTTCGATGGTGTGCTTCCACTGATGGTCTGGTTAACACCGTGGTTGGCTTCGATCGCCCTTCCGAATCGACGGGGTTTGATTGAAATTCTGGCAGTCCTGTTGCCGGTGATGGGTTTCTTGGTCCGTTATTTTACAGGTCGTAGATTGATCGATTCCAATTTCTGCAGTTTGAAAGTTCGCCGTTGTCAATTTGCTTCGCTGTGCGTGGGGTTGGTTCTGCTTGGGGTCATCGATTGCGTGATTGTGCTCTTGTATGTAATGCCACGCGGCGCATTCGATCAGTTGTCGGATTGGGTGGTGTTCCTGCTTTTAGGGAGTGCGTACTTTTTGCTCATGGCGGGAGCAATGTATCCGGGGCGGTTGCGCTAAAAATATCGCCATGTCCGCGTTGTGCAAGCACACGTTGCTAGGCGATGTTAAGTCTCGCAGATTAGTCCGTGAAGCAGAGCAAGTGTTTGTGATGTTAGAAGCAGGGAGCAGTAGCACGTAGTCCAGAAGTTAGTTCGCTTCTTCAGGCGTACTCGTTAGAGTCACTGTGGGTTTCACAAAGAGGCCTACGATCATTCCAGCGAGTGCGCTGGCCGTGGTGATGCCTGCCCCTGTGAGGATTAGCCAAGTGTCTCGTCTTATCTCATTTGCAGTGCGTGCGTTCTCGATGGTTAACGTTTCAAGAACCAGAACGTCGTAACCGAGTGTTCCAAAGATTAAGCTCACGCCGATGCAAATCATCAGCCAGCAGAGTGTGTAGAGGTGGTTCATGGATTAGCGGCGCCTAGCTTCAGGAGACAACAGCCAGTTGTACCTAGGAAAAATAGCCTATTTGACGAGCGTTATCAGGCTGTCACGCGTGATTCTGTGATGAGAACAGCATTCAACGTCTGGTTTTACCGATTGTATGCCCGGCTGCAGACGCCGGTGGCGACCAAAAGGCATGAATTCGTACTCAGCATACGAAAACATGGGGGGTATTCGCAGAATTTTCCACTTCCAGCGATCGGTCCCTTTCGAGTTAAGTGTCAACCAGCGATATTGAACTAACTTGCGGGCTGTCGGCATCTCAGTGGGATTCGCTTTTGCCCGCGGCTTGATTACTTTCTCCAATATTACCATTGGCAAGCGAATTAACAATGACGAGTTTTGTTCGCAACATTCTTTTGATGATCGGCTGGGTGTTGGTCAGTCATGCTGAGGTGATAGCGGTAGAGTCGGTGGATGTAACGTTCCAGACATTTCGTTACACGTCAGCTGATCGGGAGTCACCGCTTGAGCGTAAGTACCTTTTGTATTTGCCAGAGGATCTGCCCTCAAATGCGCCGTTAGTATTTGTTTTGCACGGATACCGTGGAGATGCGCGTGATTACATGGGTGAACTCGGAATGAATAGGCAAGCCGCAAAGCATGGCTTTGCTGTCTGCTTCCCCCAAGGCAGTGACGACTTTGAAGGTATCTCACACTGGAATGCGAGGTTACGGATTAGCAAAACAAATGATATTGAGTTTTTAAGCAAGCTTGCGTTGGATCTGCAAAAAAAACACGAGCTTAATCCAAAGAAGACTTTTGTTTGTGGTGTCTCCAATGGTGGCTTCATGAGTTACGCCCTCGTTGCCGAAAAGCCTGGCATATTCAAAGCCGCAGCGTCGGTAATTGGATCGATGAGTGGAACGTCTTGGAAGAATCGTGCCAACTACAAGCCCGTTCCAATTCTTCAGATGACAGGGCTGCACGATGAGGTGGTCCCACACGATGGTAGTATGTCCGAAGGCGGGGGATGGGGCGGTGCGCCCGAGCACGAGCAGATAATCAAGTTCTGGTCGGATTTGGCGGACGTGAAAGAAGAGGAGGTTGTCGAACTGACGCCAAAGACCACAGTGCGTTATCATCGTGGTGAGGGAAATGGTATCGAGATTTGGTTCTATCAAATCAAGGGAATGGGACACGTGATTCCAAATGAAAAAAATGCCGGTATTGATGTGTCCGTTGAATTGTGGCGTTTCTTCAGCCGGTTTTAGGATGCTCGGTGCTGCGGGATAAAACGCTGCTTGAGGATTCGTGAGAGTTTGAGTGTGACGCAGTATTTGGGGTGACTGTCAGATCACTACTTGCATGACTTCGCTCGTAAAAAGTTGCGTCCTTCGTTGTATGGATTTTGGCCTCAAGAGAACTAGGCGTGCGTTGTAAGGGTGGCGAGTGCGATAAATGGGACATGTTAAAAACTGGGAGACTCACATATGATCGAATCTCTTTGCTGCAATTCGTGCGGAGGTCCCCTGGAAGTACCTGGGGAGACACGTTTTCTGAAGTGCAACCATTGTGTACAAAGTCCCGCTGTCAAACGGTCCGAGACAGCAACCTTTACAGAAGCAATTGAGCAGCTAGCTGAGGTGACCGAAGACCTAGCCGAAGATGTCGCATCGCTAAAAGTGAACCACGATATCTTCGAACTCGATCGCTCATGGAATACGAATAGCAGAATTATAAAGTGCGAACTAAGAATGGTCGCGAGGTCAATGCGAGTGTAGCTGGGGCTGTTGCCACAGGCATTGCAAGCGGCGTGATTGTTTTGATTTCGCTGCCGATGCTCGGTTCCGTTGAGGGAGTCGCGATCTTTCTGACGATCGGCGGGATATTCGGAATGGTTCAGGCTTTTACGATGTACTCGAATGCAAATGATTTTCAGCGTGCTAGAAAACGTTATGAATTAAAGCGACGGAGTCTGCGCTCAAGGCGGGACTGAGAATACACGTGCCCGCTTGGTGCAGAACGATGGGGCGGGACAAAGGTGACACCGTGATGAACTGCAGGAACTTGTCAGCCATTGGGATTGGCGAATGGTGGGCACCCTTGCGGCATGAAAAAAAGCAGACGCCAGCCTAGCCGGCGCCTGCCTTGGATTCCTAACCATCAGCATTCAGCCGACGTGTTTTGGATTGGGAGCTAATTGCCTCATGGCTCGTCTTTATCACCCACAGCAGCGGAAGCACCGGCACCAAGTGCCGTACCATTGGTGAAAGCATTCTGGTCAGGTTGTCCCCCGTTGTTGTTGTTGTTAATCAAAGTGCCAGTAAACCCGGCGACAAAACCACAGAGGTCTGCCCAGAATTTTCCGTTCCCTCGTTCGATGATGTCCCCGTCGAAAATGTCGTCCTGGGCATTCCAGTAGGCGACGGTCCCTTTGGCAAGTGAGAGCGAACCAAGAAGCAGGGATCGTTGGTCATTGTCGTACTCTCGGGAGAACATCGTCTCGACTACCTGTTGGTCAATGGCCCGGTTAAACGCCTTGAGATCGGGACTCAACAGGATGGTCTCTTCGAGTTGCTGAAAAGCCCTTTTGCTGGGGTCTTTGTCTGAGAGGCGGTTTTGGAAATCCTGATAGGAACCGTATCCGTCTTCGGCAATCTTCGAGATATCGAGTACCTCGACAGTCCAATCGGCGTGCAGACGGTAGATTTGGGACATGAACAGACAGCTGTTGACATATAACAATTCGTCACTGGGAGCATTCCGATCGGCTCGTTGGAGCGTGATGTTGCCAAAGGACGTTCGGCCCGGTTTTTTGCGAACCACTTTGTCATTGCCTTGCCGTAAGTTCAGCAGGGTCAGGTTGAGATCAGGTGTCAGGTAGTCCAGTGTCCGGTTATGGGCGACGCCGACCTCAGCATACGGGTTGGGGTCTACGGAGACCGGTGGCCTCTGCTGGTGATCCTGGTGACAATCGTCGTCCTGTTTCCAGCCTTTGGCGATGGCCAAAATTTGATTGGAATCAGGTCCCATCGAAATGAGTGTGACCGCCCGCATGCCGTAGGAGGTTTGATAGGTGATGTAACTGAATCCCTCTTCATATTGCATCATTCCCAATTGGTCGTCGGTGGCTCCAAAGATCAGGCCGATCCCTGACGGATTACAGCGGCACGGTTCGGTACACGACGCACCACAATGCTCACATTGGACGACGTCGGATTTCTGGAGGAGATCACCTTCATCGGTATCGGATGGCTGACTGTCTTTGCGCTGTCGCGCAAAATCATCTCGGAGATCGGTGGAACTTGATGGGTTGGAACGCGAACTGCTGTAGCTGACGGCCCCCGGTGTTGAATCACCCGATCCTGTTCCGCCACCGGTGTCGGTCCGGGTACCTCTGTTGGAACGCACAGTGTTGTGGTTGATGGCAAGTGACTTTGTGCCACCCGATCCCGTTCCGCCACCCGTGTCGGTTCGAGAACCTCTGTTGGAACGCACACTGTTGTGGTTGATGGCAAGTGACTTTGTGCCACCCGATCCCGTTCCGCCACCCGTGTCGGTTCGAGAACCTCTGTTGGAACGCGAACTGCTGTAGCTAACGGCCCCCGGTGTTGAATCACCCGATCCTGTTCCGCCACCGGTGTCGGTTCGAGTACCTCTGTTGGAACGCACAGTGTTGTGGCTGATGGCAAGTGACTTTGTGCCACCCGATCCCGTTCCGCCACCGGTGTCGGTTCGAGTACCGGTATTTCCCGGTGGGAACATGTTGATGACCAGCCCTTCTTTGGGCAGGTTTTTGGTGTAGAAAGCAACCGATCCGCTTGGTTTTCCGCCACCGGTGTCGGTTCGAGTGCCGTCATTTCCCGGTGGGAACAGGTCGATGACCAGCCCTTCTTTGGGCAGGTTTTTGGTGTAGAAAGCAACCGATCCGCTTGGTTTTCCGCCACCGGTGTCGGTTCGAGTGCCGTCATTTCCCGGTGGGAACATGTTGACGACAACCCCTTCTTTACTTTTAGTGGAAGGGATGGTTCCCTGCAGGATCGCGACGACCAGATGATCGCAATGACTTCGGTTTTGTTCTGCGAAATACAGGTTGATTAATTCAGGAGGCGCCGCCGTAGCCTGTTTCTGGCTTGCGATTCCAAGGACGATCATTGCGAGAATGGCTCCGCACTTTGGCGGCGTAAAGACATGGAACATTAGGTCACTCGAAAAGAAGAAATGGATTAGAAAAGCAAATGAGTGAACAGGCAAACGGTGTGCCAATCCTTCTGGCAAAGCGAATGACGTTGCTTGTGTGAGAACAGACGTTTGTTGTGAATCAAAATGAGACAGCGATCGAAAGTTGAGACAGACATCATCAAACTGTGCGCGCCTGTCTGTAGAATCGATTTCCTTGCGGCGGTTCCAAACACCCTCACGCTCGAATTCAAGTCAAATGCATGTGATGTGCCCGCTCTTGCATCGTCTTCTTGTCGTTGTTTTCGGTGTACAGTGCACGAACCAACGAGAACATCTTGACGTCGGGAAGACGCGATTTAGCACGGTTGAAACTGGTGCCTATTTCTTCATGCCAGGGTCAAGAATGACGGGGCCGTCCAGTTGCGCCGACTCAAATTCTCTTGCGTTTCTTGCGAATAAGGTTTCGAAAGCTTCGTAACCGTTCTCCAACGGACGGCACTCCTTTAACGAAAATGCCGCGCCCCATGAAGCAGGCGATCCTGCCATTAGCTGGAAGGACAAGCGTACCGTTTCATGGAATGCCTTTACTGCCTACGTGACTGCATTGGCTGTTTGCATTACCGAGCCGGGGTGCGGGAGTTCCGTTAATAACAACCTCTACATCCAATGGAGAAAACAACATGTCACGATTCAGGAACCGGAGAAAAAATCAGCAGAAACGCATCAGTCGCCGCAGTTTAAAATTGCAGAATCTTGAACCTCGACAAATGTTGACAACAGCTTTTTCGCTTCCAGATGCTTTCAATGCATCACCTGAATTCTTCAATCGCAACGATCCCGTAAACATGGGGGCAGCGGCATTGCAGTCGTCCTATGACAGCAGCCAAAGTTTCAATGAAGAGCGACCCGACGTTCGACCCAACCTCGCACATCGCGAGGGACCCTGGTATGCGAGACTTAGTACGGTCGTACAAAAATCGATCGAGAATGGACGCGTTTTGAATCAGTTCTCACGGGATGACCTTCAGAATGTTTCATCCTGGGCGGTGGTGACGGAAGACAGAATCACGGCGATTGATCTCTTCCGAAAGATCAAACCCGAGTCGGTTCAATCCCACACGGATCTATTCGGTGACAAAATTCGTGTGCATGTCTGGGAAGTGGAACTCAATCGAGCGACTAACCATCAACAATTGTTGGAATTCGCTCAGGAGAGCCGGAGCATCCTCGAATTTATTCCGCTGTTCTCTGAACACAATGAACCGACCGGCACGTTGAATCCGGCAGGGGTTACCGATCCCAGTTTTCCTGCTCAATGGCATTTGGACGTCACCGCAAATAGCACTCAATGGGGAATCGACGCTGAGGGAGCTTGGGCAAGCAGCACGGGTGAAGGTGTGACTGTCGCGATTGTGGACACGCGACAACAATTCAACCATCCAGATCTGACCGGTAACAATAACGCCGCGCTTAGTTACGATGATGCCAATCGCGACTGGAATGGAGATGGGGTAGGAGACAATAATCCTAATGTGTTCCTGCCAGGCGGGCACTTCAATTGGCCGGGCATTCCTGACACCGATACCGATCTTGACGGAATTTTGGATAGTGATCAGGTGCGTCTGCAGTCGCACGGCACAGCAGTCGCTGGGATCGCGATCGGTGACGACGATGGAACAGGGATAGTGGGGGTTGCGCCGGACGCGACGTACGCGGCGTTTAATTTTCTAGAAGGCCCGCAATCCTATCCGAACACATTTTCGGCGGCCAACGTCGCAGCGGTTGATGTGTTCAACAACAGTTGGGGCGTGAGCGACGTGCGGCGGTTGCGAGGCAGTGCGTTCTTGGAGTTGCAAGCGGTTGAAAATGCGGCGACGAATAGCATTTTTGTCAAGTCCGCTGGCAATAATCGTAATGTCTTCAATGGCTTTCAAGGCTGGGACCGTACCAACTACGATCAGTCACACATGCGACAATCGATCATGGTCGCTGCAGCCAGACAGGATGGCGGCGTTGAACGGTATAGCAACCCCGGTTCGAACAACCTTATTTCCGCCCCGGTCAACCGGACCGGATTTGGAAACACGTGGACATCGGATGTCACGGATTTGGCCGGTAACGCCGGGGACAATCGTGGTTACACCAACGGCAACCTTACAACGGGCTTCAACGGGACGTCGGCCGCGGCGCCGATGGTCAGTGGCGTCGTGGCATTGATGTTGGAAGCGAATCCGAATCTTGATTGGCGGAACACTCAACATATTCTGATCGATACTGCTCAGAAGAACGGTCTGATCGATCTGAATGGCGACGGCATCCTGGATGGCGGCGATGGCAACAGCGATGGGGTCATCGACAACTTCAATCAACGAAACACATTTGCTGGAAATGCAAACTACGATACCGATGGCGACGGCAACGGTCTGATCGATCTGAATGGTGACGGAATCCCGGATGGTAATGTTGACCCCTACCACACGGGCTGGTTTCAAAATGCAGCAGGAAACTGGGTCAGCGACAACTTTGGTTTCGGAATGCTCGACGCAAACGCGGCAGTACAAGTGGCCGCAGGCTGGACGCCAGTGTTACCAGAATTGTCGGTCAATAGTATGACGAAAACGATCATCACGGGCGCACTCGCTGAGGGTAATCTCGGTGCCCTGAACAGTGTCAACAATGTCGACACATTTGTCACCGAGTCGAACCTGACGGTCGAATGGGTTGAGGTAACGATCAACGCTACCGTCGCAGATCAGGATGATTTGATGCTCGTTCTACAATCGCCCAGCGGTACGCAGTCAGTGCTCATGGCACCGGGAGGAAGCACTGCTCAGACGGATGTCGATAACTTCACCTTCAGCAGCAATCAGTTTTGGGATGAAAATGCTTCCGGAATCTGGACGTTGCAGGCCCTGGACACCGGGGTCGCAGACGGTCAAGCGTCGACGATCGACGATTGGCAAATTTCAATTCATGGCACGTGTGCTGTCGTGAGCCCACTGATCGTCAACAGTCTGGCTCATCCTTTGGCTTCGCTCGGAAAATTTGCTTCCCTGGCGTTGTCTGCGGGAGGACTCGATCCGACCTCCTATACCATCAACAACGTGAATCAAGTTGGTGATTCAGCGTCGATGGGCGTGTTCAGTAACGGAACGGCGTCGGGTCTACCTTTGGATCAGGGCCTGCTATTCACATCCGGAAAGGTTGTTGACGCCATCGGTCCCAATGATCAACCCGATACGTCAACCAGTTGGTCGAACCCAGGCCACTCGTTGCTCGATGGTCTAACTGGGCAGGCGACCTTGGATGCTTCCGGGCTGGAAATCTACTTCACACCGACAGAAGATGTCACGATCTCTTATGACTTTCTCTTTGGTTCTGAAGAATTCGACGAATGGGTCGGAACGGTTTTCAACGATGGCGCAGGAATTTTTATTACCGCACTCAAGAGCCCGAGCGATGAATTCCAGAATGGATTTACACCAACCAATATATCGCAGACATTCAACGGTGCAGATCTGGCAGTCAACCAACTGGCTACCAAGAGCCAAAATGGAGGCGTGTCCGGTAAGTACTACGATTCCAATCCATGCTGTGGCGACATGAACTGGGAATATGATGGCAGCAGCTTGCTGTCACATTCCAGTGCGATACCCCTCAAGGCCGGCGCGCATTACTACATTGGCATGATGGTCGCCGATGCCTCCGACGGGATTTACGACAGTGCCTTGGCAATCGGCCTGGACGGCAGTGGGGTGAAAGCCAGCGAACTGTTTAACATCGCCACAAAGCCGCTGCCGTTTCCAATCGACGCCGGTCGACTCCCATTCGAATTCAAGCCGGGTGACTTTGCCAGACAGCAAAGACCACCGTTTATGCCGTTACCTGGGTCAAAGGACCCGGACCTGCTGCGACAGCAGCGAGGTTATCATATGGAACGAATCCCGGCGGCCCCCATTGAGACCAAATCCACCAAACTCGATGCGTGGAAATTCAGCGAACAGGATCATGCCAAACGCCGCGAATCGCTTGTTCACGAGCAGGTGGATGCCGTGTTCAAGGAGTTTGATTCCGTTGAGGGGATCGTCCGCTTTGGAGCTCGCCGTCGCTAGACACCCTGAATCAACCGCGAGACGCGACGCACTCAGGGGGCTGGATCTGGGCCAACCGCGCCTAGGAGGCAGGGACGTTCAGGTTGAACCTAATAAACTCGGTAAGGGTTCGTCAGCCTGATGCATTCCATGAATCGGGTTCAAATGGACAGATTACTGAGCCGGTGCCGAATGATGATGCAAAGGTATCACAAGAGGGTTCATCAACGATGTGCAAGCAAATCTCAGCAGTCATCCTGTTTCTGGCGGTCGTCTCTCTCGCGTGGGTCGGTCACGCGCAGGATCTCACGGTCCTGCGTGAATTGGCAGAGCGCGGTGCGTGGAACGAAGCCCATGCCATCTGTCGGCAAATGAGCGATGCGGCGCTCTCTGATGGCAAACATTCCCCCTGTGAACTGCGTCAATTGCAATTACTCGATGCCGCCCTCTATCAAGCGGGCTCGCAACATTCACAATATGGGACGGCTTGGGAACGATTGGGACGCTATGACAAAGCAATCCAATACTATGACGAACAGATTTCCAAGGACAAAGGTAGCATCTGGCCTATGGCGCGAACCGGCGGTCTGGCCGCTGCCCGACAGGGCGATTGGGCCAAAGTGATCTATTATCATCGCCTGCTGGAAAAGCATGGTGGGTCTTGGGTCGCGGAAGAGGGAAAAGCACGTGCTGATCTGGCTGAGCGATATCGCCAGGACCCCGATCACGTGGACCGGTTGATCGAGTTAGCGACCAAATTCTGGGTCTCGTCCATGCCGGCAATGGGAACAGATTACCAGGAAGCACTTTCTTGTTTGTCGCGTGCTTTGAAACAGACACAGGACAAGAGAAAGCGTTCGCAAATTCTCGAGCAAATCCTCGACTATGCACGTCTCAGCAAAGATGTTGCCACGATGAAGAAATGGGCAGAACGTGTCGCAAGCGAGACCGAACCAGATGAAAACCTCGTCGCTGTCTCGACGCTTAATCTCGGCAACGAAGCGTATTTGAGAAATGATCTCGAAGAAGCCACGAAGCAATTTTTGCAAATTGTTCAGGAATTGCCGAACTGCACCGCATGGCCCGACGCTGTACTGAAACTGGGCCAATGCTACCAGAAAGAAAAGGCTTTCAAGCGGGCCATTGCCACCTATCAGTTGCTGTTGGATGAGCCGATAAACAAGCTCCCGCTGATAGCCAACCTCCCTTGGCAGTACAGGAATTGTCAGCATGCCGCCTGTACTGGAATCTCTGTATGTTACGAATCACGTTTGGAGTTTACTGAGGCACTTGCTTTTCACACTCAAGCGCACACCAGTTTTCAGATGAATACGCGTTGCGGGACGTGTTTGAAATCCATCCAGCAGGAGTCCAGAGAGCGAGAAAGTTTATTGAGGGGGCTGATTACCGCGGCCAGAAAGGGTGACACGGCTATCCTGCAAGCTTCCATGCAGCATTACCGAAGAACTGGGATGCTTTCCACCGCCATCGCCATGCGATTTCCGAAACAGATCGGTCGCCAGTTGTTTCTGGAATTCGCTGATAGTAACGAAGACAAAGAAAAAAGCAAACTTCGCGCCATCTTGCAAGTCACTGGGTTGAGTGGTGTGACGATCGCGGATTGGAACCACCTGTTTAGCACCAGTTCCAGGAAAACGAAATTCGGAGCGGTAACCTTGCTATCAGGAACACAACCTCTGTCTGAGGAACTCGCTTCTGTGCTGTTTGGTCAATTCCTGCTCGAGGTGGAAAATGACGAAAGTGATTTGTTGTCAGCGATTAGTCATGCGCTGACGAGCACGGGTGGAACCGCATGCAACGAGTTTCTCAAGCATTTGGATCATCCTAGCGAAAAGGTTCGCGAATCAGTTCGAGACGCGTGTCGCGACATTCGGGATGTTTCACTGCATCATGATGTGGTAACCGAATTACTGAAAGGAATTGCGAAACTCCCGTGGAACGAGCAGCGGCGATGCGCTTCTCTGATTGGCAGTTTTAACCATTGCCCAGAAGATGCGTCACAGTTGGCTGAGGTGCTGATCCGCGACGAAGAGAGGCTGGAAACAACAGAAGTATTGCCTAAGTTACGAGGCTATCTGGACCGGTTGTGCGATTCAAAAACGCTGCAATCCGTTGACTGGAAGCGTGCCCTGCAATTGACGCCACTTATGGTTGCTTCGAAATGCAGCGATTTCGCGAAAATCGAAAAGCTCGTCACGAGCGATCGTGTCAATGCCGTCGACTATAAAGGAGACACAGCGCTGATTCGCACGATCAAGGATTCGAAACCGGACGACAACGAAGTCGTGGCCGCGTTGGTTCGCGGAGGTGCGCAGGTCGATGCCCGTGGACATCGTGATACGACCGCGCTTCTTGAAGCCGTTCGGGCCCACCGAATCGAAATCGTGAAAATGCTACTTTCTGCCGGGGCCGATCCAAACCTGAAAGATCGATCCACCTATACGCCGCTGCGGCTTGCCTTGTCAAAAGGGTATCTCTTGTTGGCTGAAGCAATATTGGGGCCAAAAGTTGACTTGGAGTCAAATTATGGAAACGGGAAAACGGCGTTGATCGAGTTTTGCCGTATCAATGATGTTGTCTTGGTCCGACGCTCGCTGGCGATCGGTGTCGCTGTCAACTCGATTGACGGTGAAAGAAAATCAGCCCTCATTTGGGCTGTCAAATCAGATCCCTTATCTACGACCATCCCCAGAATGCTAATCAAGCATGGCGCGAAAACCACGCTCACGGATTTTCTCGGAAAACAGGCCGTCCACTATGCCCAGTCGCCCGCGTTGTTTGAGCTGCTCAGTGAAAACTGAGTATTGGAGCTTTCACGGATCAATGAAAATCTCTCGGCGTTCGCCTCCGTCGTGATCAACTTTCCGGAAAAATTGGAGGGGTCAGGTCAGAGGTCGTAGAACGATCTCACGAACCCGGTCGGGACTGGAAAGGGTGCATGGTTCTAATCCGGTTGGTTCATGAATCGGAAGCATGGACCTGTTTGTCGAGCCCCGCCAGACGCCAGCGATAATTTCATCGTAACGTTTGTTGCCGTTTCGTTCGTTGAACATTTCGACAATCTGTCTGGATTCATTCTTTAACCACCGGCCCCGTCGTGTGGAAATGTTAGCGTGCGTTCCATTTTTGGGTGCCGATTCCTCGGTTGAAGGGTGCTTGTCTCATGGTCACCTTTATGTTGCGCATTCGTTGACTACTCTCAAAGATCGACATGGTTTTCGAGTAGAATCCGTTGGTGAGGCACGTCTTGCTGAGAGTTTTGGTGCTTCACATATTGAGGCTGAGCGTTGCCCGGTTTGAAAGTGATGATTCAAAGGATGGAACAGTAGAATGAGTAATTTAAGTCGACGAGTCTGGTTGTATGGAGGTGCTGCCGTTGGTGCGCTGACCGTCAAAGCTGGTGTTTTGTCAGAACCGGGAGCCCAGGCAATTGAACCCGATGGAATTAAAAAGACAAGTTCGGGAGGTGGCTATGATTATCGGCGTCCGGATCTGGATTCGGGTAGCCGACTCGTGTTTCAAGGTGATTCCATCACAGATATGAAATGGGGGCGAAACGAAAAAGATCGGAATCACTATTTAGGGCACAGTTACGTCTATTTGATTGCTGCGCGGCTTGGTGTCGATGCACCCAAGACGAAACTCGATTTCTATAATCGCGGTATGAGTGGGCATAAAGTTGGCGATTTGCGTGAACGGTGGACTCGAGATGCCATTGAGCTTGAACCGGATCTTCTCAGTGTTCTTGTTGGCGTGAATGATGTAGGGCGGAATCTAAATGGGGTCGATGTGGCACGTTGGGAAGAAGATTATCGTTACATTCTGCGAGAAAGTCGCACCGCTAATCCACAGTTGCGAATGGTGCTACTTGATCCATTCGTCTTGCCTTCAGGGAGGCTCGCGGACCAAACAGCCTATCAAGCGTGGCGTACGCAAGTGGATCGGTTGATTCCCATTGTGAATCGTTTGGCTGCTGAGTTCGATGCTGTGCATGTGCAAACTCAGGTGATGTTCGACACCGCAGCAAAACAGGTTTCACCGGAGCATTGGATCTGGGATGGTGTGCATCCGTTGCCACAAGGTCATGAACTAATTGCTCGTGAATGGATCAAGCAAGTCAGCGAACGATGGCCGGTATGAACGATGGTCGGTATGAACGAGTCCGTCTTTCGTACTGGAATGGCGAAATCGAGGGCTCGGCTGCATGAATTGACGTCGTTAGATGTTTGAGTTGCTTTTCTGGTTGGGTGATTTTTTACAATGGTTAAGGATCTTGCCGTGAATAAGACACAGTTGAGTGTGATTTCGAGACGCAACGCGCTGCTGTCTGTAGCGGGGGCAGCGGCGTGTGTCACTGCTTTGCGTGGAGAAGAATTGCCGTCGTATCGTGAGGGCGAGGCGGCAGGGGCAAACACGGCATTCTGTTTTGTGACAGATACTCACTATCTGGCTGACAAGGCGAACCCTAAAGTGATGAATCCTCAGTCTGCAAAGATTTGCCGTCGGTTGGTTAACACGCTCAATGAACTCCAGGGTGAGACCATTCCAAGAAATGCAGGGGCTGGCAAAGTATCAAAAATTTCGGGCATCATTCATGGCGGAGATCTCGTGGATAGTGCAGATAAGCGGGGAGGCGTTTATCCACAGATGTATGCAACCGAGTTTGCCGCTTTCGAAGCAGACTACGGTTTGAATGGAAGGGATGGAGTTCTCAAGTATCCAGTTTTTGAGGTTTATGGAAACCATGATGGCCCTCAAGGGGATACGTTGGTTGTCGATGGGATCAAACGACGAAACAAGAACAGAAAGGGGCTCACTCGTGTGTCTGCAAATGGGTTGCACTACTCATGGGATTGGGAAGACGTGCATTTGGTAAATCTTGGGATTGTAATTGGGCAGTCGGGTCCTGGGTTTCAACGCCGGCGGTATGCACCGATGGATAGCCTTGAGTTCCTGAAAAAAGACTTGCAGCGGATGGGAGATCCTACTCGTCCTGTGATAATTACCCAGCACATCGATCTTGCACGTTATTCCGTGCCGTACACCGAGGATGATGAAAAGTTTTTAAACATGGAATGGCATCCTCAGGATGTGAAGGCATTCCATGAAACCGTTGCTCCGTATCATGTGATCGCCAACTTCTTTGGACATACGCATCGTCGCGAGATATTCGGTTGGAACGGGACGCCTAAACGACAGCAGTTTACGCAGGCGGATGTTGATGCATTCAATGGAGACAATAGCAGCCACTTTCATGGCGGCAAGCAGGCGTTCTTTTACGTGGAAGTGTCAGCAGATGACTTCGTCGTTCGTGAGGTGAGTACCGAAGATGGGTGGCTCACACACAGCTGGGATGACACGGTCTGGGCAAAGAAGATTTAAGCCACTGGTAAGCCACTGGTAAGCCACTGGTAAGCCACTGGTAAGCCACTGGTAAGCCACTGGTAAGCCACTGGTAAGCCAGGGGACGGCAACGGGTGTGATGCATGCCAAGCATGACGCGGACGTTAGCAACCGTGTTGAGCGGTGTTGGTACACCAAGAATGACGTTCGGAAACTGCCCCGACGTCCGGTAAGCGTCGAAAATTATCTCAACGCCGAGATTGGATTCATCGAAGTCATCCAAACCAAGAGCCCATACAGGATATAAGTCCCAACAATCCCCACGACCATCCAAAGGGCCACGCTTGAGCAGCCGCTGAGGTATGCAATTGAATTTGGTTTAGGTTTGCTTCGAGTTTCTTTTTGGGTACTGCCTTCTCGGGTCCCACCGGTAGCCATTGTTTTACTCTCCCTTAATAGAGGCTCTCAGCTTGTTGGGTTACCGCGACCTCGCGATAATGAAATCTACGCCAGAATTACTCTCAAGGTACGAGAAATGTGGTTTAGGGGCTGTTAGAAGCATGTTTTTGTACTTCTGGGATAATGGGACCCGACGTAAGCGTGATAGTTTGTTCACATTCAGGAGCCAGGTCGATCGACGAGGTGGAGCGATTGTCTTCTGTTCTGCCCCGAAATGGCTTTTTTGGCGTACTGAGGTGCACCTCTTGGTACTGGGTTCGCCAATCGGTGTCCCGTTCGCCACTCGGTATTGCGATACAGGCGTCATAATCGGACTCCATCTGCTAGCCGCTAATAGGGCGGGCAGCTACGCACAAACGCCTGGTCAGGGTGATGTCGTTGTTAGAGGAGTCGCTGCTGGTCGCGGATACCGGGCACGTTTGTTGCCTAGTAGGTTTCGCTGGGGCGTCTGAGCAGTTCGGTATCGCCGTTTGTTCGTCAGTCACGAGTTCATGACGGACGGCCACTGAATCGAGCGGCATCGGAGTGTACTTTTGGTCGGACAGCAATGGCTCAAGGCCAAAACGGATTTTGATGCCGTTTTGGCGGCGTGATGCGGCAACGGGAGTGGGGATGGCTTTCGGGCGTGATTGCGATTCTGGAGAAGCAGTGAGAAACATGCGATGGTCGTAAAACGTGATCAGGCGTTTGATGCGGAATCATTAAAATTGTGTAGGCTCACCAGGTCCCCTGTCTCTTCGGCCCGCCCATGCTTACCCAAGAAGGGCAGCCAGAAGGGCAGATTTTTCTGTGTTCCTGTTCATTGGTGGGTGTGTTTTTACATGCTGCACCGCTCACACGGCTTGAACTACTGAATTCTGTACTCGGGTTCGCTCGGTGGGCGTTCCCTTCGTTGTGGGTAAACGGATTGCTCCATATACTATGGCTTGGCATTTTCGAGGACTGTTTTTGGTGAAACTATGGCGTTTTTGGCAACTGGGCGAGACGGCGAACGCAGTGCTGACGAAGCGAAGTTTGAGCTCGTCAGTGGTGAAACGACGATTGGAAGGCATCCCGACTGCGGTATCGTGGTCGATGCAAAAGCAGTCAGTCGCATGCATGCCAAGGTCATCAATGACGGGACTGGTCATTATTTAGAAGACATGAGCAGTCGAAATGGAACATTTCTTAATGGTCAGTTGATTTCGGGGTCGGCTCTTCTCAAAGAGGGAGATTGCATTCGAATCAGCGAGGTGGAGTTTGTCTTTGACAGCGGCATTGAGGGCGAGGATGTCCCCGACTTGTTCAAAGGAGCAGAGGCGTGCAACGGCACCAAATTTGGTGTCATGATGTATGATGAGAACGAGACGGCTCAATTGAGTGGTAGTGGTAGTGGAAGTGCCAAGGTTGAGTACCGTAGTTCTGCCGATGGCTTGAAAATGTCGGCAACGCCTGAGGCAAAGCTTGAGGCATTGATGCAGATCAACCGTAATCTTGGCAACGTCCTTGCGGTTGAAGACGTGTTACCCAAAGTTCTCGAGAGCCTTTTCGATATCTTCCCCTCTGCAGATCGTGGCTTTGTCGTCATGTTGACAGAATCGGGGGATCTCGTGCCACGCTGGGTTAAGACCCGTGGTTCCCATGATGAAACAGAGACTTTGAGAATCAGCCGGACGATCATTCGTGAAGTCATGTCTTCGGGAGAAGCCATCTTGTCGATTGACGCTTCGGATGACGAGCGGTTTGATTCAAGCCAATCGATCGCTGACTTTTCAATTCGATCAATGATTTGTGCTCCGCTCAAAGATGCCGACGGTAATGCTTTTG
>Ga0315321_10000972_pt1 | contig 21913 bp, 18 predicted proteins | sample M180m21515metaG_FD_203464 | JGI IMG/M metagenome (GOLD analysis project Ga0315321, IMG submission 203464) | Ammonia-oxidizing marine archaeal communities from Monterey Bay, California, United States - M1 80m 21515 | ecosystem: Environmental > Aquatic > Marine > Intertidal zone | place: USA...
ACACGCACTGGATGGGCGGGAAGGCCGTCGTACTGAGACAGGTCGACCACGGGGTAGGGCTTGAGAGGACGGCCGAAGATGCCGGCCAGCTCGCGCGCGAAGCCGTAGTGGCCCCAGAGGTCGGGACGGTGGGTGAGGCTCTTGTTGTCGATCTCAATGAGAACATCGGTGGACGCAATGTCTTCGGAAACGGGTCGGCCACAGGGAGTGCCGGCAGGCGCGAACAGCACCTTCTCCCGATAAGTGCCCACGCCAATCTCGCCGGGCGCGCAGAGCATGCCCTGGCTGGCGTGGCCCTTGAAGTCGGTGGATGCGATGATGGTGCCATCGGCCAAGACAGCGCCTGGCAGCGCGAAGGCCGCGATGGCCCCTACGGTCAGCCCTGGGGCTGCAGACACGGTGGTCCGGGTGTCGCTCCCGATGTCGACTTGGACGAGCTGGAGCCGCGGGTCGATGCGCTTTAGGGACAGAATCTCGGCCCACACGATGTGGTCGAGGGTGCGGACGATGTGCTCGATGCCTTCAGACTCTGCGGTGCGCAGAGTGAGGAGGTCTTCGACCTTCTCGGGCGTGATGCCGCTGAGGTCGACGAAGTCGGAGAGCCAATTTAGTGAGAGCTTCACGGCGTTTCCTTCGCAGCGCATCGGGCGCATACGGGGGACTGCGTGGTGGGGCGGTCTGGGGGAGGACCGCGCCGGCGACAGCCTTCAGAGGGGGACCTGAGGGGTCGGCGAACCTACAGGGTAGGCGAGAACTGCCGGTGGAAGTGAAGGTCGCCGCTGTTGAACAGCCGGACGTCGGGGATGCCGTGCTTGAGCATGGCTAGGCGGGTGAGCCCGAGACCGAAGGCAAAGCCCGAGTACTCGTTGGGGTCGATGCCTGCATTGCGCAACACAACCGGGTGGACCATGCCACAGGGCATCAGCTCCACCCACCGCTCCTTGCCGTCGAGCACGGTCTTGAAGTCGAGCTCGAAGCCGGGCTCCACGAATGGGAAGAAGCCCGGCCGCAGGCGCACCTCGATGTCGCGCCGGAACACGCTCGACAGGAGGTTCTGCATCACGGCGATGAGGTGTGCGACGGTGACATCGCGGTCCACCATGAGGCCTTCGAGCTGGTAGAAGGTGTTTTCATGGGTGAGGTCGGTGGCTTCGTTGCGGAAGCAGACCCCTGGAAAGATGGCCCGCAGCGGCACGCCCAGCTCCCGCATCGCGCGATTCTGCATTGACGAGGTGTGGGTGCGCAGCACCATGCCGTTGTCGAGCCAGAAGGTGTCCTGCATGTCGCGGGCGGGGTGGTCGCTCGGGATGTTGAGAGCATCGAAGTTGTCGAACTCCGGCACCGCATGGTCGCCCGCGAACACCTGGAAGCCCATGGAGCGGAAGATGTCCTCCACCTCCATCTGGGTGGTGAAGATGGGGTGGACCGCGCCCATCTTTCGGGGAGCCGGCAATGTAGGGTCGAAGCGATGGCGAGCGGCCGCCTGACTGGCGGAGAGGTCCTCGCGGGCCTGCGTCACGCGGCGCTCGGCCTCCTTCTTGAGGAGGTTGAAGGTGCGCCCGAAGGTGCGGCGCTCGTCGCGGCTCATGGACTTGAAGTCCACCTTGCCCATCTGGGTGATGGAGCCGTCGGAGCCAAGAAATCGGGACCGCACATTGGCGATGGCGGCTTCGGTGTCGGCACCGCCGAGGGCTTCGCTCAGAGCGGACAGGACGCTGTCTGTGTCGATCATGGGGACACGCCGCAGGGTCTGGGGTGGGTGGGGACGGGCGCTGAGGCCAGTCCGCCGGGCACATGAGGCGGCGGCTTACGCTGGCCACGCAGCACTGTCAACGGGCAGGGGGCCAACTGCACCGGGGGCGCCGACCGGAGTGAGCAGGGGCGGGAGACCACGGCTGTAGGGCCACCCACTGAGCGGGTCGCTTGACCGCCCTGGAGCCTCAGTCGTCGTCCATCGCGGACGGTTCAACCATGCTTGTTGCGCTCGAAGCAAAGATGTCCGACCCGACCGTGCTGTCGAACGGAGGTGGGCTTGCTTCAGTCGGCGAAGTCGGCCGAGCTGTGGCGCTCGCGCACCTGCTTTTCGGCGGGGCCCCAGCCCTTGTTGACCCGGATGCCGCGCTTCACGGCGGGCCGGTCCTTGATGAGCCGTGCCCAGCGCACCACATGGGTGTACTCGTGGACCGAGAGAAACTGCGCGGAGCCATAGAGCAGGCCGAGCGCGAGGGCGCCGTACCAGGGCCAGATGGCCATGTCCGCGATGGAGTAGGTGTCGCCGGCCATGTAGGTGTTGTGGGCGAGGTGACGATCGAGAACGTCGAGCTGACGCTTGGTCTCCATGGCGAAGCGGTTGATGGGGTAGGCCTGCTTGCTGGGCGCGTAGGCGTAGAAGTGGCCAAAGCCCCCTCCGAGGTAGGGCGCGCTGCCCATTTGCCAGAACAGCCACGACATCGCCTCGGTGCGGGCGCGGCCTTCGGGCATGAACGCGCCGAAGCGTTCCGACAGGTAGAGGAGGATGGCGCCCGACTCGAACACGCGGGTGGGAGGGTCGGTGGTGTGGTCCATCAGTGCGGGAATCTTGGAGTTGGGGTTGGCCTCCACAAAGTCCGAGCCGAACTGGTCGCCGCTGCCGATGTCGATGTACCAAGCGTCGTATTCGGCGTCTTTGTGGCCCAGCTCCAGCAGCTCCTCGAACATCGTGGTGACCTTCACACCGTTGGGGGTGGCCAGCGAGTAGAGCTGAAAGGCGTGTTCGCCAACCGGCAGTGCCTTGTCGTGGGTGGGGCCTGCAATGGGCCGGTTGATGCTGGCGAATCGTCCGTCGCTGGCTTGGTCCCAGGTCCAGACGTCGGGGGGCGCGTACTCGGACGGCGTGCTCTCGGACATTGCGGTGGCTCCGGTTGGGCGGGTAGGGTCGCCCTACCGTCGTCTGCGGCATGTGGACGGGTGTGGGGCGGTTCCCTTGACAGCCCCCTTTCTCTCGATAGTCCGCCGGCGAGCCTAGAACCCGAGGTCACATCATGCTCCGTAGTCTTCTCGCCCGTCTCGATCGCCGCTTCCCCGCTCCCGTCGCTGAAGCCCACTGCGACGGCCCCTGCGGTGTCTACGATCCCGCATCGGCCCGCATCGCTGCCGAAGCCGTCCTGTCGATGACCAAGAAGATCCTCGCTCTCGAGGTTCCCGACCCATCCGACAAGGCCGCCTACGTGAAGTACCACAACAGCTTCGCCCGCTACGTGGCCATCAAGGAAGAAGAGGCTCATGTCGCCAAGACCGAGCTGCTGGTGCTGTGGACCGACTTCATCAAGCCCCACCATGTCGAAGCCAACCCCGAGCTTCACGACATCTTCTGGAAGGCCGCCAAGGAGTGCTCCTACGCCAAGGTCGAGGTCAGCCTCGAGCATGCCGAAGCTCTCATGGGTCACATCGAGAAGATCCACGACATCTTCTGGTCCCTCAAGAACCGCGAAGTCACCTACTACACGGCATCTTGAGCCGCGGGTAGGTGATCGGGGCGCTCGGAATGGGCCTCAGGTCCGCCTCCGCGCGGGACCTGCTCGGACTGCTGTTCGGACGCCGCCAGCGCTTCCGGGTCTCGGGTCCGAGCATGGCGCCCTTCATCGACGATGGCACTACCGTACTTGTGCGGGCCCAGCGCGCTCAGGTCGGTGAAGTGGTGTTGGTTCGACGTCTTGAGGTCGACGTGCTCATCGTCAAGCGGGTCGACCACATCACGAAGGATGGGCGAGTGTTCCTTCGTGGGGACGGCTCGGTCAGCACCGACAGCCGTGACTTTGGCGCCCTGCCATCAAGTGCTGTGTTGGGTGTGGTCGTCTGTACCTTTCCCTGACTTCATCGGAACCGTCGCCTGCAAGCGAAGCATGGTGGACCCCAGTGGGTCGGCTGCTCTGGATGATCCATGGACTCCACCCTCTCCGCTCTGTTGCTCGCGGCGGTCTCGATTGCCGCCACGCACACCATCATCGGCGTGGATCACTACCTGCCATTCGTGGTGCTGGGCCGGGCCCGCAAGTGGAGCCTGGCCCGCGTGCTCGGGCTGACCGCGCTGTGTGGGGTGGGACACGTCGTAGGCAGTGTGTTGCTGGGGTTCTTGGGCATCGGACTCGGCTATGCGGTGGGGGATCTCGTCGACTTGGAAGGGGTGCGCGGCAGCCTCGCTGCGTGGGGCCTCATTGCGTTTGGGCTGGTCTACGCCACCTGGGCGGGGGTTCGATTGTTCCGACGGCGCCAGCACGCGCATGTCCATGCCCACGAAGACGGCACCCTGCACACCCATGGCCACGACCACCAAGACGTTCACCTCCACGCCCATGCCGGCAAGGGGCTCACCGTGTGGGCGGTGTTTGTGCTGTTTGTTTTGGGTCCGTGCGAGCCGCTGATTCCGCTGCTCATGGCCCCCGCCTGGAAGCACGACTGGACGGGGGTGGCCGCGGTCGCCGGGGCCTTCAGCCTCACCACCATCGGGCTGATGATGGGGATGGCGGCGGTCGGTTTTCTTGGCTTGCGTCTGCTGCCCGCCAAGGGCCTGCACCAGTACGCCCACGTGTTTGCTGGGCTCGCCATCTTTGGGAGTGGGCTCGCGATCCAGATGCTCGGCATCTGATCGCTGGACGACGCCCCGGCAAGAACGGGGGGCTACCTACTGACAGCCGGCGTTGTGGGTGCAGCTGAGCGAAGCCCCATCGCCAGGAGTGAGCGTGGTGTTGTTCTTCGTGTCGGAGTAGAGGTCGTCGGTGCCGAAGTCCACGGTGGTGATGGTCACCGTTCCAGTGGGAGTCTTGTTGTTGATCTTCACGTAGACGGCATCGCCCTTGTCGCTAGCTGTGTTGGTCGAGATGTCGGTGCTCGACGCCGCCGTGGACGAGGCGATGCTTCCGGCAATAACCACGTCTTCGTTTTTCGAGAGGTCGATGTAGAGCCCACCGCCGTCGTCCCCCACCGTGTTGGAGTGGAAGGGGGTGTCCACCACGTTCATGGTGTCCTTTGCGTAGATTCCGCCGCCGTCGGTGGTGGCTGTGTTGGACTCGATGGCACACGTGTCGAGGTCCAGCACGCCGTTGTCGAAGTAGATCCCGCCCCCGTGTTCACCGGCAGTATTTCCACTCACCTCGGTGTCGAGCAGCTCCACCTCGGCCCCGCCCTTGATGAAGAGACCGCCCCCCCGTGTGGTTGCTGCGTTGTCCGACACAATACAAGTGTCTAACACAATGGGGTCTGCGTCTCCGCCGTCGATGTAGATGCCGGCGCCGCTTGCCGCTTCGTTGAGGTCGATGGTGGTCGAAGTGAGGGTGAGGTTGCTGTCGAGTGCGTAGACCGCTCCACCTAGAGCGGTTGCGATGTTGTCGGTGAACACAGTGTCTTCGATGTGAACGGTGGCCGAGTCGACGTGGAGTCCTGCGCCATCGACCTCTGCACCTCCCTGCAGTGTCAGGCCGCTCATCAACACCGTCGAGCGCGACGACACTGTGACTACGGTGTCGGTCTCCGCACCGTCGAGGATGGTGGACGTGGCGCCGTCAGGTCCCAGAATGTCGACAGCATCGCCGTTGACGGACAGGTTGACATACCAGGTGTCGGCGCAGACCCACAGCACGCCGTCTGCGCTGCTCGACCAGACCACTGGTGTGGTGGAGGTCCCGGCCGCCCAGCTGGAGCTGAGGTCGGTCTCGGTGCCGCCCGTCTCGACAAAGCGCGCCATGCTGTCTTGGGATGTGGAGGCGTCGCAGTCGTCGTCGCTGGCGCTGCATACCTCCTGCGCACCCGGGTTGACCTCAAAGTCGGTGTCGTCACAGTCGTCGTCGGTCGCTGCATAGCCGGAGGCGGGGGCGTCGCAGAAGGCGGTGCCGGGGTCGGCGCTGTCGCCGTAGCCATCGGAGTCAGTGTCGGTGTACCAAGTGGTGGTGCCCGAGGGATCCACAGAGTCGTCGGCATCATCGATGAGACCGTCACAGTCCTCGTCAACATCGAATTCGTCGCATTCTTCGGTGGCGCCGGGGTGGATGGCCCCGTCGGAATCGTCGCAGTCAGTGGCGTTGTCGACGTAGGTGTCGGTGCCGGTAGAGGGGGCGTCACAAGCCAGAGTGCTCGTGGCGGACTGGTCGCCGTAGCCGTCTTCGTCTGCGTCGAGGGTCCACTCGCTCTGGGTGTCGGTGTCGGTGTCGGTGTCCGCGTCGTCGACGAGCCCATCGCAGTCCTCGTCGACGTCGTCGTCGTCGCAGACCTCGGTGGCGTCTGGGTTCACTGAGGCATCGTCGTCGTCGCAGTCGGTGTCGCTCGAAGACCAGAGCTCGGTCTCGGTGGAGGGGTCGTCGCAAGCCAGGGTGCCCGGGTCGTCATTGTCTCCGTAGCCATCTTCGTCGGCATCGACGTACCAGCTGCTTGTGGTGGTCGCATCGAGCCCGCTGTCGGCGTCGTCGGAGGTGCCGTTGCAGTTCTCGTCGACATCGAGCTCGTCGCAGACCTCCGTGGCGTCGGGATGTACCATCAGGTCCGTGTCGTCGCAGTCGTCGTTGTTGGCGGCATAGCCCTCCATGCCGCTGCACCCCTCGAAGGCCCACTCGCCGGCTCCGAAGCCGTCGCCGTCGGCGTCTGGGTAGAAGTCGCGAATGGAGGCGGGGTCGTTGGAGTCGTCCGCATCGTCGATTAGGCCGTCGCAGTCGTTGTCGAGGTCGTCGCAGATCTCCTGGGCGTCTGGATTGACGTCGGCGTCGGTGTCGTCGCAGTCGCCGACGGACTCAAGGTGGTTGGGTGGCGCAGAGCATGCCTCCACCACGGCGTTCTCATCGCCCCAGCTGTCTCCATCCTGGTCGGCGTAGTAGAAGGTCAGCACATCGTCGAGGTCCGGGTCGTCGTCGTCTACGAGCCCGTCGCAGTCGTTGTCGGCCGCGTCGCAGACCTCCGTGGCATCGGGGTTTGCCAGGGGATTGGTGTCGTCGCAGTCGTTGGCGTTGTCGACGGTCCCTGCTGGAGGGACGCACGCCTGGCCGGTCTGGGTGGGGTCGCCGTAGCCATCGGTGTCGCTGTCGACGTACCAAACCACGGCGTCCGCGGCGGTTTCCGGGTCGATGGACCCATCGCAGTCATTGTCTTTCCCGTCGCACACCTCTGTGGCGCCTGGGTGCACCGTTGGGTCTGCGTCATCGCAGTCTTCCTCCGCCGAAAAGCCGTCCCCATCGGAGTCTTGGCGTTCGTCTGCGCCTGAGTCGCTGCGACCTGCACCGTCCTTGTCCACTTCGGGAAAGCAGCCAGCGGCCAACGGGAGGGCGAGCAACACCAGCAGTCCACGTGACATGTCGGCTCCGGGGTGGTGTACAAACTCTAATCTAACAAAGGCCGGCGTCGGCTCAACGAAGCGAGGTCGGGGTCGCTGGAGGGCAGGATGGGTAGCGCGCTCGCGTGACCGCTTCTCCGCTGGTTCCTCGCCACCACAGTCCAGCGATGCCTCCTTGTGAAGAGACGGCGCCCGAGTGGAGGTCCGTCACCGAGCTTGGCGAGCTCATCAGTGGGACTCTCCCTAGGAACGACTGCTGGTCATGCTGGAGCCGGCGTGGTCACTGGAGTCGAAAGCCGCGCTGCTCCACGAACGCTCCGAAGTCTGCGCGCTCCGCTTGGGCGAGCTTGGTGGCCTTCGTCCGAGTCCACTGCATCTGTCCGTCGCGGGCGTTGCGGCGCTGGTCATAGGCGCGGAGCTGGTTGTTTAGAGTGGCGTCGTCATGGATGTTTTCGTGTACCGTGCACGACAGCGGCAGGCGACTCACCACAGCGCGGGGGGCCTGGTCTGCAGGCCAGCCCAGGCACAAGCCTGCAACGGGGTAGACCCGGTCGGGCAGCCCAATAATGCGCACCACCTCGCTGGCCTGGTCGCGCAGCACGCTCACGGGACAGCCCCCCAGTCCCACGGCTTCGGCCGCATGCAGCAGCGACGACAGCACGATGCCTGCGTCGACGGCTGTGTTGAACAGGGCGTCGAAGTGGTCGTTGGCGAATGTCTCACCGTGCATCGCGCAGGCCTCCACGATGCGCCGTCCGTTGCCACACACCACCAGCAGCACTGGCGCAGTCGCTACCCACGGCATCCGGGGCACCAGCGCCCCAAGAGCAGCCTTTCGGGCAGGGTCGGTCACGTGGACCAGATCAACTTGCTGGAGGTCCGACTTTGACGGCGACGACAAGGCCACGGCAAGCAGCAGTCGCAGCAGCTCGGGGTCAATCGGATCTGGCAAGAAATCTCTGATCGAGCGGTGCTCAGCCATGGTCGACAGGGCGGACATACCCGCTAGGTCTAGGCCGCTCGGCACCGCTATTTGCTCGCCGAATCGTCGGGCCAGCGTGGCCTGCAGCGTGTCTCGCTCGGGGGGGCTGCTCAGATCACACCCAGGCGGTCGGAATGACGTCAGAGTCGAGGTCGCGCAGACCCTTCTTCAGCAGGTCGAGCGCAGCGGTGGTGGAGTTGTCGCCACCGGCAGCTTCGAGGTCATCGATGAAGTCGAGCGCGCCCTTCCGACCGAGTGTCGAGAGGTCGGGAACATCGAGGCCGGCGGCTTGGATGCCGGTCTCTAGCTGGCTCTTGTAGTGGTTCTGGAACTTGCCGCCGATGAGCCCGAAGTAGAGCAGGCGAATGGTGATGTCGCGCTTGCTCTCAAGGTCGGCCACCTGGGCGCCTCCGAGGTCGGGATGGGCCAGAGCACGCTGCACCAGATTGTAGTAGTTGCGCAGCGGGCCAGTCTGGCTGTTCTCGACTTCCTGGTCGCCGTTGAAGAACGAGTAGAAGACCGAAGCCTGCGAGCTGAGGGCGTTTTCGATCTCCCACACCGACATGGGCTTGTCGCCCTGGTAGCCATCCGCGGCGTTCCAGGTGGAGACGTTCTCAGACTTGCGCAGGCCACTGGTGATGCTCGGATCGACGCCCCCGGGGCTGTCTCCCTTGTCGGTGGCGTTTTCCCAGCGGGTCATGTGGTCCATCGCGCCAGACCATGTGCCGGGAGAGGAACCGTGGTAGCCCATCACGCTCTCCACGTTGCCGAACATGTCGTGGTACTGGGCCATCTTGGCCTCACCGCCCGCATAGCAAGCCGACAGCATGAGGTGCTCGACCTGGTCGGCAGCGTTGGGGAAGATGTCGAACAGCTCGCTGAGAGACGTGAAGCTGATGGAGCCGTTGTGGTCGCCCCAGATCTGGGACCCGACCGAGTGGCCCGACAGCACCATGCGGTCGATGGCGCGCTCACCCATCTCGGCTTCGGACAGGATGCGGACGAACTGGGCCATCTCGTCGCGCGCCTTGCCGCCCACCGTGAGCAGGTACTCGGACACGTCGATCGCCTTCTGGTCGGGAAGCCCCAGGGTTGCGATGTAGGAGGCGACGCCTTCGGTGGTCTGGAGGTCGTAGGTGGTGCCGCCCTTGGTGATCTTGTCCTGTTCCTTGCCGGGCTTCGCTGCGATGGCCCCACCGCTGCCGCGGTTGATGCGGTTGAGGTGGTTGGCCTCGTCGTGGGCATACTCGTTGAGGCCCAGGAACACGATGCCGTTCTTGTTGGGGTTGAGCTCTCTCTGCCCGGTGGCGTTGTTTTGCGCCTTGATGATGTCGACAATGGCCTGGTTGCCCGAGAGCTGCTGGTCGGTGTCGTTGCCACCGTTGCTCGAGGTCGAGGTACTGGTAGACGTTTGGGTGGTGTTCTGCTGCTGATAGTCGGGCATTGCTCAGCTCCAGGGGACGCTTCCCAAGTGGATACCACGCCACCCACCGCCGCGGCCAGTCTCATTTCAGGACCAGATCGCCCTCTACAAGGGCAATCCCAAAAGTTGCTGTTCGCTCAACCCACACCCCAACCTCTGAGACTTAGAAGACGTGGTCCAGGTTGATGTAGAGCTTGTTGCCCCACTCCTCGATGGGGCTGAAACCCGCATCCACGCGCACAATGAAGTTGGTGTTCCAGGTGACCCGCAGACCGGCGCCGGTGCCGAAACCTGCTTGGTTCTGGTCGAGCTCTTTGAGCGAGCGGGCCGCCCAGCCGTAGTCGAAGAAGCCCACTGTGCCGAGGTTGATGCTCTGGGTGCCCGGTGTGAAGCGCGCGAAGGTCCAGCGGAGCTCTTGCTGGGCGAGGGCCTTGGTCTGACCCACGATGCGCCACGCCCGCATGCCGCGACCGCCGTATTGGCCGCCGAGCGCGCTGTAGTTGATGAGACCGCCCATTCGGACCATCTCCTGGGTGGGCATGTCGCCGAAGCTGGTGTCGAACACGAGCCGGGTGGCCGACACGACGCGGTCCTCGATGAGGGTGGCGTACTGACGGTGGGTGAGATTGATGCCGCCGAAGTCCCAGTCCGAGCCGGTAAAGACACCGCCGCCCCGAAGCGAGAATTCAGACCAGTATCCCGAGCTGGGCGCGGGCTCGTTGTCCCGGTTGTCGAAGACCATGCCGGTCTGAAGGACGCTCGCGAAGCCCTCCTCTCCCTCGGGGTGGTAGTCCGATGCGTAGAGGCTGCCCGGCCAGGGATTCTGGTCGTTGGGGGTACCTGGGAAGTAGTAGCTGCCTCGGTAGCCGCCCATGATCTCGATCTTGTGGGGCAGGTCCTTGATTCGCGTGCGGGTCTGGACGTTTAAGTAGGGCTCCGTGTAGCGCACCAGGTAGTACCGGCGGACAAAGTCCTCGCGCGCGGTGCCCGACAAGCCTGCCGCGTCGGCAGCGGCCTCGGCGACATCAGTGGAGTCGGTGCCGCAGTTGGGGTCGCCGGCGTAGCCACAAAAGTTGGCTGCGAGCGTGGAGTAGTAGCCAGCCTCGGCCGTCACGCGCACTGGCAGGTCGGCTACGTCGAGCGCGTCGAGGCGGACCATGTGGGCGTGGACGTTCTTGGTGGTCAGGAACACCCGCAGCGTGAGGCCATACTTGTAGGGACGCATTCCGTCTTGGTACCAGTAGCCGGTGCCGATGACGCCGTAGCCGATTCCCTCGTCGCTGTTGTAGTTGAGGGCTGGCAGAGCGCCCATTCCGAAGCCATCTTCGGGCGTTTCGTCGTCTGCGGCCTGAGCCACTGGAGACAGAGCGGTCAGGGACAGGGCCAGGACAGCAGCAGTGAGCACGGGTGACCTCGGAGCACCATCCGGGCAGCGCGGCGTGCGAGTGTCGGCTGGTGCAAGCGCATTCTACGCAGATGAGGACCCGGAACTGGCGATCCGAGGCTGCTCGCGTCACTTGAGTTGCGACTGTTCTGCCGAGTACGAGTCCGATGCCACTGCTTCACCGCCGCTCTCTGTTGACTGGACTGTGTGCCTTTGCCACCGCTCCGGCGCTCGCATGGGACCAGTGGCCGTCTCCCACACTGGCACCCATGCCGGGTCTGAGACCGCTCAACAATCTCGTTCTCGACATCGTCCGCAGCTATGCCTTCGGCGACGCCCACCCCTACACCTGGACCCCCGTCGACCACACCGACGGCACCACCCGCGATCTCGACTACCGCGGAGTAGCTCTCGCACGCGTCCATCCCGACGGTGGCGTGCACTGCTCGGGCATCACCTTTGAGGTGTGGATGCAGGCGCTTGAGCGAGCGGGGGTGCCCGCCTGGCTCACCCCTTCCGAGCTGCTGGCTCTCAAGCACACCTGGTATGTGCGCGACGGCAACCCCCACGGCCCGGTGTCTGCGCTCGCCAGTCGGGGCCTCGGGGTTGTGCTCCAGCGCCTCGATGAGCTGCAGCCTGGCGACTTCGTTCAGTTCTGGCGAAACTCCAGAAAAGGCCACAGTGCGGTGTTTCTCGATCACAGGCGTACCCGGGACGGCCAGGTGAGGGGCCTGGCCTTCTGGAGCGCACAGAGCTCGTCGGAGGGCATTGGCATCCGCTACGCGAGCTTCGGCTCCGGTGCGCACCACCTGTCTGCCATCCACGGGGTGCGCCCGGTGTGCCCGGCGAGCTGAGTGGCGCCCTGGTGGACTTCAGGCGGCGAATGAGGGGCCGAGCTCCCCACACGTCGACCGCGACCTCAGGCAGGACGACCTGCGGTCTCCCGACACCTGCGCCTCGATCTTCGGCGGGTTCGACATGCTCGTGTTGCGCCGTCGGCTGTTCGCACTTCGACGGGGGAGACTGGAGCTGTCTCCCACGCCGGAGCACCACGCCATCCGCTTCCGGATGATCATCGACAACGATGCAGCACGCGTGGTGATCGACATGTCAGGCCGCATCTTGGTGTGGCGACCATCTCCGGATGAAGCTGTGCCGTCGGTGCACCTCGCCATCGGCTCCGTCAAGCTCTCGGATGGGCCGGTGGAGCTCGCAGCCCACGCTGGCGCTGTGGTGGCGTCGAAGGTCTGAGGACGACGCGCCGTGAGTCAGCGAGAACAGTCCAGCACTGGGGAAGGTCGCTCGGTATTTGCGGCTCTATTCCTCGCTGTGGGCCTCGCACTCTGGCGACTGGGACAGCTGGCAATCAAGCCGGGCAGCTTCCTGGTCGGCAATCACATCCACCCCGACAATCTCGCCAACCAGTGGCTGCTGCCGTGGGCCGTCGACACGGCATTGGCGGGGGGACAGCTGCTCCACACCACGGCCTACTACTGGCCGGTGGGCGATGCGCCGCTGCTGTCGGGCGACGGCACCCAGGCGCTGTTCTACGCGCCCGCCCACCTGCTGTTCGGCTGGCCGACCGCCACGCCGGTCTATGTGGGCATGGTGCTGGTGCTGAATGGACTGTCGGGCTGGGCGCTCGCGCGGTCTGTGCTGGGGCGCGGGGCGGCTGCTCTGGTGGCCATCCCCATTGTGGGCATCTCGCCCTTTGTGGCCATGGAGCTGTCGGCCGGACGGTTCAGCCAGGCGGCGATGTGGCCTCTGCTGGGCTTCTTTGCGGTGTGGTGGTCCCATGTGCAGAGACCCCGCCTGCTCACAGGCATCGCGTCCGCTGGAATGCTGGCGATGACTGCGTTTTCGTACTGGTACTATGGGTGGTTTGGGGTGCTGGGCGGTGCGGTGGTGTGGGGGGTCCACCATGGTCGTGGCGCGCTTGACGACATCCGGGTAAACATCCGCCAGCACGCCTTGTTCTCAGCGACATTTATCGGTCTCATCGCGCCTTGGGCCGCTCTGTTCCTGTCCCAGTGGGCCTCGGTGCCTGGAAGCGGAGAGGTGGTGTTTCCGCCCCAGTCGGCCTCCATCGACCGGCTGCCCATGCTCCCGGTGCTTGCGGCAGGCAATCCCACCACCTCCAGCGCGCTGCAGTCGCTCGTGGGCCTGCTGCTCGGCGCGGTGGGCGTCGGCCTGTCTCGCAACCAGCGTGCACTGCGTCCCTGGGTGGCCCTGGGGGCGGTGTTTGTGGCGCTTGGGTGGGGCCCGGCCTTTCCCGGCGCGCCCTACACCTTGCTCTATGGCCTCACTGCGGCGCTGCGTCGCTTCTGGTGGCCCATCCGCCATGTCGTGGTGGTGCAGGCGGCGCTTGGAGTGTTGGCGGCAGGAGGGCTGAGGTCGCTGGCGAAGCGGTCTGGGGGACCGTGGCTCGTGGGGGCGGGTATCGCTGGTGTAGTCGCAGCACTTGTCGTTCAGGGCGCGCCGGTCCAGATCGAGCGCACCCCTCTGTCCTTTCCTCCCGAGGGCTACGCAGAGCTGTCCGCCTTGGAAGCGGGCACCGTGTTGCAGACTCCTCTCGCGCCTGAGGTCACCGGCACAAACGATGCCATGCTCCACCAGCTCGCCCATGGCCACCCGCAAGTAATGGGGCACGCGCCTTGGGTGGCCCGCGCGCGTCCGCCGGAGTGGGACCGCTGGCTCGCGTCGGACCCCTTGCTGTCGTCCATTGCTGAGCTGGAGCGCTCGGGTTGGCCGGGGGGAGCGTTCCCCATTCCAGCGGGTTCGGTCGAAGAGCTGGTGAAGGAGGGTGTGCGCTGGGTCGTGGTGGATCGCACTCTGGTTCCGCTCAAGCTCAAGGCGCTGGTGCGGGCTGAAGATGCCCTCTTCGACGGTCTCTTTGGCCGTCCAGTGGTGCGCACCGCGGACGTCGCCGTGTGGGATACCCACGCCTACACAGGCACGAAATTGGTTATTGTCCCGGCGTTCTCATGGCCGTCAGGACTCCGCCATGCCGGTCCGGAGTGGCCCCTGGCGTCCCGTCGTCCCGACAGTCCCATGCTGGGCACCCCCAGCGGTGCAGCCCGGTGATTTCCTCCTGTTTTCGCGCACGCCCATGGCGCCCTCAGGTGGCTATGACGCTGCGAGCCACCTCCACAGCGGCTGCTTCGGAGCGCCACTATGTCGTCCGACGACACAGAATATGCACCACGACGTTGGTTCCACGGCCTTTCCTTCCTGAGCTGGCTCATCTACCGCTTCACTTGGCTGGCCATTCTACCGGTCCTCAAGGGACCCATCCGGCTCAAGGGCTTCAACCATCGCGGGCTTCCCCAGACCGGCGGCATGCTGCTGCTGTCCAACCACTTGACCCTGCTCGACCCCTTCATGGTGGGCTGGCTCCCGTTCCGTCCGAGCCGGTTCATGGCGAGCTCCGCCCCACTGCGCCGCCCGCTTCTGGGGCGCTGGCTGAGGGCGCTGGGTGCGTTTCCCAAGAACAAATTCGTGAAGGACCGCTCCTCCATGGAGGAGCTCCAGCGGCACTTTGACGACGGCCAGCTCATCACGCTCTTCCCCGAAGGCACGCGCTCGTGGGATGGCCGCACTCTCAGGATGGGCGAAGGGATCGGCCGGCTGATCAAGCGGCTCGACTCGCCGGTGTTGCTGTCGCGCATGGTGAGCGCCCACTACTTCTGGCCGAGATGGGCGCGCTATCCACGGTTTGTGCCCGTGCACATCGAGTATGAGGGGCCGCTGACCTGGCCGGAGAACGCCACCGCCGCCGAGATCACGGCGGACATCCAGGCGCGCCTCACCGTCGAGCAGAGAATCCCCGAGGGCTACTCCACCGCTGGCTTTCGCATGGCCCACGGGCTGTCCAACTTCTTGTGGGCCTGCCCGTCGTGCTTCGCGACGTCCAGCCTCGACGTTCACCGACGCGATGGCAACCAGGTGGTCTGTGTGAGGTGCTGGGCCCAGTGGAAGGTCGAGGTGGACACCACTCTGCGGGGTCACGACGATGCCCCCAGCTTCACCATTCGCGAGGCCCACGACCGGGTGGCGGCGCACTTCGGAGAGCGTCCGGTGGCCGACCCTGAGCACTACAAGTCCACAGGGGTGGTGCTTCACTCGCCGTCGGGAAAGATGCTGCGGGCCAAGAAGAGTGGCTCGGGCTTCGACTTGGCCGCCTCTGGGCGGCTGCGCCTCACCGACCAAGCGCTGGAGGTTTTCTGCGACAATGGACTGGTGCAGCTGTCGCTGCCGTTCGCCGAGATTCGGGCGGTGTCTGTGGAGCTGGGCAACAATGTGCAGCTGCGGGCGGCCGGTGAGCTGTACCGCATGGTTCCGGGCACCGGCAGCGTGCTGATGTGGGGTCACTTCGTGCACACATGGCGCCGCTCGGTGCAGGGGCTTCCCTTCACGCCGGTGGGCTGACCGACCCCAGAAAGTCCTTCAGCAGCGCAGTCACTCGGGTCGGCTGCTCGACGGTACTGAGGTGGCCCGCGCCTTCTACGACCTCGAGCCGCGCGCCTGGAATGTGGTCGGCGATGCGGCGGGCCTTGTCGGGCGTGGTGGCCTGGTCCTCGGCGCCGACAATCACGAGTGCTGGGAGCGTCACGGTGCGCATCTGGTCGAGAACGGAGTCGCGACTGAAGATGGCCTTGCCGAACCGGATGAGCGCCTCGGGGTCGTTGGCGGAGATGCGGTCGTGCCAGTGCTGTAGCAGTGCGGCCTTGTCGGGGTCTGCGTGGGTGGTCGCTCCAAACATGAGCTTCATCGTCTTGGGCATCAGCGGACCGATGCCCATGAGCCGCAGTGCCAGCAGCATCCCCTCGTAGCGAACCCGTGCCAGCGTGGGCTCGGCTTCGGCGGAGGTGTCCATCAGCACCAGGCTTCTGAGTAGCTCGGAGTGATGTAGGGCGAGTCGGGTGCCGACAAAGCCACCGGTGCTGAGTCCCACCCAGTGGCAGGGCCCCGCGTCGAGCTGCTGAATGACCGCCACTGCATCGTCCACAAGGGCTTGGAAGCGATACCGCCCCGTCGCCCGGCCGCTCTTTCCGTGGTCGCGGTGGTCAAACGCCAGCACCCGGTAGCGGTCCGACAGCGCCTCGATCTGGGCTGCGAAGTGGGTGTGGTCGGCCAGGTAGCTGTGGGAGAAGACGACGGTCTCAGGACCGCTGCCCTGCTCAATCACGTGGAGGTCGACTCCATTTGCTCGGATGGTGGGCACGGGGGGTCCGGGGCAAGAGAGGGACGGTGTTATCCGAGCCCTGGGAGTCAGCGCTTGTTGCGGGGCACGACACGCACATCGAAGCCAGCGTCCATGCCCTGAATGCTGGTCGGGGCGAGTCCTCCCAGAGGCGCCAGCATCGGACCGGTCGGCTCCACGGCAGTCCACCGGCGTCCATTGACGGGGACTGCGATCTGGTCGCCCGTGGGACGCAGGTCGAGTGCGCCGAACGCGTGGCCCTTGATGTAGACGACCGCCCCCCGCACGTGGGGCCATGCCTGCCGCACCATCGCCAAGTAGAGCACCACCTTGGAGTCACAGTCGCCCTTGTTCTTAGCGAGAATGGCGAATGGACGGCGATAGCGGTCCTGCTGAAGGGCCCGCAGCTCGTAGGGAATGGACTGCACGAAGTGGAGCGCGTGGCGCGCAAACAGCTTGGGACGGTCGCGGCGGCCGCCCAGTCCCTCCACCACAGGCTTCATAGGCGCGCTGTACTCGGCGGTGAGTCGGGCGTGGTTGGGCATCACGAGGTTGCCGGGAGTGAGCAGGTAGCCGCGCTTGGCCAGCGACGCGCGCATGGCCTGTTGCTGGAACCTCTTGGCCTTCTTCAGGCTCGACTTCATCGTGCTGGGGGTGGAGGCATAGGTGCGCAGCATCATGCTGCGGCCGTCTACGGTGGCGACGACCCTGGCCCCAAATCGGCTCGCCGGCTGGGCGTTGATCTGCTTGGCGACCTCCTTGTTGACCCGCTCGATGGACAGCCGCTTGGGGGTCCGCAGGTCGCGCCTCACCACCCGCTCCCTCACGCGGAACTCGGCGAGGTGCTTTCTGTTCCGGAGGTCCTTCCAGCGGAAGCGGAAGTTCCAGTGGCGGTTGCCGGGCTCGATTGTGGCGCCGAGCTGGGCGATGGTGGCCTTGGCCTCGGCCTCGTGGGGCCAGAGGAGGGGCCCGACCACCAAGGTGGCTCCGAGCGCGTGGAGCAGTCCTCGTCGGGAAGGGTCCATGTCAGGCCAGCTTGAGGGTGACCCGACCTTAGCCGATGCTGTCGCGGGTGGGCCGCGCCCGATCGCGCAGCCATGCTTGCCCGGTCAGGCTGTGCGCAGCATCATCGCTTCACCTGCCAGGCGCTCGATGCGGGCCCAGTCGCCGGCTGCCACGGCGTCTTTGGGCGCCACCCAGCTGCCCCCCACACACGCGACATTGGGGAGTGCGAGCCACTCATGGGCGGTGTGCGCTCGGATACCGCCCGTAGGGCAGAACATCACCCCAGCCAATGGACTGGAAAACGCCTTCAACACCCCGGGGCCGCCTGCTGCCACTGCTGGGAAGAACTTCTGGCGGGTGTAGCCGCGCTCCTCAAGTGCCATCACCTCCGAGGCCGTCACCGCGCCCGGAAGCAGCGGCAAGGTGTGGTTGGCGGCCGCATCGAGCAGGCGGGGACTGCCCCCCGGGGCCACCGCGAAGACCGCCCCCGCCCTCGCAGAGGCGTCGAGCTGGGCGGGGGTGCGCACGGTGCCTGTACCCACCCAGGCTTCGGGAACGGCTTCAGCGACGGCGCGCACCGCATCGAGCGCGGCGGGGGTGCGCAGGGTGATCTCCAGTACACGAAGTCCACCGGCCACCAGCGCGCGGGCGAGGGGAATCGCTGCGGCTAGGTCGTGGACTACAAGCACCGGAACCACTGGGGCAGACCGCATCAGATGGTCGATCACAGCCATCTTGTCGGCCATGTCGAGAGAGGTGTTGGGGAGGGACATGGGCGTCTCCACAGTGCTCAGGATGGGGCCAGCACACCGCCACCCGACTCGGCGGGTGCGGCGACCTGGCGGAAGGGGGCGAACAGCTCTCGGCCCATCCCGAAGGCGTTGTCGGATAAGTCAGCGGTGGCCTGCCGACGCTGGGCCCACTCCTCGGCCGGTACCTTGGCTTCGAGCACTCCGGAGGTGGCGTCGACGCGGAGGATGTCGCCGTCCCGCACCTTTCCGAGCGGTCCACCGAGCACGGTCTCCGGCGACACATGAATCGCGGCTGGCACCTTGCCCGACGCCCCGGACATCCGGCCGTCGGTCACGAGTGCAACGTGCTGGCCACGGTCCTGGAGGATGCTCAGCAGGGGGATGAGGCGGTGTAGCTCGGGCATGCCGTTGGCCCGCGGACCTTGGAAGCGGACCACAGCCACAAAGTCGCCGGTCAGATCGCCCGCTCGGAAGGCCGTAGTGAGCTCTTGCTGGCTGGAAAACACGCGTGCTGGCGCCTCTACGATGTGCCGGGAAGGGTCGACTGCCGATGTCTTGATGACCGCTCGGCCGAGATTTCCGTCCAGCAGTTTGAGTCCACCCGTGGCTTGAAAGGGCGCATCCGCAGACCGCAGCACATCGGTGTCGTGGCTGTGCTCGGGGGACGGTCGGTAGGCCAGCTGGTCGCCGTCCAGGCTGGCTTCGACCCGGTAGCGGTCCAGGCCCGCGCCCCACACCGTGTGCACATCCCCGTGAAGCAGGCCGTGGTCGAGCAGAGTGCCGATGAGCACGCCCATCCCGCCCGCCGCCGCAAAGTGGTTTACGTCCGCCTTGCCGTTGGGGTAAACGCGCGTGAGCAGGGGGATGATGCCCGAGATCGCGCTGAGGTCGTTCCAGTCGACGATGAGGCCGGCTGCACGCGCGATGGCGACGATGTGAAGCGCGTGGTTGGTCGATCCACCGGTGGCCATCAGCCCTACCATTCCGTTGACAATGGCGCGTGCGTCAATGATCTTGGAGACTGGAGTGAACTCGCTTCCGAGCGCGGTGATCTGCAGCGCGCGCCGGGTGGCCGCATCGGTGAGTGCGCCACGCACAGGGGTGCCGGGGTTGACGAAGCTCGACCCGGGGAGGTGCAGCCCCATGATCTCCATGAGCATCTGGTTGCTGTTGGCGGTGCCGTAGAAGGTGCAGGTGCCGGGGCCATGGTAGGCGGCGCTCTCGCTGGCAAGCAGCTCGGCGCGGTCGATCTGGCCCTGGGCATAGCGCTGGCGGTTCTTGCGCTTGTCGTCGTTGGACAGGCCGGACGTCATCGGACCAGCCGGGATGAAGATGGCCGGGAGGTGCCCGAAGGCCAGTGCTCCGATGAGCAGCCCGGGCACAATCTTGTCGCACACCCCCAGGTAGACCGCAGAGTCGAAGAGGTCGTGGGACAGCGCTACGCCGGTCGCCATCGCGATGAGGTCGCGGGAGAAGAGCGACAGCTCCATGCCCGGACGCCCCTGGGTCACCCCATCACACATCGCGGGCACACCGCCGGCTACCTGCGCTGTTCCGCCGGCCTCGCGCGCGGCAGCCTTGATGCGGTCGGGGAAGCCAGCGTAGGGCTGGTGGGCGCTCAGCATGTCGTTGTAGGCGGTGACAATGCCGATGTTGGGAGCGGCTTCGGCCATCAAGGCCGGCTTGTCTCCCCCGCAGGCCGCATAGCCGTGGGCAAGGTTGCCGCAGGACAGTCGGCGGCGCCGAGGTCGGTCGGACACCGCGGCTTGCATTCGGGCCAGGTAGTCCGAGCGGGTCTGCGCCGAACGGGACTCGATGCGTGCGGTCACAGCCGCCAAGGTGGGGTGAAGGGGGGCGGTCATGGGGTGATCTCGGGGGCCGTGGTGTCGGTGAAGATGTGGAGCGATAGCTCATCTTGATGCAGCAGTCGGCGCACGGGAAGTGTGGTGGCCGCTCCGGGCTGAGCCGCCTGGGCAAAGACCGCAGCCTTTGCGTCACCCTCGAAGTGGAGGACAGCGGAACGGGCCTTGCGCAAGGCCGCCCAGGTGAAGGTCACGCGGCGCTCGGGCGCGCCGGGAGCGGCGAGCTCAAGCAGGTCGGGGCCGTCAGCGGACAGGGCGGCCGTGAGCGCATCTCCTTGTGGAAACCACGAGGCGGTGTGGCCGTCACTCCCCATTCCGAAGTGAGCGAGATCGATCCCTGCGGGAAGTTTCAGGTCATATTTTGATTCGCCAGTCGCGGTCACCGGGGACACGAAGCGCGCGGTACCAGCCGGGCCATGGAGCAAGTGGGTGCGCACGAAGGCCGTGTTGGACCGTGGATGGTCGTGGGGCACGCACCGCTCGTCGACCAAGGTCACGGTCACGCGATGCCAGGGCAGCGACATCGCCCGGAGCTTCTGGAAGAAGGCCACGGGGGTGCGTCCACCAGAGACTGCCAGCACGGCGTGGTCTCGCTCTTCAATCGCGTGGCGGAGGTGTCCGGCCACATGCGCTGCCAGGGCGCTTGCAAGCTGCTGTCGATCGGGGTGGACGTGGACGGTGTGCGCGCCGCAGTCCATCAGACCGTCTCCTCATGCCAGGTGCGGTGGTCTCTCTCGATGAGTGCGATCGCCCGCGTGGGGCCCCAGGTGCCGGCGGTGTAGCCATGGGGACCGCGGCCATCTCGCTCCCAGGCCCGGCGAATGGGGTCGATCCAGCGCCAGGCCGCTTCCACCTCGTCGCCGCGCATGAACAGCGTGGGATTGCCGCGAATGACGTCGAGGAGCAGGCGCTCGTAGGCGTCGGGGTTCCGCACCTCAAAGGCCTCGGCGAAGCTCATGTCGAGAGGTACATGCCGCAGCCGCATGCCGCCAGGGCCCGGGTCCTTGATCATGATCCACTGCATCACGCCTTCGTCGGGCTGCAACCGGATCACCAGCTTGTTGGACTGAATCGCCCCGCACTCATGGCTGAAGATGGAGTGGGGAATGGGCTTGAACGCGATCACAATCTCGCTCACCCGCGTGGGCAGGCGCTTGCCGGTGCGCAGGTAGAACGGCACGCCCGCCCAGCGCCAGTTCGCCACTTCCGCCTTGATGGCCACAAAGGTCTCGGTGGGAGAGCGCTGAGTGCCCACCTCCTCGACGTAGGACGGCACGTGGGTGTCGTCGGTGGTGAGCGCCCTGTACTGGCCGCGGACGGTCACCCGCTCGGCGTTGTTGTCGTCGATGGGCTTGAGCGCCTTGAGGACCTTTAGCTTCTCGTCGCGGACGGCGTCTGGACTGTAGGTGTCGGGTGGCTCCATGGCGACCAGACACAGCAACTGCAGGATATGGTTCTGCACCATATCGCGCAGTGCTCCGGCAGTTTCGTAGTATGGTCCGCGGCTTCCGACGCCGATGGACTCCGCGACTGTGATCTGCACATGGTCGATGTGGGCGCCGTTCCACAGCGGCTCGAAGAGCGCATTGGCGAAGCGCAGGGCCATGAGGTTCTGTACGGTTTCTTTGCCCAGGTAGTGGTCGATGCGGAACACACGCTGCTCGTCGAAGACCGCGCCCACGGCCTCGTTGACTGCGCGAGCGGACTGGAGGTCTTTGCCGAGCGGCTTTTCGATGACCACGCGGCTCTCGGCGTTGGCGAGGCCGGTGCTTCCGATGCGCTCGCAGATGGGCGCCACCAGCTGTGGTGCGACTGCCAAGTAGAAGGCTCGCACCACGGAGCGCCCGCTGAGAAGCTCAGACAGCTCACTCCAGCCGTCTTCCGAGAAGGCGTCGACCCGCACATGGTGGCAGATCTGGGAGAAACGTCGGATGACCGAGTCGTTCTGGTGCTGCTCGGGCAGGAAGGTGCGCAGGGCGTCTTCCACCATGGCCTGGTAAGACGGGGTGTC
>Ga0315321_10000974_pt1 | contig 21905 bp, 13 predicted proteins | sample M180m21515metaG_FD_203464 | JGI IMG/M metagenome (GOLD analysis project Ga0315321, IMG submission 203464) | Ammonia-oxidizing marine archaeal communities from Monterey Bay, California, United States - M1 80m 21515 | ecosystem: Environmental > Aquatic > Marine > Intertidal zone | place: USA...
AACAGGCGGGTTATGACAAGTCCAAGGATCTTGGGGTTAAGGCTCCGGATGGAGCGGACACGCCATTCGATGGCACGATGGCATCGATCAAAAAAAACTGGGAAATGTGGCCCAAGAAGGACATGGACATCACTTGGAAAATCGTGAAGAGCCCCACTGATGACAGCAAGGTGCTCATGACCGATGGTGGCAAGAGGTGGGGAACTCATGACTTGGTCACCAAGAAAAAGTATCACGATTTTGAAGGTCACGTGGAGTTCGTCATGATGGGCGCACGTGGTGATGACAAGGCCGGGGGCTATGCCAATAGCGGGGTTTATATGCAGAACCGTCACGAGCTGCAGATCGAATCACCAAAAGGCAAAAATATCGCGGATCCATATGGTTGGAAGATCGGACCTCACGGGATCGGTGCGGTTTGCATGGAGCATGTCCCCAAGGGCAATGCTTGGCGTCCGAATGGTGAGTGGCATTCCTACCATTTCATTTTCAAGGCCGGTGAGTGGGAAGGCGAAAAGATGAAGGAGCCCGCCCGTCTTACCCTCTGGTGGAACGGCATCAAGGTTCATGATAATGTGCCCGTGAAGCACGCCAATGGTGGCGTGAAGAATGGACCAAGTGATGAATCACTCAAATTACAGGAGCACGGACAAGACGTGCGGTTCCGTAACATTTGGATCAAGGAAACTAAATAGGCGGATTCCAAGTCTGAACTTTTCCCGCAATGGTCTTGTGCCATTGCGGTTTTTTGCTGCTTTCAATGACATTTTGATTTGGGTATTTTTTGAACTGATGAAGATCGGTGGGTTTGTGTTTTTGGGGTGGTGGTGTTTGTGCGCTTCGGCAATTGGGCAGACGGAGATTCTTGCAATCGAATTTAATCAAGACGATCAGGCGGGGTTTGACGGGTGGCCATCGGCATTATCCGGGGCTTCTTCGATTGCAAATTTCACGACGGATGCGCGACTTACATCTGGAACAACAACGGTGCAGGTTTCTGCAAGTACGGGCTTAGGGATACCTGGGAATCGTGGGAGTTCGAACGGAAGCCCTCAGGGATATAGCTATCAGCGCCTTTATGAGGATCTCCTCATCGCTTTTACGCCGACCGGGTTCCTGACGCTTAAATTTAGTGGCTTGATTCCCAATCAAACCTACAGATTGACTCTTTACGCTTGGGATCCGGGTTCTAGTAATGGCTCTAACAAGGTCTGGACTGTTACGGAGGGCACGGGTGATCCCGCGGCAGCTTCGGTGAATTTTCAAGATCCCTTGGTCGATAATGAATCATTTGCGATGGTTTTCGAAATTGAGACGACTGCTACGGGAACTTTTCAGCTCAGGAATACAGCCGGATTTTCACAATCGGCGATCAATGGCTTTATTTTGGCAGCCAGTGAGATCGATCCCAAGGCGCCTCCAGAGATCACTTCGCAACCGCAGGCGGTTTGGGACGGTGGAGAGGAACTTGTGATTGGTGTCGATGTGAGCGGCCCGGAGCCCATTTCCTTTCAATGGTTTTTAGATGGGCAAGCTATTGCTGGAGCCACTTCCCAGGCCTTGACGCTGGATCCCGCTGGGTGGGATCAGAATGGTGACTACACAGTAAGGGTGACCAACGCGAACGGTTTTGTGGAATCAGATGCGGCTGGTATCACTATCGATATTCCTGAATTCCCGACGCGTGAGGAATTGACTTATGAACCGCTGGGCCCGTCCTCGAGACGTAGTGGAATTACAATTTCCGAAATTCTTTATCATCCGGCCCAACACCCTGATGGACGTGAACTTGAGTTTATCGAATTGTTTAACTCGCAGCCTTGGGCGGAGGATATTTCGGGATGGAGGTTGAGCGGCGAGGCAGATTATATTTTTCCGGATGAAACTTTGGTGCCGGGGTTGGGATTTTTGGTCGTGGCGCGGGTGCCGGGTGATGTGGAGAGCGAACTCGGAGCCACGGAAGTTTTGGGCCCGTGGTCGGGGAATCTTCCGAATGACGGTGGTCGTATCCGATTGAGAAAACCTTCCGGCGCGATTGTGCAGGAGGTGGATTATGATGATGATTTTCCATGGCCCGCTGCTGCTGATGGCACGGGGCATTCGCTGGTTTTAGCGCGGGCGACATACGGGGAAAGTGACGAGCGTGCTTGGGAAGCAAGCCACTCGATTGGGGGATCTCCGGGCGCTCGTGATACGGTTCCATCCGATGATTTGGATCAAGTTTTTGTGACGGCGATTTTGAGTAATTCGGAGGCTCCGGAGGTCGACTTTGTGGAACTTCGGAATGCTGCTCCAACCTCGGTTGATATCTCAGGCTGTATGCTGAGTGATGCGCGTGACATGCTTGCGATGTTTGAGATTCCGGCCGGGACCTTGATTCCGGGGGGAGGGGTAATTCGCTTTGAGGAGGCGCAGTTGGGCTTCGCCTTGAGCGCAGATGGCGATGCTGTTTATCTGACCGACCCGTTAGGCCAGCGGGTCCTTGATGCGGTGATTCTTCCGGCAGCGGAGACCGACGTGCCTTTGGTTCGAATTCGAAGTGATGGACCTTTACGATCAAGGTCCGAGCCTTCGGTGGTGATCAATGAAATTATGTTTCACCCGCCTACGGATGATAATTCCGATGAGTGGATCGAGCTCTACAACCCAGGTCTAGGTGTCATCGATTTGAGTGGCTGGGCTTTCACTGATGGTGTTGATTTCGTCTTTCCAAATGGGAGTCAGATCGCGGGCGGTGGTTTTTTGGTGCTTGCGAAAGATCGTGGGCAAACCTTGGTGAATCACCCTGACCTTGATAGGAACATGGTTCTTGGTGACTATGGTGGAAGTCTTTCCGATGGTGGCGAGCGGGTTGCCTTGTCGAAGCTTGATGGGGGGTTTTTGGTGGTCGAAGATGAAGTAACCTATCGCGATTCCGATCGCTGGCATCGCTTTGCTGATGGTCGAGGGGCTTCGTTGGAACGTCGTGACCCGGGTGCCGATTCCTTTGGTGCTTCGAATTGGGCCGATAGTGATGAGTCAGCAAAGGCGGGATGGACCAATGTGGAGTTTACTGGAACTCTGGCACACGGAAATGGGAATGCTCCGGCGAATCAAGTTCAAATGTTTTTACTGGGAGCGGGTGAGGCTCTGGTGGACCAAGTGGAAGTGATTCCGGAGGGGGGTTCAAACATCCTCTCAAATGGGGGCTTTGAGAGCGGAACATCAGGATGGTTTTTCCAAGGCAACCAGCGGCGTTCGCGATTGGAAACGACCGAGGCATTCGCGGGCGGGAATTCACTTCGCTTAATTGCGACTCGCCGTGGTGACCCTGGGCCGAATCGGGTCCGTGCTCCACTCACACAGACTCTCTCGGCTGGTTCGCGTGCTACTTTGCGAGCCAAGGTTCGGTGGCTTGCTGGGCACCCTGAGTATCTTCTTCGTTTTCGTGGGAACTGGCTTGAGGCGAAGGGTCGACTTGATTTGCCCACGAATTTGGGAACGCCGGGGGCGGTGAATAGCCAGGCGGTAGCCAATGCGGGTCCGCAAATCGATGAAGTGATGCATCGTCCGGTGCTGCCGGAAGCTGGTGACGATATCAATATTCATGCCGAGGTTACTGATGTTGATGGCTTGGGTGCTGTGGTCCTGCGCTATCGCATTGATCCTTCTTCGGTGACTATTGATGTGCCGATGAACGATGATGGGACGGGCCCGGATTTGACTGCGGAGGATGGGATCTATTCTGCTGAGATTCCAAGCCAAGGGGGCGGAACCTTGATTGCTTTCCAGGTTGTCGCGACCGACTCCGCGATGGGCGAGTCGGTGTTTCCTCCGGGTGGCGAGGGACTGATTCGGATCGGTGAACCAGCCAATAGAGAAGCCTTTGGAACTTACCGGATGTGGGTAACCCGAGCGTCCCTGAACGAGTGGGATGGTCAGCCGTTTCGGAGTAACGACCCTTTTCCGATCACCTTTGTTTCGAATGGTTCGCGAGTGATTTACGATGCCGGAGCTTTTTATGGAGGAAATAAGGATTCGCATAGTTTCCCGACCGAGGGGTCAGTGTCCTACGATGTCACTTTGCCTAATCATCAGGAGTTTCTGGGCGCAGACAAGTTGACCCTCGACTATCCAGTACGCGATGCCACCAATCAAAGGGAGCAGACCATGCATTGGTTTGCTGACCAGCTGAGGCTACCGACCTTGCATCGGCGTGATATTTATCTCTACATGAACGGGATTCTTCGCCGTACGATTTATCATGATGCCGAGCAGCCAGATGGAGTCCTAACAAACTCGCATTTTCCGGGTGATGATGGTGAACTTTTTAAGACGAGTAATGATAATGAGACTAGTAATTCTGGTTCGAGGACGCGGCCGTTTGTGCGGAATATCATTGATGTTTTCGAAGCCGACGGGATGGCTCGCGCGGCCCGATATCGGTGGACAACCGGAGCGAGGGCGCGGGGAAGCCGGACTCGATTGGATGATGCCAGCATTCTCGAACTCATGAGTCGAGCCGATGACACTGGACCGGACTATGAAAAGCGACTGTTAGAGATCATCAATATGGAGAACTGGATGCGAACCTGGGCGATGATTGACCTGGGTTCGTTTTGGGATTCCTTTGGAAATACTAATTACAAGAATAGCTATATCTACAAGCCCCGTGATTCAGGTTGGGTTCAGTTCGTGTGGGATATGGATGTTGGGCTTGGAGTGGATTCCCGGGACCCGCCAAACCAGGCGCTTTTTCCATCGAGCGTGGATAAAAATCTCAAGCGGATGTATGAAACTCCCTCGTTCATTCGTGCCTACTGGCGTGCGATGGAGGAATCTCTGGGGTCGTTTTACTCAACAGCGGGAGTGACTCCCTTGTTGGAGCGGAAGAAGGCGGCTTACGATGCCGCTGGGTTAAACTTCACCTCGCCTTTTGTAGCGAGTGGTGCGGGTCGATCAATCCCACAATTTATTGAGCAACGGGCGAACTTCATCCAGCCACAGCTCAATGCTGTAAACAAAGAATTTGCGGTGACATCGCCGCTTGATGGAACTTCATCTGATGAGCAAGTGGTGACTCTTTCGGGCTCAGCTCCGGTCGCTGTGGCGGGTATCGCGGTGAATGGGATTCCGCTGAATCTTGACTGGAGTTCGACGTCGGACTGGAGTTCGACTTTTGTGCTACAGCCCGGTGAGAATGTGCTCTTGGTCCGTGCTTTGGGATCGGGCGGGGAGGAAATTGAAAGTGCGGTTAGAACGGTGACTTATACCGGGCCGGGAAGCTGGCCGGGCCTCGTGATCAATGAATGGATGGCCGTTAATGAGAACGCTTTGGCCGACCCTGCGGACGGTGATTTTGAGGATTGGATTGAGCTTTCCAATCCGGGGCTCTTTAGTGCTGATTTGTCAGGTTGGTTTTTAAGTGACGATCCTGAGGAGCCGTTCAAATATAAGATCCCATCAGGTTTCCGTATCCCTGCTGGTGGGTTCTTGTTGGTTTGGGCGGATGACGAGCTTGCTCAAAACGATCCGGTAATGCGGCCAGATCTGCATGTGGCGTTCAAGCTTGGGTCGGGTGGTGAAAGCCTTCTATTATCGGCCCCTGATGGTTCTCTAATTGATCGTGTGGACTTCTATCGTCAGTCGCCTGACAAAACAATGGGGCGTTTAGGAAATGAGATCCTCGCCTTGGCTTCACCTAGCCCCGGAGCGATGAATGGGCGTGCGGCAATTGAGCCAAGCGCAACCTATGTTGTGAATGGGGATGTGCTGACATTCACGCTAATGACCGAACCCGGGTTCTTGTATCGGGCTGAGTTTAGTAGTGATCTCAAAAGCTGGGAGCGACTGGGCAATTCTATTCTTTCGGACGGCGAGACGACGACCTTCATCGATACCATTCAGGTTGATCGGAGATTCTATCGTTTCTCTCGTATCCCCTAATCATACTGCTTTTTTCACGCAATCCCTAAGGGTCCTGTTAGAAATGGTAAAGTCCCGTAAGAAAAAATTGGGGCAACCATGGGAAATGAATGAACTGAAATCTCAGGAGTCAGTTCGGATCTACCAGAAATAAACTTACTATTGTACTGCAGCCGGCCCCCAGATTTTTTTCATGACGGCGAACGCTTTTGGGTCGTGCTCTTTGAGTTCCGCTGCAACGAATGGGTAGAAGTCGTTGCGGTAGAGGTAGGCTTCGGTGGCCTCAGCGAAGTATTCCTTGTGGTTGGTTGCGCCGTAGTGACGGACCGTGCGACCGGTGAAAAGTTTGACTCTTTCAAGGATGCCTTTTTTCATAGCGGCATCATAAGATGCGATGATTGTTTGCTCGCCGAATCCGAGAACCTGATCGTGGTAGGCATGAGCCAGTTCGTGAAGAATAACAGCGGGGTGCTTGAGCATTTGGGCGCGTGAGAAAAGAGCGGAGGCATTAGTGATATGAACTTTTTTGGCGAGACGAGGGTCATAGCCACGATCCTTGAGCCAACCGGCACCGGGGTGGTATTGCATTGCGGTGAGCTCGGGATGTTTGTTTTCGAGCCAGATCTCCATCTGCTGCATTTTGGTGAGTTGCTCTTCGGGAAGGAGAATGCAGATGCGCTGAAGGTGGTTGGCGAGCATCTTGAGGGCTTTGCTCCCTTTTTCAGCATGCTCTCCGTTTTCAAGAAGGGCGGGGTCAACATGCACGGTCCAGCCTTCGATATTCTTTTGCACGGGCTCGATCCAGCCGATTTTCTCGGGCCGCGCGTTTTGCTTTTTATCACCAAAGGCGAGCCAGGCTGATGAGACGAGGATCAAAAGGGGAGCAAAGAGCTTGAGGAATCGTAGGGAGCGGGAAAAAGGGATTACGGATTTCAGGGACATGGAATGATAGTTAGCTTTGTCTCTTTACGTTGTCATGCTCCAAGGTATTGCACCAGCTCCAGGAAACCTTTCGACTGAATTTATGAAACACTTTGCGCTCTCCCTCCTTCTCTTGCTCCCTTTGATGGCCCGAGCCGACAAGAAGCCGAATATTCTCATGTTATTTGCGGATGATCTCGGACGGTATGCCTCAGCTTATGCGTCCAAGAACCAGCCTTCGGCGAACGATATCATTTCGACGCCCACTTTCGACCGGATTGCCAGCGAAGGAGTTCTAGCCACTAACGCGTTCGTCTCGGCCCCTTCCTGCTCGCCGTGCCGGGCGTCTTTAATTTCAGGTCGTCATTTTTTCACCAATGGGTCCTGTTCCCAGCTGCATCATCGTTGGCACGGGCCGGAGGCTTCTGATCCCTGGGCTGAGATTTCGGGTTATGCGGAGATCCTTCAAAAGAGCGGGTATCATATCGGGCTCACTCATAAGGATCATGTGAAGGGGAAAAAATTTGGTCCGCAGTTCAACAAGGCGGGGCGCAAGGTGAATGGATTTTCGCAATATGTCAGCAAGGGCGGCGAGATTCTGAAACGAAAGGAAGATCTTTATGAAGAGTGCCGAGCAAACTTCCGCAGCTTTCTCGAGAAGCGAGATAAGGGGCAGCCTTTCATGTATCACTTTCATCCGACGAATCCACATCGGTCCTGGACGAGGGGTTCGGGTAAGAATCTTTGGGGTCTCGATCCTGAGAAATTGAAGGGGAAGATGCCTCCATTCCTTCCTGATGTTTCAGTGGTGCGTGAGGATCTAGCTGACTACCTTGGCGAGGCGATGGCTTTTGATGAGTGCTGCCGGATTCTCCTCGAAGAACTCAAGGCGACCGGGGAATACGATAATACCTTGATTGTGATTTCGGGCGATCATGGCGCGCCCGGTTTTCCGCGCGGGAAAACAAATTGCTACGACTTTGGTGCGCGGGTTCTTTTCGCGGCGCGTTGGCCCGGCCATATCCAGCCTACCCAGACTTTGAAGAATCCGATTTCGTTGATTGATCTCGCCCCGACTTTCTTGGCGGCCGCGGGGCTTAAGAAAGCGGACACGATGCACGGCGAAAATCTTCTTCCAGCGTTGGGTTCCGGAGATCATTCCGGTCTCCGTTCATGGGCCTTGATTGGGCGGGAGGTTCATGTTGAGACTGCGCGTGACCGACAGCTCCCTTATTCGATGCGCTCGATCCGGACGGCGGACCATCTCTACATCATCAACTTCACTCCCGATCGTGCTCCGATGGGTGATTTGCTGGCGCTCGAAAAGGGCTCGATGACTTTCAACGAGCTTGCGGGAAAAACGCGCCTTACTTATGCCGACGTGGATGCCGGCCCGACTAAGGCGTGGATGATTTTGAACCGGAATAAGCCCAAGTTTAAATATCATTGGGATCTTGGCTTCGGCGCCCGCCCGGCGGAGGAGCTTTATGAGCTGAAAAGCGATCCTCATCAGGTCAAGAACTTGGCAGATGATACGAAATACAAGGCGGTGAAATCCAAGTTACGTGCTCAGCTCATGGCCGAGCTAAAAGAGCATGATGATCCGCGTTTGAATGGCGACCAATTCGACTACCCACCTTATTGCAAAGAGGGGTTGAAGAAATAAGTGATCAAGGGTTCTTGGAAGTATCCAATTAGGCAGTCTCGGGCATGAACGTCGGCATCGTAACCCCGCGTGGGGCCTTCGCTTCACCGAGGACTTGGCTGAGGTGGATTTCGCAATTTCGGGCTCCAAGTTTGTAGAGATTTTGAATCAATTCTGTTTCACTTGCGGGAACAAGGAAAAGCGGGGTTTCGCGGCCAAAAGTAGAAAGTTGGGCGATGATGAGCGCAAAAGCGGCTTTTTGATCTCGCATAACGCCCGGCCCGAGCATTCGGCTGCCGGGGTGATTTATCGAGAATAAGAAGCCCGTGAGTTCGCTGCCAGTTTCGTAAACAAATCCCCGCCAGGTTGAAGAATTGTCACTGAGAAAATACCGCCAGTCCTTTTCCCGGGAGATCTCGCTGACATGTTCTTCGAGCGCGAGGATGGCGGGAAGATCCGCAAGCTTTGCGGCCCGGACGTTTGAGGGGACTGGAGGCAGGTCGGTATCAGCCGGAATAATCATATCTTGATAGATTGCGAGAGGCCGGAATTTCGCTCGCGTGTAGAGCGAGTAGGAATCGAGATTCAAAGCGCTCGAAACGAGGCGAACTGGCTTTTCCCCAGCGCGTTTTATGATTTCTTGCAAGAGGGTCCTCGCAACGCCCCGTCCGGCAAAGGCCGGATCGGCATTCATGATTCCAAGCGAGAAATGGGTTTCTCGTGGGTGGTAAAAGCAAGATCCTGCAAGCATCCCATCGATTTCTGCGACTAGACAGCATCCGGGATCCAGGCTTTCGTAAACTTCGGGGAAGATCCGGCAGGCCAAAGGATCGTTGCCGCCAAAACACTGCCGATTTAGGTTTTGTTGATACCAGTTGTTAGTGGAATTGAAAATGAGATGAGCCAATTGATCCCACTCGGTGGTTTGGAGGGTTCGAATCTTCACAGCTCCCCAATAGCGGATTTACAGCTTCAGCAGCAGGTAAATTGGAGAAAATCCTGCCGATTGCCATCGCTTACTATGTGGTTGTGCTTTCTTTTTTCCTTTGCGATGAAGCATGACAATCCACCAACTGCAGTTAGAATTAACCAGTTCTGATACTAATGAGTGACGCTATCAAAAGACTTCTTGTTCTCAGCCTCGTTTTTGTGGCCGCGTTTGTTTCGGTTCACGTTTTCCGCGCTTGGCGCGATGGGCAACCCATTTTTGGGTTTGGTGGCAAGGAGTCTGATCAGCAGTTTGCTCCTGAATATGCGACCTTACAGTCTAAGTCCGCCATTGATCCCAGCCTCGTGCCGGGGCTAATCCGGGCCAATGACGAGATGGTGGAACTTGTTGACCGAGTGACACCTGCGGTGGTGAGTATCGATACTGAAATTCTGAAGCGTGAGCGTGTCATTGACCGCTATCGGGGGCGGATTTACGAACGGGACCGCGTCACGCCGGGTCTCGGGTCCGGTGTGATTGTCTCAGAAGAGGGGCATGTGATTACGAATCATCACGTTATTGAGGGGCACCAAAAAATCAGGGTGACCTTGCACGACGGCAGGTCACTCCCAGCCACCTTGATTAATTCGGACAAGCTTCTAGATATCGCGGTGTTGCGAATCAAAAGTGGCGACCCTGATGAAAAATTTTACGCTTTAAAATTTGGTGATTCCGATGCCGTACGCGTCGGTCAGCTTGCCATTGCGGTTGGAAACCCCTTCGGGCTTGGGGAATCGGTAACGGTCGGTCGCATCTCGGCGAGGGATCGTTCGCTTTCGGATAATCAGCGCGATCTCTTTCAAACAGATGCGGCCATCAATCCTGGTAATTCCGGGGGGCCGCTGCTCAATCATCTTGGAGAGATTATCGCGATCAATGTCTCGATTTACACTGAGGACCAGGAAAATCCTGGCTTTCAAGGGATTGGGTTTTCCATCCCTGCTAATGATGTTATGCGGACTTTGGAGTATATTCTCGATAAAGGTCGCCCCATTCACGGCTATCTTGGTTTGGCGACTCGCGATTTAAAACAACATGTTGCAAGCGATCTGAACTTCTCTGGCCAAGGGGTCTTCGTGTCCGGCGTAACCCCAAATTCTCCAGCCTCGAAAGCTGGTCTGGAGCCGTATGACATCATCCTAGCCTTTCAAGGAGAGGGGGTGACCAACGCCCGTGGATTACTCAATCGAATCCGGCGTTCCAAGGTGGGCTCCGACACTGATATCAGTGTTTGGCGAAAGGATAAGGTGATCAATTTGAAAGCGATTATCGGTGAGGCCAATCCATTCGAGCAAGGGCAACAGATTGCCGAAAATGCACGTTTGGCGTCGGATCGGGCAATTCTAAATGCCATTGGAATTGCGGTCAGGGACCTTCCCTCGGCCTATCAACATCAGGGGGGTGTTCTGGTCCAACAAGTTGCTTCGGGAAGCCTCGCAGATCAAAAAGGGGTTCGGGCCAACGACTACATCCTTGAATTCAATGGTCAGCGAATCAGCGATAGTCGGCAGTTTTATTTCAATCTGGTGTCGGGAGCTGCTGTGACCGAGACTACTCTAAGAATTCGTCGTAATAATCAGCCATGGCGGAACGTTACCTTTCCTAGGATTCCAAGAATTAAAGAGCCGACTGATTAACCACCCACTTTTGCAATGAGCACCTACGACTCCTATGAACCTCGTTCAAATTTTGGTTTATTTGTCTTTTTAGCTTTTGTGGTGGCCGCCCTTATAGGGATTGGATCTTATATTTTCCAGTCGAGTGGCTCGGATGAGCCGGTGGCCATCAAGCCTGCTCCGTCGGAAAGTCCGGAGGCGGAACCGATTAGTGAGAAAGTGGAGCCAAAACCATTTGATCCCTTCGATGCGGAACCCAAACCCAAGCCTGAACCTGTTGATACGGTGGCACCTCCGACGCCAGAGGAAATTTTGGTTGATGCCGGAATGGGTGCAGCCGAGCTTAAACCCGAAGTTCTTCTGGAGAAGATCGGAAGATCTCTCGAGGAGTCTGATTTAGAAAAAGCCAGCATGCTCATTGGCCGTAAGGCTCTTGATGAATCCCAACTCGAGGGACTCCGTAAACTAGCGGCAATCGGAGACTTTCGGCTCAGTTCGATGGATCCGGTTATGGAAATTGGAGAACTAGAAGCAAATCGTAAGTCTCGCTGGGCTTTAAACTTTGAGGGTGAAAAAGGGGCTCGGATTTACTTCGACTTGCTCCGGGGAAACACTGGGGGCTGGGGAGTCGAAAAGATGAAGCTTTTTGATCAGGAAGCTGCCGGGAGGGCTATCTTTGTAGACGCACTCGGGATTACAGATGCTTTTCTTCGTGCGGTGTTGGAGCAGAATTTTGATGATGCCAAATCGCTTGTAGACCCCGAATCCGTCTCAGATGCTAAGATTGCAGGGCTTTGCATCATCTTTGAAGAAGCCAAATATCGGCTCCGGACGCAAAAGCCCCTTCGGGCCATGTTCAATCGCGAACTGACTGCCGGGTTTATTGCGCATGTTGAAGATGAGGCTGGTGAGAAAGCCGCTGATTTTGGTCTCAATGTGCAGCGGAAAAGTATCGACCACCCTTGGCAGGTGACTGAGGTGAATCTGGATTCACTCCTCGCTGACTACGCGGATCGTGTGGCCGGCGGTGATGTGCATTACACTCCGCTTATTAAGAATCCGACCGGTGGCGATACTTTGATTCTCTATTTCGGGTTTGATGAAGATGTGCTTACCCCAAGAACCGAGCGTCAGCTTGATATCGTATCCGGGCTTCTTAAAACTGATCCCGACAAGGAGCTCACTCTTTCTGGTCACACCGATTCATTGGGAACAGATCAATACAACAATAAGCTCTCAGAGCGCCGTGCGGGGGCAGTCGAAAAATATCTACTTAGCCTTGGAGTTCCCCGAAAGCAGATTGTGGCCTTAGCTGAGGGTGAGGCAAAGCCTCGTCGACCGAATTCTACTGCCGACGGCGAGGATAATCCCTCCGGTCGCCGCGCAAATAGGCGTACTGAGATCTACTTGGACTTTTAATACTTTGAGAGCCGCCGTAAGGTACGGCCGAATCTGAGAAGGGATCGTAACGTGGGTTCATTTTCTAATCACATTGTTATTTCGTGATGCAATTAATAAGCTTAGTATTGAGCTTACGGGCATAAGGATGGCAGCGGCTAATGGGGTCATATAGCCTAGGATGCAGGCGGTGATGGCCACGAGGTTGTAGGTAGTTGTGAAGATTAGGATGAGGGTGACGGTTTGATGTCGCCACTTGGCCAAGGAGAAAAGGGTAGGGAGAAAAGAAAGGCCGGGGCAGGTGAAGAGGAAATCGGCGCGACGATCTAAAAGGGAGCGGTCAGCGACGGGGGTCCCGGTAATGGTGCTGGAATTAAAGGCGAGAGTGTCGTTCATACCATCACCTAAGTAGAGGGATGGGCTGAGAGCGGTGACCATCTTTTCTTTTTCTTCTGGAGAAAGGTTTCCGTGGGCCTGGCAATCGGGTATGCCGAGAGTTGTAGCGAGTTCGTGAACGCGGGATTTTTGATCGCCAGAGAGGATATGAAGGTAATGACTTTTTGTGAGGCAGGAAAGGGCATGGAGTGCTTTTGGTCGGAGTGATTCTCGGAAGTAAAAAATTGCGACAGAGGTTCCATTACAGGAAAGCTCGCAAGCAAGTTGTTCGGTAGCCGTGGTGGTGAAGTTGTCTTGTCCAAGCCAGCCTGGTTTACCAAGGCTCCAAGTGTTCTCTTGATAGATGAGACTAACTCCGAGTCCGGGGTGATCGGTGGATGGAGCTGCGATATCTTCTGCGGTTGAGAGGTGATGGTAGAGAGATCGCGATAAGGGATGGAGGGAACCAGCGGTTAGTGTGTGGACAATGCTACGAGCTTCTGAAGTGAGTTTGGGAGGATCAATAAGTGCTGGATTTTCGAGGGTGAGGGTGCCTGTTTTATCAAAAATGAGATGCCGTATACGAGTGAGGTGTTGCCAGATGTTGGGGTTTTGGATGAAGACGCCGAGCCGAGCGAGAGCGGATGAAGCACGGCGATCAACCAGAGGGATAGCAACGCCGATGGCACACGGGCAAGAGACGACAAAGATGGAGATCATAACTTGCAGTGCCTTGATGGGTGGTGCGCCGAGGAGTAGCCATGTGTATCCACCACCGATGCCAAGAACGATAATGGATAGGAGGTAGTATTTGAGAATACGTTGTACTTTTTGAGAGAAGTCTTGGTGCGTTTCCTTGCGAGTGAGCCGTGAAATGAGCGAATCAGGATAGGTTTCTGTAGCTATGATGATGATGGAGTCTTTACTGATTGGGATAGCTCCTGCTGGAATCGGGGCGCCTTGTAAGATTGTTTTTGGATCTGGTTCGCCGGTCATCCAGGCGAGGGAAAAATCGGATGTTTCACTTAAAAGGCGGCTTGCGACTGGAAGGGCTTGACCGGGCGGGATGATGAGTTGGTCGCCAGAAGAGATTGCTTGGACGCTTTTGGGGGTTCCATCAGTAAGAGATATTTCGTCAGGAATGGCGGATTCTCCCTGAAGTTGGCTTTGGGCACGCTCGGCAGAGGCGAGATGAAGATAGCGCCCACCGAGCATGAGGGTGGTGAAGATGGCGACGAAATCGAAGTAGATGAGGTCAGCCTCGCCACTGAACCACCCGATCAGAGAGCCAAGATAGGCCGCAGTAATTCCGAGGGCGATGGGTAGATCAATGTGGATGCTCCGATGTCGGATAGCGGCAAGGGCTTTGGTGAAAAAGTAACTTCCACCTAACAGAAGAGCAAAGGTCGCGGATAGAAGGGCGATGAGATCAAAGAGCCCAGCGTATGTAAATGTTGTGCTCATGCCTAGGTAACGCGGCAGGGCAAACGCCATCGTGTTAATGGCAAAGGCAGTACAGAGACCAAGGCGGGGAATCAGTTTTTTGCTTTCGGAGGTTTTTCTTCTGACGTTTGCTAGATCCTCAAGCAAGTAGCCATAACGTGGAAGCTCGTTCGCTAGCTTCTCCATAGTTAGGCTTCCTTTTTCCCAAGTGAATTCCGCTTCAGCACTAGCCGGGAAAACGCTTGCGCGGACAGCGCCATCTTGCGCCATAAAGAGCCGCTCAATAAGCCAAACGCAGCCGATGCAGGTAACGCCACTTATTCGGATTCTTAAGGAGTGATGTAATTCATCTTCAGACAATTTAGAAATGAGCAACTTAAGCCACTCGGTGGAAGGCTTTTCGAAGGGTCGATCTCCGACGGGCCGACCTGATTGATTACCTTGAAGTTGATAGAAGTTTTCAAGACCCTCGCCGACCAGAAGCTGATTTACAAAGCGACACCCGGCACAACAAAACTTGGGTTCATGAGTGGTCGGGGTGAAGGGGGTTTGACAATGGCTACAGGATTGTTCCTTCATTTCAGTGACAGCAGGAAGGGAGTGGTTCTTTGTTAGTTTCGTCTTGTTCAAATTTCGGCAGTGTATCGTGCAGGCGCCAAACCATTACAATGGTGGCTATGATAGCTAAAACGCGTTGGAGATTTTGGAAGCGAAGAGCTGGCATGAGTTGGCGGAGGCGCGAAAAGGAATGTTGTGCAATCCATAAGAGAGGCACTGTGCCCATTCCAAAGGCGAGGGCGAATTCAGCTCCGCGCAGGGCACTTCCGCTAAAGATGGCAGCGGCGAAGAGGAGATAGAGTGGCCCACAGGGAAGAAAAGGAGTCGCTAACCCCAAAATCATTGCTCCGCGACCAGCAGAGAGTTTGAAAGAGCGGAGGCGTGCGCGCGCAATGATTCGATCCATCCATTTCAGACGTGGAAGTTTTTCCCAAAGCCCGAGTGCCGAAATCAGGAAGATTCCCGTGAGCAACCAAGGAAAGATGGCTGCGGGACTATTGAAAATCCGACGTAAGGGTTGTTCACCTATGGCTCCGCAGAGTGCCCCAAGGCTGCTATAGCTGAGTAACCGTCCGAAGTGATAGCTGAGATAAGCAATGAGAGTTTGGGTTTCTCCACGACCAATTTTTCCCGCCGAACAGGCGAGAGGTCCACACATCGCTATGCAGTGAATGCTTGTGACAAGCCCGGCAGCAAGAGCAGCGGCAATAGTGAGGCTCGAACTCATTTAGCCATTTTTGGCTGGAGCTTCGATCTTGACCGGAATTGTTTCTGCGCGGTGGCGAAGCGCGGTGACGACGATAATGCTCCAGGCTGAAATTAGGAGAATAAAGGCGAAAGCGACGAGCGTAACAGGATGTTCAAAGAAGGTTCTCATATCAGACTTGGGGATAAGGGTGTTTAGACTAATGATTAGAAACGGGTCGTTATGGTTTGCGTAAGCTTGCAGGATTAGGGCCGGAAAATTTTAATGTATGGTTGATTTTGATGTCATCGGGTTGACCAACGATTTGAAGGTTGAGTTCGCAGGGACCTTCGTAGTTTTCATAGGGGACAAGGAGAATGGTTGGCCGAGTAATTTCCCTCCTTGCTGCGACCTTGATAAGCTGTTCTGCCCCGCTGAGTTGGTATCCGTCAGGAGGATCGCTGAGATTGATTTGAAATGTTGCGGCCTGATTTCGTTTATTCAGAAGCCGTAGTTGATAGTGGTTTCTTACCGAGCTGCCATCGCTATAGAACGGTGGGCCAGCCATGCGCGAAGAGCTTGCCGTGTAGGGTTTTGCTTTATGCAGAGTCGTAAGAGTGAGAGCTCCAAGACCAAAACTCCCAAGGAGTGCGTAGAGTAGGATACGGGGGCGGAGAAAGCGTCGCTTTTTGCCAGCGAATCCATTTAGCGAATCATAGCGCACTAGCCCAGTGGGGCGATCAAGTTTTCGCATGATATTATCGCACGCATCTACGCAGGCGGCACAACCAATACACTCAAGTTGGAGTCCATTACGAATGTCAATTCCAGTGGGGCAGACGCTAACGCAGCGACGGCAGTCGATACAGGAACCGGCATTAGGATTAGTCGTTTTTCCACGAACTTCACCACGGGCTTCATCATAACCGATAATCACCGTATCATCATCGGTCATAGCTGATTGAAGGCGCCCATAAGGGCAAACCATAATGCAGAATTGTTCGCGAAAATGAGCGAAGCATCCGTAAAAAGCCGCTGTGAGAAAGGCTACAACTCCAAACGATGTTAGATGCTGAAAAGGACTTTCTTGTACATAGGTATAGAGTCTTGGCAGAGAAACAAAATAGGACAAGAAAACATGAGCAAGAACGGCTGCAATTAACAGGTAGAGCCCATGTTTGATGATTCGGCGTGTGAGCTTTGGGAAAGTCCATAGTGATCTATCGAGCTTTCTTCTAGCGTTGGCATCACCATCGATAATGCGTTCGATTCGCCGAAACACATGCTCTAAGAACACGGTGTAAGGGCAGGCCCAGCCGCACCAGAGTCTGCCAAGAAGTGCGGTAATAAAGAACAGTGCAAAACCAGTCCCAGTAATACCAAAAAAGAGAACCCAGAGATCCTGTGGAGCAAGCGTGATGCCAAAGAAATGAAATTCCCGACTCACGATATCAAGAAATACGGCCGGCGATTCGTTAATCGTGATCCATGGAAGCACCACATAAATAATGAGCAGCAATGAAGCAAAAATTCTACGCGCTAGCATGAATTTTCCTGTGACATCTGCTGGGTGGAGAATGTAATGAGACCCGTCATGATTGACGGTCGTCACGCTCGTTAAATTTGGAGCCTTAGGTTTCTCACGAGCGGCAGAATATTTGATGGCTTTGTTTTTTCTGCGCATCAATTACGATTGTTTGTTCACTTTTTGGGAGGTTAAAATTTCTTAAACTCCTGTGGGTTTTTTGAGATAATGAAGGCGACTATTTTAGCGATTTGATCAGGAGTGTAGGTTTGCCCCCAGGGGATCATACGAGCTCCTGTGGGAGTCATGCCTTTACTCTCGATGGGACTTCCTTCGTTGATGATTTTGAAAATATCCATGGGTTTGTCTCCGTATTTCCATTGATGATCAACGAGTGAAAGCCCCAGCTTTTGGGGGGCGTCTAATTGAGACCCGTGGCAGGCGATACAGGCAGTTTTATAGATGGACTCACCTTCGCTGATGATGTTTCGGTTGGTGGCCCATTCGTAGACGAGGGTCTTGTCATCAAGGGCCGCTAGTGTCTCGAGGAGCAGTTCGTTTTTTTCACCTTGGATAGCAGAAATAGCGGCAGTGACCTTTTTTTGATCGGTCTGCATGATGCCAAGCTGATAATAGGCAAGCCAGTAGACGAGGAAGAAGATGATGGCGGTATAGAGAGTGAAGAGCCACCAGTTAGGTAATTTTTGGTCAAGCTCTTGGATGCCATCATATTCATGCTCTCGCATGATGGTTTCACCTTTTTTAGTCGCGAAATTTGTGCGGCGGTATGCGGATGCTGGGTCCTGCTCTTTCATGATCAAGAGTGGTCAAATATGTTATCTAGGATTCAGAGGTATTGTCTTGCAGTGGAAGTCTCGAGAGATAATCCCGAGTGTTTTTTTTCATTCGAATAGCACGTACGAAGATGATGAGAAAAATGCTGAAAGTAAGGATGAAGGCGATAATAGGAACAGTAGTGGTCCATTCTTCGTGGAAGATTCTCTTGAACATCTCTTGGGTGATTATGCTTAGGTTTTTATTTGCAGAGTACGTCACTGCGGATGGACTCGGTGATGGCGGCGGCTTTTGCGATGAGGTGATCTGGGACGCCGAGCTCAGTGAGGGTTTCGCAAAGGTTTTCGAGGACGGCATCGAAGTGGCTATCATTAAGGCCATAATTATCGACGAACTTCTGGTGGGCGGCCCGCATGTTTTTACCGGGATAAGAGGGAAGGCCTCCGAAGGCGAAGGTTAGGAAAAGTTTTTGATGTTTCGCTTGGCCTTTCATATCAACGTCTTCGAAGAAGTGATTGATGCGATCATCGGCGAGGACTTTGACGTAGAAGAGATCGACGGCGGCATCGACAGCGGGTTCTCCGCCAATTTGTTCATAGAGTGAGGGGGGCATTTTTTTAGGGGTGAATTAGTTTTTAGAAGCTTTTTTAGAATGATCGAATTGGTGCTGCTGGTCTGGTGAGAAGCGATCGGCCTTTTGACGATTGAGATCTTGCTCGGTATAAGTGCCGAGTTTTTGGAGGTAGGCGATGACAGCGATGATCTTGCGCTCGGCTAGGTGATTTCGTAGCGCTTTACCGGTTAGTTCAGGCTGATCTGGGAGGTAGGCATCGGTCTTGAGAGTGTCGGCAATTGCCATGGCTTGTTCGCGCGCATGTTGCTCGATCTGATCTTTACTCATAGCGGGGTATGGCACGCCTAGGCGTTGTTGGGTGGCGATGCGTCGGGGGAGGGATTCGAAGTCAGTTTCTTCTTCGAAGAACCACGGATACGCAGGCATATTAGAACCAGGCGAAGTCTGGCGAGGATTGAGGAAGTGCGTGAAGTGCCAGCTGTTCGATTTCTTGCCGACGCGGACAAGTCCGGCATCATCGATGGCATCACCGCCCTCGCGGGCAAGGTCTGGGCCAGTACGCTTTGAGCCCCATTGGTGGGGAAAATCGTAGATTGATTCTCCGAGGTGGGAGTAGTCATCGGCGATACCATTTCTGCCGTAGCGCATGACATCGGGGACTAAGGTGCGAATCATCTGGGAGTGGCAGTTGTAGCAACCCTCGGCAATGTAGATATCGCGGCCGGCAAGTTCTAGGGGGGTGTAGAGTTGTTGAAGGCGTCCCTCGATATTTTTGGCGCGGTCCACCATAAGAGTTGGGATAATTTGAACGGCGCCACCGATCGCGACGGCGATGAAAGAAAGAACGGTGAGCGGAATATAATTTTCCAAGAGAAGGTCGTGGAAGTCGGCCCATCCTTTGACATTCCTTTTGAACTCTTTCACCGCTAGAAAGGTGAAAATGATGACCATGGCCATGGCGGCATAGTCACCACCTCGTGGAGCGAAGATCCATAGGACGATAAAACCAATGACATATAGGACGTGTTGAACGGCTTTGTGGGCAAAGACGCTTTTGAGTCCGAGGAAGTCTTTTTTGCCACGCTCTAGAAGAGTGATTTCGGCGGTGCCATTGACGGCAGAGCCAGATCGAGCAGTTTTCCAAAGATTATAGGCGAGCAGGAAGTAACCGAGGAGGAAAAGAGAACCTCCGAAACTGCGAAAATGATAGGGCCAGTTAATTGCGAGCAGAGTTTCGACAAATTCATATTTTAGGGCAGTGCCTTGAGCATTCATTTGGCCGAGCATAAGACCCTGAGTAATTCCCGCGGTCCACATCGCGGCCACATAAAGAAGGATACCGACGAGTGCGATCCAGAAGTGCAGATTGGCTAGCCCCTTGGAGTAAAGTGTGGTGTTCCAAAGCCGTGGAGCCATCCAGTAGAACATGCCAGCAGCCATGAGGCCGTTCCAACCGAGTGCGCCGGAGTGGACATGGCCAATACCCCAGTCGGTGTAGTGTGAAAGTTCGTTGACCGCGCGGATGGAGAGGAGGGGGCCTTCAAAAGTGGCCATTCCGTAGAAGGTGACTCCAGCAGCGAAAAATTTGATGACGGGGTCGGTTCGGAGTTGGGCCCAGCCACCGCGAAGGGTGAGCAGGCCATTAAGCATTCCGCCCCAGGATGGAGCCCAGAGCATGAGTGAGAAAAGCATACCCAGGGTCTGGAGCCAGTGAGGCAGGGCGGTATTGAGCAAATGGTGGGGACCGGCCCAAATATAAATAAAAGTGAGAGCCCAAAAGTGAATGATTGAAAGTCGGTAGGAATAGACCGGGCGATTCGCTGCCTTCGGCAGGAAGTAATACATAATTCCGAGGATGGGCGTGGTGAGGAAGAAAGCGACCGCGTTATGTCCATACCACCACTGGACGAGGGCATCTTGGAGACCTCCAAAGATGGGGTAAGAGTGGGTGAGGGAGGTAGGAATTTGCAGGTTGTTAACGATATAAAGCATCGCCACGGTTACGATTGTCGCGATGTAGAACCAGAGGGCGACGTAGAGGCTAGGTTCGTTTCGGTTGGCGAGGGTTTTGAAGAAATTGACGGCAAAGATGACCCAAATTCCAGCGACGGCGAGGTCGAGAGGCCAGATGAGTTCGGCATATTCTTTCGATTGAGTTAGGCCGAGCGGTAGAGTTATGGCCGCGCCAAGAATGATGATCTGCCAGCCCCAAAAGTGGATTTTTGAGAGTCGATCCGAAGCCATGCGACATTTGCAGAGCCGCTGGGTGGAGTAATAGATACCCGAGAAAGCCATGTTTCCCACGAAGGCAAAGATGACAGCATTGGTGTGGAGTGGGCGCAGGCGGCCAAAGGTGAGCCAGGAGATGCCATCGGTCTTAAATGCACCAAAAGTGATGATTTCTAAGAAATGGCCATTCATCTGCCAGCTGCCCATTTGAAGGGCGATGATAACGCCAACCAGCATTCCCACGATACCCCAAACAATGGAAGCGATCATGAAGTGGCGTGGTGTTTGATCGTCGTAGGTGAGAGTCATTTTCTAGGGTTGTGAGAGTCACCTTGAAGAGGCAGCAGGGAGTCGCGCTCAAGAGAGGATTCTTTTTTTCGGGAGGATTCCGTGGCAAAACACACGATAAAAATCCCAGCGAGAGTCATTGAAAAGAGGATCGTGAGTGCGATGACATTCATGATTTTTTGTTTTTTTTCAGCAGCCATCGTGATGACAAGTTCGAAGCGCTAAAACGATCTCTCGGTTCGAGTTTGGGAAAAGGTAACGATCTTTGAGAGCGGGCGAGTAATTTCATGTCTTGTTAAATACATGGAATATAAGGAGGGGGCTCCGCACGTGGTGATAGAAGTTACGCGGGAATTGCGCTGGAAAATAGACTGGCTAAAAATTTCCGGGGGCACGGGATTTTCGTGCTTCTCTCCGAAAAATCTGACAGCCTTTTAGTCGCGGGGAATTCTTTGATACCCTAAGGGCCGATACTTTTTTGGATGTGGAAAAATTGATCTAATGGGATCTTTAAGAGTTGTTTCTTTAGGAATTCGAAGAAGGAGGAGAACCAGCATGCCATCACAATCTAGAGCGAGTGATGGTTCGTAATTTTAATTAGCCCTCACTTCAACGCGGCGTAGTCCATCTTCCATTGCTGGTAAATGTTTGGAGAGATTTCAGAAGGTTTAATTTCTGATTTGCCTCCCCAAAAAACATTCGTGTAATGGAGTGGGATCCCTGACTTTTTAAGGTGACCATCAATAGCAGATTTTTGTGCAAAAATTCGGTCTTGATCACAACCGTGGACGACTCCCATTATATTCGCATTGCCAAACTGAGGTCCACCCTCTCGCCAGTAACAATGAGTGAGGCAAAGATGTCGGGCGATTTCAGATCCAGCACGTTGTTCCGAACCTTTCGGAACAGCCCAATGAAAGAGTGCGTTATATCTAGTGACTTTTTCGCCTTTAGCCGATGG
>Ga0315321_10000984_pt1 | contig 21866 bp, 20 predicted proteins | sample M180m21515metaG_FD_203464 | JGI IMG/M metagenome (GOLD analysis project Ga0315321, IMG submission 203464) | Ammonia-oxidizing marine archaeal communities from Monterey Bay, California, United States - M1 80m 21515 | ecosystem: Environmental > Aquatic > Marine > Intertidal zone | place: USA...
CAATTCAACCAGAACACACCCCAAACTCGCCCGTGCCTCAACGAATGACTCGTCTAATTCGATTGCCAAAAAGTAACGCTCTCGCGCTCCTGGCAAATCGCCTTGCTGGTAAAGTAATTCAGCCAACCGAAACGACGAATCTGAAGATGGGCCAAACGCAAGAGACATCGCTCGATATACCTCAATCGCCCCATCGGCATCTTCTTCATCTTCAAAATCGATAGCAGCCCTTAGGAACTCATCAGGTGTGACTAGTTCTTCTAAAGGAACCGGAGCAACTGGCTCGTTGATTGGATATGAAACCTCCTGATCATCCCTGTCATCCTCGAGGCTAGGCGAGTCAAAATCAATTCGCATTTGCCCCCCAGGCTCAATCAACCCTCCGCCTTGCCGCAGCAAAAGTTGACGTCCTTCAACAATCACGGAAAGCTGGCACAAAGGCCGCTGAAGATTGGGGTAAAGTCCGGCCAAACGTGAAAGCTTTGTCTCGATCGACTGAGCGGTAGCACCGGACGCGATTAAACGTGCGATTCGACGCGCCGAAGCGACTTCTTGAAAATCAAAATACGCTAACTTCTTAACCTGCCGAGTTGGAGTAATCAGCCCGCGGCGGTGCCAACGACGAATTGTCGACAACGGCAAACCAAGTAAACCAGCCAGCATCGCTGGAGTGTAAAAGCGTCCGATATCTAACTCTGGCTCCACAATCCCTAACTCTTGCCAAAACTGAGTTTCGTTAATTACGCTGATACGTCCCTGAGCACTCGCTTCAATTACCCAATCATCAAGCAACTCAGCTTGATCACCCAGTGGCAGTACATCGGCACCAATAACTACCAAGTCAACCGATGGATCAATTCGCTCTACCATCAGGCCCTGATGCCGGCGAACCAGTTCGCGCGCTTCGCGGCGATTCATACTTCCCAATTTACCGACAAACGCGATTCGGCGACCCGAAATCGGTGAGTCAGCGTTCAACAATTCATCCGCAGACGATTCGCTAAATTCAGGGTTTGCCACTGTCAATTTCATCTAAATGAGAATTCTAATCTATGCAATAATTTAGCTGTTTAATTGAGTAAACGAGCCAGAACGCCACCCAATGTCGGAAGGTCACGCTCCCCCAAAAGCTAGAGCAACGACGACCGCATGCCGTTGAACAATTCGTTCAAATAGGCAACCTGGTTAAATTAAAGTGTTGAGTAAGAGGCGATCAGTGTCAATGATCGAATTTCAAACCCAGCCCTTCCTAGACACGCAACCTTTGAATGGTGTGTCGGTATATCGAGTGAACTGGTTTTCGCTGCTTAAGCGATGGTTTATCAGTAAAACCCTCACCTTTTAACAATCAGTCCCGCTGAAAAGCCAGAGTTTTTGGATCAGGGAATTTGTGACAATTAGTTCTTGCTCAGAACAAAATTGTGGAATAGCTGTTCAAAAGATATCAGCCCCACCACCAAACCCAACGGCAGCAGATAAGATAACGCGCTAGGCTTAGATTCAGTTGGTTATTCAAGCGACTGCAAAAATGAGATCATCTCCGCCTTCGCGTGGTCGTTCCCCTGCACCCCTGCCTGCTCTATTCCCTGCTTGAGAATCTCTACGGCCTCTTCTGTACGTTCAAGATCTGCCAGTTGTTGTCCACTCATGAAAAACGAAGGGACGTAGGGCGGTTCGTCTTCAATTAGTCCCTGATGAAGCGAAAGGCTTCGCTCATTCTCACCTTCACCCTCGAGCTCCATCGCGAGAGCATACCGAAGAAATGTGTCTTTGGGTGAATCCGCCAGCATCGATTCCAATTGCTCTCGCCGCGTCATAGTTAATCCTCTCCGTCAATTGCCAGACTGAGCCACGACTATACCACGGTGTCGTGTTGCCACAAAGTTCCCAGGCAATCCAATCTTCCAATTCAATGAAAGTCGTTCTCGACGACGCGTTGTTTATTTATTGGTAAGGGCCGTGCACTGAACAATTTCAAAACCGAGCCCGCTACGCTTGAGTCGATGCACGAGCGTCTGAAACATAATTCTAAACACACGAACAATCGCAGATTCAAAACAGTGATAGAATTAGTTTATCGGCAAGCCACAACCCATCCCACCAATCGCAGAGGATGCCCAAACGGAAGACCATCGACTGGCTGCTCTTGATGCGGACTAACCCCAAACCAATCGAACTCGCGAAATCCTGAATGCGTCAATGCCCGGACTAGTTCCTTACGTCGGAAACTGTGAATGAACATCTTATTGATGCCGCGATAATTTGACTCACGGTCACCAAATTCAGATCTTCCTCGAATCGCACGGAGACCATTTCCAAGAGCCCAACGAAGACCCCCGGGATATCTCAGCTGGTACCAGACATTATGGGCATGAAGGATGAACCAACCTCCTGGCTTAATGGTTCGTCGCGCATGCTTTAAAAACAACAACCTGTTTTCATTCCCGCGAATCATCCCCAATGTGCTAAACAGACTGAGACCATGATCGAACGCCCCGTCAACAATTCCCTCCAATTCGACGAGGTTTGCTTGAATCCAAAAACAGTCGTTTTTAGCCGTATCCGAACCTAATTCCCCTCTATTCGGTTCGATCCCGATTTTTTTTTGAAAAGCGTTTAGCATTGGAATCGATAAATCAATGCCCACCCCTTGGTAGCCCCGATTTAACAGCGGGATAAGCGTTCTCCCGTTTCCACACCCGAAATCAGCGATGAGCGGTTTGTTCGAATTCGCACTTTTCTCAGTTTCGCCATTACGATCTGGCAAGTAACGGTTGAGGATCTGCCTGTCGACCATAGTTAATGGATCGTCGTGGAGGAATTCGTCATATCCCGTTGATATGTGGTTCGCCTGAGCGTATTCCCAATTCGGGGCTGTTACACCACGAGGAATCTGCCAATTCGCCCTATTTGAGCCAACCTTTGCTGAATTTCCATGATCATTTTCCATAGGTTTGGGCAGTCCAAAGCAGGTTTAACAGCGGTTCCGATTATATCGCCCACTTGCCGTAGTTTACGAGAATTTGTTATCGTCACCGCACAAGCATCGACCAGTAAGTTTGATTTGAGGTCGCTGTTTTATCCTACACCAAAAAAATTTGATTTTGAATTACTGACCAATATTGGAGAAATGTCGTGGCGATTCGAGTTGCAATTAATGGTTTCGGTCGTATCGGGCGTTTGACGTTCCGTAACTTGATGAGTCGAAGCGACGAGTTTGACGTCGTCGCAGTCAACGATCTCACAAACAACAAGTCGTTAGCAAACATGCTTAAGTACGACAGTATCCACGGACGATTCCCTGGCACTGTCGATTTTGACGACGAGAACCTTATCGTCAACGGTGACAAGATCCGTGTTTTCGAAGAACGCGATCCTGCCAAGTTGCCTTGGGGAGAAATGAACGTCGACGTTGTCGTAGAAAGTACTGGAGTCTTCTGCAACCGGGCTACTGAGTCGCGCGGCGGTTATGACTCGCACCTCGCCGCTGGTGCTCGTAAGGTTGTCATCAGCGCCCCTGCGAAAGATGCTCCTGATCTTACATGCGTTCTTGGCGTCAATGATGACCAAATCACTGACGACATGAAGTGCATCTCTAATGCAAGCTGCACCACCAACTGCCTTGCCCCGGTCGCCAAGGTTCTGAACGACACGTTCGGAATCACAGCCGGATTGATGACAACGATTCATGGTTACACCAACGACCAAAATGTTCTGGACGCTCCTCACAAGGACCTCTACCGAGCACGTGCCGCCGCTCTGAACATTATCCCAACATCGACTGGTGCTGCCGAAGCCGTCGCTTTGGTTATCCCTGAGCTGAAAGGCAAACTAACAGGAATGGCAATGCGTGTCCCTGTTCCAACGGGAAGCGTCGTTGACCTGACTGTCAACCTAGGAAAATCAGCTACAGCTGAAGAAATCAATGCGGCGATCAAAGCTGCTGCCGATGGACCAATGAAAGGTGTGCTTGAGTACACCGAGGATCCAATCGTTTCAACAGACATCATCGACAACCCTCACAGCTCAATTTTTGCTGCTGATATGACAAAATCCTTGCCAGGTGAGTCGAACATGGTGAAGGTTATCAGTTGGTACGATAACGAATGGGGTTACAGTTCGCGAACTGCTGACCTTATCGCTCGCATTGGAAAATAATCATTTTTCCAGAGATATCACGGCCACAATCTCGGTTCTCCGAGTAGGGTAAAAGCACGGTTCACCCCGTGCTTTTTTCGTTTCTTTACGATGACATCTGCCGCCTTTTAATAACAGACGACAGCATCGACTGCTTAACGCGCGATCGAGGTTTCAGGTTGAAGAGTAAGCAAAACATTCAGAGTCCTTCCATTCCGTTCTCCTGGGATTTAGACGCTTCGGACGAAGATGTTTCAAGAATCCAGGTCGCAAACAGTGATCTGAAGCAACCGGTAAAGTTTGGCGTGTTTCTTTGGTGGACTGAGCAAACCCCATCTTGGGTTCACCCTGACGATGTTGAAATCGCGGACTGTCTAATTCCGAGTAACCGTGTTTTTTTACGCAGCGATTGTGAAAATGCTTCGGACCGAGAACTCGGCTTTTCTAAATTCCAGTATGGTGCGCGTTGGTTTCGGGGGAAACCGGCACTCTGGTTAGAGGTTCCCCACCAAGAAGTCGAGCTTGGAGATCGGGTTGAAATTAAATCTCAGAGCGGCAAATTGAAACCTCAGATCGCTAAAGTCATAGATATTCTTTGGAATCGCACCAAACGGACGGTCGAGTTTCGCCTTTCCGCTAACGAGATTCCGATGCAGCGACGTTTTCTTGTCAGCGACCTCCGCCCTGCCGTCCGCCTCGGGCAACACCTAACGGTCCGCGAATTAAGGCCGGAGTCAAATAGAATTATGACTTGAACCCGTTGAGGGACATTCCAAACGCCATAACAGTACCGAATTAACGCGCTTCGTCAGTTTCTCTCGCGGTCGTTTCGAAATATGGAGAAGGTATGTTAATTCCATTCTCGAATTGGTGGTTAACAAGCGTACAAACTCTCCCTTGGGCTACACCGTCGGCAAGTCGCATTGCACCCTAGATGGTGAACGATTTAAGCTGTTCAACCACTTAAAATTGCATAATTTGTTAAGGTCTGAGGATTTTCCAGAGTGTATTGAAAATGGAAAATCAACAGGATTTTCCGAAAAAAAGTAGCCCTGAACATGAGATGGGAAACTGCTATACTTATGCGAAAGTGTTTGCGAGAAATTTACTACCAGTCGCCCCTTATGGCGATTTGATTTCTACCGCTTTGAGGCAATCAATGTTCTGGTTTGCACGCTTCATTTGCCAAGCTTCCAGATTAGTTACTTCCTCAGGCAATCCACGATGGAACTCGGAGTTGAATCCCTGTGAAACTTGAAGAACTATTTGCACCTTACTCTCCGCCCGAAACCAATTTTCTGGATCGGCTAAGTTACTGGGCAGCTGCGCAGCCAGAGAAAATTGCCTACCGTTTTATCGGCGGTGATGGCGAAATTAAAACCTTAACTTTTGCCGAACTAGACCTCCAAGCAAAAGCTGTTGCGGCGATGCTCGTCTCCAAGGGCTATGCCGGCAAACGAGCATTGATGATGTACCCACCAGGGCTCGAATTCATTGTTGCATTTTTTGGTTGTCACTACGCCGCCGTCACACCCATCCCTGCTTTTCCACCTCGTCGCAATCGCAACATGGCACGGATCGGTGCCATCTCAGATGACGCGCAGGCGTCCGTCGCTATTTCAATTTCTTCGGTGATCAAGAGTTGTGAGAAGTGGATAAAAGACTCTCCGGGCTTGCAGCGAATTGCGTGGTTATCAACCGAGTCGGTCGCCGCCGAATTCGCCAACGACTGGGTCAAACCGAAAGCTTCACTCGATGATCTTGGTTTGATTCAGTACACATCGGGGTCAACTGGTTCTCCCAAAGGAGTCATGTTAAGTCATCGCAATTTGATTGCGAACTGCCGAATGATCACCAGAGCATTCCAAACAGGTCGATTCAAAGGTTCCATCTGCAGCTGGCTTCCAACCTATCACGACATGGGGCTTGTGGGGGGAATTCTCAATCCAATGTATTGCGGAACCGAAGATAACTTAATGTCACCCGTGGCATTTCTTACTCGGCCCATCCGTTGGTTGCGTGCCATTTCAAAATACAAGTCGATTGCCAGCGGAGGCCCAAACTTCGCCTACGCGTGGTGTACGATGAAAATCAACGAAGAAGATTGTGAAGGACTTGATCTCTCACACTGGAAAGTCGCGTTCAATGGTGCCGAACCGGTAAGTGCGGCGGTAATGGAACGTTTCAGCGAAAAATTCGCGCCCTACGGATTCAATCCGGAAGCGTTTTACCCTTGCTATGGCATGGCCGAAACAACATTGATTGTCACTGGTGGGTCGGACGAAGAAGCACCGATCGTAAGGCCATTTGATAAATACGAACTGGTTGAACATCGCGTCCTCCGTGTGGATGAGAACCACGAAAATGCACGTAGATTAGTCGGCTGCGGCAAGATTCTTGAAGAGGAAGAAGTCCTGATCGTTCACCCAGAAAACCACACACCGCTCCCCGACGACAAAATTGGGGAAATCTGGATCAACAGCCCAAGTTGTGGTCAGGGTTACTGGCAAAGAGAGCAGGAAACTCAGGAGACGTTCCGGGCTCGACTCAAACCGGACAACGGAAAGTACTACGTGCGTTCCGGCGATCTTGGATTCATGGATCGGGGAGAATTATTTGTTACCGGTCGATTGAAGGACATGATTATTGTCCGTGGCGCCAACCGGTACCCACAGGACATCGAAACCACAGTCGAGCTGTGCCATCCGCTTACCCGCTCCGGCGGAGCAGCAGCATTTTCGGTGACCCGTTGGGATCGCGAACACCTAGTGATTGTTTGCGAGATCGAGCGCAGCCCGGCTAAAGACAAATGGGAAAGCGTTATCAAAAGCATCCGCAAGTCGGTTGCCCTTGAGCACGATCTGCCACCAGATGCAATCGTTCTAGTGCGTGCCCACAGCGTTCCCAAAACATCATCCGGTAAGGTTCAGCGACACGCCTGCAAGAGAAACTTTGAAAATGGAGAGGATATCCATGTCATCGCTCGTTGGTGCCTATGGGAGGAATCACAAAACGTAGATTCAAATCAGGAATATGCTCCTGCAGAGATCGATGGCGAAACTCTTGCTGACTCTGAACTCGCTCCCGAAGTTGTTCAAGCCGTTATCGAACAGGTTCGCTCGGCGCTGACGGACAAGACCCAAACGGTCGAAATAGACACTAACATTCTCGAACTGGGCTTGGATTCACTCGCTCGTCTTGATGTCGCACAATCACTCGAACGTGCTTTCGGTGGAAAGATACCGGAACATGTACTCCAAGACATTGAGACTGTTCGCGAAGTTGCCACGGCGATCCAAAAATACGCAGGCACCAAAAAGACGAACGGCGAGGTTCCTGAATCATTCTACAAATTGGAAAAGATGCCGGAATTCATGCGTCTCCAGAGTCTGAGAAAAAGAATCGAAGATTCAGGAATTCGAAACCCATTTTTCAGCGTCCACGAAGGACGGATCAGCGATACGACTGAAATTGATGGGAAAGAATTAATTTCCTACGCCAGCTACAACTATTTGGGGCTATCTGGGGACCCCGAGGTAAATCTCTCTGCGAAGAACGCAATCGACAACTTCGGCACTAGTGTTTCCGCCAGTCGAATTGTTTCTGGTGAAAAAACAATTCACAAGCAACTCGAAAAAGAGCTCTCCGATTTCCTCGGAGTAGAAGACGTGATCACCTTTCCAGGTGGGCATGGCTGCAATGAATCTGTTATTGGGCACCTAGTTGGACGCGGCGATTTGATTCTGCACGACAGTTTCGCCCACAACAGTCTGATTCAAGGTGCGATGCTATCCGGCGCCCAGCGTCGCCCTTTCGAGCATAATAACTGGGAAGACCTGGAAAACATTCTGCGGAGCTGCCGCGGGGAATATCGACGCGTACTGATTATCATCGAAGGGCTTTACAGCATGGACGGGGATTACCCGGACCTTCCAAAGTTCATCGAGATCAAGAAAAGATACAAGGCCTGGCTCTATCTCGACGAAGCCCACTCCATCGGGACACTGGGCGAGACGGGACGAGGTCTGGGAGAGGTATACGACGTTCAACGGGATGATATCGAGTGCTGGATGGGCACTCTTAGTAAGTCGTTCGGCAGTTGTGGCGGATTCGTGGGAGCCTCCCGCTCACTGATTGAATACCTACGTTACACGACCCCCGGCTATGTGTTCGCCGCAGGAATGCCTCCGGCCAATGTCGGAGCGGCACTTGGCTCCCTTCGCGTTTTACAGAAACGACCCGAATTGGTTGCTAAGCTGCAAGCAAACGCCCGCCTGTTCTTGAGCCTCGCTAAGGAAGCCGGCCTCGATACAGGGATGGCACAGGGGACTGCGATCATTCCGATCATCACGGGGCACTCGCTCTTAGCCTTGCGGCTCTCCGAAGCTTTGTACGATCATGGCATCAATGCTCAGCCCATTCTTTATCCCGCGGTGCCGGAAAAAGAAACACGGGTTCGAATTTTCATGACTGCGGCACACACTGAAAAGCAAATTCGCGATTCGGTAGAGATCCTAGCTCGTGAATGGGAAAAAATCACCGACAAGGACCCTGCGGTCGCGTAACTTCTGGCGATCGAACGAGCAAACGATTTCAATCATTAGGCACATCAGCAAAACTACCCAGACCTGATTCCAGACTCTGGGATTTTTCAATTGGACGACGAATTACCGACAACTTGCACCGGTACATTGTAGATCCTAGGATGGTGAGCTTTCCCATTCCCCGAATCCTCTAAGCAAGACGCAAACTAGACTCTCAAAAGAAACGAACACCGTGGAACAGGCAATTCAAAAAGCGAACACTTTGATCGAAGCACTCGGCTGGATCCGAATGTTCCGGGACAAAACCACTGTCATCAAACTTGGTGGAAGCATGCTCGATGACATCGACGCGCTCCACCATATCTTGCTCGACATTCATTTTATGGAAACTGTGGGAATGCGCCCCGTTGTTGTCCACGGAGCAGGCAATCGGATTTCCGCTGCCATGAAAGAGGCTGGGATCGAACCGCGATTCGTCGAAGGCAGAAGATACACCGATGCCCCGACGCTCGACATTGTCGAAAGAGTCTTGGCACAAGAAACAAATCAATTCCTTGCCGACGAGTTTGAAAAAATTGGTGGTCGGGCGATGACTCTGAATTTTGATTCGACTCCGGTTTTAACCGGTAAAAAGCTTGTCCTCAACGGTGCCGATGGGCAACCAGTTGATCTCGGATTCGTCGGGGAAATCACAAAGATCGACCGATTGGTTATTGATAACCTCTGCTACGCCGGGCAAACCCCGTTCATCCCCTCAATGTGTGTCGATGCCGACGGACAAAAGCTAAACGTGAACGCCGACACAGTTGCTACAAAACTTGCTCAAGAATTAAACGCAGACAAACTTGTAATCTTGTCAGATGTTCCCGGAGTTCTTCGAGACCCCTCCGATCCAGATTCAATCATCTCAAGTCTTACAAAACCCGAAGCCTTGGAGCTAATCGCCGATGGGACAATTTCAGACGGAATGATTCCCAAAGTCGAAGCGTGCCTTGAAACAATTGACCGCGGAGTTCGAAAAGTTCATATCGTCAATGGTTCGCTGCGGCATGGATTATTGCTCGAAGTTTATACAAGCAACGGCATCGGAACCGTCATTTCCAACCAGGCCTGAATCCCCAACCATCTCTCTGAGATTTGCAAAAGGACATCGCATGAGACATGTGCTTTCCCTGTTCGATCTTTCCAGCGAAGAAATTCGTCGGGTTCTGGAAATTTCAGCTGATCTAAAAACTAAGCTTAACGCTGGTAACCGACCGGGCCTGTTAGAACATCAGGTCATGGGCCTATTGTTTGAAAAACCCTCCCTCCGTACACGTGTCAGTTTTGAGACCTTAATTCGACAGCTGGGCGGTTCGGCACTATTCCTTGGCGAAGATGTCGGTTGGGGCAAGCGGGAACCGCTCTGTGACTTTATGCCCATTCTTACCAGCTACCTCGACGTCCTGGTAATTCGCGCGAAAAGCCACGAACAAGTCGTCGAAGCTACCAAGTTTAGCGAATGCCCCATCATCAATGGTTTGACCGATGTTTCGCATCCCTGCCAGGCTCTCGCTGACATTTTGACGATCCAGGAATTAGCTGGTGGGCTAAGCGATGTGAGCGTTGCCTACCTTGGAGATGCCAACAACGTTACCTACAGTCTCGCAGTAGCCTGTAGTAAGCTCAACATTCCACTTCGCATTGGTGCACCTGATAAATATCAATTCGATCCGGCCTTTATTAACCAGCTCAATGAAGCTGCCGGTTCGACAATCATCACTCAAACGAGCGATGCCGTCGCTGCGGCTGCCGATGCTGCTTTCGTCTACACTGATGTTTGGACAAGTATGGGGCAAGAGGCCGAGTCGCAACAACGGCTTTCTGATTTAGCTGACTACCAAGTCAATCAAAACATTATGAACTCAGCTCGAGACGGCGCAAAATTTTTGCACTGCCTACCCGCAAGACGCGGCGAGGAAGTTACCTCGGAAGTGATTGACAGCCCACAAAGTGCAATCATTCAACAAGCAAACAATCGACTCCACGCACAAAAAGGATTGGTCGTTTGGCTGCTTAGCGAAGCGTCGAAAAGCAGCTAGTTGCCGTGCTGACTCAATCCAAAATTCATTCCCTCAACTTTCAACTCCAAACAACTAAACACCATGACTCGAAAAGCTAACGAAATTCGCCCCGTCAAAGTAAAGCGCAAATTCACCAACAAGACTCCCGGCAGCGTCCTCTACCAATGTGGCGGGACGGTTGTCCTTTGCACAGCGAGTGTTTCCGAAGATGTTCCGCCTTGGATGCGAAATTCAGAAAAAGGGTGGATCACAGCTGAGTACAACATGCTGCCGGGAAGCACGAGCCCGCGAAAGAGAAGAGATCGATCCAAGGTTGACGGGCGGACAACGGAAATCCAAAGACTCATCGGCAGATCCCTTCGCGCGGTTGCGAACCTCGAAGCACTGGGGGCTCGCCAAATCACAGTCGACTGCGACGTCCTCCAAGCCGACGGCGGCACTCGTACTGCCAGTATTACTGGCGGAATGATTGCCTTGGTAGATGCCATCAACTCCATCAAGAAAGACCTGCCCGATCCAAAGGTTTATCCGTTACGCGATTCCATTGCCGCAATCAGCGTTGGAATCGTTGCTGGCAAACCAGTAACTGACTTGGATTACCCTATGGATTTTGCCGCCAGTGTTGATATGAATGTCGTCATGACCGGCCGCGGCCAATTCGTTGAAATTCAGGGAACTGGAGAAGAGGCCACTTTCAGTGAGGCGGAACTAGCGGATCTCATTAAGTTAGCCAAGAAAAGTATCAAACAGCTTACTCAGATTCAACAAAAAGCTATTGGAAAACAGTGGCCTAAATTTTAGATCGCAGCCGATCAATTATGGCTTGAGCAGATCGTCGGGCTTATTCTTCCCGCGAATGTATTCCATAATTAGTACCACGCCAGCGACTGCCAGTGCGACTCCGAGTAGCCCACTGACCGTCGTTTCAATCGGCGTGGAAACGGATTCGTATTCGATTTCCGTAATGACGCGCGCTATCTCCTGAGCAGTCTGGACTGCCGAATGGTAACGTTCCCAGGCAATTAGAAAACAAATAACGGCGCAACCGAGAAGGAAAACGCCAATAGTTCGGTGCTGTTTCATAATTGAGTTACCTGACCAGATAGAAAATATTACTGGCTATCCTTGAATGAAAAATTCAACTTGATTTTTTCTTTAGGCCAAGTCTCTCCATTGACTTCAACGTACGGGTAGACGAAGTAGTTTAGCGGACCCTGCTCAGCCTTCGGAACAAGTTCGATATCACGCCCTTTCGAAAACGTCACCCTATCTGCGGTTAACTTTCCAAAATAATAATCCTTCATCGACGGATTTTTATCCGCCTCTGAGATATCTACGGGCGTCCAACCGATTCCATGAGCATGGAACCAAGCCCAACAATGGTAACCTCCTACCTTACCTTCCTGTTGATCTGATGGGATTGGAAATCCAATCTCGAATTTTGCTGGAATCTGCTGGCTGCGAGCCAAAGAAATAAACAAGCTATGAAAATCCGTGCAGTTCCCTGTCTGGCTATCACAGGCCCAAACGGCATCGCCTTTGCCATACCCCGGTTTTGATTTGTCGTAGGTCATGTGACTTTCAACCGTTTCGTACAGCAGCAACCCGGCATCTACCGGATCTTCTGGAAGCTGCTTACCGGCAAGCAAAGCCTGTGGCTTTCCCTCAACAGGAACCATTGCATTCGCACTCAAAAAAACATCATTCTGCTGTCGGTTCAACGACAATTCGGATCTGTCAGTCCCCGCCTCCACTCGGTCGATTTTATATTTGACCCCAAACCGAATCTCCTCCCCTGCAGTTGCATCCATCTGCTGTTCAACGTAACCAATCTGATTTTGATATTTTTCATCACGATGCAGCGTCAGCTCCCCAGAAAGATCTGAACTTACTAATTGCACCGTTTGCTGAGGATTGGACTCCGCCACTGGGAACCAAATCCGAACCGTTGCATTTTCAGGTACGCCCTGAATTTCAGCAGCATATTCAAACTCAAATTGCCGGGAATCAACATCTAACTTTTCGCTGGGATTCGTCGCCAATGGCTGGGACATGAAACCGCTGGGTGGTCCACCGTTGTCACAACCGACAACAGTGAGCAATGCGACACTCGCCAAACAAACGTAACGCCGAACTGAATGTTCAAACTTCATTTTTTCACTCTGAAATACAATCTTGGAAGATTAGTCCACAGAGGTGGACACCATATTTAATTGCGGCAACACGCCTTTTACAAAATTGGCGGAGACAATTGCCAATCCTCGATAGAAAGACGAATTCGTTTGAGAAACGATCTTTTCGAACATTGGCAATGACCAACTTAAATGATCATCAACAAAACACTGAATCACCTCCCGCACTACCTCGCCTTGTTCAGGATCTCTAACAAGCCGCATCAATTCGCTTAAGAAATCAAATTGAACGCCAAGATGATCTTGCAAGGAAGACTGCGGACGATAGCCAGGCAAGACATCAAAGAACCGGTTCATGGAAGCCGCAGTTTCCGCCTGGTACTGATTTTCAACCCAAATCGACTGGACTGGCGAGACATGTTCTTTGGGGCCGATCAATAGCTCGCAATACTCAATTGCCAGCTGTTCAACCAGTTCTGGTGAAACCACGTCGGGTAATTCCCCACCTAAAGATTCATAAGGCTCGCGGAACTCCGACCCACACATGGACTCAAGAGTTGATTGATTGACTTCGAACAACCAAAGCCTGCCAAGTAATTTTACAATTTCTGCCAACTGGGCAGTCGCGTTAGGCATCCCACTCACTTACACATAACTCCGTCAAAAACCATGCTTGATCAACCGGAATTTTAACGTCGATCACAGAAATAAAACAGCGGAGTGAGCGACACTTTCGGCTCAATTTACGAATCACTGATTCGACATTTGAAGCTTGGTAACAGCGACCTAAAAAGTGGAAGTGCGATAATCCACCGGTATTAATTCATCTTAAACGCATTGATCCGACGCATAAAAGGCTCGACGACAGCTTTGACAAATTCATCCTCTTTCAAACGATCGAATTGAATTTTCAATAACTCTCTCTGTTCCTCTTTGTAATCCTCAACGTCGGATATTATCTTACGCGCCCCTCGGGAACTCGTCATCGTCGCTTCATCGAGAGCGTTATAGGCTTCCGCCAGTCGCAGATGACTTGCCTTCAACTCAGGCAAGATTCGCTCCGCCGAGGCCTGGTCTGTAATTTCAACCATGTTTTGATGAAACGCAGTTGTAGCATCTCTAACTTCATCAAAACAAACCTGAATTTCATCTGTCGGCGATTGGGTATTGCATCCACTGATGCAAAAGACAGCAGCAAGCAAGATAAAAACCCGACAGCGATACACGAACAACATCGATTACCCTCGTATTTGGCGAAACATCAGTGTTTAAGCCTACCAAATCAGCAGTACAAAATGAATCCAAAATTGGATTCCAATGCAAACCAAATTCACAAAAATGATTCCGAGCCACTAGAACTAAGCTGTGCTCCGTATCTTTGTACGAATTCTGTTTGTTAAACCGCTTTAAAATCTTAAAATATTTGGTGAAAACAAATACTCGGCACACACCTGACTGTGAATTCCGAAGACTGTAGAATAGGGCACAACTCGCCATTGACTAAGTGCCGGCCGAATTTGATTACTATGAATTCAATAATCGACGTTTCGACGCCAGAACAACATGCACACCAATTGCTCGAAAATACGCGTGAGCAAGCGAAGGATTTATTCCTCGAACATGGGGCTTTGTGGTTAAAAAATGCAATCCCGCCCTCTTTCATTCACGAACTAGCTCAGGCCTATCAACAAAAATACACCGAGCAACCTTTCGAGAAATTAAAAAAGAAGCACGCAGTCGTTGGCGATCAGCGTTTCATGATTTCCATTAAACTTGAACCGCCGTTTAACGATCCGTGTTTATACGCCAACTCGCTTTTGCTTCCACTTGTGCAATCGATTCTAGGAAACCAATGTGTGATCTCAAGTTTTGGATCGGTCCTCAGTTTCCCGGGCGCACACCACCAACCCATTCACTTTGACCACCCACCTCTGTTCGAGTCTCCTGAGGCATGCGTAAAAACTCCTCCTTATGCCCTCACGGTTGTCATCCCCCTAGTTGATATCACCCCCAAAACAGGCTCCACCGCAATTTGGGAAGGTAGCCATCGACGAGCGACTGCCCGGCAGGAGCTTCAAGCATTGTCCGAAGATCCGCAGTGGCCTCAAGCAAGTACGCCGCTACCCCGTCGTGGCGATGCTTACCTGATGGACTACCGTGTGATCCACGGCGGCATGGCGAACGATGCCAATTACGCTCGCCCCATTTTATACCTCGTTTACAGTCGCCCATGGTTCCAAGACACGTTTAACTTCAACGATCAAAAACCGGTGCGGTTCGCTTCTGGTGAACGAAAAAAGATCCCCAAAAAATTTCGCCACCTGTTTGCCAATCATTAATCTACATAATTATTAACCTATCCATTTCGCAACCCACTACGGACCTCTACCTTGAATCCCGTCATCAAAAAATACTCCGACAACCCCGAAGTCGCTCGATCTTTCGCCAGTGAATTTGTGTCTAAACTCCACACTCTGGCTGCCAACCAAGACTTGATTACCGTCTCGCTCTCTGGAGGCAGTACACCGAAACTATTATTTCAAGTCCTTGCAGAAGAACACGCCGACGCGGTTGATTGGACAAAAGTCCATTTCTTCTGGGGAGACGAAAGATGCGTTGCCCCCGATGATGCAGAGAGCAACTATGGCGAAGCCCATCGTTTACTTTTGTCAAAGATCAAGATCCCCTCCGCCAACATCCACCGGGTTCTTGGAGAAAACGAACCGAACATCGAGGCCACTCGGTACGAAACAGAAATCTCTAGCGTTCTGCCCCACAACCGTGACAACATCCCTACCTTCGATATCATGATCTTGGGCATGGGCGCCGACGGTCACACCGCTTCTATCTTTCCGCATGAAATTCGCTTACTCGAATCGAAACGGATCTGCGAGGTTGCAACTCACCCGGAAAGTGGGCAAAAACGCATTACCATCACAGGTCAGATCATCAACGCGAGTTCTTGCGTATACTTCCTGATCACAGGTGAAAGCAAAGCCCCGATTTTGGCTGAAATCATGCAGAAATCGGGGAGCTATCGCGACTACCCCACCTCTCACATCATCCCGGAGGGGGAGTTATTTTTCTTTGTGGATCAATCGGCAGCGGCACAATTGGGCGAGTAAAACAAACCTCAAAGGGCCGATGCCAATTTGCCCACTCTCTTAATTACACGGAATCTATCGCTGCCTCGCGGTCGTCAATTGCTACGAAATCAAGCTGATCGGGACCAATATATTCGGCTCCCGGACGGATAAGACGATTGTTGGAACGCTGTTCAAAAACATGTGCGGCCCAACCTGAGACTCTCGATAGAACAAAAATCGGGGTAAACATTTCCGTCGGTATTCCAAGGAAGTGGTAAACTGACGCGCTGTAAAAATCGAGATTGGGAAACAGCTTTTTCTCCCGCCACATCACCTGCTCAATTCGCTCAGAAACAGGATATAGCACTGTATCTCCATTAGCTTCTGAAAGCTGCTTTGCCCAGCCTTTAATGACCTCGTTGCGAGGATCTGAAATCGAGTAGACGCGGTGACCAAAACCCATAATCAAAGCTTTGCTCGACAACATTTCCATAATGCCGGCTTCGGCCTCCTCCGGCGTTTGAAATTTTTCAATCAACTCCATCGCTGCCTCGTTGGCGCCCCCGTGTAGTGGCCCTCGCAATGTCCCGATTGCCCCCGTGATTGCAGAAAATAAATCAGAAAGCGTTGCCGTGCAGACCCGAGCGGTAAAAGTAGATGCATTAAATTCGTGCTCAGCATAAAGCACAAGCGACACATCCATCACGCGACGATGAAGATCCGATGGCGTAGCATCGTGCATTTTCTCCAAAAAATACCCGGCAATACTTGACTCGGTCGAATCGAAGTCGATCTCAGATCCGTCTTGCGCGAACCGGTACCAATAAACCAGCATCGATGGCAAACAGGCCAACAGACGCTCTGCCTTTTGCTCTTGCTGGTCAAACGACGTCTCAGGTTCCAAGACACCCAGCATCGAACAACCCGTGCGAAGAACGTCCATGGGATGGGCGTCTGCAGGGATCGCACGCAACGTTTGGCACAACGCGTCAGGTAACTGGCGTCCGCCGACTAGCCTGGCGATAAAGCCGTCCAACTCTTTTCGGAGAGGAAGATGACCATAAAGCAGCAAGAATGCAACTTCTTCAAATGTCGCGTGTTCCGCTAGGTCATGAATTGAGTAACCACGATAATTCAATCCCTTACCTTCTTTTCCAACTGTTGCGATGGCAGTCTCACCAGCAACAACACCTGCAAGTCCACCTGTTTTTTTCTTAACTGTCATTCTGCCTCAGCCTTATTTAATAGGTCGTCGATTTTTTGCTCGTACGCGTGATAATCAAGCACTTCATAAAGTTCTTCTCTAGTTTGCATCTGATCTAAAATACTGCTTTGGGTACCTGTTTTCCGAATCGTCTCGTAAGCCGTTCCTGCCGCTTGGCTCATCATTCGAAAAGCCGTCAACGGATAGAGTACCAACTCCACACCCACTTTTGAAAGATGCTCGACCGTCATCAACGGACTCATTCCAAACTCGGTCATATTCGCAAGCACTGGCACGCTTAGCGATTGTGTAAAAAATCGGTAATGCTCAGCATCGGTGATCGCCTCGGCAAAAATCACATCTGCCCCCGCTTCGATATACCGCTGGCAGCGTTCAATTGATTGCTCCAACCCCTCCTCCGCTAAAGCGTCGGTGCGAGCCATGATCACAAACGATTCATCTGTTCGTGCGTCAACGGCGGCATGCAATCGATCCACCATCTCTTCCGCACTCACCATCGATTTGTTAGGACGATGTCCACAACGTTTCGCCGCCTGCTGGTCTTCGATATGGACCGCTGCAGCACCCGCTTTGATAAACGCCTGAATGGTTCTAGCAATACACAATGAATGTCCCCAGCCGGTATCCGCATCAACCAATAACGGCAGCGGGCAGGCAGAAGTGATTCTCTCAATATCGATAAGAACATCTGACATGGATGTCATTCCCAAGTCTGGCATCCCGTAGGAAGCATTCGCAACACCGGCTCCAGAAAGATAAATTGCTCGGTAACCTTCCCGCTGAGCAAGCAAAGCCGTGTAGGCGTTAATTGTGCCGGGAATTTGCAGCGGGTTTTCTTCAGCCATCGCCGTTCGAAACCGCTCACCTGGAGTGGAGGACATACCGTTTTTCTTCCTTCTATAAAATTCGAAACTGCCGACCGGCTTGTGAGAAAGCGCTATGGTTAGCCAAGCTAATCCTACAGTGAAACGTCGACCGGCGGGAAAAATCATTCAACATATGGAAGTTCCCCCAGGAACCTCGCAGATTGCATTGGCTTCAGCAAAATATGAGGGTTCGGCCCACGAGTTGGCTTTGACAGAATCGATAAGGTAGTTAACCTGAACACTTACTCGAAAACATTAACTGAAATGGACTCAATTAGGGAGCTTCTAAGAAAACATTCTGCAGATTTTTTTCCGCAGCAACATTGCTTTCTTGCACAAAGTCTCCCGTTTCCGGTCCACGCAGGAACGATCAAATGGCCACACCGAACCAATCAAGAATTGCTTCACTTAATCTACCTAAATTCCCAGAGGGCATTTTACGAAATACAGCCCCTGCCCGTCTTTACGAAGAGGCCATTAAGTTCGACCAGGGAACGATTACCAGTACCGGTGGGCTCTCTTCCAACTCGGGAGATAAAACGGGGCGAAGCCCGAAAGACAAACGGATTGTGCAGCAAGAGAGCATCAATGACGATGTCTGGTGGGGTGAAATTAACATTCCCATGCCCGAGGAGTCTTTCACAAAAGTAAAACAGCAGGCAATCGATTTCCTCGACACTTGTCCTCAATTTTACGTTCTCGACGCCTTTGCCGGCTGGGATCCCAACTGCCGCCTAAAGGTTCGTGTAATCTGCTCTCGCGCCTATCACGCACTGTTTATGCACAACATGCTGATTCGACCGACCGCTGAGGAATTGGCTGACTTCGGTGAGCCTGATTACGTTATTTATAACGCCGGCCAAACCTCTGCCGACACCTCGATTGAAGGCGTCGATTCCACGACGTCGGTTTCGATCAACTTCGATCGCGGTGAGATGGTAATTTTAGGAACTGAATACGCCGGCGAGATGAAAAAAGGCGTTTTCACGATCATGAATTACCTCATGCCCAAACGGGAGATTTTATCGATGCATTGCTCATGCAACGTTGGTGAAAAACATGATGTCTCGTTATTCTTTGGGCTTTCGGGAACTGGAAAAACAACACTCTCCGCCGATCCTTCACGCCCGCTCATTGGAGACGACGAGCACTGCTGGAACGACGATGGAGTCTTCAACATTGAAGGTGGTTGTTATGCAAAATGCATCAACCTTTCGAAAGAAAAAGAGCCTCAGATTTTTGACGCGATCCGCTACGGATCAGTGCTTGAAAACACGGTTCAGGACCCACTCACCCACGAGGTCAACTACAGCGACGTATCGTTAACCCAAAATACTCGTTGTTCTTACCCGATCGAATACATCGATAACGCCAGAATCCCTTGTATCACCGACTCGCCAAAGAACATTGTATTTTTGACTTGCGATGCCTTTGGCGTCCTTCCGCCAGTTAGCAAACTAACCTCTGCTCAGGCGATGTACCACTTTATCAGCGGGTACACTGCCAAGGTCGCTGGAACCGAAGTTGGCGTCAAAGATCCGGAAGCTACATTTTCTGCCTGCTTTGGCGCTGCTTTTCTAGTCTGGCACCCAACCAAATACGCCACTCTATTAGCCGAACAAATGCAGCTCCACGGAACTTCTGCGTGGTTGGTGAACACGGGCTGGAGTGGAGGCGCTTTTGGAGTCGGTTCACGAATCAGCCTTCAGTACACACGTGCAATTATCGATGCCATTCACAACGGCTCGCTTGCGATTGCTGATTATACGACGGATCCAATTTTCGGATTGCGAGTCCCGAAATCATGCGTTGGTGTTCCCGGGAAAATTCTCCAGCCGCGGGGAACTTGGGCGGACTCCATCGCGTTTGAAGAAACGGCTAAGTTACTCGCGACAAAGTTCCGCGACAACTTTACCGCTTATGCCGACAAAGCCTCCGACGAAGTACTCAACGCCGGCCCTCTGGTTTAAGTAGTTGCCATCTACCTAACTTGAGCTTCAGAAAGATCTAGGCAGCCTGAAGTGAACGAAAGTTGGAAGCCCAGGTAATCCAATTGCTGACCTCTTCCAAGTCTGGTTTTTTACCATTGCGAATGATTTTCTGGCCTTCTTTGGTTTCAGCGAACGGGCCGATGATCTCGTAGAGTGCCTGGGGCTGCATAGTCGCCAGAGTTTCTGGCTCGGTAATCCCACACGCGACAAGCAGTTGTGAATCATGGCCTCGCAAATTTGGAATGCGACAAACCAACCTCGCTTGATGTTGCCAAACCCGAATGATTTTCTCTGAGATTCGTTTGTAGTCTAGCTTCGCCTCCATCGACTCTGCAGTGTGTTTAAGAAATTCAGCCACTGTACTGACCCCTATTTTCTCAAATCTCTCCGCCGTTTTTGGGCCAATCGATGGAGCCGCTTCGACATGATCACTTAAATCAAGATAGAATTTTAGCGCGGTAGATTTTGCTTTTTTCTTTTTCCCTTGCGGCTTACCACTAGCCGCTTCAGTATCTTCCTGAACTGGCACTGGCGGAATGCTCGGTGCAACCTGAGCCCCTGCGACGTTGGAGTGCATTCGAGGCGGGCGAGCCAGCATAGGCTGGCTATTGGCCTTTGCGAGCCGCGCCGTTTTTGAAGCCCGATTTGACTTGATCACATTCCCTTCGGGTGCGAAATCCCGAGCCTGATAACCACGTGCAGTCCTTTGATACGGCTTGCGATTTCCCGGCTTGCGCCTTCCGCTCAATGAATCCCCATGGGGACGAATCTTGAGTTCCTGTGGTTCAGTGTTTTCAGAACGTTCGGTCTTTACCCGAACGCGATCAAGCGACCGATACCAACCGTTGATTCGATCGAGCGTTATCGATTCTCGATTGACTCCAAAATGTCGACCTTCGCTGGTTGAGAAAAAACGATTGATTCGTTCTAAAATCTGCTGCGGAAATGAGGTGTCCAAATGCTCTGGATCTGTAATTCCGCAAGCGACTAGAACCTTTGCATCAGGTGTCCTAAGCCCGGGCACATGCATCAAAAGCCACAACTGAGCTTGCCAGCGGTCGAGTTGCTCTGAGTGGAGATTGAGTTCTCCCACCACGTCCCCGTCTACCACTAACAAATCGCCAACACTTTCAATTCCTTGATCATGAAACAGTCTTAATTGTTTAGTATCAAAAAAGCCAAGCCGATCTAACTCAGTTGTCTCGTCGATTCTAGAAACATACCCGAGCCGGTCGCCAATCATACTGACCGATACCGAGGAAACCGCAGGTTGATTCTGTGGAGTTACTGACGCATTGGCCTCCTGAGTAGAAATTTGCTTTTGGCCGGAAACTGGAAATGGCAGACTTACGATTGAATCATCTTCCTCAATTGCCCACTGAGCTTGAGACCGAGGGTACTTTGAGAGCGGGTACGGGCGGGGGAGAAACCCAGCTGCATAAACTTCAGTCGCCACAAAATCTTCCGGACGCCACTCGGGTTCGGTAACAATCGCAACGCTCGGCCCCGCAGCAAAAACCTCAGCGACCTGTGTTGTCGTCGGAATCTCGAAGACCTTCGACGGTAGCAAAGCAGAATTATTAAGCGGGCGACCTACTAGTATGACTTGATGCCCGGCTCCCGCCATGCTTTCAACTTGCTCAAGCAATCGATGGATATCGTTGTCGGAGAGGTGAGCAAAAGCGTGGTCGATAAACGTTGGAATCTCAATTCCGTTATCACGCAAGTGGTTCTTGACTCCCAAAACAAGAGCTAAATAAATTCGATTTTGAAGCTCTGGAGATAGTTGTGAAAACTCAATTTCATTGCCCAGCCGATTCCT
>Ga0315321_10000985_pt1 | contig 21861 bp, 22 predicted proteins | sample M180m21515metaG_FD_203464 | JGI IMG/M metagenome (GOLD analysis project Ga0315321, IMG submission 203464) | Ammonia-oxidizing marine archaeal communities from Monterey Bay, California, United States - M1 80m 21515 | ecosystem: Environmental > Aquatic > Marine > Intertidal zone | place: USA...
GGATGATGGCGGCCATCTCACTCATGGCTCACCAGTGAACTTTAGCGGGCGACTCTATAATTTTCATGCTTACGGCGTCGATAAAACGACGGGCTTGATCGATTACGATGCGATCGCCGAGCAGGCGCGGCAGACCCAACCAAAAATGATCGTCGCAGGAGCCAGCGCCTACAGCCGAGTTCTGGACTTTGAACGCTTTCGCAGCATCGCTGATGAGGTCGGTGCGGTCTTGCTTGTGGATATGGCGCATATCGCCGGCCTGGTCGCCTCGGGGCATCATCCTAGCCCGGTCCCTCATGCCGATTATGTGACCACGACCACCCACAAGACCTTGCGCGGCCCTCGTGGCGGGATGATCCTGATGAAGCAAGAGCGAGCCAAGAAGGTAAACTCTCGTATCTTTCCGGGGATCCAAGGTGGTCCCTTGATGCATGTCATCGCCGCCAAAGCGGTTGCGCTCAAAGAAGCGGCGTCACCTGATTTTGTCGTCTACTGTGAGCAGGTCATCGCCAACGCTCGCGCCTTGGCGAAGACCTTGATTGAAGAGGGGCTCGATGTGGTGAGCGGTGGAACCGATAACCACCTCTTGATGCTCGATGTTCGGTCAGCCGGTTTGACGGGGAAGGTCGCTGAAAGCGTCCTCCAGTTGGCCGATATCACCACCAATAAAAATATGATCCCTGGGGATCCTGAGTCGCCCTTTGTGACCTCCGGCTTGCGCTTGGGTTCGCCGGCGATGACTTCACGAGGCTTTGGGGAGTCTGAATTTGTTCAGATCGGCCACTGGATCAGTCGCTTGCTGCGAGCCCCTGAGAGCCAGGAAACAGCGGATTTGGTGCGCGCTGAGGTCAACGCCTTGTGTCGGCAATTTCCACTTCCCTACTGAATTACTGCAAGGCCACTTCAATTGTTGATCGGCCCTGAGGTAAGAGGCTTGCGCCATTCGCGTTGGGGCAGGTTTATGATCGAAGGCCGTGGGACGATTTTAGTCGTTGATGATGACTCGGTGTTGCGGCGACTTTTGGCGACCGTACTCAAGCTGCGTGGCTTTGATGTGCTCGTGGCAGAAGATGGTGTGCAAGCCCTCGAGGTGCTGGGTCAAAACCAACAAGCTATCGACTTGGTGCTTGCCGATATTATCATGCCTCAGATGGACGGCTGGAGTCTGCTTGAAGAGGTTCAAGCCCTGTACCCAGAGCTTCCGGTGATTTTGCTGACCCTGATCGAGGAGGCAAAACCGACCACCGAACGAGCAGAGGCTATGGGTGCTGCTGCTTGCTTGTTTAAACCGATTGATCCCGTCAGCCTGATGAGCGGTGTTGACCAGGTCTTAGGTGCCGCCTGAGCAGATTTCATGAGTGACCTCACAGTGGACGGATCTGACGCATTTGATCAGGCCGCCATGACCGCTGCACTCCGTGCCGCAGTCGTTGGCTTGGGTGCTGCATCGCCCAACCCTGCCGTGGGGGCGGTGATCACAATCCAAGAGCAGATCGTCGCCTCGGGTGGCCACCGCCGAGTCGGTGAACAGCATGCTGAGGTGGTTGCGCTCAGCGCCGCTGGCTCACGCACTACCGGGGCGACCGCGTATGTGACGCTTGAGCCATGCAGTCACGTCGGGCGTCAGCCGCCGTGCACTGAGGGTCTGATCAAAGCCGGCATCGCCGAGGTCGTGTACGGGATCGATGATCCCGATCAGCGAGTCGCAGGCCAAGGTGCCGCGCAGCTGCGCCGGGCTGGCGTTAAGGTCCGCACGGGTGTGATGGCGGAGTCCTGTCGCGCGCTCAATCCAGGTTACCTTCACCGGCAACGCACAGGCCGCTCGCGGCTGGTGCTCAAAACCGCGACCACGCTCGATGGCGCCGTCGCCACATCGAGCGGTCAGAGCCAATGGATTACCGGCGCCCAAGCGCGTCGCTTTGTTCATGAACTGCGCGCGCGGATGGCCGCGGTGATGGTGGGAGCCGGCACTGCGCGTGCTGACGCCTGCCAGCTCAACGTTCGCTTAGACGATCCCAAGCCTTGGTGGTTTGACGGGACGTTTGCGCCGCATCGGATGGTGGTGAGCGGCAGCGGTGATTGCCCTGCGCCGACGGGGGTTGGTGCAGACCGTTGGCTCTTAGGCGGTTCGGGTTTGACCGCTGGCTTTGATCGTCACCTGGCGCTAGCTGACGACTGGACGCGTACCCTGACTGAGTTAGCTGGTTGCGGGATCAACGAGGTTTTGTGTGAGGGTGGGGCTGGCCTGGCGAGCAGTCTACTGCAAGCCGGCGTCGTCGATGAATGGATCCAGATGGTGGCGCCCATGACGCTCAGAGGCTCAGGTCTACCGGCGGTCACTGGAGTAGGGGTTCAAGCGCTCGAGCATGCGCAACGCGGTGTGCTAGCGCAGGTGAGCCAACTCGGGCAGGATGCCTGCATGTGGACCGTGTTTGATGATGCGCCTTCATTCGCAGATCAAACACGGCTTTTGAATGAGCTGGAGCCTCGATGATGCGTCTATTTGGTCTTAGCCTGATCAGCCTTTTGGTAGCCTGTAGCGGGGATGAACCGGTCGCAGACGCTGGAACAGGCTCAGTGGTTGTTGACGCAGCGGTTGCCGACACCGGCAGCGCGCCCCGCCCGCCTGACGCCGGCTTTGGCGGTGGTCTTGGTGCGCGCTGTTTGCGTCATTCGGATTGCGAGAACCCCTCGCACAAGTGCTTGATCGGAAACTATCCCAACACCCGGCATCGGTGTTCGAAGACCTGTGTTCGAACCGAATCATGTTACGACTTCGCCGAGGGCGCTGAGATCACGCGTGAAGAGGTGATCTGTGAGCTCCCAAGCAATCTGGAAACCACTCGACTTTGGTGCATTCAAGTTCCTCCGCCTCCCCCAGATGCCGGACCTGGCGCTGACGGTGGAGCGGGAGCCGACGGTGGAGCTCAAGGTGACGGTGGCCCCGAAGAAGACGCTGGAGCAGGTCAGCTGCCTGGGTCGCGCTGCGATCGTGACGATCAGTGCAGGCATCAACGCTGCTTGCGTGGTTTCTCCGGCGACTCCTTTTGTGCGGTGCCTTGTGCATCGGATGACGACTGCGCGGAGTTTCGAGCGAACTCGGGTTTAGACGAAGCGCACAGCGCCTGCGTCGACGTCGAGGGTAGTCGGTTGTGCAATGAGGTGGCTGCAGTACCCAGACCCGGTTGGTCTGCACGGTTAGAGCGAGGCCTCTTTGAGGTGCGAGCTCGGGTGACTTTAACCGATAACCACAGCCTCCAGGTGCGTGACTTTTACTATGATGGTCGTCGCCAAGGGCAAGAGGTCTACATCGCTTTGAGCTCGGGCGCGATCAACGCAGACAATGCGATCCTTGTGAGTATCAATCTGCGTTGCTTTGGCGGTACCTGTCTGGACGGTCACCCCTGCGCGGAGGCTCAAGGTACCTGCAGTGACGCTGATTTTGATCTGCCTTTGCCGGTCGGTCTGACCTACGATCAGTTTGATCGTGTGAGCGTTTTGGGGATGCCTCAGGGCGTCGCATGGACCGAGGCTGAGTTCAGCCCATGAGGTTCGCTTGGATCCTCATACTGTCGGCTTGTGCGAGCTCTGGTCCCGTCGAGAGCCCGACGGCTTCGACGACGCCCACTAGGCAGCCTGCGCCTGAGCAAATGCGCCAAGAGACCTCAACTCAAGAGGTCATGCTCGCTGAGGTTAAGCGCATTCTAAAGACGGCTCAAACAGAGGTTCGTGGTTGCTATGAAGCGGTGCTGACGCCGATCTATCACCCGGACATTGATTTGGTGATCCGCTTGATCCTTCGAGCCGATGGAACCGTCCGTCGAGTTGAGGTGGTGCGCATGAAGCCTGACGTCGCTGGCTTGGTCGCCTGCTTTAGTGGCGTCTTGGCAGACCTGCGCTTTCCAAAGGACAGCGAAGACTGGGAGCTTGAGTTTCCGGTCAAGCTGCGCAGCGGCGGCATGGCGGATGATGTTGAAGACGCAACACCAAAGCCCGAACCTAAACCTGAGCCTGCTCCCTAAGTTGAGCGGAGTCCTTAGTCGATGTCCTCTAGGTCTGGCTCCATAGGCTCGCCGAGAAACTCTGACGCCATTCGGTCCGCTCGAAGATCGCGTCGACGACCGCGGAAAAAGACCTGCTGCCCTTCAAAATCATGGGCGCAATAGTTCAAGGACAATCGGACCTGTCTTTGCTCGCCAAACCACTCGCTCAAAAAGGCGTCGAGAAACTCGAGCACTAGCTTCCAAGCTGCCGGTTCATCACGCGTTTTCTCAGGCCGAGAAACGCCAGCTTCCATGATCCAGCGATGTCGTTCATCGCTTGAGTCGATGCGCAGGCGCACACAGAGTCGCTTTCGATGTTCAGGCGCGCTCACGCTCATCTTATCCGAGCCGAGCTCCTCAACCCAGCGCTCAGCGAGCACGTCCTCGACATGTTCGGGGTCGAAGGGGTTCATGAACCCGGAAAGTCACTGCGATCAAAGAGGCTATGAACACGAACCCCTTCCGCTTCGACGTTCTGCCTGCCGCCCTCTTGGCGGTCGACAAGGATAAAGACATCCGTCGGTTCATGCTCAGCGCGACGCAGCGCGCTGAGCGCAATCTTAGTCGAACCACCGGTCGTGATCACATCTTCGAGCACCGCTAGGCGCAGATTGGCGGGGAGTTTTAGGTCGCCTTCAACCTGTCGCCCAGCCCCATGACCTTTGGGTTCCTTACGGACAATCAATGCCGGGAGCTCTCGGCCTCGCAATGAAGCCGTTAGACTGACGGCGCTGACCAACGGATCTCCGCCGAGCGTCATGCCTGCAACGGCGTCAAAGGGTACGCCCGCTTCTCGCTCACAGGCTTCGATCGCCTCAAGGATCTGCGCACCAATCAATCGGTGCCCGAGGCCTGACAAAGAGGTCTGTCGGCAGTCGATATAAAAGTTGCTTTTCTTGCCTGAAGCGAGCGTCACCTCTCGGTTCGAGAAGCTCCTCTCAGTCAGGAGATCAAGGAGTTCTGCGCGGCTCATCATCCATCCTTAGCGCTCAAGCGCACGCCGTCGAGACTGAACGCTCGTGGCGCCGTTTTGGGCGCGGGTTTGGGAGGTGAAGTGGTGGACTCAGTGACCGGTAAAGCGGCCGCTGGTGGTGTTACGGTTGATCTCGGCGCTATCGGTTTGGACGCTGGGATCGCTGAGCCATAGGCTTGGGGGGTATGTGAGGGCTGATGCGCAGGCGCCCCATGACCCGGTAGAGTGTACGCGGTAGCGGGTAAGGGTTGAGGCGGCTGGGTGTGCGTTGGCGCGCCCGCTGCCGGGCTCGGAAGGTTTGAATCAAGTCGTCCTTGAATGGTACAGCCCTCGGCAAGGCTGACGCTCGGTGCCGCAATGCCACCCAAACTCTGACCGCTCGACTCAACCACCACTCGCTCGGCGCGAATCTGACCTTCGACGCGCCCAAGAACTCGGACCCCAGAAGCAATAATTCCGGATCCGACTTGAGCGCCTGCCTCGATGATCACCTCGTGCGCATCGATCATGCCGGTCACCTGGCCAAAGACCCGCACAAGCTGTCCGCTGACGTTCCCCTCAACGCGTGCTCCGGTCGCCACGATGGTCTCTTGCATGCGCTTCTCCCTCGTTTGCTCCTACTCAAGGCTGGGCATGGCGGCAACAGCGGTTGCGCGTCTGTGCATCCCTTGGCTAAACCAGAGCAGGAGCTTGGTCGTGCGTATTGGTTTGTGGATCTTGATTATTGTGATGGGCGCGCCCTCAGCGGTAGCGGCTCCGAAGCTTGCGCCGATACCCACAGAGGTTTCTGAAATTGCACCTAACTTCTACCGCTACACGCGGTCCTGGAAGCGGCTTCGGACGTGGATTAAAAGAAACTACGGCAAGCAAAGCACCATCGATCCTCTAGCTTATAAGAACGGCGTCGCGATCATCAGCGTTCATTCGAAGGAAGAGCGCTTCAAGTGGAGCACCATCCACTTCTTTCGAGTCGGTGATAAAATTCGCATCTCGGTCGTGCCGCGCACCGCTGAGTAGCGAAGCTGCGTATGCTAGTCGCCGATGATGCGCTCGGCGAGCTGCTGCGCCATGGCAAAGGGCGCATCGAGCCCCAAGCCATGGATCAATCGATCGGGCGCTACAAACAACCCGCCCATGCCCGTATCGAGTCGTGGTGGGAGTTTGCTCGGGTGGGTTCGCCTGACAAAAGACAAGGTCTCGGATTGCGTCATCGGGTTGCGCCCTAGCAGCGGAAAGTGGCGCGCAAAAAATTCGTCGACCGCTTTGAGGTCTTCATGCTCATGCAGCCAGGTCTCCAAATGGATTTCGTGCCCACGGGCTTCGACGCTGATCTGCAAGTTGCCCCCTGCCACTAAGATGGCGCTGCTCAAAAATGGTGGCCAGTCGACTGCAGCTAAGCTCCCGTAGACTCGCCGAACCTCTGTCCGTTGTGCTCCATCTTTAGCCCAACGCGCCTCGAGCTTGGCGCGAGCGCGCTCGCTGGTGACATCAAAGGACTCTAGCGGGTCAGCCCATAGGACCATATGACCACCAATGTGCTGCCCTTTGGCGGTGATCACGGAGACCAAGCGGCCTCGATGGACGTCGTAATCAACCGCAAGGTCGCGCGGTAAAACCTCGACGCCCGAGCGAGCTTCGGCGAGCTCAAGGAAACTGTGCAGTGGACGGTCTAGCGCGTGAAGGTCGCGATGACCCGCCCAGCGAAGATGAACGCTTGAGGCATCAAGTGCTGTCCAAGGGTGAAGAAAGTATGGTCGACTCAGGGCGTCTAAATCGGCGCCGGTTTCGCCAAGGTCGACATCGCCCCATCCTTTGCGATGGCGCCAGCGATTCCACCAACCTCGATGAAACATCGGCGGGTATTCGGTAGGCACTGGGTCGGCCATCGGTTGCGCAAGCTCACGGCACCAATTGTCAAAGGTGCTGTGATTCAGACGTTCCTGCTGGTGGTTGCGAGCCGCTCGCTCAAGGAACAATTCGGCGCTGCCTTGGTCTGAGCAAAAGTGACCTAGACTAAACTGTGGTCTTAGGCGGTCTCGTAAGGGGACCAAGACGCCAAGCTTTAACGCTGTTTCTCGGACCGCTGGGAGCAGCGTTAGGTCCAGAGGTGGGAAGGGAGGAAGAGCAGGAGGTGGAGCCTCTGATCGCCTCAGACGAAGCACCCGCTTGCCGGACTTGGCAACTAAGCAGCCCGCAAGTCGAGCGAGCGCACCGTCTCCCAGGACTACCAAATCGTAACTGAGGCGAGCTCCAGACAAGACCGATCAAGCCTCGATCAATTGGCGGACGAGCTCATTGATGCCGGTTGGAAGCTCAGCGATGCTTTGAGCTTCCATATAAGCCGGCGTCGTAATGACGCGCATCGCCGGGTCACGGTGGACGCCGCGTACATCCATTTTGATGTGCTTAGCGCCTGTCTTTTCAACCTCTACGTGGTCCTCTTCACTTTGCCCGATGGTCACTTCAATTCCACGGTCGCCAAAGAGCTTAGCGAGAAGAACCGGCGCAATGCAGCAGGCTCCGATCCAGGCGCCACGCTCGTGCATCGCCATGAGGAACTTGGACACGTCGGGATCGACGCTGCAGTTGGCTCCATCAAAAGCCCAGGTGCATAAATTCTTTGCTGCGCCGAAGCCGCCGGGCATCAAAACGGCGTCAAAGTCTCCGGCGTCAGCTTGGTCCAAGGCGGTGACCGGCCCCCGCGCAATCCGAGCAGCTTCTTCCAAAACATTACGCGTTGCGTTGTCCTGCGGAGCGCCGACTTGGTGGTTGATCACGTGAGCTTGGTCTTTGTTCGGAGCCAGGATGGTCGTCTGTGCGCCGACTCGGTCGAGCGCAAGCAGGCACAACACGGTCTCGTGGATCTCGGCGCCATCGTATACACCCGAACCGCTCAAGATAACGGCTACTCTTTTGCTCATTAGAGTCTCTCCTCAGCGCAGGATGCTTCGCCCGGAGGAGCGAAGATCTCGGGCGCATTGAGCTACACGCTCGGCCATCGCAGCTTCACCCTTTTTCAGGTACGCGCGGGGGTCATAAACCTTCTTGTTTCCGACCTCGCCATCGATTTTCATGACGCCTTGGTAGTTGGTCAAAAGATGATCAACGACCGGCCTCGTAAACGCGTATTGTGTGTCGGTGTCGACGTTCATCTTGATCACACCGTAATCGAGGGTCTCTTGAATATCACTCAGGTCAGAGCCAGATCCACCGTGAAACACGAGATCAAAGCGTGCGTCGTTACCGAACCGGTTGCACACCGCCTCTTGTCCTTGACGAAGAATGTCAGGACGAAGGACCACATGGCCGGGCTTATAGACCCCGTGAACGTTGCCGAAGGTCGCCGCCAGCATAAACCGTCCACCAACCGCTGCGAGCGCTTCATGGGTCGCCATCATATCTTCCGGCGTGGTGTAGAGCTTTTCAGCGGGCACGCCGTGATCGACGCCGTCTTCCTCGCCACCGACCACACCGATCTCGACTTCGAGAATGATCTCACTCTTTGCGCAGCGTTCCAGCAACACTTGAGAGCGGCTTAGGTTCTCGTTGAGCGGCAAGATCGAACCATCGAACATATGACTGTTGAACAGATTTTTTCGGCCCTGAGCCCGACGCCTCTCGGTCTCTGCAATCAGGGGGATCAAGAACGAGTCAACCTTATCGGGGAGGCAGTGGTCCGTGTGCAATGCGACCCCGATATCGTAGGCTTCAGCTAAGGTGTGGATCGCATCGGCGAGCGCGATCGCCCCGAGTACAGAATCTTTGTTCTGAAGACCCGACGCAAACTGTCCCGCTCCCGTGCTGACTTGGAGAAAGCCATCGCTCCCTTCCGAGGCAAGACCGGCGAGCGCTGCGTTGGCGGTGCTCATGGAGGTCACATTGATCGCCGGAAAGGCATAGTGACCTCGGTTGGCTTCATCCAACATGCGACAATAAGTGGTATGATCAAGGACAGGCATCGCTTCAGACTCCCGGGGCTAGGCACTCGCTCTGTAGCCATGGTGCCCTGTTGCGACAAGCCTGGATCAATCGTCCTGGCTCGTAGGTGGTGGAAGGTCAGGGAACTCTTGCGTTTTTCCTTGGGGATAAGCGGCCGTTTCAAACGACTGGCGAATGTGCAGCGTTTGCTTTTGCAAGTTACGATGCGCCTCCCAACAACCTTCTAAAACACTCGCCCAGCGTGGGTCGTCTGGTTGCGCTAAAGCCAGCAAGAGTTCGCTGAGAATAACCTGGAGTTCAGACAAGCCAAGTTCTTCAGCTTCTCGAAGCCAGCGCTCAGTTTGTCGTCGTTGGTCTGATTCAGCAACGACTTGAGCGTTCTGCAAATCTTGGAAGAATTCCATCACACTGCGTTGAAACTTTTCGAGTCGACGGATGGCCAGCTCTTGCTGCCCATGAGTTGCCTGCAGGAGCAGCGGTGTTGAGATCGGCGGCGTCGACACATGCGCGGCGTGCTCATGACGGCCCTGTGGAATGCGAGGCAGCTGCTGCCAGAGCGCAACGAGCAGCTCATGTCGTGTAAAGGGTTTGGCTAAGAAGGCATCGCAGCCCGCCTCTTTCGAAGCCGTTCGAGCTAAGGGTGACACGTCTGCTGTCACCGCGATAATCGGAACCCGGCCGTCATGAACCAGCTGCTCATAGTCTTCACCTTTACGAATTCTCTTGGTCGTTTCGATGCCATCCCATGGCGCCATTTGAAGGTCCATCAGGACGATCTGTTGGGTTGAGGTTTGGAGCGTTTCAAGCGCCTCCATGCCGTCACTGGCGGTGGCGACATGACACCCCATCTCCTCGAGCAAGAGGCGCGTGATGAGGAGGTTGGTTGGGGTGTCTTCGACCACAAGGATCTGTAAGCCGCGCAGAGCTTCTGCATCGGGCGACACGGAGCGAGAGTCTGTGCCATTCGGATCTCGCTCAGACAGGATCGGTAGGCTGAGCTTGAGGTGGAATGTGCTGCCTTCGTTGGGGCGGCTTTCAACGTGGAGCGAGGCATTGAGAAGGTTCGCTAGACGTTTCGATATAGCGAGGCCGAGTCCGCTGCCTTCATAACGCCGACTGGTTCCACTTTCCCCTTGGGTAAAAGAATCAAAGATACGTTCCTTACGATTCGGATCGATACCTATGCCGCTGTCGCTTATCTCGGCACGCAGCTGAGCCTGGCCGTTACTCTGGGTAGCCCACATGGTAACGCGGACCCATCCCTCGGGGGTGAACTTGAGCGCGTTGCTCAGTAGATTGAGGAGCACCTGGCGCAAGCGTGCGCCATCGCCGATGACCAACAGATCACTCGAGCCGTGGTATTCGAATTCTAGCTCAAGAGCTGGGGCTTTAGGCAAAAGGGCAGCGAACTGGCGGAGGTCGTCATGCAGTTGCTTGGGGGAGAAGGGGTTGTGTTCAAGTTCGAGCAAGCCCGCGTCGATGGATTCGTAATCCAGAAGATCATCGATCAGTGTTCTCAGGATCTCAGCAGAGGTACCCAGCGCTTCTGCGAGCTCTGCCTGGCGGCGCCCTTCGGCTCGCTCTTGAAGTAAATACTGAAGACCCCGAATTTCAGTCAGGGGCGTCCGCACCTGGTGGCTCATGTGCGACAAGAAACTTGTTCGTGCCTCGGCCTGCGCCTCAGCCTCATGAGTCTCTCGACGTAAGTTGTCGATTTCAAGGCGCGAGCGTTCCTCGCCTGCAAGCGTTAGGCCGACGCCGAAGGCGATCATACCTAGGATGGAGAGGTAGGGGTTGTTCAGCCCTTGAAGCGCGACCACGAGATCATGCGTCAGCACTGCGATGTTGATGGCGATAGCGTAGACGATGATGTGTCGAGTGGTCTTCAGTCGAGGAGCGTTCGAGGTTTTCACGACATAGATCATGATCAAGTACGACAGGATGACGAAGAGGGTCAGAATGCCTGCAATTGGCGCTAATTTTCCGTCGATATAACTGACGTTAAAGCCGTTGGGTTGTCGCATCTCCATTTGAGCGACACCGAACCAGCCAACCGCTGCTCCCGTCGCCGGAAGCAGGACCCAAAAAGCTCGCCTCAGTCGCGGCATGGAATGTTCGGTCAGCGCCGCAAAGGCATCAAAAACAAGCGGCAGATGAACACCGATCGCGAAGAGCAGGACACCGAAGAGGACGCGGGCTTGCTCTTCGTTGAGCAAGCCGCTGTACAGACCGTACGCGAGCGAGAAGCGGACCAACGAGACGATGATCGCCAAATCCAGAGACTTTGCCCAGACCGGTGTGTATTCGAGGGAGGTCAGCGTGGAGCGAAGCCGCAGCCAGAGGCCTAAGACCAAAAGGCTTCCGCCGATTGCGTTGACTGCGAGCGCGTTAAACATCAGCCCTCGCCTTTCTCAGTCTGTAGGTACTCTTGAATCGTCTCCTCGACTTGATTGAGTAGACGATGCAGTTGACTAATCAGTCGCCCGCATTCCTCGCGTTTGCCGAGCCGGGCCATCTGCTCGAGTCGTCTTGCGCATTCTCCAGCATCTCGAAAGCCTAAGGTCAGAAGTGACCCTTTGAAGGTGTGCGCATGAAGCGCGATTTGCCCGTGATCTCCGCGCTCGAGCGCGCCGTCGAGTTCGCGCAAAATAGCTGGTGTTCTGTCCATGTGCTCGGTCAGAATTTCTTTGGCGAGTTCGTGGTTCGAATCGACCATTTCAAGAACGACTGCGATGCCTTCAGCGAGCAGCGCCGGCTCCGCCGAGAGGGGTTTGGCTAATGTCCGCCCCAGCGTCTGCGCAACCGCTTCAATCAGCACCCCGCGGCTGTGGGGTTTGGCAATAAATCCGACCATGCCTGCGTCCTTGCATCGCTGCTTCGCGCGGTCGGTAACGTCAGCACTGACGGCGATCACAGGGACACGCTCTGCATGAGCGCAGCGACCCTCGGCTTCATAGCGACGCAGCTCGCCCACCGCTTCGATGCCGTCAACTTCAGGCATATGTAGGTCGATGAGAATCAGGTCAAAAGCGTGCTCTTCAATGAGCTTGAGACCTTCTTTAGCGCCTTCGGCAGCCATCACATAGGCGCCCGCTTGTTCAAGCGGCGCGGTCATGATCAAGCGGTTGACCGGGTGATCATCAATGACCAAAAGATTCAATCCGGTCAGCCTGGGTTTGTCATCAACAACAAGAGGGTTCGGCGGCAAGTTTTTGAGGTGTCGAGGAAGCGCTTCAGACTCGATGAAGGGGAGCCGAATCGAGAGCGTATAGGTGCTCCCTAGCCCTGATGCGGTTTGCAGCTGCAATCGACCACCGATCAGCTCGGTCAGTCGAAGCGCTAGCGCGAGCGATAGGTTGGGGTCGTCAGCGAGTTGGTCGCTCAACCGGTCATCGCGCAGATTTTGCGACAAACTTCGGTCGGGTCGACCGATACGAGACCCAGTATCGCGAACGGTAAAGCGAAGGTCAGCGACCCCGTCGGTCAAGCTGCGAAGGCGAATGGAAACGCTTACGGTTCCCCGCCGAGTATGACGCAGCGCATTGGCGATCAGGTTCAGCAAGGCTTTGGCTAAGCGGTCGGCGTCCCCGTCAAAGCCGCCCCCTAGAAGCTCGATGGGGAGCGCAGAGTACTCGACTTGGACCTCGTCAGTCGACACCAGCCCTTGAGCGCGCTTCGCCACATTATCGAGCCAAGAGCAGATCAGGAAGGGTTCGGTGAGGAGCGCTTGGCTACCGATCTCAAGCTTTTCGAGCTCGAGAACTTCATCGATCAGTTGGCGAAGGCGATTCGCAGACCCGTGGAGTGCGTGCGCCAGACGAACCTGTCGAGGCGACAAGGATTCGTCTCCAAGCAGTAGGTCGGTGAGCCCTAAAAGTCCGCCAAGGGGGGTCCGCAGTTCATGCGACATATTGGCTAAGAAGGCGCTGCGCGCGCTGGTTCGAGCTTGCGCAATCTGCGTGCGAGCTTGGAGCTCGTTGACTCGCAGGCGCGTCATCCGCTCAAAAGCCAACGCAAAGCCCATGACCCAGAGCCAGATCCCCCAGACGGTCAGATAGGGGGTATCGATCATCCCGCGCGAGCTGAACTGGTCGTTGATCAGGGTCGCAGCGGTCAGCAGACTACCCAAGGCCATCGGTCTCACTAAACTGCGCTTTGGTTTGGGTGCGCTGAGGTAAATCGCTCCGCTGGAAACGAGCATCAGCACGATCATCGAAATACTACCGAAGAGAACCCAATTGGCGACGCTCGGGATGCTGTAACTCGCGCCGAAGGCATCGAGTTGGCGATGAATCGGCTGACCATAACCAGCTGCTGCGGTGATAAACCCACCGGTCAAACACACCGTCCAAAGACTGACTCTGAGCGTCGCGGTGGCTTGTCTTTGGAGTAAACTAAAGACGGCTTCGAAGGCGACCGGAAATGAAGCTGCTACCGTCATACAGGTGAATTGATGGATCAGACGGCCATAGACGGAGTCGAGATTACTGTAGCCGATACCCCAAGCCAGGAGGGTCACTAAGGTGAGCATCGACAGACTACGAACCCAGCCCAAGCCCCGAGGAATGGGCTTAGGAAGTAAGCGCTCGAGCTGCACGAGGCGCCAGTTGGCGAGAACCAAGGCGAGCGATGCCCAGATGGCAGCAGTGCTTAAACCGTTTAGACCCAACCGGACTCCAGGCTCGAAGTGATCAACGCGCTTGAAACCTAGTGTCGTTCGCGCCGATGACCGACTGTGCAACGCGCACGGCCACAGGGTCTAGTCCTTGCGGAGTGAATTTTCGTCCTGAGTCGAGGTGGTGAAAACACATGAACCTGTTGATGATCATCGCGACGGTGTTGATGATTGGTTTAGCGGTCTATAGCCGCTGGACTGAGCCGGTTCTGCCTTATGGCGAGGAGCGCCAGCGTCCCTTGTTCGCCACGGGCAGCTTTGTGCTGGGCTGTATCTACGGATTAGTGGTCTTGTTGTGGCTGTTTTACGGCTCGTCGTTGACCGGCGAGCAGCGTGAGGCTCGAACGGTGGAGCGTCAGCGGATTGCCCGTTCTGGTGATACGCTGCTCAGGGCGCGAGCGGAGCGCTTGGCTGCTGCCGAGCGGCAACTGCGGATTGAGGATCAAGCTAAGCGGCGGGCAGACCAAGAAAATGAGTGGAAACGCCAACGTGCCAGAGCGGTAGACCAGCGCGCGGTCGAGGAGATGTCGGCGGTCGTTTTAGAGGGCAAGAGTCAGGGCCCCTGTCATACCTTGCGGGGCTGTGTTTGTGGTTTGGCGAGTCAGTTTTCGGACTCAAAGATTCTGGCGCGTCGCTACCGGCGTTGGTGCCGTGGGTTTAGAAGTCTTGAGGGCGAATGGATGTGCCGAAGTCAGCTTCAGGTGGTCAAGTCGGATCTGTATCGAAACCGCTTGGTCTTGATCGATAAGGGGCTAACGATTCCGACGGTCTGTCCACAACGCCAGAGCAATTGATGGGTGATTTGTGGAACGACTTGGTGACCGCCGAGAGTTACGCAGAGCATGTCGATCAGTGGCGGATTTATAGAGTATTGAACCAACGTTTAGCTGAAGTCGCTTGCGACGGGGTTGGGGTTCACAGCGAAGCACAGGTTCTGGATCTGGGTTGCGGCACCGGCGCAACCTTGGAGGCTTTGCTGCAGTTTTTACCGATGGGGGTTGATCTGCTCGCCGTCGACGCGGCGCAAGCGATGATCGATCAAGCTCGCTTGCGGCTGCCAGATCCCCGGATCACTTGGCGAGTCGAGCGAGCGGAAGATTTAGGCTTAGCCGATCAAACTCGGTTTGATTTGATCACCTGCGGTGCAGCATTTTGGCATTTTGATCCTCAGGTCTATGACGCTGTTCTTAGCGCTTTAAAGCCTTCGGGACGGTTGGTCTTTAATGTTCCCGTCGCACAGTGCGCCGGCGAGCAAGCGTCAAGGCATCCTGTTCAAGCTGCGCTCGCTGACTTGCTTGCGCGTCAACGTGATCAATTTCCTGCCGTTCACCCTCGCTTTGATCGCGCTGAATTTGAGCGCCGTTGTCGATCGCAAGGGCTGTTGTGCGAGTGGACGCCGCAGCGCTGGGAGGGGCGTCAAGCCGCGCTTATCGACTTACTGCGGATTCCGTCGATGGCTGAGCTGGTGGCACCATCCATGCCGCGCCAGGCGCTCGATGAGCTCATCGAGCAGGCTGCTCAGCGCGTGGACGGCGATCAGCCGGTTTTCGTGGATTGGTGGATTGGTCGAGTTGAAAAGCTGACCCCTTGAATCGTGAAATGTTGACCGGCATCGCTCAGAGCAAGCCCTGCGCAAGACACACAAACGAGGATCGGTAAGGGCATCGGGTAGACTAAGGCGTAGGCGAGATACATCAGGCCAATCAGCAGCGCTGTGCTTCGCGTCAAAACACCCAAAATCAGAAGGATTCCGCCGATCAGATGAACGAGCAAGACCGCCTGCGCAGCCAGCGAATCAAAGCTTGATAGCCCCGCTAGAAGATCCGCAAATTCGGGAGCCAGAGTGCTCTGGTTGAGTCCATGGTTGAGTCGTTTGATAAACCCGGTAGCACCCCAAGAGTTGCGCAACAACTCGACGCCGCATTCAAAGACGAGCGTACCCATGACCAAGCGCATGATGACCAGCGCCGTTCGATCTCGGCGGTGAAACGGTTTCACGGGAGCTTGGCCCATATCAGCAACTCCAATCGGTCTGAATGCTCACTGGCGACGCCAGTGACGACGCCATTGTGGACGGACGCTAACTCGGGCCGATCATGAGCCCTCCACGGCCCTAAATCAAAGGGAAGCGAGCTCAAGCCACCGATCATCAGGCGCTGACGCTCAACGCTCAAAACGATTAACTCACCCTCGAGTGTGGTCAGGTTGAATGGACCATAGCGTGGGGTCGTGCTGATTCTGTCTTCACCTCGATAGTGACGAATTGCTCCGATCAGGCTCTCAGAGACGTAGGTGTCTTCGCCGTGTACTGCGCAGAAGGGACCACCAGCGACCGTGATCGAGCGCGTTAACTCGTGCTCGGAAGCGTCGCTGGTCATCACATCAGGCACGGTGCCTGCGTCGCTGTTGGTGTCTGGGTTGAGCGGCGTAAAGCCCCAGGTGACGGTTTGCTCAGAGGGCTCAAAGCTGCAGACATAGAGCTGGTCATTAGCCAAGGAGCTGTGGTGCCAACGCCCCGGTTGTCCGTCGTAGCCCGTCAGGAGCCTGCGGTGTATCCATTGACCGTCTGGGCTTCGCTGGCTCATCACCAGAGCCGGCGCTTGTTCGGCCTCTTCGGTGCCATGGATGAGCATTAACGCATCTCCAGAGAAGTGGAGTTGGGGATCGATTCCGCCGACCGCAAACGGGACCTCTTCATGTCGCCAGGCTGAATCCTCATAGCGATAAAGGTGTGTGATCCGTTGAGGCATTTGCCTCGCCACCACCCAAGGTTTTTCTTGTTCATCAAAGGCTACATCAAGTTCGGCGCCGATCCAGACGCCGTTACCTTGTTCGGCCAGGCGCTCGAGCTGCCATGAAGCGGTCGGGCCACGCTCGGCGTCAGGGTCGTTGACGACGTCAGCAGCTGGACCCGCATCGGAGCGGTTCACCTGAACGAAGCAGCCAAAGAATAAACCACCGATCCCCGAGAAGGCGACACAGGGTTGATCGTTTGGTGATCTGGTCAGCGCAAAATTGCGCTGGTCTCCGCTGTAACCTTCGAGGATTGGCAGCGTCTTGTGCACGCGCCAGCGCTCGGTGAGGCCAGCGTCGTTAGGCCCTACTGAGCCAAGATCAGGCTGACCCGAATCCACTCTTTGAGGGGGAAAGGTCCAGACGGGAGCGACCCCTGAATCAAAGGCTGGACCCGCATCGTGAGACCAGATCGAGTCCGTCTGGCAGGCGGTGATCGAGAGCAGATAGAGTCCCCATGCGACTCTTGAGGGTTGACCGAGACCAAACACGGTTCTAATGCGCTCTCGCGCTGGCGTTGTACCCAAGTGGTTTAAGGGAGCGGTCTGCAAAACCGCGATTCACCGGTTCGAATCCGGTCAACGCCTCCAAAGGACAACTCATGAGTTGTCCTTTTGTTGTTTTTGGCTGCGGTAGCGATAGCGCCAAACGGGTAACCCGCGCTTGGCATAGTATACCTCCCGCTCAGTCTTCGCCTCGCTAAAGGCTTCGTCGACGGTCGCGTAAGGGGCAACCTCATTTCGAAACAGCCCGCTGGTCTCGACCGCTTCGACCATAAACTCAACCAAGTCCTCGTTATCGCTTTGAAGTAAAAATTCCCCGTTATCGATCAGGATTCGATGCAGTTTGCTGAGGAAATCACCGGTGATCAAACGGCGCTTATGGTGCCGCTTTTTGAACCACGGGTCAGGGAAACTCACGAACGCTCGCTCGATCGAGCCTTCAGGCAAGACCTGATCGAGAAAGCGCGTCGCATCGACATGAACGACCGCAGCGTTACCAATGTCTTGCTGATCAAGTCGCAGGCGAGCCTCTTCGCAAAACGCCTCACGAACCTCGAGCCCGGCGATGCGTCGACCGGGATGGAGTTGAGCGTAGGCGCACAAGAAGTCGCCTAGCCCGATTCCAATATCGACCTCTTGGGGAAGGCCACCTAGAGCGGATTGCCAGTCTGGAACGACCAGTTGGTCCTCTCGATAGGTGAGCGGGTTGGTATGATGCCGGAGTCTGTTTTTTGTTTTGGCGCGAAGTTTCAACGCTTCTCCAGCAAATCATCAAGTTTGAACAATCGAACATCCGCAAGGCTTTTAGAGCCCAGCGCTGCGGCCATCAAGCGATCTAATCCTAAAGCGATTCCAACCGTTGGAGGCAGGGCGCTCACGGCTTCGAAGAAGGAGCTGTCGATCGGGAAGGGCGCTCGACCCAAGGCGATGCGTTCGTCCTGCCATTGGCGAAAGCGTCGCTCTTGTTCGGAGCCGTCGGTGAGCTCGTCAAAGGCGTTCGCAAGCTCGATGCCGTCAATGTAGAGTTCGAAGCGAGCGCAGAAGCGCTCGTCGTCGTCGCACAGTCGAGCCATCGCCGCTTGCGACGCAGGATAACGCTCGACCACGACAGCGCCTAATCTAGCCAGAGCGGGCTCGACTCGACTGATCCAGGCGCGAAAAAACGCATCATCCCAGGTGTCATCGTCAGCACATTTTAGACCATGGCTTAGAAGCAATGCCTTGAAGGACTCTGTTGAGGTGCTCGGGTCCAAAGGACAGCCCACATGCTGCAAGAAAAGCGCCTCGACCGTGTATCGAGTGAGCGCTGGAGCGCATCGGCCGGTGTGCTCATAGGTTGCGCTGATCAAGGCTCTTAGGTCCTCGATCAGCGCATCGAACCCCTCGCCGGGGCGGTACCACTCGACCATCTCGAATTCGAGATCATGCCAAGGGCCAGCTTCGTGGTCGCGAAAGCACGGCGCAAGCTCAAAGATCGGTCCGCTGCCCTGAGCGAGCAGCTTTTTATGCCACACCTCTGGGCTGGTCCTTAGATGCAGCCGCTGCGCCTGCCTGCCCAAGGGGTGCAGTTTGATGGGCACCGCCTCAAGATGGGTCTCGCCTCCTGGCGACAGGACAGAGACGGGCGTGACCACCTCGAGCAGGCCTCGCTCGGTCAAGGTTCGTCGCACTGCAGCTCGCATCGCGTTGAGCGTGATCAACTGGTCTTGGATCATGCTCGTCTCCTCGCCGCTCCAGCATTCAAGCGCAAGCCTTGCGCAAGATGCGTCGTGCATATTGCCGGTTTGGGCCACCCGGTGCTAACTCCGTCGAGCAAGGAGCAGACTCGCTATGGCACGTTGTATCTTCGCTTTGATCCTCTTAGCCGCCACCCCTGCTTGGGCGGCGGGTTTCTTTCGGCCCGGAATTGGGGTCGGTAACCTCGGAGCCGGCGGCACGGGTGTCTCTGGCGGTGCGGTCGGCTATAGCCACTGGTATAATCCTGCCATGCTGAGTTTGACGAGGGGGACGGCAGAGTTGACCCTGGACTGGACCGCCCTTGACGAGAACTTTTCGTACACGCGCAGCCGCGACGGGTTGTTGCCTTCTGAGCGCGCAAGTGACCCGGCTACAGAGTTTGATTTACAGCAGAATTGCTGTGGTTTTGGTGGGGATACTACGATCTCAGACGAATCTGCGCCCAGGCAGATCCCATTTTTGGGTGTCGCTTTTCCTGTGCGCAAGGACACGGTGATTGGTTTAGCGATCTATGGGCCGCAGGCGCCGGCACGACTGATGGATCGGGATGGAGCCCAGCGCTACAGCGCGGTGAGCAATGATATTATTCTGGCGATTGCACAGATCTCAGCGGCTTACGGTCAAAAGAACTGGGGCGTCGGCTTAGGTTTGGCTAATTTTGATTTGAATGTCGGACAAGATTTTACGCTCAGCGGTGACCAAAGGGGTACAGAAAACCCGCTTTTTGATGTCCTTGCGACGGTAAAGGTTCGCGACTCATTCATTCCCGTCGCCAATCTTGGATTTTGGGCGACGCCGCTGCCCGGTTTGCGCCTCGGCGTCAGTTGGCAACGCCCCCTAAAATTAAAGTGCACAGGTGAGGGGGCTAACCAGATCTGTGGTCACGTCGTGGCGGATGGCACAGTCGAAGCAGAATTAGGTCCCGGTTTTACTGAGGATCAAAATGGAGACCCCCTGGAGACTCCTGTGGCGAGCATCACCAGTAACGATGGTGGCGCCTTGGTGATGAAGTTTCCTGACATGCTTCGTTTCGGCGCCACTCAGCGCGTTGCGACTGGGCTCGAGTTATCGATTGAGGGGTTTTATGAGGCGTGGGGTGAGATCGGTAATCTGACCTTCGTTCCCGACAATGTAGTTTTCGACGCTGCTGGGTCACAAATAAGTCTTGAAAATATCGTCTTCCCGCGCCGTTGGGATAATACGTACGGGGTTCGTTTTGGCACGCGCTGGGATATGCCCCAAAAGTGGACCAAGATTCCGGTACAAATGCGCTTAGGTTCGCAGTGGGAATCGTCGGCGGCTCCTCTGGTTGAGTTGGATACCGGCGGTTTGGATTGGGAGAAGTTGGGTTTGACCATCGGGTTTGGAGTCGAGGTGATCAAAGGATTACGTGTTGACGCCTTTTATCTCAAAACGCTGACCGCGAACCTCACGGTGACCGACTCGAACATGCGCACCACCAATATTTTCCACGCGGATGAAGTGGCAAAGGGGAACGCAGGTTTGGAGACGGTCTCTGCGAACGGTGATTACGTGATCGAGCATCAGCGCTTCGGTGTGGGTGTGCGCTATGCCTTGGGGGTCAATTGATCCGACTGCTCGGCCTTACTCTTGCTCTGATGGCAGCACCTGCCTGGGCTTCCGGACGGTTTTTACCCGGTGACAGTGTGCGCGATCGCGGTCGAGCTGGCGCTTCGGTTTCGTCGGAGCGAGGAGTCAACGCGCTCCAAGTTAATCCGGCTTTGCTCGGAATGGCTGATAACTTGGGTTTTGCGCTCGGGTGGACTTCAGGCTCCGAAGCTGGCGAGTTCACCCGCCAAGGCCCTTACGTTCAAAGCCTTGAAGAAGAAGACCAACGCGGGCTGAACAACGCCATGGCTAATTTCACCGCCAGCACGGGGGTGTCGAAAAGCGCAACTCAAGAGCAGCTCTTGAGGGCAGGGCTCGTCTATGGGTTTGGCACGCGTGGCTTTCGAATTGGTATGGGCTACACGCAGCTGCCGGTTGAGAACCACCAGTTCCTTGCGAGCGACCCGGCGCGCTATCGGTTGATCCGCAGCGCCGACACGCGCGAGCAGTTGAGCTTTGGTTTGGCGGGTGCATTTAGTCGTCGCTTTGCGATCGGTCTGGGGTTGCATTGGGAGCGTTTAAAGCGGGTCAGACGATTTATGCTGAGCACCTCACCAGCCAGCCAGGGCAATGAGACGGCGGGGAGGTACCTTGAGGAGCCTGCCTATGATCACGTGGTCGATCTAACCGGTACGGTGCCGATTGGCTTTGGCGACAATGCCTATGTGCCCACGGCTTCGTTTGGCCTCTGGTCGCGTCTGTTCGCTGGACTCGAAGTCGGTGTTTCGGTGTCTCTGGGCGGAACCGGCAATGCGGCTGATGGATCGATTGATGTGTTGGACCTTGAGCCACGTGACGCAGGCGATACGACGTCGCCTGTTTTCGCTCGGCGCGGAATTAGTGACACGTCGGATGGAACCGCAGCGACCCTAAGCGATGGAAGCCCCATGCAGATCCGTGCAGGGATGCGGTATCAGTTTAATCGTTGGGATCTAGAGTTTGAGTGGCGGATGGAGAGCTGGAACGGTGATTCGCAACTGCGCGCCACGCCGACTGCCAATGGAGTAGGCTGGTACAACCAACTCGACGATGAGAACAACATCGACACCAGCGTTGAGCTTGGCGATTTGGGTGACGCTCGGAACTATGAGACGGCTCAGAGCTTCCATCTGGCGAGCGATATTTGGTTGGTCCCGGATGGGGTCGCCTTACGCATTGGCGGCTCGATGGAGAACGCACCGACCCAGCAGCCTGACGCCGCTCTATTTGCCGGCCCTCGCTATGGTATCGGTGCCGGATTGAGTTTTGCGGACCGAGGCTATGCGGTGGATATTGGCTATCTGCATTTGTTCAGCCAAGCGGTTGAGGTGAATACGGGCTCCTTGCCGCTGCGCAATATCGCACACCGCGCTGGCGAGGGAGAGAACGATTTGCTGACGGTCCAAAATAACGGAAGCTACACCAGCAGTGTAGGGTTCTTTGGACTCGGTGTGCGCGCAGACGTCGACACCTTCGCAAAAAACCGTAAGGCACAGCGCAAAGCTTGGTATCAAATTTGGTCCAAGGGCAGCAGCGGCTTTGGTCGCGGCGGCTTCTGATTCGCTCTTTTGGAATAGGCTGAAGTTTTAC
>Ga0315321_10000988_pt1 | contig 21822 bp, 11 predicted proteins | sample M180m21515metaG_FD_203464 | JGI IMG/M metagenome (GOLD analysis project Ga0315321, IMG submission 203464) | Ammonia-oxidizing marine archaeal communities from Monterey Bay, California, United States - M1 80m 21515 | ecosystem: Environmental > Aquatic > Marine > Intertidal zone | place: USA...
ACTCACGCATGCATATCACTGGCGGATTAGGCGCAGTGCACGGAATCGAAGGCTTCGGTCCTAAATATGAACTTCCCAATGCCGATGCATTTAATGAGACCTGTGCCGCGGTCGGTAACGTACTGTTTAACTACCGAATGTTTCTCCTAACCAAAGACGCGAAATTTCTTGATGTTGCTGAAGTCGCGCTGCTCAATAACGTTCTGGCAGCCGTCAATCTGGAAGGAAACCGTTTCTTTTATGTCAATCCACTCGACGCCGATGGGAAGTACCCTTTCAACCATGGTACGGCGGGACGTGCTCCTTGGTTTGGAACGGCCTGCTGTCCTTCCAACATGGCCCGACTCTTACCACAAGTTCCGGGCATGACTTACGCGCACGACGAAAAAGAGCTTTTCATTACGTTTTTCGCTGAAAGTACGACCCAGGTCGAATTCGACGGCGTTCAAGTCGACGTTAAACAAACAACCGACTATCCCAACGACGGGCACATCAACATTTCGATCGATCCTGCTGATCCCATTTCTTTTTGTCTTAAACTGCGAATTCCGACGTGGACTCAGGCCCAATTTGTGCCCGGCGATCTTTACCGATTTGCTGACACTAATAAGTCGCCGGTTAGCTTACGAGTCAATGGCCGCGTTGCAAACTTACACGTCTCGAACGGCTTTGCGACGCTCGAACGAGAATGGAAGACGGGGGACCAAGTGACCCTAACTCTTCCCATGCCGGTCCGCACCAATATTTGCCACCCATCTGTAGAAGCAAACCAAGATCGTTTATGTTTCACCCGCGGGCCGTTTGTTCTTTGTGCTGAAGGAATCGATAATTCCGGCGCCAGTCAAAGGTTCTTCTTTGACCGGTTACCTAACACGCTACGGTCCAGAGTGATACAAACCGATTTGAAATACGGTTCATTTATTCAATCGAGTGTGTCTGGCAAGGCTGTTACTGATCAGGGAGGCGCCAAACGAGAACGCATCCTGCTAACCCCCTACTATGCTTGGAACAACCGTGGGACGAGTTCCATGACTGTCTGGTTCCCCCGCAAGGAGCAGATGGCTATCTATGATCCTCACGCCCTCCCTAAAGAGAGCATGTTTACCGACCTACGAGCTTCCTACACTTCCAAACTAGATACTGTTAACGCTATTGCGGATGGTAAAGAACCGCAGTGGTCAAGCGGCAACAAGGTCCCTCGCTGGACAAGCCGAGGACAAGCCGGTCGCCCGCAGTGGATCGAGGCACGATTCGACGGCTTGAAGGACATTAGAAGTATCGGAGTGTATTGGATGCAGGATCAATTCGACGTTAAGTTCCCGCAGGAATGGTCGATTGAAGTTTCCCAGGACGGGGTATGGAAGCCCTTTAGTTTGTATACTACCGATCGATATGACACGCGAGCCAATCAGTACAACGTGATCCATCCCGCATCGCCACTCCAATGCGACGCGATTCGAATCCACATGACTCCTCAGGAAAATTCGGCGGTTGGCATCCTCGAGCTTCAGGTAGCGTTCGAGTGATCACGTACTTTATGTTCCGCCAATGCTTGGCTGGCGTTGACTCTCTCTACAAGACAGGGCTTACATGGTTCTACTAAACCGCTCACTGATAATCATACTCGCGTATGCCTTCACATCTTTTTGTTCGTCCGTGGACGCCTCAGACCGTCCCAACGTTTTACTAATTGTATCCGAGGATAATGGACCTGAGCTCGGTTGTTACGACGACCCGTATGCTCAGACGCCTCATCTTGATCGACTCGCCGGTGAGGGAATTATTTTTCGACGGGCCTATGTTCCTCAGTCAGGTTGCAGTCAATCTCGCGCCAGCTATCTTACAGGACTTTACCCGCACCAACATGGTCAATTTGGACTGGCTACTTGGGGATTTCGGTTGTACGACGATGAAACTCCGAATCTTCCACGTCTACTCAACGGAGCGGGATATCGTACCGGCATCATTGGCAAACTACACATCAATCCCGGGACGGCGTTCCCCTTCGACTTCAAGGCAATTCCCAGCGCCAACTTTCAACGGAAAGATTTGAAGGATTATGAGAAATATGCTGAAGCGTTCATTAATGGAAGCGATCAGCCGTTTTTTCTTAGCATCAATTATCCAGAAGCCCATGATCCCTGGATTCGACAGGTTAACGGAATTCCGAAACAACCGCTCGATGGAGACGATATAAAGCCCATGGCCTACATGGGAGTCGATCATCCTGCCCTCCGAGAGCTTGTGGCGGATTACTACAATTGCATAAGCCGTTTAGACAGTTTAGTCGGCGATCTTCTGCAAGTCCTAGAGGATTCGGGCAAAGCCGATGATACCATGGTAATTTATCTCGGGGATCACGGGGCGGATATGCTTCGTGGTAAACGGACCTGTTATGAAGGGGGCCTCAGAATCCCAATGATCATTCGCTGGCCGGGTCATATTCGACAGGCAAGCAGCCAACAATTCGTCTCTACTATAGATCTTCTGCCGACAATTCTTAAAGCCATCAATCTTGAAGTCTCGAAGGCCCTTCCAGGCGTGCCATTACAACCTCTTTTCGCAGGTAAACTGATGCCGAAGCAGGTCTTTCGGGAATACCTTTTTGCAGAATATCATACACATGCTGCAGCTCCGAACTATTTCCCCCAACGGTCAGTACGTGGCGACCGATTTAAGTTAATCCTCAGCCTTCTGCCTAACACCGAGCACCCTGATTACTCTGATACGATTCGCAAACTGCACGGTGATCATGCAAGTCGCAACTCCACTCTGAAGCTGGACCTCCCAGCCCTTATAGCCTCAGCACCCACTGACATTCGCAGAGCCTTTGAGTTAATGCGGTGCCCGCCGGAAGTTCAACTATATGACCTCCGCGACGACCCCTACGAATTTAACAATCTTGCGAACTCACCAGATCATCAGCTAATCAAAACGACCCTCTTAAACCAATTACATCAGTGGCGAGTTAACACCTCAGATCCGCTGTTAAAGCCATCACTACTTCGTAGGCTGACTAACGAAGTGCAATCCATTACTAATAAAACACTGGCCCGTAAACATATCTGGCAATACCCCCGATACTTTTCTGAAGGTGGACATACCGAACCGTCCACTTCTCCGGATAAATAGAATAGCGCAATCGCCCCCTATGAATTTTTTACAACCCATCCTGATCTTGTTGTTTTTGGCCGGCGTCATCTCTGGGCAAGATAACGAGCGGCCAAATGTTCTAATGATTGTTGTGGATGACATGAATGACTGGGTCGGCTGCCTGGCCGGCCACCCAGACACTCGCACGCCGAATATCGACCGACTGGCGCAACGCGGAACGCTGTTCTCCAACGCACATTGCGCAGCTCCCGTATGCAACCCGTCTCGTGTTTCCACGCTCACCGGATTACGCCCGAGTACAACTGGCATTTATGACAACAGCGTCAAATGGCCGCAGCAGCTCGCTAACATCGAGTCCCTTCCTCGACATTTCAAGCGGAACGGATATCAAGTGTTCGGAGGCGGAAAGGTTTACCATCATATGCCCGGGTTTAATCGTTCCTCCGACTGGCACTTCTATTTCAAACAACGATTTGATGGGCACTATCAATCGCAACTACATGCCGGCAAAGATACTACCAATTTTCACTTCCCCTCCGGCTTCCCACTTAACCAGTTAGATGCCGTTCGTGATCTGGAGCGTCCTCCGCGAAATCCGCGGGAATTCGACTGGGGACCACTGGATAAGGCGATTCAGGAAACTGGTGACGGACAAATGATCGAATGGGCCGTCGAAAGCTTAAAATCAAATCAACCAACCCCGTTTTTAATGATCGCTGGTATCTATCGCCCCCACCTTCCGTTTTACGCGCCAAGCGAGTTCTTCCAATCATTCGACGCCTCATCCATTAAGTTACCGGACATACTTAGGGATGATCTGACGGATCTACCCCCGGCAGGACAAGCCATGGCAAGTCAGAGACGAGAAGACCTGGCATTAGTGAAATCAGAAGGCAAGTTCAGGGAATTAATGCACGCCTATCTGGCAAGTATCGCTTTCGCTGATGCCTTGATAGGTAGATTACTTGATGGATTAGACTCCGGTCCCTCGGCCGACAACACAATCGTGGTTCTATGGTCAGACCATGGCTGGCATTTTGGCGAAAAACAACATCTACACAAAATGACGCTTTGGGAACGAGCAACCCGGGTGCCATTTATCATTTCCCTTCCTGAAGCTCAAAAGAACCAGTCCAAGTGCAACGCCCCGGTCGGATTAGTCGACATCTTCCCAACCCTGAACGCACTGTGTGGTCTACCCCCACTTCCTGCCCTCGACGGTCAGGATCTTACACCTCTGTTAAACCAACCCACCGCGAACTGGTCGTACCCAGCCATTACGACCCACGGATATAACAACCACGCCATTCGGTCCACAAACTGGCGTTACATTCGCTATGCGAACGGTGACGAGGAACTTTATGACCATCGAAAAGATCCCCACGAATGGTACAATATTGCCTCTCTTCCGGAACACGTCCGGACCAAAGAACAGTTACGCGGGTTTTTACCAGTGCGGAACACCAGTCCATTAGCAAAGAAACGCAAACCCTAACTTCCCCTTCTCACTATGACTACTACCACCACTAAGGCTCTCTGGTTCTTCTTTTTTGTCTTCGGAAGCTTACAGTACGCCTATCCACACAACGTTACAGCTCAAAACAGAAACAATATAGTGTTGTTTCTAATAGATGATCTGGGTTGGAGCGATCTTGGCTGTCAGGGTAGTACGTATTACCAAACACCAAACATCGACGCATTGGCGAACCAGGGTGTCCGATTTACCAATGCCTACGCAGCCTGCGCTGTATGCACCCCAACTCGCGCCGCCATCATGACCGGAAAATATCCTGCCAGAACGCTGATGACCGAATGGCTGCCATCAGGCAGGTGGGATCCAAAAGCCCGATTAAGGGAAGGGCGTTTTCTGCGCGACTTGCCGCGGGAGGAGTATACGCTCGCTGAGGCATTACGCGACGCAGGCTATCGTACCGGTCATTTCGGCAAATGGCATTTGGGTACAGAAACTTTCGGTATGCCTGAACATCACGGATTTCAGTTCAATGTAGGTGGTAATCCCCATGGCAATCCGGGAAATTACTTTTTCCCGTATAACGGTAGTTGGAAGATACCCAAGACAAACCAAAGGGCCAGTTGGAAGGTTCTCCAAGATGGTGAACCGGGTGAATATCTCACTGACCGCCTAACCGCCGAAGCTGTTCAATTCATTAGGAAAAGCCAATCCGACGGCGACCCCTTCTTTCTTTATTTCCCTCACTACGGAGTACACACTCCCATTCAGGCAAAAAAGGAAACGACCGCCAAATACGAACAAGTCCCACAGGAAAACCGGCAGGGACTGCCCGCTTATGCCGCCATGGTGGAAAGCATCGATGACAGCGTTGGTAAAATCATGCAGACACTCACTGAATTAGATTTGGCAAAGAACACCTTAGTTATTTTCACCAGTGACAATGGTGGATTTTGGAAAGCGACTTCCAACGCACCCCTGCGGGCTAATAAAGGTGCCTATTATGAAGGTGGAATTCGCGTCCCCTTAATCATTAAATGGCCAGGAGTTGCAGGTCAGGGCATTGTCGTCCATACGCCGTCCACAAGTTCTGATTTATACCCAACGTGCCTTCACGCCGCCGACATGAAGTTACTGCCTAATCAACACCAGGATGGAGTGGATTTGACACCGTTACTAGACGGAAAAGGCCGAATAAAGGAACGAGCACTCTTCTGGCACTATCCGCACTACAACGGACACCCTTCTAGTGTCCCCTCGAGTGTCATTCGCAAAGGGAATTGGAAACTGATTCAAACTTACGACCCTGTTGGGGTCGAAGTCTATAACCTCGAAAGGGACCTCTCGGAGAAGCGGGATCTGTCTAAGCAGGAAATAGACCTGACAGCCAGATTACTGAATGAGTTAGAAGCCTGGAAAGTTTCAGTTCGTGCGGAAACAATGATTCCCAATCAGGACTATAAGGCACCGTAGGAGGTAACGAGGCGAAGGCCTCGCCGATGCGACGGATTAAAACTGCAGAACGCCAGTACTCGTTCCAAACGAGTCTGTTTCGACACCCATACGCTGTAAAAGGTTCACGTAAAGGTTACAAAGCGGTGTGTTATTCTCTTTCTCACCTGCTTTTATAAATCCACCGTGCTCATAACCGCCACCTGCAACAAAAATCGGCAGGTTTCTTGGATCGTGCGCATTTGCATTTCCAAGATTACTACCAAAGAGGATTGAGGTATGGTCCAACAAACGCTTGCCATATTCCTGCGTCTCAGACATCGACGTCAGCAGTTGATTGAAGGTCCCCAAAATTTCCTTCTCAATCAGTTTTAACTGCCGAATCTTGTTGGGATCCTGACCGTGATGGGACAGGTTATGGTGTTCAGCCGTCACGCCGTTAATGGACGGCACAACAAGATGATCCTGAATGACCAAACTTACCACCCGGGATGAATCCGTCTGTAGAATTAGCGGGATCATTTTAAACCAACTGGTAACGCGACCAACGAGATCGGCTTTCTCAGCAATATCTTGGGGAGCGGTCAGATCTACTTTGGGCTTCGGCTTATCTAACCATGCTTCTGACTCCTGAAGATCCTTTTCTGCTTCTCGGATAGCCTCAAAATACTCGTCTAATTGTCGGTGGTCATTCGCGCTTGTTTTATCCGACAGTCTCTTCGTTTGGTCGCCAACTAAATCCAGAATACTAAGACCCTCTGCCAATCTTTGTCGTTGTCGACGTACCTCGCTGGGGCTACCTTGCAGGAACATCTTTGCGAATAACCGGGATGGCTTGTGTTCCGCGGGAATCATCACACCATTAGTTGTATAAGCTTGACTTTCACTGCCTTCGGTACTTAATGCGACGGATGAAAAGCGAGTTAAATTCCCCAAGTGAGAGGCCGCAACCTGATCTACTGAGATCGAATTGCGAAAACCTCCCAGACCCGGATTTCGAGCGGAGGAAAGGAACGTCATTTCGGTATCGTGCGGCTCTTTCCCGGTTTGCTCAGGATGAGATAATCCCGCGAACAAACTAAAATCATTCCGATGTTGCTGAAGAATTGAAAGGTATTCGGTCGTCTCATAGTCATTCCCGGTAAGCTTCGGATAAAGCGACGGTGAATGCAAACCAAGCGTACTACAAATCATCACCATCCTCTTCGGCGCGACATTTCCCTGCCCGAGGAGAGCCGGACTCATGGCTTCTAGCAACGGTAGTGAAATCGACACTCCGGAAGCTTTCAACATTTCCCGCCGTGAAATTGGAATATGCATTATCGATCCCTAAACAACCTACTCTGAATAACCTGATGTATCAAACTTCTCATACGGTATCCATCGGCTTTGGTGCTCGCAAGAATCTTCTCTACTTCTATGCGGTCAGCAAATTCGATCTCCGCCCCCGTCGCAAAAACCAGTAGTTGCGAAACTACATTCCGAGCTACCTGCTCTGAAGAATGAAGCAACTTTTCTCTATAGTCGAGGATGCTCCCGAAGGGCTCGCCATCTTCAGTGATCCCAGACGGATCCACTAGATTCCCCAAATCATAATCCACATGAAGATAACGAAGGCCGGGATTTTTTTCCCGCGTCACTCCACGGCTGTTGCGATATCGGTCGCGATAATTTCCAACGGGATCGAAAGATTCCAGTGCGAAGCCCGGGGGGTCTATTCTCCTGTGACAAACAGCACATGTTTGGATTTCCTGGTGCTTCGCAAGGGTTTCACGGATCGTAGTCGCGCCCCTTGTATCCGGTTCGATGGAACCTACATTAGGCGGTGGTGGGTTTGGAGGGAGGCCAAGAAGAGTTGAAAGCACATAATTTCCACGCTTTACCGGTGTGGTTACCGTACCATTCGCTGTTATTTTCGAAATCGACGCATGCGTAATAATCCCACCCCGAACGCTATGATCAGCAAGTGTCACCTTTCTCACCCCTTCTCCCATCACTCCGTCGATTCCATAGTGTTCTGCCATCTTTCGATTGATGAAAATAAATTCTGAGTCGATCAGGTTATCAGTGCTTAAGTTTGCCTTAATCAGATAATCGACGAAACCTCGTGTCTCTGCTAGCATCGCTCGCCGTAATACATCGTCGTATTCCGGATAGAGGTACGCATCTGGGGTGGTTTCATCGATCCGCCGTAATTCGAGCCATTGATCTAAAAAGTCAATAACAAACCGCTGGGACTTAGGGTGAGCTAACATTCGTTCAACTTGAGAGGCCAATATCTCAGGATTGCTAAGTTTTTTCCCCACTGCCAAATCCACTAATTCTCTATCCGGGATACTTCGCCACAAAAATGCTGATAGTCTCTTCGCCAAACTAATTCCATCCAAAGTACCACTATCGCCCTTCAGAAAGAGCAACTCTGGAGACAACAAAACGGCACGTAATGGAATACGCGCTGCTTCCACAAAACCCTGGCCGGAGCCGAGCACTGGTCGCGCGAGGGATACGAGCCTATCAATTTCCCCCGCCGACACTTCCCGACCAAAGGCACGAGGTGCTAACGCAGCTACACTATCGCGTATGTGTTCGATCGGTGCCTTGGATAGGACCGGATAGTAAGCCTGACTACGTCCACGCTGGTCCGGTTTTCGAAATTCCCAGCCGACACCAGGAAACAAGTCTCTCGTTCGTTGTGGCGGCCACACTTTTTCCAAGGGGCCCTGAACAACAACTTTTCGAATACGTACCCCTTCACCCTTATATTGGCTTGCCGGCTGAGATTCGCGATTATAAATCACCTTGCCATCAGGAGCAGGGTCAAGCTCATCCGCACTAACGTAAATATAGTCATCAGGACGCAGATATTTTGTAGTTGATACGGTGCGGTATTCATCACCGCCCAAATCCCACGCAGCAAATAATTCGCTCTGGCCTTGTTGATCGTTTTGTCGCTTGAGGCTAACAGTAATGGACGAGCGTGGATTATGAGCGGCAGCAGTGACCGTTATTCGATACTGACCAGGGACGTCAAATCGCATTCCATTAGCATCCGAACGCAACACATAATTGGCGCCGCGAAAGGTTACTACGTCCTTGTCAGTCTTAAAGACGGTACCGCCACCTCGTCTTAATTCCCGATCCACCCACATTTGGATGTAGGGAGAATTGTAATAATCGATCTCTCTGGGACCAAGGTAGGGTTTCGCACCCAATTCTATAGCTTCATCCAAAGCAAGGTCCGCCGCTGCAAGCAGTCCTTTGACATGCACACTTGACATTTCTTGTTTATCGGCAACGACATCAAAACTCGCCGCTTCATTTTCAGGCGGCAGGTACCTAGCAATTTGCCCGCCGATCCCTAATAAATCGTGAAGGACATGTTCGTATTCGTCCCGTGTTAAACGACGCGATGGCACACGTCCGGCCACCTGCTGTTTTTCACGATTTATCTTGGTTAATCTTTGTTCCATTCGGGCCAATGCCTGGGCCTTCAATTCCAATGGTGGTTGCACAGCATCCTTCGGTGGCATTTCACCGCGACTCAAGCGGCCAAACACCTTGATCCATTTTCGAAACTGGTTGTCCTCCGTCATTTCAAAGGGCAACCTGGTAATATCAAATCCGGTATCAGTATCGCTATCGTGACAATCCACACATGTCGTCACCAGCAATTCATCAATCACTTCATCTGAAACGACCGTTTCCAGTCCGATTCCCGTCACCGAAAACAAGCCGCCCGCCAATATTAACAACCAACGCTTCATTTTACGGGCCCGGCGGGCTCCTTTTTAGGTGGGACGGACTGAATATAGGCGATTAAATCCATGATCTCATCGTGACTGAAAGTATCGAGCAATCCAACGGGCATGCTCGACACCGCTGACGTTTGCTGTTCATCGATTGAGGCTTTGGCGAGCACATGCGTCTTTTCAGGCTTTAACATATTGGGCAACAAGGTAATTTGTTTTTCCGTTTGGGCAATCACCACTCCGGTGAGAACCTGTCCGGTATCCACGACGATCAAATGAGGTTGGAAATCCTTATTGATCTCGATCGACGGCCGGACGACCTGATTTAGTAGTTTAGCCCCCTGAAACCTTTTGGATATTCCGGTTAGGTCAGGTCCCAGTTTGGCCCCCTTGCCTTCAATACTGTGGCAACGATTGCAGGTTGCCTGCTCGAAAACCAACCGTCCATTCTCAATAGAACGCCCTGCAAGATTGTTTGGCGATTCCCCGAAATAATGATGTTGCCATTTCTTGACAAACCTACGTTGTGGGCCGGTAACATCCAAACTCGCGACATATTCCATAATTCGAACGAACATTTGACCATCCCGACTTCGTTCCGGATGAAGACGGGTGAATTCCTTCCATAGTTGCCCAACTTTGTCACTGTTTTGTCTTGGTATTTGCGCCATCCGTGCGTCCACATATTTCTGATGTGGTTGTTCGAAATATGCTTTGGGCATCTCCGACTTATCAATTTTTACGAAGAGGGCCCTATTGTCCGGGCGTGGTGTTGACGGAGTCGGCGGCGCTGCCAAGTTGCCTACGTCATGCATTCCGTCGTAGTATTTGGGAACCAGTTGGATACCCCCACCGGCAGGTAGATTCTTGGGCAATGAAATCTTAATCACAGCCCCGACTCCACGTTCCATATGCCGTGCTGGCCCTGAAGTACTCGTCCATACATTGCCCTCATCATCAAACTCGATCTCTCGCGTATAAGACACCCGCATTGGAAGGCGGTACTCGACCAACGTTTCGGACACGGGATCAAAACGGTTTATCGTATCGTTGCCTGTTCCACAAATCCAAACAATACCATTTTTGTCAACGTTGAGAGCGTAAGGAGTTTGATTCTCGCTATCTGGTAACGCGTAGACCGTCCATTTTTCCGTATCCGGATTAAACTTACCAAATACCCCTGACCCAAACCCCGGCACCCAAACCATGCCGTCTGGCGCGACGTGAAGGCGACGAGGCCCTCGAAATGGAGGATTCCACTCGGTCACATCCCCATCGGGAGCGGAAGGGTCAATGCGCCCGATCCGGTTTCCATTCAACTTGGAATACCAAATCATACCGTCGACCGGTGAGAAATCGATACCGTAAGGTGTGACTCCCCGCGACTCACCTCGCCCTGCGCCAACAGCCTGACCTGCACTTAAAAGCTTATATTCCTTGACTTCATGGGTAATCGGATGCAAAGAGAAACACGAATTTGAGCCCGCATCGGTATACCAAATGAGGCCTTCTTTGTCCTTCGGATTAATTCGCAACGTATGTGGATAACCACCACGTGGTTTCGGGTATTCCGCGCTGCTATAAGTCTCAAATTGTTTTAAGGCAGGATCAAAGCGTACCATCTGGCCGGACGCACACATAGTGGTCCAAAGACTACCATCATTCGCAGTTTCAATAGAATGGGGCCCATGAGCTCCCCGAGGATAAGGAATCCGATCGGTTTCGCCGGAATTAGGATCTAAAATGATCAACCGACCTTTACTAATATTAACAGCGTAAATCTTCCCGTCCCGCCCCATTTCCAGGTCATGAAAAGATCCCTGATGTAATTCATCTAGCTCCCACATCGTAATTTCCGCCGCTACTGCTGCCCCAGTCGGAGCTGGTGGGGGGATAAATTTTGGCCATTTGGCAACACCCTCTTCTGAATAGGTCTCCCGCAGCCGTTCGACAATTGTGTCTTGAGTGTGCCGATACAATCCGCCAAAGCCGTCCATGCGTCGAATCATCGTTTGCCAGTCAACAGGCTTCTCCGGTGTTCTAAACCCGAGCGTCCCGACCTGATGGCAGTAAGTGCAGTACATCTTGAAATTCATCTTATCCCGTGGATTTTCAAATTTCAGCATGCTAAAGGCACTACTCGCTGGCCTTTGCAACTCAAGTTCTTGGCCGACCGCGACGCGTGTTTGAATCACGAGTTCTTTCGTACCCGGCTCTACGACGCTACGCCATTCGTCTGCGAGTCCCGTCAGCCGTGTTCTCAACTTGTGATTAACCTGGCGCAGTCCCGTGATCGAAAACGTTCCATCCTTATGCGTGAATACTGAGACCCATTTACGACTTGCATCATCCACCGCTGAAACCATCACCCCCTCGATTCCGGCGCCATTTTCATCAAGCACCTTACCACTAATCAATGCGTCGTCCGCGGCGGATAAATAAGGTAACTGGAAAAGAACAACGATACATAAGAACCTTGAAGCAGGATTCATTTTCTATAATCTCCGGAAGTGTCAAGAACAGTCAACTCAAGGATCGCCCGTCTAAACTCGTCGTCAGATAGGTCTTTCAAGGAGTAGATTAACGCTAATAACTCGATGCGTTGAGTCTTCTCTAGCTTGATGTGTTGATGTGTTTGATTTTGAAGTAGCGCCTCTAGCCGGGGCAAGGAATAGGTTTTGTTACGCAGCGAAGGCACATCATCACCAACGTTGCTTTTGCCGGCGAAGCCAGGTAATTGATGGCAGCCTATACAACGCCCCGACGTTGTGGAGTTCACACCTTCGACGGCCAATTTAAAGCCGTTGTAAGTGTAGTGATTCATTTCCGGAGGCAATTTAACAAGAATCCTGCCTTCCTGATTAGCCAATCGACTGAGAATGCGTTGGGCGAGGCTATCCTGAGACTCGTCCTTGCCGGGAAAGGTGGGAATCCGGTTTACATAGGCAAAGGCATCGAACGTCGTTTTAAGTTTGATCGGAAACAGCGGATCCAATTGTTTCATGCCTATTTCCGATCTGCCATCCCCCCAAATGGGAGCCTCCCGAATGATTTGCTGATGAAGCGTGATCAACCGGTTTTCCAAGCGGTTTTTCAGCTCGGGCAGGTCGCCGGATATATCCTTCTGTTGTTTTGGGTCTGACGACAAATCGAAAAGCTGCACTCTGCTAATTCCGCCAATACCCGACTTAATCAACGGGGTCCAACGTTCCTGAAACGAATTCAAGGTAACAAATTCACCACGCAACTTCTTGTATTCCGCTGTGCTTAGGCGACTGTTGTAGCATTCGTGCCATAGTTCCTGCGCGTTGAGTTTTTTACCTACGTGTTTTTCCAAATGGACACGCATTTTTGCCATCACCGTTTCGATCGCTTCATTATCCTTCGGGAATTCGCCATTTCTGTATCCCACGAGCGTGTAATTTCCCTCACGAAGCACTGCTACGGGGTTACTTAGAGGAGAATGCCAGGTGAGTGGTTGTTGTCTTTCAAACGCCTTGTTGGATTCCTCTAGCAAGGATCCCAAATCAGCACCATCAACGTGCAGGTCAGTCGGCAATTCGATTTCCGCGATTGCACAAATCGTCGGCAAGAGGTCGATTGCAGCGCCTGGAACAGTCTGGATCCGCCCCCCTTTAATTCCATCCGGCCAGTGAAAAATTCCCGGTACACGAATGCCACCCTCGAACATGGATCCTTTTCCGGCTCGAAGGTTCCCATTTCGCTCTTGCCGATAACTTCCATGATCTGACGTATAGATGATCAAGGTATTTTCGAATTCCCCCGTCGCCTTGAGATGGTGCACAAGCCGCCCAATGGCTCGATCCGTATTATCGATCGTCGCTGAATATATGGCGGCTGGGTCATCTAAAGCTCCGTACTCTTCGATGATTTGCGGGGGAGCAGCCAATGGCGCATGTGGCTCATGAAACCACATATTGATAAAAAAGGGGTGTTGGGCGTTACGGTGATCCTTAAGCCAGTCGATCGCTTCATCGACAACTATTTGGCAAGCATAGCCTTCGATTTCTCCAACTCGCTCACGATTACGCCAAAAGTTTACCGGATCTTTGTGGGAAGGGGCGGCATTCAAGTCCGTCGCAAACCAATAGTCAAACCCTTGTTCATCGATCCAGGGCTTCTTCCTACCTCGGAACGGTGTTCCCAAGTGCCACTTACCGACGTGCGCTGTTTCATAACCCTTTGTCTTTAATAATTCTGCAATCGTAACCTCATCGAGCTCAAGATGCATATCGTGCATATGATCCTGTATCACCGTGTACACACCGGTCCTCAAATGATGCCTTCCAGTAAGTAGCGAGGCCCTTGCTGGGGAACAAACCGGAGCGGCGGAATAGAAGTTTGTAAACTTTACCCCCCCCGCGGCCAACTCATCTAAAACCGGGGTTTTGACCGGACCGCCGTAACACCCGATATCAGCAGATCCCAGATCATCCGCTAGCAACAGTACGATATTAGGCGCTGAATTAGACTTCCGGCTTGCGTCTTCCAACCTCTTGCTTACAACAGCCTGCGCATAACACGCGGTTGCTGAAAGCAACCCCAAGGTTATAACGGCAAGTATTCTAGTAAGGTGGTTCATTTAGTTTTTTCTGTCCTGGTATTTCCGCTAGCCTAATCCGTTATTTCCTCAGAGACTGCTTTTCAATTATCCGATGGCAGCAACTCGACGTCAAAGATTTCCAGCCCCGAAGGGGAATTCGTATGAGTAAACGCCCAAATACCATCCAATACTAACCCTGCTGGACTGGGGGCATTTTCCATCGGAGTCTTCAGGACGACGGGATCAATTACAAATTGGTTCAGGTGATAAACCGCTTCAAACCGACCTTCTTCATCTGTTTTAGATACTGGTTGCAACTGATTAAGATCCCCTCTAAACATCCCCGCGTATTCACCGTTAGAATGCTTAACTCGGATACCAAAATACACTCGGGTCTCCTCTCTCAACTTACCACGAAGTACGAATTTCGCGTCCGGCAGCACTACCACAGGGGAACCTCCAGAGCGACTGACAGAAATACCGGCTAAGAAAAGTACTACTTCAGTACCCGGTGGAACAAGAGGGATGGCTTTTAATGAGGCCGAGTTACCCTTCGTCGAAGGTTTCCATTTACCATAATTACCGCTTTGGCCATTCAACTGGCTTTTCCAATTATACGTGGCGTTGGGTATCTTCATCGGACGCAGAGTCGTGTCCTGATCCGTAGTAACCTGATGGTGTGCATTCACCACCACCTCTTCGCCATCACTGGACCGCTTAAACCTAACCGCACCTTTATTTACCCTAAGGTCCGTGGACACAAGATTAGCTTCCAAATCGAATTGAGTGCCAATTACATACAATACAGCCGACCGGGTGTTTATTACCATCGGCTTTTCCGGGGGTTGCGGAGAAACGTTAGCCGACAGTCGCCCTTCTCTTAACCGCAGTATTTTTTGCCCATCATCTCCAAAAGTCAGTAATGACGACCCGGCGATCATAACAGTTGAATCGTCATGAAACTGTAGTTCAAACCACGAGTCCGGTGCCAGGCCTTCAATCGTTCCACCTGCTAACTCGGTACCCACCTTAATATTACGTACTATTTGCCCCCTATCACCGGTCCAGATTAACCCCCCGTTAAGGCCCGTCACTCTCGCCACGGACAACGGGGCTTGTTGGCTTTGCAAGTCGTTCGGCATCGACAGATTATTGTTAGTGCGATCAAATATTTGATACAGCCCTATGGCAATAAAAAGCCCCGCCGTGATGACTAACATAACCGATGCGGATCGCCCCCTCGAAGGCGAGGTGTTTTGACGACTCGGTGCTAGCCTTACGGTTTGGGCCAAGCTTACTGATTCAGTAGTAGGATCGTCGTTCAATGCGGACCAAATTTCCGTATCCCAACTCAGACTCTCCACAAACTGCTGTCTTATCCTGGTGTCATTTTCCATAAGTGATGCGAGCCGCTCTTTTCCATCGTCATCAAGTTCATCATTTAGAAAAAGATCTATTAAATCTTCCGAGTTATCTTCATCACTCATGATCCCTGCCTTTGCTTTGCTTCTACGCATGATCGTAATTTCTGTTTATCTCGATACAACGACTTTCTGACGGCCTCTATCTTCATTCCCAGGTGTTCTGCAATTTGTTGATAGGACAAGCCATCAAAGAAACGAGCCCTCATTACACCACGACCACGTTCAGAAATTCGTTTCAAGCAATAACGCAAAGACCTTCGCCAAGACTCTGCCTCTGTAAAGCTGCGCTCAGTTTGAAATTCTTCATAGGCTGATGTGATAACATCATCTAGCAAACGGGAAGCAAGCGTTCGCTCCCGACGTTCGACATCCCTCAGCCTGAAAACTTCTATTCTCACGATAGCGCGACACCAGGCCAACATAGAAGAGCCTTCTCGGAACTGCTCAAATTTATCAAATACCACCAAAAAGGCCTGCTGCACGACATCTTCGGCCGTGGAATAATCCCCAATAAGGGAACGCGCATACGCAATGAGCTCAATACGGCAATTCATGGCCTCTTTGACTATCGCGTCTCGTTTTTCGATCAAATTGGACATGCACTATTTGTAGACGTGTATCCGGCTTCAAATTGGGTGACTTCTCCTTCTTAACTACTACTCGTCCTTAGGCTATGAGTAGGGTTATAGAAATTGAAATTCTCCAATCACTATCCGTGGTATACAATTGACTTATGAAATAATCGGCCACTGCTGCAAGGGCCAATATAGGAAGCCCTCAACAACAGTGACCTACTTGGTGGCGGAACTGTTCGGAGTACCAATTACCAAGATATTATTAACCTGTAAACATGTCGAAAGATGGACAATAAAACTTTTTATTTTCCCGAGGGCTCCGACGAACGCTGGCTCGATCAGATTTTGCCGTTCCAGTTCTGCCATCTCCTTAAAAATTATGCCTTTGTATCATCAACTCGCTAGCGTCAAGCTCTATACCTAAGTTGTCTTTCAAGCTCCAAGGAACCCTAAAGGTGTTTACAGGATTTTACTTACGATTAGCAATCCTATGTGTCGCGAGCATCTTTCTCCCACTGAAACTACTTCCAGCCCAAATCACGATCACTAGCGAAACGGTCATCGAGGGTACTGTGACTTCCAGAGCGGGACAGAACATTTCGATTAAGACCAGGGACAATCGCACTACCGATGCTTTAATCTCCACCAATCCAAATCAACAGAGTGTAGTCCTCAACAACGGGACTCGCCTGAGAGCTCCGGTCACGTCACAAATAAGTGGCCGGTTAGCACTCGGCGCCTTAACTACTGGCGATATTCTTCAATTCGAAGGCCGTTTCAATCGACTTGGCAAAACGAGTGGTAAACTAGCCTCAGTGACATTAGTCTTAGACCCTCAATCTACGGAAATCGTTCAGGCCAACCCTGATTCGCCACCATCTAGCGAATATCAGTCCTACAAACTGACTGCAACTTACAACAAGATTCTAAACGACCGCCTGCTCATTAACGTTCCGGCAAATCAACATACGAAACAGAAAATCCTCTCGTTTGAATTACAACCGGATTGTACCGTTAAGTTTACCAGCACCGACCCCAAGCTGATCACCGCGTCAATGGAAGTAGAAAGTGCGACGATTCAAGAGTTGAACACTGGTGATTTCATAATTAAATCCATCTCACTGGTGACCAACCTCAGACCCGCCAACCGAGATGGTTTCGACCGAGCCCTGCGTAAAAAATATGCGCATTTAAGCCGCACAGCGATGAACCCACGTATCATCCGGTCTCAGAATTTTATCTTCATGAGTGACGTCTCCGAGTTGGAAGCCAAGGTTTTATTAGAGAAACTAGAAACCATGCATTCTTTACTTGGCGGTTACTTTCGTGCCAAGCCATCCAATATCATTGAAGGTTTTATTGTCGAGGACATAACGCGATGGCCGGATAATATCCTGCAGGAACCCGCTGGCATTGCGAAAATAAAAGAGGGAGCCGGCATCTGCTTCTCGTCATCGAATGGGAATAATAGGCGTGCCGTCATCTATTCATGCGCCGACCATGGTGTCGTACAGCACGAAAGCACCCATGGATTTTGTTCTCTAACGTTTGGGTCCACTGGGCCTACGTGGCTAGCCGAGGGTATCGCGGAACTCGGGCAGTATTGGCGACTCGGCGAGAATCAGGTCAATCTACCAACCACAGTGCTAGATTACCTGCAAAATTCCCAACCGAAAGGATTACTCGAAATCGCGATCCCCGGACGGGCACCCGCAGGAAATTGGCAGGACTATGCCTGGCGTTGGGCACTTTGTCAACTTTTATCAAACAACCCTAATTACTCCGCTAGGTTTAAGCCGCTGGCGATCTCGCTGATGCAGCAACAACCTATGGTTTCATTTGAGACAACTTACGGAGACATTGCTGCTCAGATTTCGTTCGAATATGATTTTTTTCTAAAACATCTACAGAATGGCTATCGAAACGATCTCTGTGCGTGGCAATGGAACAAACAATTTGCCCGGCTCAACGGCACCAGACAACTTAAGGTTAGGGTGCTCGCGAAATACGGTTGGCAGGCGTCTGGCCTCGTTCTTGAAAAAGGGAAATCGTATGACATCGCAGCCGTAGGCAAGTGGTCATTGACTCCGGATGAGAAAGAAGTGACTGCCAGTGGAGATGATCGCGGCAACGGTAGCCTCATGGGTGTAATTTTCAGCGACTTTGAACTAAGTACGGAATTTGAACTAGGGGCCCGCGCCTCGTTCCCAGCCCCAAAAAACGGGTTACTTTTTGTCCGTTGCAAAGACAACTTCAGTACACTTCACGACAACTCTGGCGAACTAGATGTCTATATGCGTTTAACGCCTTAACCTTCCGCTATTCCCATTCCTATAATGCTTACCTTTGACGGTACAGGAATGCGTCTGAGGTCAGTAACGAAGCGAGCATCGCATTCATACTACCACCATGAGCCTTATAGGCTTCGTAGGCATCTTGCAGAACCGGGCCATCATGTAAAGTCTCGTTACGGCCCATCCAGAATCTAAACGCATGGCGCACAAACACTTGTTCGGCCCGCTCACTATTCGCGAGTTTATCAATTAATTCCAGAGCATTGCCAACTTTCCCATCCAATTCCGGGTCCCCTGAATCAATAATTTCGCCCGAAGTATCAATCACTTCATTCAATTCAAATTCACGGTATAGTCCGGCGTGATTAAACATTTCAAACGGGAGGCCTAACGGATCCATCTTGCGGTGACAACTCCAGCAATAACTTTCCCGAGTCACTCGCATCCGTTCACGCAACGACGTCTGGGGTTCATCAGGCAGCATCGCATCCACCGTGATTGGAACATCAGGGATTGCGCCGCCAATCAGACGCTCCTGTATCCAGCGCCCACGAAGAATCGCATGATTATCCATCGCATCCGAATGGGAAACTAACCAAGCGGGGTGAGTCAACAAACCCAAACGCTGCCCCTCCGTCGTGGTAGTCAATGTACGTTCAGGCTTCATGGTACCGGCCCCAAAACTACGCCGGCTTACCCGCGCAAATTCCTTGTCTCCTGCAATTTCTACCGACGTAACGTTGTGGTTCAGATTCCTAGCTGGTTGTTTTTTTGCTTTAGGCGGTTCTTTACCAGGATTTTCTCTTTTCCATTTCTCAAGTTCGTCTGCAAGTTTCTTTTTCAGTTCCTGCTGATAAGCTTCCTCCGCTTCCATCGAACTCTTACGTTCTTCAGGGGTATTCTGCTTGCCCAAATAAATCGCATCTGCTTTCGTGGCAACCGCCAAATCAGTTGTCAGTAACTTCCGAAATACATCCTGATCTTTTTGCAAAATAATTTCTACAAGCCTGTCAGTACTGGCTGTCGCATCAAACATTGCGCGATAATGTGCTGTGCCTCGATTGGAGACGCCTGCTTGTGCGAGCGCACCTGAATCTTTACAAATGTAACCGCCAAGGTCGTAGTCAAAATAATCCCTGAAGAATTGAAGAACCCGCGGTTTACGAATACTGTCGTCCTCAAGGATTCGTTCAACTTCTCGACGCACGTCATCTCGAGATCGAATCCGCCCAGAAACTATCGCTTCCCGCAGAATTTCGTCCGGCTTGATGTAACTAAATGCGTGATTGATTGCCAAGCCTAACTCCCAATCCTGCAGCATGACGCGACCAAATTCGTCAGCTTCTCCAGATTCTGCTAATTCCGAGCGGAACAAGGCGTCACGATCCAGGAAAATTGCCGAAAGCCCAAGTATGGTTCCGTCCTTGGCTCCAAGCTTTTCAATCGAGTCCTCTACTAATTGCATATAGATGTCTGATTCGGCCGGTGTAGGGGTCCGAAAGGTTAGCGCTTCGAACAAAAAGTCGACCGCCGCACGCTGGTTCTGATTTGTAGACTCCTGAAGTTCAAACAAGTCGTAAACCGGAGTTAACGGTCGCATGACTTTCGTGCTATATACGATACTCGTTGGCAGGCCACGGAGGTCCCCGACCATTTTATCTTTAATTGAATTAGGATCATCCGTAATCTGATAGGGCTTAGCGATACTAAGTGGACCGTCAACCATGTACCTAAGCACATCGTTGGCGACGTTCATAATCTGTGTCGCCTCGGCGCTATTGACAGTATAGAAAGCCGGGTAGTTCTCCAATCCGTGTTTCCTTGCTGACGACAAAATCGCCGGAACGCTTTTAACCGCCGTAGCATAAGCAACCGTACCTCCCTGCCACTGGATGATACGGTCTGTCCCAAAATACATCTTCAGTTCGCCGCCGTGGTTGGTTGGAACCACGTCACCCTGAGTACGCAGCCCGGGTTTTTCCGGCTGGTACTCAGGCTCTTTGTTAATCAATTCATTCAACCGCGTAATGTGTTCTTCACGGGTAACCCGCCAAATTCGAGTGGGGGATGATGGAGGGAGAAGCTTAATTTGCTTCGGAAGTGAACCAAAAAGCAAGGCGTGATCAACAAAGTTCGCCTTATTAGGATCCAGATGATCAACGAACCCCCCTTTCCCTTGTAGTGCACGGGTTAGCTCGCCAATAATCCAGTCAGAGAACTGCAGTCGTGCGAGAACTTCCGGTTGCTCCGCCTCCTTAGGAGGCATTTCTTTAAGAGTGACTTGCGCCCAAACACTTTTCCAAATATCTGCATTGGCCGATCCGACACTGCCGAGATCATCTAGAGCCAGGTCCCCTGCAGGATCGTCTCCACTGTGGCAATCAGCACAATGTTTCGTGAGGAAACCTTCAGCAAACTCCGCGAAGTCCTTCTCTACCGGTTGGCCGGGAATATACTGATCAGCGTCCACAAGCGGTCCGCTACCAATGAAAAGAAAGGCGAACCAGAGGGCTATCTGCCGGATCATGTAAGTACTTCCTTCAACGGGCCAGTCGCTTTGTCGAATTTCTTCGCCAGCTTTTCATCCATATTAAAACGGTCGACATTCGCGCCCACGGTTCGCAGGATTGACGTATAAAGAGCGTTAATCGGTCGCTTCCCATCCAGTTGTGTGAAACAACCGGTCTTGAAGGCCCCATCAAAACTACCAAGCAGCATCACAGGCCAATTAGCTCCGCTCGTGTGTTGCTTATCAGCATTGTTACTGGTGTAAACGATTAGCGTATGATCCATCATGGAGCCGCTACCTTCGGGAATGCTATCGAGCGCTTCCATAAGTTTCACCAGCATCCTGCTGTTGTACTGACGAATTTTTACCCAGATTGGATTATCTGGTTGCGCGATATGGCCCAAGTCGTGGCCCTGCTTTTCAACGCCAATGCCTTTCCACGCACCGAAAATTTCACCTCGTCCGGAACCAATCGTCAGCGTATTGGTAATCCCGGATGTGAGCGCCGAAATACCTAGTTCCAGCAGCGCATCGTGCCAATCGGTCTCAAATTCAGGATTGGCGTATCGCTCATCGACGACGGGCGCAAATTTACGTAAATGGTTGGATACTTTACTTAGACGATCCTGCAATCCGTTTGTATCCCGGAACCCTTGGACAAACTGCCCAT
>Ga0315321_10000989_pt1 | contig 21818 bp, 18 predicted proteins | sample M180m21515metaG_FD_203464 | JGI IMG/M metagenome (GOLD analysis project Ga0315321, IMG submission 203464) | Ammonia-oxidizing marine archaeal communities from Monterey Bay, California, United States - M1 80m 21515 | ecosystem: Environmental > Aquatic > Marine > Intertidal zone | place: USA...
AGCAGCCTTCCACTTCTCTACGCTCAGAGCATCTTGATGTGTACTAGCGGCTTCTAAGGTCGCCTCGTTAATCTGCTCTGCCCATAGCTCAAGAACAGTTTCGGTGCTTTCCTCCGAAAAAGGACCAGCCAGAAACGCAACCCAAGCTGCTTCGCTTTCGTCTGCGAAGGTAGCCCATGCACCAGTCAAACGATCACACGATGCTGACCACTGAAAAATACCCCATTCCCCGTGCGGGAACGGCTGGCAGTCGTTTGTGATTTGGCCCCAATCATCAGCGATTGGAGTGACAGGGTTGGAATCCGACACGATATTCGCGAACGCGCTATCAAGGTCCCAGGGAATCAAATGAAAGCGACCCGTAGTGGGCTCCTCGTACCAGTAAAAGTTATGGTTTTCGCAACTTTCGAAACAGTACCAATGTAAAGGACCATCATCGTTTCGGATAGCTCGATCCACAACAGCCCACCTATTTATCTCATCAATGTCCGTCCACTTCTTAACTATCTGGGGCAATTCATTTTTATCAGCTGTAGCAAGTTCATTAGAGAACTTAAGGATGTGATCAACCGTCGCCTCTTCTTCATTCGTCTTCAGGGCATCTATAAATTCAAACTCTTCACGAGCAGAACCCTCGCGATTCAGAGGCCAGACTTCCTTGTACAGATTCCCATCTCCATCGTCAAACTGCCGATCGACAAACCTCCCGTCGATCTGTTCAACGAAGGAGTAAAGACCAGAGTAATTACCGTTGATCAGCAAACGAGCGTGACTTGCTCGCGGGGCCGGAACTCCCATCTTTCGAAAAAGCCAATACCCAAGTCGGTCATGCATTTGAGTCGGATCACGGTTCATGGAATGGAATTGAAGCTTTTTCACTCCCCAAAAAGTTTGCGTACTGTCTTGCCAGTTGATCTTGACTTTCATCGAAAGCTTGGTGCAGGTCTTCGCACCATCAGGTTCGAAAAGGCTTCCACCAGCGAGACACCCAACCCAAGCACCGACTGACCCCTTGTATCTAATACCAACGGGACTAATAGTTTCACCTTCAAAGGTAAGGCTTCCTTCCACATACGCTTCTTCGCTGGGATCGTTATTGATCTCAGCTAGGGCCTCATCAGAAATAATGAGTTCAAACGTATGCAGCGACTCTTGACCGTAAAGATAATCAGATGAACCGCTCTGCCAATTCATTAAGGGAATCTCGACCAGCGGGCCAAGCGCGCTGGCCGTTGGGTCCACCGAGTCAATCTCAGTTCCTCTTGCTGCTCTCTCTGAAGCCCCTGGGTCCGACTTGTCAGAAGCGCTGCAAGCTAGGGCCAACCCCGCCAATAGCACGAAAACCCAACCACATCTCATATTCTATGTCTTACAGCATCTTGCATGCAGCAGTAAGGATCCGCGCATATTTGTATACCAAAACATGCGAACGGTCGGCTCCCTGAATATTGTTATATCCTTCTGGCTATTGGCGCTAATGCATGCACCCCATAGCTGCTGCTTTATGACTTACGACACACTTAGGCCCCAGAACATTTGCCGCCGAATGTTTTGGGATCAATTCGCTTATTGTTATGCTCCCCGCAGAAACACTTATTTCAAGTCAGGTAAGCCAATCGAAGGTACGTTTCTTTCCACAATCTCTTTGCTTCGGCGAGCTATGGGCGTATCCCAATTATCGTCAGTGAAAAGCCAAAATTGGTTCGCCAGTATTGCGTCATGAACTTGTTGCGCCACTACCTCAGGCTCTAACCCTGTCCTAAGAACTCGTTCCGATATCTCAAGCCACCGATCAGCTTTTTCGTCCTTACCCGATCCCGCCTCATCACTATTTCGTTCTCGCGTCGCCTGAACGATGTTCGTTTGCACGAACCCAGGACATAGACAGGTCACACCAACTGAAGATCCATCGGCTTTCAACTCATGATGTAAAGTTTCGGACAGCGTTACAACCCCATGTTTTCCAACGTTATATGGCCCTCCATAAGGGGATGAAACATGGCCAGCTATTGACGCCGTAGTAACTACGTGTCCGTCACCATGTTCTATGAGATGAGGCACAAAAGTTCTAATACCGTTAATGACTCCATCAAGAAGTATCCCAAGTGTCCAATCCCAGTCTTCTTTAGTCAAGGTCCACGATCGACCAATCGACCCAGTCACACCGGCGTTAAGACACACAACGTTCACGATTCCGAATTCATCTATTGATCGATCTAGAAGCATCGAATGGTCATCTTCTACGGCTACGTCCGCTACTACACCTATTGCTCTACCCCCGCTCGCCGCGATCAACCGAGTCGCTTCAGTCAACTTATTCTCATCGACGTCTGATAGCACTACATTCATACCAGCTGCCACAAACCGCCGGCTCATAGCCAAGCCCATTCCAGACGCAGCGCCAGTAACCACTGCTGTTTTTCCTATAAGTGAATCCATGACCGCAAACTAGACGCTGAGGACTCACGAGTCACGAGAACATGTGCTTAAAACCAAAATATCATCTAATTTAATGTGTCTAGATTGCAATCGGAGTTAAGTTGCCTGAATTTCTGACGCCAAAAGAAACAGACCTGCAGAATAGGTGCTCAACGCTTGCTCATCAAGTCGCTGCATTGGACCCTGAACCCTTTTCGACCGATAGTCGAGAACAACAAATTAGAGGCCTTTCGCAACTGGTAAAAGTATTTGACATAACCCAACCAGCCTCATGTGGGGGAAGCGAGGGAACCGCCTTAGAACTGACTATCGCCCGCGAAACATTCGGTTCTCTCAACGTCGCCCATGAAAGAGGTTTATTAGGCCCAACTCCAGGATTACTAGAAAGCGTAAAGGAACCTCTCAGGAGTAATTTTCTTATGCCATATCTAGCAGGGGAAATGAACAGCGGTTTCGGTTTCACCGAACCCGCAGACGCACAACGACATACCTGGGCCGAAGTAGACGGCGAAGAGCTGATTATCAACGGGCAAAAATCTTATGTAACAGGTGGAGCGAAAGCACATTTTATAAATGTGCTCGTAGACATTCCCCAATCTGGAAAAACGATGCTACTTATCGAAACTTCTAGACCAGGAGTTACTTTAACCCGCAAGTTTGCGTCTAGCGATGGAAGCCAACACGCAGCCTTTACGTTCACAAATGTCAGAGTTCCGGAGACACATGCTATTGGGCCTATAGGGTCAGGCATGAAAAGGGCGTTGGAGCAAGTGACTGACGTTCGGATGGGCATAGCCGCTACTTGCACCGGGCTTTGTTCATTCGTGCTGGAACATCTAGCCGCTTATTTAAAAAAGACAGATGGGAAAAAGTCGCTGGCCGGAAGCAACGATTTAACGAGAATGCGCTATGGAGGACTTCGGATCGAAGCTTTCGCCGTCCGTTCGGCCTTATACCGAACAGCTCGACTGATCGACATTGGACAAAACGCTGTTAATGAAGCTAGTGCAGTGAAAGTTCTAGCAACAGAGGCATTAAACCGGATTATCGATGAAGCCATCCAAATCATAGGCGGACAAGCTCTAACTGAAACTCACCCTTTGACCCAAATTTCTTCACGAGTTAGAGCGCTTCAATTAGCTGAGGGAACCAGTGACATCCTCAAAATTAACGTTGCTCGCGGTTACCTGGATCTTGACAAAGGCACCATTTGATGCGCCTAACAAAGCACGCAGAACCCAACTCTGAAAGACTCTTCATCAATGTATCTGAATGAATTTTCTGACACTGACAAGCCTTTGGACATGACTCTGTCTAAGGAATACGAAAGTTTGCTCGCTAGTGCCCAAGATCTGGGAATAGCCCACAGCAGCAACATCCAATATTCATCGCGCAACATAGTCCTGCGACATCAACGTTTTCACTTTCTCGAATGGGGCCTACCGACAAACCCCACCCTTGTCCTACTTCACGGGGGCAATCAATCAGCGCACTCTTGGGACTTAGTAAGCCTACATCTTGCCGACCGGTACCACATTATCGCTTTGGACCAGCGTGGGCACGGCGACAGCGAGTGGTCTCGCGACGCTGATTACTCCTCATCTGCGATGGCAGCAGATGTTAACGCCCTCATAAATGAGCTAGCAATCAGACAAGCAACTGTCATCGGCCATTCCATGGGCGGAATGAATGCCATGCGCATTGCACTTGATTTCCCAAATCTGAACTTACGTTTCGTACTAGTTGACATTGCTCCCGAGATGTCCTCTGAAGGGGCAAAATCTATACGAAAATTCGTCACAGAAAACCGTGAATTCGATGACTTACAAGATTTCGTTACCTCAGTCCAAAGATATGACCCCTACCGATCAGCAGAACACATTCAACGAACAGTCAAATATAACCTTCTACAACGAGCCGATGGAAAGTTCGTCAGCAAACGAGATCATGGCCAACGCCTAGCGTCCACTGAACAGCAAAGACTCAGCAGTGACCGATTCCAGTTAAGCGACGCAAAAAAAATGACCAGCAGCACTCTCTTAATCAGAGGTGCTGACTCTAATATTTTGACTCAAGAAGCTGCGCATCGCTTCTGCGAAGCTCTTCCTCATGGAACCTTAGTAACCGTCAGCGATTCTGGGCACAACGTGCACGGTCAGAACACATTGGGTTTCATCGAAGCACTGACTAACTTTTTAGCAACATAAAGTTTCACTTTTCGAACCAGGCAACGAACATTCAATCTTGGACCTTCCAACAATCAGTTTTCGCAACTTCCAAGATTCTGACGTGAAACCCTTAGCCCTTAAGGCCTATTCTAAGAGAATGGAATCTAAGACCCTTGAGACATTGATTGTTGAAGTAGCAGATAACGGAATAGCTACCGTGACAATGAACAGGCCAGAGAAAAAAAATGCTGCCAACTTCACTATGTGGAGAGAACTTCGAGAAACCTGGAACGAGATCTCAGTTGATCCTGATGTCCGCGCTGTGATTATGACGGGTGCAGGCGACGCATTTTGCAGCGGAGCTGATCTTGGTGGCGACGCACCGAAAATGCACCAGCTGCAATCAATGAATCTGATTCACAAAACTATCCAAGCCCTCTATTCGATTATGGTTCCAGTTATCGCAAAAGTGAACGGAGTTGCAGCAGGAGCTGGCATGAATATGGCTCTGGCCTGTGACTTAATTGTCGCCAGCGATTCCGCTCGGTTTAGCGAAATTTTTGCAAAACGTGGTCTGTCCGTCGATTTCGGCGGTACCTGGATTCTCCCGAGACTAATTGGTCTTCACAAGGCAAAGGAACTCGCCTTTTTCGCAGATGTTATATCTGCTGATGAAGCTAAAGAATTTGGTTTCGTAAACCACGTAGTTCCCCATGACGAGTTAAACAATTTCGTTGAGCAGTGGAGCAAACGGCTAGCATCAGGGCCGCCACTCGCGCTAGCTATGACCAAACGACTCTTAACTCTAAATGCTACGGCTGACTTCTCAACAGCGTTAGAAGGCGAAGGCATGGCCCAAACGATTAACTTTTACACCTCGGATACTAAAGAAGCAGTGTCAGCATTTTTGGAGAAGAGAGAACCACAGTTCAAAGGACGCTAAAGTTCAAACTCTCCTCACGAAACTCACAAGAATCATACCCAAAAACGCGAATCCCGCTGCGATCATAAAGGCTTCGTTATAGCTACCAATAAGCCCCGATACCGGCTCGCGACTTTCTTGAATTGATCCCAAAATTTCTATGCCTCCGGCAGTGCCTAGTTGCCACATCATCTGCTGCGCTCCTCCAGCAGTTGCTACATCTTTTTCTTCTACGGCATTAGTTATTACTGAAGTCATGGCAGGTTGCATTACTCCTAAACCAAAACCCGCTACGCCTAGTGACACGAATACAAAAAGGTCGCCGCTGGTAGCAGATGCTAACGACAAAAGACAAGCAGACGCCGCAACAAAAAAAGCTCCGGACACAGACAAAACACGTTCACCTAGCCGCGCTCCAGCGAAGCCTACTAGTGGCCCCGCTAATGCAAAAAAAAGTGGACGTGAAGTAATCAAATAACTTGTCCTAGTAACTGAATGACCATATACCTCAGCTATAAAAAGCGGTGTAAGAACAAACCCGGCCCCCATATAAGCAAAATTTGTGAATACCTGACTCAGCATGGGGATAACAAAATTTCTACGCCGAAAGTACTCAATCGGAATTAATGGAGCAACTGCTCGGTTCTCCTGAAAAATAAATAAAGCTAACAGCACAACTGAAATACTTACCAACACAGAAATGGATGTTGAACCCCAACCCCATATCGGGCCACGGTTTATCGCCGCTAATAATGCAGATAGACCTGCTGCGAGTAGAACAGTGCCTGGAATATCGAATTTAATATCAGTTTTTCGTGATGTACTTGGAAACACTTTATAGCCAAGAATTAAGGCTAACGCTGTGACCGGAACCTGAGCAATAAAAACCCACCGCCAGCTATAAAGATCTATCAACGGACCACAGATCGCTATTCCTGCGACCGGTCCACCAGCCATAACTAAACCCCACCAACCTAAAACTCTTATCCGTTTAGCTGCTTCAAATTGTGTGAAGATTATTGCTATTCCAGCCGGGCCTGTTGCTGAACCAAAGATCGCGCTCAGAGTACGAAATATAATTAAAGACTCGGCCGACCAAGCGAACGCTGAGAGTAAGCCAAAAAACCCAGAACCAATCAGCGAAACCAGAAAGGCTTGTCTTCTTCCATACAGGTCAGCCAGTTTCCCGGCTGTAACCGCTAAGACCGCAAACCCTAGATTGGGTCCCGTAACTACCCAGCGCATGAGACTGCGATCGACGCTAAATTCTAGTGCAAGCTCATTTATTGCAGCTGCTAAGACCGAAACCATAAAGTTGGCTGACACCAGCCCAAGAAGCGCCACCCAAAAAATAGTCCACGGCGAGAAACCAGATGTTTCAGCTAGGTGAGTCTCCCGATTCGGCTGGACTCTGTACACATATGGATTTAACGTTTTTAGATCTGAAACAGATTCTTGGCCTACCCCACCAAGAGAATCCGCTGACTTTACCATTAGTTTCTAGTCTATCTCCACATAGAAGATCAATGCCGTGACAAGATATTGCTATGCATGAACTTATAGCAGTAGGAAATGACATCGACGCAGCTCTTGAAATTGCAAGAAAGCTAAACGGTATCTCATATATAAATGATCAGCTTGACGCAACAAAGCTTCCTTTTCGGACATTAGTCAGAGCCATGACAGATGATCCAAGCCAATTAAACGGAACCAATGATGCAGGTAGTTACTTAGCCTTCTCAAGATGTATTCGAGAAAGACCAGAATCTGCAGTGGCAGGAGCGACCTCTCCAGGAATCACCGCCATTTTTCCGCTGCTACACCATCCTGATTTCACGCATGAGCAAGCTGATTCTCACTGGCGCGATATCCACGCTCCACTAGCTTTAAAGCATCATCCTGGCATGTGGGATTACACACAACTGAGCATCGTTCAGACATTCTCTGGGACACCCATCGATGGCTTTGCCCTTGTAGGTTTTAAAAGCCTCATTGATATGAAAGAAAGATTCTTCGGCGATGATCACGATCGCGAGACGATCTACAACGACGTTGCTACTTTCGCAGACTCAAACTCTCCTCGACGGGTTATAACAACCGAAATTATAAACAAATCAAGGCCCCCAGTTCCTGAAACTTCGTGGGCCCAAGGATAATTCAAACAGTAAACCCGCAGCAGGAATTCACCAAACGACTACCGACATTATAAAGGTAATTAAAACCTCCAATAATTAAGCGAAATAGCTAAGCCGGTATGCCAAGTCGCTCCTGCACGGGCGCTAGCTTCTGCAACTCTGGCATAACTTCACGAGCAAACAGCTTCATGCTCGTATCTGCTTCCGAAATAGGCATACCAGCGAAACTAAACACTCCCATATAGCCGTCCATGTGAGTTTCATCCTGAAGCTTCATAATTTTGTCAAACACTTGCTGTGGGCTTCCCCAAATTTGAAGATTCACAAAGAAGTCGGTCATCATTTCCATGCCACCGGGAGCCTTTAAGCGATCGTACATAACGCCGTGGGCCTCATAACCTTCCGTATCTTTCAAATGCGGTTTATCAAACTCGTAATGCTTGATTATTGAGTCCCAATAGCCACCAATATACTCGCGAGCTTTTTCCTCAGCTCTATTCGGGTTTTCGTCTACAAAGGTCCATCCAGCAACTAACGGAGATGGAGGCTCGGCATCGTTAGCCTGCCGATAGACATCACGATAATCTTGAAGCTCCTGGCGGACCGCTTTCCATGGCTTCTGAGGAACAATCAATATTCCGACGCCGAGCTCCGCCATAATTTTAGCGGATTCAGGAGATACCGCAGCTGCATAGGCCCTACCTCGCATCGACTTGAGGGGTCTCGGCCTAATATCCACCCTCGGCTGCTCAATAAGTTCCCCATGATATTCTGCGTAGCCATTTTCTAAGGCGTTTAGAACCATCTCTGTTGATTCTTTGAAACGAAGGCGGGCTGTGTCCATCTCAGTTCTAAAGCCATCAAACTCAACTTTGCCTGTGCCTCGACCGAGCCCAAGAATAAAACGGCCATCCGAGAGATTGTCGAGCATAGAAATTTGTTCGGCTACACGCAAAGGATCATGCCAAGGTAGAACACAGACCATCGAACCAAGTTTAATCTTCTTGGTCGCTCCCGCCATATACGTAAGGAATTGCAGAACATCTGGACACATGGTGTAATCCGTAAAGTGATGCTCGACACTCCAAACGGAATCAAACCCAAGACCCTCTGCTTGCAGAGCAAGCGAAAGGTCCTGCTGATACACCTGCTGGTCCGGAATGGTCTCATCAGGATTCTGAAAAATAACGCTTAGGCCAACCTGCATTTCGCCCCCATAAATTTAATAGCTTTACACGTACTCTAGATCATCAACCTACAACTTTACCGACCAACCCAACCCATTCATCTCTATTTATAGGTCGCTCAAACTTCACTTTGGGAAAACAGGCTTTAACTCTTGATACCTGAGCACTCGATATTCCGCTAAGACCCAACCACCCATTTGTCTTCAACTTATCAGTTAAATCATTTGCCATGCTACGCAAGGTGTAGTCATGAATATTGGCGAGCACAACATCAAAATTTCCTGGAACTTCAAGTAACGGGACGAACAAAAATGAAGTCCGGTCACTGACACCATTCCTCGCTGCGTTTAAACCAGCAGAAATTAATCCATCTCTATTAATATCAATTCCAACAGCGTTAGACGCTCCAAGACATGCTGCGGCTACTGTTAATACGCCCGAGCCACAACCAACATCTAAAACTGTTTCGCCGCCAACTAAGCGATGCGCCAGCGCCTCTAGCAACAAATGTGTGCTCGGATGGTCGCCTGCCCCGAAACCGCTACCTGGGTCGATTTCTATAATAACTTCCGCATCGCAAAACGCCCATGGAAAGCAAACACTGACCTCATCTGTAATTTTAGTTGGCCTGTTTCGATTGCTCCACCCCACATTATGCGCCTCATCTGCTGGCCCAAGAACAGCCGAATAATTTGCAGCTCGCAGCGAAGCGACTAACCCTCTAGCTGTAACTTCATCGGCTACCGCAGCAGACGCGACGAGACGCCCTGGTCGAATAGAAATCCAACTCCACGCAGCACCACAGGAAGCAAGGTATTCCTCGATATCTGGGCGACTCACATCATCTGATGCCACAACCGCACAACCAATCGGATCTCCGAAATCGAACGCTTCTTCTCGCCTATTTTGCATTATTCAAATTGACGGTCTTCCCACCATGGAAAAAATTCTGGCAAATCTTGGCTGGTCGTCATGGAAAATTCTGCTGAACGTTTTTCAAGAAATGACTTCACACCTTCGTGGGCATCTGCTCCTCGCCCGAGTTCAAAGATACCCCTACTATCAATCTTGTGAGCTTCCATAGGATGATCAACTCCAAGCATTCGCCACATCATATGTCTAATCATTGTCACTGATACAGCCGAAGTGTTTTCCGCAATCTCTCGAGCAATTTTGCGGGCCGCCGGCATTAGATCCTCAGGCTCGTGGACACTCCTAACTAACCCACCGTTCAGAGCCTCTTCAGCGTCGAAGACTGCACCGCTATAGGCCCATTCTAATGCTTTGCTAATACCAACGACTCTAGGCAAAAAATATGATGAGCAAGCTTCGGGCACTATTCCTCGTCGGCTGAACACAAACCCGACTTTTGCCTTGGTAGATGCTAATCGAATGTCCATAGGCAGAGTCATTGTCACGCCTACCCCAACTGCTGCGCCATTGATTGCCGCAATAATCGGCTTATTGAATTCGTAAACACGAAGAGAAAGCAACCCGCCACCGTCTCTTAACCAATCATTACTGCCTCCCTGTCGACCCTCATTCGCAGCCCTGTCCTCTTGATCTGCTTCTGTTTGATTGTCATAATCAAAGGTTTCAGCACCTTTCGAAAGATCCGCTCCAGCGCAAAACCCTCTTCCTTCCCCAGTGACAATTACGACACGAACCCCGTCATCCGCGTCCGCCTCATCTAGCGCACTGAGAAACTCACGTTGCATTGTGCTGTTAAAGGCATTAAGCCTTTCAGGCCTATTCATAGTCAGAGTTAGAATCTGATCTTCCACTTCGTATCGCAGAGTTTGAAAGTCGGGCATATAAAGTTCCTCTTCATCAGTCAAAGCTTAAGCGTTGCGTATCAGCCACGTGTCTGCAAGCGAAAGTGCAAATCTGACATGACCTTTTCAAAGGTACACCCACAAGCTGGGCCGAAGAACGACTAACGGTTTAACCAGTTACCTCCTTTGATTCGAGTCAATTCTTTAGAACTCTGCCCAAACTCATAGGCAAACACCTGAAAACCTTTGTCAGTAAGCACTTGAACTCGTCTGTAGTCCCCATCAACAGCACCCTCTATCTCATCGAGCAATTCAAGAGTTTGCTCCAATAAGTGATCATGAATGTTAAATCTGATACCGCTGATACAGCCAATCAAACCAAATACAGCGCCCGGATAACCTTTACCGGTATCAAATAGATGACCTACAACTGAATCACTTTGATAGCTAACAACCGAAGGCTTCAAATATTTCCATCTCTCTTCGCCAGGCAGCAACGTTCCATAACAAAATATTTCCACGAGCAACTACTTCCTAGCTAGACATCCAGAAAACGGCTCGCTGCGAAAGCAGAGCCGACTGCCCCAACGACCACCCCCAATATTATTGTTATGAAAATTGCGGTGTTAAATTGGCTTGATGACACAGTAAAAGATCTAAAAAAGGCCAAAATTTCAGACCTACCAAATAAGTCTTCTACGTGATTGCGCAAAGCGCCAGCCGCTATCGCTCCAACGACTCCACCGGCTAAGCCATGAAGCATGCCTTCCAAGATAAAAGGCGTCCTGATAAATGAATTAGTAGCACCGACTAGCTTCATCACCTCGATCTCTCGACGACGCGCAAACATACCAACGCGAATCATATTAAATATCAGCAACACACTCGCAGCTGATAACACAATCGACATCAACAAAACAATCCAACGAAATGAATTAAACCACTCGCGAATCGCATCGATTTGCTGACGTCCCGTTTCTACAGAGTACACCCCAGGCCGCTCGCGAAATTGAGCGGCCAAGGACTCAATAAGTTCTCCCTCAGTTTGCCGAGGAACAATTCGATACGACGCTGGAAGGCTCTCAGGGGCGACTTCTTTCAAAACTTCTGGTTCATCTACCAGAATTTCCTGCAGAAGCTCATGTGCTTCTTTCTGCGTAACAAACTCAATCCGTTCAATATCAGGATGGTTACGTAGCTCAAGCCCAAGGGCATCAATTTGGTTACCCGAGATTGTCGGCTGTAAAAAGATTTCAAATTGCACACCTCCTTGCCATCGCCCTAAAGCATTACTGCTTGCAGAACGGGCCATCAGCCCTAACCCAACTAACATCGCGCCCACCGCTACCGTTAATATCGCCGCAAACGTAAGAGTCAAATTTCTTCGTACGCTCAACCAAGTTTCATGGAAGAAGTAGCCCAAACGATCAAAAATTACAACCATCACTAGCTGTAAACCCCCTGCTGCTGATCGCGAACAATTTTGCCGTGTGCCAGAGCCACAACACGCCGTCTCATCTGATCAACAATTTTCTGGTCATGAGTTGCCATCACTACCGTCGTACCCGTTTGATTAATCCGGTCCAACAACCTCATTATCTCCTGAGCTGTTATCGGATCAAGGTTTCCAGTTGGCTCGTCCGCTAGCAGAATAAGCGGACGATTCACAAATGCTCTCGCTATACAGACCCGTTGCTGTTCTCCACCAGAAAGCTCGTTCGGTAAATTCCGTTGTTTATCTGCAAGACCTACAAGCTCTAAAATTGTTGGGACCTGAGTATTTATAATATTTTTAGGACGGCCAATTACTTCTAGTGCAAAAGCCACATTTTCATACACCGACTTTTGAGGCAGTAGCTTAAAATCTTGAAACACTGACCCGATATTACGACGGAGGTACGGCACTCGCCTTGAGCTAATACGCGCCAAGTCTTTACCAGCAACATGAACATGTCCGTCCGTCGGGACCTCTTCAGCAGTTATAAGTCTCAGAATTGTCGATTTCCCGGAACCAGATTGACCAACAAGGAATACAAATTCCCCTTTGTCTATGTTGATCGTCACGTCATTGACTGCGTGTGTAACTTCTTTGTAGACCTTGGTCACGTTTTCGAAACGGATCATCGTACCTTCGTAGGAGAGTTTTTTGGAGAAAGATATTTTTATGCCAAGAGTAGGACAGTCGAGTGCTCATCTGATGTCAGGTAGTTAACTAGAGCGAAATCCTATTAAGAGTCTGCTTTTTTCGAACGTTGCCATTGAAGAAATGCCTCCATAAGTGGGTCTAAATTGCCGTCTAGAACACTCTCAGGATTTCCGAGTTCCAAATTACTTCGGAGATCTTTAACTTGCTGATAGGGGTGCAGAACATAGGAACGAATCTGACTGCCCCACGCAACTTCTCGTTGTTCACCTGCTAAGGCATTCATTTCCTCTTTGCGCTCTATCCGTTGTCGGTGCGCTAATTTAGCTGCCAACATTTGCATGGCCCGATCCTTGTTCTGGTGTTGACTACGTTCATTCTGACAAGCAACCACGACCCCAGTAGGAAGGTGCGTTATTCGCACCGCAGAATCTGTAACGTTGACATGCTGGCCACCGGCTCCAGATGACCGGTAAGTATCTATCCGCAATTCTTTATCATCAATAACAACTTCATCGGACACCTCTTCGAAAAAGGGCACTACTGATAGGGACGCAAATGCCGTATGCCTACGCGCATTAGAATCAAAGGGCGAAATTCGCACAAGCCGGTGGACGCCCCTTTCCGCTTGCAAAAAACCAAAAGCGAATCTTCCTTTTATTAGAAAGGTCGCAGAGCTAATGCCTGCTTCACCGCCATCGGTTGCTTCATGCAGCTCGACATCAAATCCTTTACCCTCCGCCCAGCGCAGATACATTCGAAGAAGCATTTCTGCCCAATCGCAAGCGTCCGTTCCTCCCGCTCCCGAGTGAAGCTCACACACGGCATCATTTTCATCATGCTCCCCACTGAAAAGAGCAAAAAGTTCGATCTCATCAAGTCGGCCTACAACTGATTCAATTAATAGAGTGATCTCACTCTCTAACGACTCATCGTCTTCTTCTCTAGCCAATTCAAAAAGAGCACTGGCATCATCTACTTCTCTGCGCACCCTTTCCCAACGCTCTATGTCGTCTTTAAGAGTGGCTAGCTGAGACGTAACTTTTTTTGCTTCTTCCTGGTTATCCCACAACCCCGGACTTGAAGCTTTCGATTCAAGTTGGGTCGCCTCTTCTCGAGATGGACCTATACGCAAATATGATTCAGCCTCATCTACGCGCCGCTCTAGATCTACCAGCACATCAGTGAAATCTTGCATCTGACTCTCTTCTTAACGGCCGTGACAATGTTTAAATTTTTTGTTGCTCCCACAATGACAGAGGTCGTTTCGCCCTATTTTTTCCTCAGCCGACTTTATACGTTGGGCTTTGTCAGTTGTCATTCTTGCATCAGTATTACCGGATGGAGCATTTGGCGAAATTGCATCATTTTCGGATGAGGAATACGACACAAGAGATGTATCAGCAGGCTTTTGCTCACGCACCACAACCTCTGCATGCATAGCATATTTGACAAAATCTCTATGAGTTGATTCCAACATGGCAGAGAACATGTCAAAACCTTCCCTCTGCCACTCAGAGACTGGATCTTTCTGACCGATACCGCGGAGATGGATTCCTTCTCGTAGATAGTCCATCTCATAAAGGTGCTGCCGCCAACGCTGATCGAGGATTCGAAGCATTACTTGACGTTCCACTTCCCTCATATTCTCGGGGCCGAGCTCAATCTCTCTCCGGGAATAGAAGTCAACAGCTCTATCAATCACAAAATTTTCTAATTGGTCAATATCACTAAACTTTTTAAGATCTGATACGTCTACCTCAATTGGCCAATACGTATTGGTTTCAGATAACAAACCATCCAGATCCCAATCTGATTCGACGTCTGAGTCACAAAAGGTACCGACAAGCTCTCTTGAGATTTCTTGCAAGTACGCAATGGCGTCCTCTTTAAGATCCTCTCCGTTTAGGATTTGAGTTCGCCTCGCATAGATAACCTTGCGTTGCTCATTCATTACTTCATCATATTTCAGGACATTTTTTCGCACTTCGGCGTTTTTTTGCTCAACTGTCGTTTGGGCTCTCTCAATTGCTTTCGTAACCATTTTTGCTTCAATCGGGCTATCATCTGGGAGGGCCTTATCCATTACCCATGACATTGCACCAGTTGCAAACATTCTCATAAGATCATCTTCTAAAGAGAGATAAAACCGACTTTCTCCAGGATCTCCCTGACGCCCGGCTCGACCTCGAAGCTGGTTATCAATTCTTCGAGATTCGTGGCGTTCTGTACCCAAAACATACAGACCGCCGGCTTCTAGGACCTTCTTACCTTCAGCTCTACACTCAACATCGCGAAAAGAAATTAACTCCCTCAACTTATCTTCATTCTCTAGGGCATCAGGATCTAACCCTTCACGGTATAAGTCCTGTCTGGCTAAGCCCTCGGGGTTTCCGCCAAGTAAAATATCTACGCCACGCCCTGCCATATTTGTTGCAACAGTTACGGAACCGAGGCGCCCTGCTTGCGTAATTATTTCTGCCTCTCGAGTGTGTTCTTTAGCGTTAAGAACATTGTGTTCGATGCCTCTCATCCTAAGAGCGTTCGCAAATTTTTCGCTGTTCTCCACGCTAACCGTACCCACAAGGATCGGCTGACCTGTTTCCTTGCGTTGTTGGATGTCATCTATAACAGCGTTAATTTTAGAGGACTCAGATTTGTATATTAAGTCGCCCTGGTCTTTCCTTTGCAGGGGTTTGTGGGTAGGAATTGGAACAACGTCAAGCCCATAGGTGCTTCCAAGCTCGGCGGCTTCGGTGGCTGCTGTCCCAGTCATTCCAGCCAATTTGTCGTAGAGCCGATAATAATTTTGCAGAGTGATAGTGGCAAGGGTCTGATTCTCTTGTTTAATCTTTACCGACTCTTTAGCCTCGACCGCTTGATGAAGCCCATCGCTCCATCTCCTGCCTTCTAAAATTCTCCCCGTGAATTCATCGACTATCCGAACTTCCCCGCTTTGAATCACATAATCACGGTCACGTCGATATAGCTCTTTCGCCTTTAAGGCGGCACTCATCTGGTGAACTAAATTTGAGCTAACTTGGTCGTAAAGATTTTCGATGCCTAAAGTCTTTTCCACTTTCTCGATTCCAGGCTCCAATACCGCTACGTTCCGCTTATCTTCTTCGACTTCGTAGTCAACATCGCGAATCATTGACTGCGCAACCTGGGCAAACTGACTGTAGAGCTTCGCCGCATCTGCTAATCGCCCACTAATAATTAATGGAGTTCTTGCTTCGTCAATAAGAATCGAGTCAACTTCATCAACTATGCAAAAATTGTGGTCTCGTTGTGTCTGTTCTGCTTTAGAACTCGACATATTATCACGAAGGTAATCAAAGCCGAATTCATTATTGGTTCCATAAGTGACATCAGCCGCGTACTGTCGCCGTTTATAATCTGGATCACTTTGACCGGGGATTATAAGACCAACTTCAAGTCCTAAGAACTTGTGAATTTGACCCATCCATTCAGCATCACGCCTGGCGAGATAGTCATTTACTGTTACTACGTGGACCCCTAAACCTGCTAACGCGTTTAGGTAGACTGGTAACGTCGACACCAAGGTCTTGCCTTCACCTGTGCGCATTTCAGCGACCCAACCAAAGTGTAAGGCAGCGCCTCCCATTAGCTGGACGTCGTAATGCCGCTGACCGATCACTCTCTTTGCCGCTTCGCGGGCTACCGCAAAAGCATCCACCAAAATATCATTCAAATCTGCGCCACGCTCTAACTGACTTTTGAAATCTCCCGTTTTGCTTCTCAAAGCATCGTCTGACAACGACAGGTAGTCGGACTCAAGTGAATTAATCTCAGGGACTATCGACTCCAACCCCTTAATTTTTTTTCCTTCGCCAGCGCGTAGGACTTTCTGAAAAAGAGCCATTACAAGAACCTTACCGTTTGGGAGCACTTCCTAGGGGTAACCCGGCCATAGGATACGGCTGCTGCACACATGAACTTGGTTATCAAATACTCTGACAACTAGTAGCGATAATGAGCTGGCTTGTAAGGTCCTTCTACCGGAACTCCTATGTACTCAGCCTGCTCCGACGTTAGTGAGGTTAGCTTCACCCCAAGCTTGTCCAAATGAAGCCGAGCAACTTCTTCGTCTAGGTGTTTAGGTAACAAATACACATCGTTATTTAGGGTCTGGGCACTCTCATGTAACTCGATCTGAGCAAGAACCTGATTCGTGAAACTCATTGACATAACGAAGCTTGGGTGACCCGTGGCGCATCCAAGATTAACCAAGCGCCCTTCAGCTAGCAGCAACACGCTATTCCCATTTGGGAAAATGTACTCATCTACTTGTGGCTTTATATTTCGGCGCTGGACATCTGACATTCCTTCTAATCCAGCAACATCGATCTCGTTATCGAAGTGCCCAATGTTGCAGACAATTGCGTTGTGCTTCATCGCTCCCATATGTTCGGCTGAAATAATACCTAAATTGCCAGTCGTAGTAACAAAAATATCTATGTCTCCAAGCACATTTTCTAGCCGATCTACGGCAAAGCCTTCCATAGCTGCCTGAAGTGCATTAATCGGATCAACTTCAGAGACTATGACTCGGCAGCCTTGCCCTCGTAACGATTGCGCACAACCCTTACCAACATCCCCATATCCTGCTACAAAGGCTACTTTGCCGCCCATCATTACATCGGTGGCTCTATTGAGTCCGTCTATTAAAGAGTGACGACACCCATAAAGATTATCGAACTTAGATTTTGTGACAGAATCATTAACGTTATATGCCGGGAATCTCAATTCTTTCGATTCAACCATCTCATAGAGACGATGAACCCCCGTCGTCGTCTCTTCCGAAACTCCTCGAATCTCTGAAATCATCTTGGTCCATATATCAGTATCGGTTAAAGCGACTTTATGCAGTAACCGCAATATTTCTTCTTCGTCTGGAGATCCGGCCGATTCAATAGCTGGAATCTCATCAGTTGCTTCGTATCGCGCTCCTAAGTGCACTAAAAGAGTAGCGTCTCCCCCGTCATCCAAAATCAAGTTGGGGCCAGATTCACCCGGCCAACGCAAAGCCTGTTCAGTACACCACCAATATTCTTCAAGTGTTTCTCCCTTCCAGGCAAACACAGGTACTCCTGATGGTTCGTCTTGGGAACCAGTCCGACCAACCACAACGGCCGCTGCTGCTTCATCTTGAGTTGAAAAAATATTGCAAGAAACCCAACGCACATCAGCGCCTAGATCTACAAGAGTTTCGATTAATACTGCCGTTTGCACTGTCATGTGCAGCGAACCCATTATCCGAGCACCTTTTAGTGGTTGACTATCAATTCCTCGGGCCCGCAAAGTCATTAATCCTGGCATCTCCACTTCCGCCAGTTCTATTTGCTTTCTACCCGCGTCAAACAGACTTAGATCAGCTACCTTAAAATCATTTTTACTAGCCGTCGACAAAGGCATAAGCGCTCCTATATGGGACCCGGACAAGGGCAGAGACGATTAGCCTACTTGAAGCATCTTCATTCGCCTATAACTCAATTTAAGTCGCCAAGTACTCTTTAAGCCGAATCAAAATTTCAATCGGTCCCGGGTCTTCACCACGAATTGCAGCCATACGCAATGAAACTTGGTCTCCCAACAATATCAGGTCAAACAATTGCGCAAGTTTTCCTTCACCAGATGCTTCGACCTCAAAAACCTTACCCTCCAAGCCTAAAGCGACGCTACGGTTGAAGTCAAACCTTCGACTAATCTGAGGGTGCTCGTGCGCATGCCTTAGATGAATAATAGAAATGTTCGAGTTCTGAGGTCCGCCGATACCGCTCCACCCTGCAATTTCATTGTGACAGAGCTCAGGCATTGCATTAGAAAAGGATGGAACTTTCACATTCTCATTGACCTGATTTTTCCAACGCAACGCCGCTACGGCACCAATATCTCCACCACCATAAATGAGCGGAACTGAGCCGCTGATTTTTTCTGCTACTTGTTCAGTTATGTCATTCTCTCGGGCAAACATATTTCTTCGCATAGTTAACTGCTTAATGGTGCGTTCGATTTCTTCTTCAACCCCAAAAATTAACCCCATTTGATTCAAAGCAATTAGAGGGGGAATGGAGACTGCTCCCACTGCCGCCCTCGGCATTGGAATTGACTTATCAATTAGATACAACGGGCAACCCCATTCAGACGCAAGATCTAATAGCGCTCCGCCTGAAGTAACAATTAACAGATAGGCACCTTTTTCTTTCGCTTGAGCGGCCGCTTCTAAAGTTTCTTCAGTATCGCCGCTGAAAGAAACAACGATCGCTAACGTGCGGCCTCCTACAAATGCTGGGACCATATAGGATTTGACGACAGTTACTGGAACGGACATCACCGGTGCCGCTATGGCCTGCAAGATATCACCTGCAATTCCTGAGCCACCCATCCCAATGGCCACGATATTGTCAATATCTCTGGCTAACGGAAGCGGCCGCTCCGGCAAACTATTCTCCATGGCTAATTCTAGTTGTTCAGCTAATGAAGCCACAGCATCCCACATGCCCAAATGGTCTAACGGCTTAGTCATCCACTGGCTCAAAAGTCGGCGACAACTTTTCTTGGCTGATTATTTGATCAAGTCGCTCTCTGTCTTGTTCACTTAACGTTGCAGCTTCTTCAATAATCAACACCGGAATATTTTCCCGAATTGAGTAAGTTCGTCCGAGCCGGTTGTTATACAGAATTTCTTCTTGCTGGAAGTAATAGAGGGGGCCCTTGTCTTCAGGACAAGCAAGAATTTCCAATAGCCCTGGGTCAAGAGACATTCAGGTGCTCCTTTGAGCGTTGCTTCATTATTCTTAGGGTACGGCAGCTAACCATCGAAAAGGGGCAACAGCTCTCTAATGTGCGCTTCAACTTGATCCTGGTCTTTAGCCTCAAGGTTTAGACGCAACAATGGCTCCGTGTTCGAAGGCCGAAGGTTGAACCACCAATCCCCACAGTCCACGGTAAGACCATCTAAGAAATCTTGCTCATAAGCCTCATATGCTTTTGATACCCGTTCGATTACTCGGTTAACATCAGCCACTTTGGTATTGATCTCTCCAGAGGAACTGTAGCGATCTAAGGGCCGAAGTAGCTCCGACAAGGCCGAACCAGACATACACAATTGCTCAAGAATCACCATCGCTGCAATTAACCCAGAATCAGCTCTGTAATTTCTTCTAAAGTAGTAGTGACCACTATGTTCTCCTCCGAAAGCTGCTCCTGTCTCAGCCATAATCGACTTAATGTAGCTATGTCCTACTTTAGTGCGGATAGGCTCGCCCCCATTTTCCAAAATGGCTTCACGAGTAGATTTAGAGCAAATCAAATTGTGCAGAATTGGTCCCGGCCCCTCAGAGCGAAGAACACCAACGGCAACTAACGCTGTCGTCATCGAGCCACTCACCAATTCAGCACGTTCGTCTACTAAAAAGACTCGATCAGCATCACCGTCGAACGCCATTCCGAGGTCCGCACCAACTTCCAAAACTCGTCGTTGGAGGTCAACTAGGTTCTCTGGCTGGAGTGGGTCCGCGGGATGATTAGGGAAAGCACCATCTAATTCTGGGTACAACAACTCAATTTCAAATGGCAAATTCTTGAAGACCGGCGGCACTACGTAGCCACCCATACCATTCGCAGTATCCACAACCAATTTAAGGGGTCGGAAATTCGTTAAATCAACAAATGAAAGAACGTGTGAAACAAACTCTTCCATCAGATCTACACGAGATAGGACACCGCGCCTTTCAGAAACGTCTATCTCACCTGACGCAATCCCTTTGATCTCCTCAAGACCACTTTCTTGGCTTATCGGAGCGGCACCAGAGCCACATAACTTAATGCCGTTATAGCCAGCCGGGTTATGAGATGCAGTGAACATAGCACCCGGTATGTTCAATACGCCGGAGGCAAAGTATAAAAGATCAGTTGATGCAAGGCCTATGTCCACTACGTCAACACCCTGAGACATGACGCCCTCAGCAAAAGCCGCCGAGAGTTCTATACCTGACTCTCTCATATCTCGACCAATTGCTATACGATCCGACGAACAATATTGAGCGAAAGCGGCCCCCAGGCTCCGGCAAGTCGGTGCGTCAATCTCAGCAGGATACAACCCGCGAATGTCGTAAGCCTTAATGATCGAGCTGAGACGTTTTGAGTTTCCTGGAGTAATCGTTTTTTTCATTTCGCTTTCCGAAGTTACTCATCATCTACTTTGGACAAATGATAGCTACCAAGTGCAGATAATCTTCTCACGATAAACACATCTCGAAGCATCTGTGTCGCATCCCGCAATAGCTGAACTGTTGTGCCTTGCCCATTTTCAACGACTACGGGAATTTCCTTAAGCGTCAGGTGGAGCCGCTCGCCAAGATGAAACGTCTCTACATCGAACCCAAAACCGTCAATAATTGAACGAGTGAAAATTTTTTTAGCAGCTAACGACGAAAACCCTTTTAAGCCACATTGGGTGTCACGATATCCACCGAGCAGAACAAACCAAGTCAGAATATTAAAGCAAAGACTTCCTACCTCTCTCAAACTCGAAGCTTGCACTATTTGATAGCTATCGGGATGCCTTCTGTTGCCAACTACGATGTCCCATCCTTTTTCTAGTTCTTCAGCGACACTCAAAATTTGCTTAGCAGGATAAGCAAGATCTGCGTCTGTGAAGATACAGAAGCGGCCAGTGGCAGCCGACATTCCTGCTCTCACCGCTGCCCCTTTCCCACGATTCATATCCAACGTGATGATGAGATTTGCTCCGGCCCGACGCGCTTCAACAGACGTAAGATCATCTGACCCATCGTCGACAACAATAATCTCAGCGTCATATTTGTTTGTAGCTTCACGTATTTTTTTAATCGTCTCACCGATCACTAACTCTGCCTGAAATGCTGGAATTACGATTGAAAGCTCTTTGTCGTGCTGCAAGATCTCCTTCGGAACCGACAGCTGCATTTGTTCCTGCCTTACAGCAGCAAACAGAACTCTTCGATACGTAACAAATCGCACAAATGACGCAGCCATAACAGAC